>ENA-ORCR01000927-ORCR01000927.1-marine-metagenome-genome-assembly--contig:-NODE-927-length-10282-cov-3.692504_pt1 | contig 10282 bp, 8 predicted proteins | sample MGYA00237782_ERZ508514 | MGnify/ENA primary metagenome ERZ508514 (study PRJEB26185, sample SAMN06268960) | marine metagenome | isolation source: Eden Landing Ponds, San Francisco, CA, USA | place...
CCGCGGGCGCTCACGGCGGCCAGCTTCGCGGCGAACTCCATCTCGCGGAACATCGACGGGCTGTTCAGGAAGACGTTGTCCGTCCCGAGCGCGACGGTCGTCCGCTCCAGCAGCTCGGCGATCGGCGGAAAACCCACGTCGGTGACGAGGTTCGAGCGGGGGCAGACGGCGACGGGGATCTCGCTGTCGGCGACGCGGTCAAGGTGCAGGTCCTCGGCGTGGACCATGTGGACGAGAAAGTCCGGGTCGAGGTCGAGCGCGGGGTTGATGTCGGAGGCGTCGACCTCGCCGGCGTGGATACCGAAGGGCTTGCCGGCGCGGGCGGCCGCGTTGCGCTCCCGTGTGAAGTCCCCGTCGTTGGCACCGCTGGCGCCGAAGCCGTCGGCGGCCTCCATGGCCTCGACCGACCCGCGACCCATGACCATCGGGTCGATCGGCAGGCCGTGGGCGGCCCGCTCGAAGGCCTCGACCCCCTCGAGGCCGCCCTCGCGGAACTCGATGCACGCGGCCGTCCCCGAGTCGACCATGAACCGCAGCGACCGGCGCATCGCGTCGACTTTCTCCTCGCGGCTCGCCGCCCGCAGCAGGCGGTGTTTCAGGCCGTCGGGCGGGGCGACCAGCTCCTCCAGCGAGAGGCCGCCGCCGGCCTCCTTGGCGATGGAGTCGCCGACGTGGGTGTGGGCGTTGACGAACGCCGGGAGGACGACGTCGTCGCTGTGGGTCGGGGCCTCCTCGACGGCGGCGATCTCGCCGTCCTCGACGACGACGCGGCCCTCGACGGGCTCGAACTCGCGGCCGCGGAGGATCCGCCCCTCGAACGTGGTGGAACTCATTACTGGGTGTCTCCCGAGGCGTCAGTTAAAGCCGTCGCGAGCCGCCGGGGGCGGTGCCCTCGCGCGGCCCCGGCTCATACGGATTATCGCAACACATTACGGGATCGACCGCACGACTGCGTGCGGTCGACCCGGTAAACGCTCGCGATAATCCGTATCAGTTGAACTCGTCCAGCGTCGCGTGGACGCCCGGGCGCACGTCGCGGACCCGCGTGTCGTCGATATCGAGACCGAGCACGCGGACGGCGGCGTTGCCGACGCGCTCGGCGCACTCGGCGGGGGCGTAGACGCCCAGTCGCCACTGGTCGCGCTGGGCGGCCCGCAGGGCGTTGACCAGCGTCGACTGCTCGCTCAGCCGGCGCACCTCGCCGTTGACGAGGACGCGACTGGACGACTCCTTCATCGACGGGCGGCCGGGCACGTCGAGGACCACCGCGTCGGGGTCGACGTTGGCCGCCTCGGCGACCTCGCGTTCGCGGTCGTCGACCGCCGCCTGGTCGGCGTCGAGCAGACCGTCGGGGACGGCCGCCATCTCCGCCCAGACGCCCCGCTTGTACAGGTCCCGGCGGTCGAGCCGGTGGGCGAGCGCGGCGGTCGCCTCACAGTCCCGGAGCGCCACGCGCAGCTCGCAGTCGTCCATCCGCCGCAGCTCCGCGGCGTCGGTGTCGGTGCGGTCGAGCAGCCGCTGGGTCGCCCGTCGGAGCATCGCCTTGGCGATGCGGGCGACGTGGTGGCTGTAGACGGTCGGGTTCATCAGCGCCCGCGCCAGCAGCAGGCTCTCGGCGGTCTGGACGTTGCCCTCGTCGAGGACCAGGTCGCCGTCGACGAACCGCAGCGCCCGGACCAGCCGCTCGGCGTCGATGGTCCCGTAGGGGACGCCCGTGTGGTGGGCGTCCCGCACGAGGTAGTCCATCCGGTCGACGTCGAGTTCGCCCGAGACGATCTGACCGAGTTCGCCCTCGCCGGCGACGAGGCCGGCGACGGCGTCGGGGTTCAGGCCGTGGTCGGTCAGGACGCGCGCGACCGGGCCGGTGCCGATCAGGTCGTGGACGTCGTCGTGGTACTTGCCCGTGCGTCGGTGGACGACGTCTTCGATGTTGTGGCTGTAGGGAGCGTGCCCCACGTCGTGGAGCATCGCCGCCGCGCGGACGCGCTCGGCCTGTTTGCCTTCGATACCGAGGTGCGAGAGTGCCTCGTTGGCGAGGTGATAGACGCCCAGCGAGTGCTCGAAACGAGTGTGATTTGCGGAGGGGTAGACGTAGGTGACCGTCCCGAGTTGCTTGATCCGGCGGAGGCGCTGGACCGGCGGCGTCTCCAGCAGGTCCGCCGCGCAGCCCTCGACCGCGATGTGGTCGTGGACGCTGTCCTTGATGGTGGTCATCGCTCTGACGTTGCGCGGCCCCCGACTAAAGATTCAGCATCGGAGCGGACCGCGGCCGCCGTTGCTCGCGGAGAGAACTTGTCAGGTCACGGCCAGCAAGCCACTCCAGGCCAGAATCAGGCGAAGATAGCGAGCAGGTCGATCAGTTCCTGCTCAGACGCGTTGTCGGCGTAGACCGGTTCACAGGGGAGGCGACCGGTCGATTCGACCGTCTCGATGGCCCGGTTCGGCCCGAACCCGCGGTCGTGGGCCAGCCACGCCGCGAGAACCTGGCCGGTGCGGCCCATGCCGTCGAGACAGACCACGACCACTCGTTCCTCGGCTTCGACTGCTGCTTCGAGAAACGGGATCACCTCCTGTTTCAGCAGGGCGGGGTTGACGAGTCGGCCGTCGGGTACCGGTGCGTGCAGCGTTCGGTCCGCGCCGAAGCCGTCGTCGAACAGTTTCGCGTCGACGTCGGAGGGGGATTCACAGCCGGGGAGGAGACAGCAGACGCGCTCGATGTCGTTTGCCCGCATCGATTGGATCCAGTCGGCGGTCGAAGCACTGTGATCCGCTGCACTGTGCCAGCCAGGACTGCACGCACCGAACACGTACTCCTCGTCTGGAGCGGCGGGGGCGAGTCGGTGTGCGGGGGCACCCGCCTCGCTGGTATCGAAATCTGGCATCTGAGCTTGATCAGACGAATCGACGGATACCCTTGAGTCTAGAGGTCCGATTCTCACTTCTGACAACTATACCCACGACTGACGCCCCCTCGGCCCCGTCCAGGAGCGAGCGCGCTGCCTGGGGCCGGCCGCGTTTCGTTGGCCGGGACGCAAAGTTTTAGCCCCGGGTCCCTCCTACGCCGGGGTATGGTGACGTTTCTCTCCGGCGGGACGGGCACGCCGAAGCTCCTGTCGGGCGCCGACGCCGTCTTCGATCCCCAGGACGTCGCCGTCGTCGGCAACACCGGCGACGACGTCGAGCTGGGCGGCCATCTCGTCTGTCCGGACGTCGACACCGTCCTCTACCTCCGCGGTGACCGACTCGACCGCGACACCTGGTGGGGGATCGCCGAGGACTCGGCCACGACCCACGAGGAACTACTCGACCTCGCCGACGCCGCCGGCATCGACGCCGGCCCGCGCTATCTCGACGACGAGCACCAGACCGCGGGCCGCCGGATCGCTCGCTGGCGACGCTTCTCCGGTGTCGGTGAGTTCATGCACATCGGCGACGCCGACCGCGCCGTGCACATCACGCGGACGAGTCTCCTCGACGAAGGACACTCGCTTACCGCCGCGACCCGCATGCTCGCCGACGCGTTCAACCTGACCGTGGACCTCCTGCCGATGAGCGACGACCCGGTCGCGATCATCGTCCACACGGAATCGGGCCCGATGCACTTCCAGGAGTTCTGGGTGGCCCGCAGTGGCGAGCCAGCAATCGAATCCGTCGAATTCCGCGGCGCCGCGGCCGCGACGACGACCGACGCCGTCCGCGAGGCGCTCTCCGAGCCGGTGATCATCGGCCCGTCGAACCCGATCACGAGTCTCGGTCCGATGATTGCCCTCGAAGGCATCAGAGAGGCACTCGCCGAGACGCCCGTGGTCGCCGTCTCGCCGTTCGTCGAGGACACCGTCTTTTCCGGCCCCGCGGACGACCTGATGCGCGCGGAAGGGTACGAAGCGAGCACGGCAGGCGTCGCCGAGGCCTACCCCTTCGCCGACGCGTTCGTGCTCGACGAGGACGACGGAACCGACCTCGGTCGGCCGGTCGTTCGAACGGACACGAAGATGGACGACGAGGCAGACGCGACGCGGGTCGCTCGCGCCGTGAACGAGGCGCTGGAGGCGATTCGATGAGCGACCGGCACGAGGGCGGAGCCCCGACCGACGGTACGCCGTTCGAACCTCGGCTCGCACTGGCGAGCCTCAGCGGGGAATCCGACGCCGACTGGGCGCGTGCCGCCAGCGAGTTCGCCGGTGGGGCCTTCCTCGGCGGTATCGCACTGGACGAACCAACCCGGGACGCCGCCCGCGAACTCGTCGCGCGGGACCGCGAGGAGTTCCTGCCCGACGACCCGCTCGCGTTCATCGACAGACAGCTATCCGAACTCGCCGAGACTCCCATCCTCCCTGCGTTCAATCTCCGGGCGAGCGACCCGGGACCCATCCGCGACGCCGCAGAAGTCTGTGCCGACCACGGGGCTATCGCCGAGATAAACGCCCACTGCCGACAGGACGAGATGTGCGCCGCGGGAGCCGGCGAGTCTCTGCTCCAGAACCCCCACAGACTCACCGAGTACGTCCGCGCGGCCGCCGAGACAGATGCGACGGTGAGCGTCAAGGTCCGCACAGAGCTGAACGGCGTGGACCTCCCGGCCGTCGCCGCCCGCCTCGACGATGCCGGTGCCGACGTCCTGCACGTCGACGCGATGGACTCTGAAGGCGTCGTTGCCGACGTGGTCGCCGCGACAGATGCGTTCGTCGTCGCCAACAACGGCGTCCGCGACCGGGCGACCGTTCGTGAGTACCTGGCCTACGGCGCCGACGCCGTCAGCCTCGGCCGGCCGAGCGACGACCCGCGCGTCCTGCAGCGGGTCCGGGCAGCAGTCGACGAGTGGTTCGACGACGGCCCAGCCGACGATGGGGCAGCTACCGAGCGGAAAGACGCGTCGACGGTCGGACCGGGAGGCCACGACTCGTGAGGTCCACGGCACAGAACGCCGAGCTGGCACTGCTCCTGGAAGTCACGGGAACGCCCAAACCCGGCAACGTCGACCGCCACCGGGAGTACGCCGACCTCCGGTTCGAGCACTTCGTCGCCGGTGCGGTCGGGGCACAGGACGGACTCCGCATGGCCGCTGACGGGCAGCCACTCGGCGAGTCCTTCCGCGTTGCCGTCGAAGGCATGAGTCAGCAACGAGGCGGCAACACGCAGTTCGGGGCCATCCTCCTGCAGGCCCCACTCGTCGCCGCGGCGGGGGACCCCGACCGGTCGCTGACGCCCGACGGTGCCACCGGCGTGGTCGAGGCAACGACGGTCGCCGACGCCGCGAACTTCTACCGGGCGTTCGAAGCCGTAGACGTTGCAGTGGACGAACCGCCGTCGGACATGGAAGCCCTGGACGTCCGCCGGGGAAGTGACGCCGTCCCCGAACTGGAAGCGCGGGAACTCACCCTCGCGGACGTCATGGACAAATCTGCCGAGCGAGACGGCGTCGCGCGGGAGTGGGTCGGCGGCTTCGACCGGACGTTCGACGCGGCAGACGCCCTCGAAGCGGGTGACGGCCCGGTCGCGGACCGAGCCGCCCGGACGTTCCTCGAACTCCTCGCCGAGGAAGTCGATACGTTCGTCGCCACACAGCACGACTGGGAGACCGCCGAGTCGGTGACCGACCGCGCTCAGGCGGCTCTCGACGGGGAAGTGGACCCCGAGACGCTGGCCGACGAGTTCGTCGCCGAAGACATCAATCCCGGCACCACCGCCGATACGGTCGCCGCGGCACTCTTCGTCGCACTGGAGCGAGGGATGGCGGTATGACCGACGAGCGCGACGCGAGCGGGGAGCCCACTGACTGGCCGGTCGAACTCGCGGGCGTCACCGAATCCGTGGTGACCACGCTCGGGCCGAACGACCGCTGGAACGTCGCCGCGCTGGGGCTTCACGCCGGTGACCCGGTGACCGCCCGCACCTACGGTCGAACGCGCACTCGGCGGAACTTCGAGGAGCGGGGCGGTGGCTACGTCCAATTCACCCGTGATCCCGTGGACTTCGTCGACGCCGCGCTCGCGATCCGCGAGGCTGACGAGCCACTCCTCGACAGCGCCGACGCCTGGGTCGAGGTGACGGTCGACCGCGTCGCGGTGGACTCCGAGGGTGAGACCGAAATCGTTACCTGGCGGCTGGAGCCCGTCGACAGTGAGGTCCAACGGCGCGTCGTTCCGACGACCAACCGTGGATTCGCCGCCGTCGTCGAGGCCACGGTCGCGGCCTCGCGGCTCGACGTCGAGGGCTACGATACCGAAACCCTCCGGGACCGCCTGGCCTACTTCGAATCGGTGGTCGACACGGCCGGCAGCGAGCGCGAGAAGGTGGCGTTTCAGCGACTTTCCGACCTCGTCGACGGGACGTGGTGACGCGCGTACTGGTCGCCGAGATTGATCGATTAGTCGATCGGTACGTACCACGAACATTTATACCAGAGAGGGAAGCATCGGCGTGTAGAGGATGCAAAACAGGGGGAGAAGGGGGCGAGTGAGTGTCGTCCTTGCCACTCTGGTCGTCGTCACGCTGGGAGTACAGCCAGTGGGAGCTATGACGGTGCAGTCCAACGAGCGACCGCTCGCCGACGCGGGCCTGGACCGCGACGTCACCGCCAACGCGACGGTGTATCTCGACGCGACCGGTTCGCGGGACCCGGACGGCGAGATTGAATCCTACGAGTGGTCGATCGAGCGACCAGATGGGAGCCACACGAACCCCAGCTGTGGAAGCTGTGGTCGAACATCGTTCGTTCCACACGAGGCCGGCACGTACAACGCGACGGTTACCGTGACCGACGACGACGGCGCGACCAGCACCGACACGCTCCGCGTGACGGTCGATTCCTCGGACGGTCCGAGTCTGACGGTGAGCGGCCCGTCGACAGTTACTGCTGGTGCGGTCGCTGGCTTCTCCGCCACGCTGTCCGCCGGGAGTGCCGACCTCACCGCCCTCACCTGGCGACTCGACGGCCGACGGCTCAATCGAACCACCGTCTCCGGAGACAGCGCCGTCGTGGACCACGGTCACGCCTTCGTCGATACGGGGAACTACACACTGACGGCAGTCGTGGTCGACCGAATGGGTCGGGAACGAACGCGCAACAAGAGCGTCACCGTGGTCGAGCCGTCCCCGCCGGGCAGTAGCGGTGAAAGCGACGGCGAAGCTGGTTCGAGCAGCGATAGCAGTGACGACTGTTACTACCCCGAGGATAGCGTATTCTCCTGCGAGGCGGACTCCGTCACGTCGAACAACGGGACGACAGTGACTATCTCAGATACAGACAGAGACGGCAATGTAACTGTGAACGGGACTACTTTTACCGTCAGAACGGGGGATACGATTACGATCAACCAGTCGACATGGCAGGATCATTACCAGATTAATACGGGGTTTGAATCATATCTAAACAGAGGCAAAAGCCCGATATACTACCAATCTGGCATTGAACAAGGATCAGGTAGCTTAAACAAAATGATTGGTGATTGGAGCATCCCACCCACCCAGGACATAGATACCACCAGAGAAGTTTCGAATGATGATGAAACGGGTCCGTGGGTTGGAGCGAATGATCCACCTGATACCAATACTGGGAGAGATTCTGGAGTTTCAGATGAAGTCCCTGAAGCCGTCAAAGAAAATATAAACAGATTGAAGCAGAGTGTCAAATGACGAAATTGAGATATATGAACTGGAAAGTATTAAATTACATGACTAAATACCGAATAAAGGTTGTACTTGTAGCGTCTATTCTGATACTATCTGGATGCCCAACTATTGGAGAGACGACAGAGAAAGACGGGTCCGTATCTGAAACAGGGGCGACGCCAGTGAACAGTCCGATTCATCAGTCGACGACGGAAGTTCTAGCCCCCACGACTGCTCCACCCAAGACAGAAACCGTATTCGAGCCAACAGAACCTCCAACGAAGACGCAAACTCGCACGGTAACAGACAGGAAACAGACTGCAACGCCACCCAATTCGAATCATCCGTATCGAGAATTTGCAATCGCATTTAATCAAGGGCTTGAACGGTATGCAGCAATTCCGCTGCCGATCCTGGCCTTTGGAAATCGTACTGATACCTGGTACGTAGTTATAAATTCCTCAGCACCGTCAAAAAATCAAACCCGCCACGATGCGCAGTGGAAGAACGTAGCGCGTGCTTACGCTTCAGCGGTGGTAGATATGCAACAGGATGATAGCCAAGGTCGAGTACCGAGCCAGTTGACTCTCCTCGACTGGAACAACTCAGCCTATAGTATGACTCCTGGAACGTATACAGTACAAACAGAATGGGCGCGAGCACTGGGCAACGAAAGTATATCTATAAATGAATACGACAAACGTTGGGAAAAGACAGTCCGTTCCCAAACCGAACGAGAACAGCAGATTGCAAAAGAGATGAATCGACAGGCTGCAAATCGGACTTATAACCACACCAGTGAGGACTGACGGGCCTTCCGATATCGATCAGTTGATCGGCCTCTAGCCGGTGATTTCAACATGAATCCCGAGATTGTGTCCCTTCAGTAACTATTCAACCAGGTCCACTGAGAGGCCATTCCTTCGGAATCCATCTGAAAAGACTCCCCCTTCACAGGCCGCGCGGGACTATCCGCCAACTCAGCCACCTCCTCAACGAGACGTGGTGACAGGTGGGCAACCCTTTTGATCTGTCCAGCCCGTAGTGTGACGTGATGGCAATACCCAGGCCCTGGCGCATCCTCCGGGTCGACCTCACCGAGTCGACCGTCGACAGCGAGCCGGTCCCCGAGGAGTGGCGCCGCCGCTACGTCGGCGGGAAGGGCCTGGGCGCTCGCTACCTCTACGAGGAACTCGACCCCGGGACCGACCCGCTCGGCCCCCACAACGTCCTCCTATTTTTGCTCGGCCCGGTCTCAGGGCTGCTCCCGGGCCAGTCGCGCTACGCCGCCGTCACGAAGTCACCGCTCACCGGCGGCTTTCTGGACTCCTACGCCGGCGGGACCTTCCCCGAAACGCTGGCCGGAGCGCTCTCGAATCACGTCGGCCTCCTGGTCACCGGCGCGGCAGAAGATCCGGTGCGACTCACCGTCGCCGAGGACGACGCGACGATCGAACCGGCCGAGACCTGGGGCGAGGACACGGTCGAGACGGCCAGAGAATTTCCAGACGCGGCCGTCGCGTGCGTCGGGCCCGCGGGCGAACACCGCGTCGCGTACGCGACGATTGCGTCGGACGCCGGCGAACACCACGCCGGGCGCGGCGGCGCGGGGGCGGTCATGGGTGCGAAACGGTTGAAAACAGTCGTCGTCCGCGGGGACCCGCCGACGGGACTGGCGGACCTGCGGGAACGGTACGAGGAGCGGTATCGCGATGGCGACACCGGACGATGGCTCGCGTCGAGTGGCACCGTCGAGACAGTCGACTTCGCCGATGCCGTCGGCGCCCTCTCGACCCGCGGGTGGGAGCGCACGTCGTTCGACGGAGCCGACGACGTGGGAATCGACGCCGTTCGAGCGGCCGCGGACGAGCGGGAACGCGAGGCCGGACAGCCCCGCGGGTTCCGCGTCGAGACCGAGGACGGCGAGACGATTCCGCGGGGTGCCACGGCCATGTCACTCGGCGCTGGCCTGGACATCGACGAGTTCGACGCGGTCGCGGCGCTGGGCGACACCTGCAACCGCCTCGGTCTCGACCTCATCAGCGCCGGGAGCGCCGTCGCCTGGGCGATTCGCGCCAGCGACCGCGGGCTGATCGACCGAAGGATCGAGTTCGGTGACCCCGACGGCGCACGCACCCTCCTCACCGAAATCGCCTCGCGAGCGACGCCGCTCGGCGACGCGCTGGCCGAGGGCGTCGACGCCGCCGCGGACCGCTTCGGCGGGCAGGACCTCGTTCCCACGGTCAAGGCGATGGCGTTGCCGGCCTACGACCCTCGCGGTGCCGCGAGTATGGCCCTGGCCTACGCGACCAGCGACCGCGGGGCCTGTCACCGCCGCGCCCGGACCGTCGAGCGCGAGGTATTCGACGGTGGCTGGGAGCCGGATCGGGCCGCTCGTGCCGTCGCCGACGAGCAGGCCCAGCGGTCGGTCCTCTGGAGCCTGGTCGTCGACGACTTCGTGGGCGACGTCTTCGACGACCTGGGCGAACCCTGGCTCGAGGCCGTCGGGCTGGAAACCGACGGCGACCTGGAAACCGTCGGCGATCGCATCTGGACACTAACGCGGTTGTTCAACGTCCGCGAGGGCGTCTCGCGCGCGGACGACGAACTCCCGCCGGTGCTCAGGGAGGCACCGGACGGACCGGGAGACGGCATCGAGCGCGACAGGGTC
>ENA-ORCR01000928-ORCR01000928.1-marine-metagenome-genome-assembly--contig:-NODE-928-length-10259-cov-3.232665_pt1 | contig 10259 bp, 8 predicted proteins | sample MGYA00237782_ERZ508514 | MGnify/ENA primary metagenome ERZ508514 (study PRJEB26185, sample SAMN06268960) | marine metagenome | isolation source: Eden Landing Ponds, San Francisco, CA, USA | place...
CGATCGTCGCCAGCGAGTCGCCCAGCGCGCCCTGGGCGAGGTTGGCCTTCTCCTCCAGCAGCGCCTCGCGGGGGTAGCTGACGAGTTCGCCGCGGTCGTTGACGATGTAGAGGTAGCCGGAATCGGCGACCGTGACGCCGTTGGTGATGTTGGTCACGTGGCGGTAGTTGAACTCCGCGGCGAGGACGCCGGCCAGGCGACCGTCGTGGTACACGGGCGTCGCGAGCATGCTGCGCTGGTCCCCATCTCGCATCGCGATCTCGCCGACGACGACCCGGCCGGGTCTGGCGCCTTTCGCCCGGGAGAACCACGCCGTGTCGGCGAACGAACGCTCGCCCTCCGAGAGGGCGATCGAGCCGTCGTCTGTGTGGGTCACGCTGACGACCTCGCCGCCGTCGGCGTCGGTCAGTCGGAGGCTCCGGTAGGCCTGGGCGTCCCGGCCGTCGACGGTCATCGTCTGCTGCCAGAGGGTGCTCTCGAAGGAGGCGGCGATGTTCGACCTGGCCTCACTGACGCCGCGCTGGCGGAACTCCACGGCGAAGACGTTCGGCGCGATGACCCAGTCGAACCGCTCGTAGTAGGTGTACGAGACCACACGCGTCCCGTCGGGCTCACCCTGTCGGGCGGTGTTCTCGGTCGTGTACGTCTCGGTCGCCCACTCGTCGCCCGCTCGAACGCGCTGGTCCGAAGCGACCGTGCGGTTGATCGCGTCGTAGACCATGGTGAGACCGCCGACGCCGTCGCCGAGGACCGTCCCATCGCCGACCTCGGGGTGGACGACGACGGTCCCCTCGCGGTCGGTTATCATCGCGTAGCCGGTCTCGCCGACGTACCCGCGCTGGAAGGAGTCGCTCAGCGTCCCCTCGTCGGTCGTGCCGTTGCCGGCGGTCCCAGCGAGGCGCCGTTCGACTGCCGTCTCGACTGCTTCGCGCTCCTCGGGGCTCAGATCCGCCCACGACTGCCCGTCGTAGCGCTCGGCGAGGATGGTCTGGACGGTGGTCTCGACCGCGTCGCGGACGTGCAGCGCGAGCCTCCCGACGCGTCGCGCGCTCGTCTCGCGGGCCGCCGTCGACTCGCCGCTGGCCGCCGAGTAGTAGTCCGCGATCGCCGCGGTCCCGGATAGGGACTTCACGTCGGCGCGGCGCTCGTTGAGGAGGTTCTCGATCTCCTCGGCGCGCGCTTCGAGGCTGTTGTTCAGTTCGTCGGTCACCTGCTGTTCCAGCGACGCAGCGCTCTCACGCTGGGACTGCTCGCTCAACGCCGTCATGCTCTGGTTCGCCGTCACTCCGACCACCGCCGTCGGTATCAGCGAGACGACCAGAAAGACGAGGATGAGCTTCGCACTCAGTCTCATTAGTACCCCAGCTATCGCCGGTTCTCTTATGTTTGATTCATCAATTATCAGGGCTGATAGCACTACGTCCCTGTTCGCAGTCCGCTGTCGAGTCGACCGCTCACCGACGGGGCTTTGGGCGGTCGGCGAGTACGCGCTGCCGTGTCTCCGTTCGACCTCTCGCACCGAGTGGCGAGTGAGATGCCGGTCTACCCCGGGACCGAGCCGGTGTCCGTCGAGCCGAGCGCCACGCTGGCGGCCGACGGGTACCGGACCACCCGACTGGATCTTGATTCACACGCGGGGACCCACGTCGACGCGCCCGCCCATCTCACCGACGGGCCGTCGCTGGACGCGTTCCCGGTCGAGCGGTTCCGATTCGACGCGGCGCTGGCGGACCTGCGACCGCTCGACGCTCGTGAGGCCGTCGGCGTCGGACGGCTCCGGGAGGCGCTGGGGGTCGACCCCGACGAGGTCGACTTGGTCGCCGTCGTCACCGGCTGGGACGACTACTGGGGCGAGCCGCGGTACTTCGACCATCCGTCCCTCACCGCGGAGGCCGCGACGTGGCTGGCCGACGGTGGCTGTGACCTCGGGGTGGATACGGTCAACCCCGACCCGACGCCGACCGGGCGAGCAGACGACGGCGAGCCCGAGAGCTTCCCGGTCCACGAGCGCCTGTTCGAGGCCGACCGGCTGATCGTCGAGAACCTCCGCGGGCTCGGCGGGCTCCCGGAGCGGTTCGAACTGCACGCCCAGCCGCTCCGGTTCGACGGCGCGGACGCCTCGCCCGTACGCGCGGTATCATACGCCGACGACGACCACGCCGACGACGGCGACCACGGCGACGGCCCTCGCTGAGGCGCTGACGGGCCGATCGCGGGGGCTCGGGCTCGCGCTCCCGCCGGAACACATCGACACCCTCTTTTCCGCACCCGGAGGACGTTGTGCCATGACTCACGAGATCGCCGTGATCCCCGGCGACGGGATCGGACAGGAAGTGACGCCGGCGGCCGTCGACGTGCTCGAAGCGGTCGACGCCGACTTCGAGTTCGTCGAAGGCGACGCTGGCGACGCCGTGAAGGCCGAGACCGGCGAGGCGCTGCCCGCCGAGACCCGCGAGCTGGCCGCCGACGCCGACGCGACGCTGTTCGGCGCCGCCGGCGAGACCGCCGCCGACGTGATCCTCCCGCTGCGCGACGTGGTCGGCTCGTTCGCCAACGTCCGGCCCGCCCGTTCGTACCCCGGTCTGGACGCCGTCCAGCCCGACACCGACCTCGTGTTCATCCGCGAGAACACCGAGGGCGTCTACTCCGGCATCGAGGCCGAGATCGACGACGGCGTCCGCACCCTGACGCGGGTCATCACCGAGGACGCCTCCCGCGAGATCGCGGAGTTCGGGTTCAAGTACGCCAAGCGAAACGGCTTCGAGAACGTCACCATCGCCCACAAGGCCAACGTCATGCGCGAGACCGACGGCCTCTTCCTGGAGACCGCCGAGGAGGTCGGCGACTCCTTCGACGTCGACTACGACACGGCGCTGATGGACGCGCTGGCGATGCACCTGGTCATGCACCCCGAGGAGTACGGCGTCGTCATCTGCCCGAATCTCGCGGGCGACATGCTCTCTGACCTGGCGGCCGGGCTGGTCGGCGGGCTGGGCCTGCTCCCGAGCGCCAACGTCGGCGAGGACAACGCGCTGTTCGAGCCGGTCCACGGCTCCGCACCGGACATCGCCGGACAGGGAGTCGCCAACCCCTCGGCGATGATCCTCTCGGCCGCGATGTTGCTCGACCACCTCGACTACTCCGAGGAGGCCGCGGCCGTCCGCGAGGCCGTCGAGGGCGTCCTCGCCGACGGCCCGCGAACGCCCGACCTGGGCGGCGACGCGGGCACCGACGAGGTGACCGCGGCCGTCGTCGACCGGCTCTGAGACCTGTCACAAAAGACGGGACCGCTCACTCCCGCGCGAGGACGCAGATCTCCTCCCACTTGCCCTTCGATTCGAGTTTCTCCTGGAGGTCGCCGGCATACATCTGTGCCATCTCCTCGGCGGCGGCCAGCTGTTCGCGGTCGATGCCGTCGTCGCCGCCCAGGCCGAGCGCGTCCTTGACGCCGTCGAGGATACCCCCGGAGTCGTCGTCGGGCCGTCCGCCGCCGGCGGCCATCCCGGTCGCCTGCTCGACCCGTTCGAGTTCCGGGACGACGCTCTCGACCTTGCTCGTGTTCGCCACCAGACGCGCCGAATCGAGGTCCTCGGGGTCCTCGATCTCGAACTCGACGGCGGTCATGATCAGCCCCCACTGCTGGCGCGAGAAGTTCGAGGCGGCGACCTTCTCGGCGAACTCGCGGTCGGTCTGCATCCGTTCGCCGACGATCCGGTCGCTCCACTCGGAGTCGCTCATGGCTTCGAGTAACACGCTCTCCGGTATGTATCTCCCGCTCGCCCCGGGAACCGGAATCGGCGACCGCTCGTCAGCTGCCGTTGCCCTCGCCGCTCGACTCGACGCCCATCGCGTCGAAGAGCTTCTTCCGGACGGCCTCCTCGGTGAGCTGTAGCAGCGTCTCGCGGTTGTCCTCGCTGGTCTCGATACCGGTGAAGATGCCCAGCGGGATCTCGACTGCGGCGTCGGTGGAGTGACCCTTCGCCTCGCCCATCTCGCCGAAGGCGTCGTCGAGTACTTTGCCGATGTTCATCCGGATGTCCTTCGAGCGGGCGGCCAGGTAGATGGTGTCGTCGGCGATGGCGAAGACCGCGGTGGTCGTGATCCCCTCCAGATTCAGGAGGTGCTGGGCGGCCTGGGCCAGCGCGTCGCGGTCGCGGATGAACCCGGCGTTGGAGACGAGATGGGAGCCGCTGACCTCGCGGTTGCGGATGGCTTCGGCGAGCACATCCAGCGTCTCCGGGGACATCGACGGCGACTCGACCTGTTCGAGGGTGTCGTGGTCGGCGAACGGGTAGAGGTAGGCGGCGGCGGTGAGATCGGCGGGCGTGGTGTCGCGCTTGAAGTCCAGCGTCTCGGCGCGGATGCCGTACAGCAGGGCGGTGGCGACCTCCTGGCTGAGATTGAGGTCGAGTTCCTGAATGTACTTGGTGAGGATCGTCGAGGTCGCGGAGACGTTCGAGCGCACGTCCTCGAAGCTGGCGTCGACCTCGTCGTCCTCTTTCTCGTAGTGGTCGACGAGGATGTCGATGGCCTCGGCCTCGGCGGGGGCGCCGCCCTTGGCGTAGTCGACGAGCGCGACGGTGTCGTAGTCGGCCATCTCCACCTCGTCGCGGGAGACCAGATCGATGCCCAGGAGGTTGACGAACGCACGATTCTCCTGGTGGCCGATCTCGCCCTCGTAGATGATGTCGGCCTCCACGTCGCGACTGGCGGCGATGTCCCGGAGCGCGGCGGCGCTGGCGATGGAGTCGGGGTCGGGGCTACGGTGGACGAGGATCGCCATCCGGCCGTCGGTGTCGTCGATGACGTCGGCGAGGTTCCGGGCCTTGTATTCGAGTTCGCCGGTCTCCAGGGCGCGCAGCGCCGAGTCGGCGATGACGGCGGAGGGGTTGATCACCACGTCGGCGCCCAGGTCGGTGAGTTCGTCGGCGGAGACGGGGTCGGAGGCGCGGGCGACGATGAAGTGGTCGTCGCCGCGGGCGCGGATGTTTCCGACCGCGGCGGAGTTGGCCTCGACGTCGGAAGACATGATGAGGACCACGTCGCAGTCTGCGACCTGGTCGACGACGGACTCGTCGCGGATGTCGGCGACGTTGGCGTCGAGGTCCTGGTCGCGCAGCGCCTCGACCCGGCCCTCGTCGCGGTCGATGATCTCGACCTCCTTGCCCTCGCTGACGAGTTCCTCGGCGACGGCGTGGCCCACGCTCCCACACCCGAGGATAGCGTAGCGAGACATCGAGGCCATCGTGATGCCCGTGCTCATAGTGTCACGTCACAGGGCCACGACGCATATAATTCCCCATTGTTCGGTTCCCGCCCGACCCGAACAGTAACGTATTTCAATCAACCTCCGTAAGTCGAATTCGTGGGCCGGTAGCTCAGTCCGGCAGAGCGTCTGACTCTTAATCAGACGGTCAGGGGTTCAAATCCCTTCCGGCCCGTACAGTGAGACGGTGAGCAACGCTGACCGTCGAACAAACCGGACGAAGGGATTCGAAGTAGACCAGTCGCGCGCAGCGAAGCGAGCACGCCTGGGCGTAGTTCAAATCCCTTCCGGCCCGCTTTCTATCGCGAACCACTCGTGAGCATCGCTGTCAGGTGTTCTGCCCTGAGCGTACTCGAACACGCTGCTGGCCACCGAGGGGGTGTCGATCCCCGCCGCCACCGACAACGACCGATTGGCCCGTCGGCTGTCGAACGACCGCCTCGTCGCGCTCGGGTTCGGCTGCTACGGCCTCGGGTTCGTCGGCGCGCGGGCCGGGACCGAACCGACGTGCGTCGCCGGGGCACTGACCGTCGCCTGTGCGGGGATCGGACTGTTGCTCCCCTCGATCGACACCGCCATCGCCGAAAGGGTGTCCGCAGAGTACCGAGCCGGCGGAATCAGTCCCAGAAACAGCGTGGTCTTCCTCGGCCCCGCGGCCGGACCGATCCTCTTCGCCTGGCTGGCGACCCGGGTCGCCTTCTGGTACGAAGGGGTACTACTCGCGGCCGGCGCCACCACGTACGGAGGCGCCACTCTCGTCGTCTGTCGACCCGAGCCAACTCCGACCGATACGGGTGAGAACGAAACCGGGCCCGACGCGCGTGCCAGTCAGTTTACCGCCACTCGTCTAGCGAGAGCGCGTCGCGCTCCGGAGTGGAGAGCCACGCCTCGTCGCGGGCGATGTCGGCGACGACGAACCGGGCCGTCCCGTCGGCCTCGTCGACCGCCGCGACGATCTCCCGCTCGTCCACCGATCGTTCCTCGACCGACCACACATCGGTGCTCATACCCCGATATTCATCAGATAGTGTGATGAATGTTTTGGTATACTCGCAATCGAACTGTGTATCTAAAGAAGAAGTCGAAATTCCTGAAGTTGCGTCCTCGTTTGGGCCGGAGATTTGAACGATGTCGATCCGAGGGGTATCGCCAAGGACGGCCGTCTTTCGGTATCGAGATCGGCTAAACAGGAGCCGGAGGGAAAAGCGGCGGTCGAGGTTACTGGTGGATCCCGTACACGTCACTCGACCAGTCGCGGGCTGGGTGGTCGTAGACCGGCGCGTCGCGGTCGCGGTCGTCGAGCGTCTCCAGGTCCTCGTCGGCCATCGACCAGTCGAACAGGTCGGCGTTCGACGCGACGTGCTCGGGCGAGGAGGATTTGGGCAGGACGACGACATCGCGTTCGGTCGCCCACTTCAGGACGATCTGGGCGGGGTGGCGGTCGTACTCGTCGGCCAGCCGCTGGACCGCCTCGTCCTCGAAGACCTCCGTACGGGCCAGCGGCGCCGCGGCCTCGACCACGGTGTCGGTCTCGCGGCAGTACTCCACCAGATCCGGTCGCTGGAGCCACGGGTGGAACTCGATCTGGTTGACCGCGATCGGCACGTCGGAGATGTGATGCGCGCAACTCAGCTGGTAGGCGCTGAAGTTCGACACGCCGACGTTCCGGACGAGGCCCTCCTCGTGCAGCGTCGCCATCGCGTCCAGCGTCTCCCGCAGCGATATCGCCGGGTTCGGCCAGTGGATCAGGTACAGGTCGAGGTAGTCGGTACCCAGCCGTTCGAGGGAGGCCTCGCAGGACTCGATCACCGAGTCGTAGTTGAGGTTCTTCGCGAGCACCTTCGACGTGAGAAACACGTCCTCGCGGTCGTGGTCGGCCAGCGCCTCGCCGATCTCGGCCTCGTTCTTGTACCCTTCCGCGGTGTCGACGTGGCCGTAGCCGGCGTCGAGCGCCGCGTGGACACCCTCTCGTACGGTCTCGCCGTCGATGTTCCACGTTCCGTACCCGATCTGCGGGAGTTCGTCACCGCTCGGCAGTGTCTGTGTCGGAACGTCCGTCATAGAAGTTTCACCGACTCCGCGTTGGGTCGGCGGGCGGTTGTAAGTACTGATCCCGGCGGTTCGTGCCCGGTCACAGGCGATGGAACGCGAGGGGGACGACCGCCGCGAGCGCCCCCGACACGAGCGCGAACGCCACCCGTTCCACCCCCCAGCCGTCTACGTGCGAGAAGAGCAGGGGCCCGATCGTGAGGCCGATTGCCGCCCCCGCCGTTATTTTCAGCTCCTCGGCGGTGTAGCCGTAGTAGCGCTCCCCCGTCATCCGTTTCGCGCTCGATCCGCCCCGTACAAAACAGTTCGGGGACCGTGAGTAGATGGGTTCGGGCGGATTTGAACCACCGGTCTCGGCCTTGTAAAGGCCGCGTCATAACCAACTAGACCACGAACCCTCGCCCCGATTTTCCGCCCGGGTCGGAATAACCCTTTCTCTCTCGGTCGAACCCGCAGGCTTACCCCGGCGGCTCCCGTCTCGGCGAGCATGGTCGACAGTCGGATCGTCTGGGGGTTCGGGGCGTGCCTCCTGCTGGTTCTCGGGGGTGTTTACGCGGTCCAGTCGGGGCTGGTCTACCAGTTGAACCCGCCGGATCCCGATAGCTACGAGCGGGTGACGGTCACGGCCTACGACGACAACGAGACGGCGCTCGCGACGGTCGAAGTCCGCGTCGCCGACACCCAGCCCAAGCGCTACCTGGGGCTCAGCAACACCTCGGAGCTCGCGATGGGTGAGGGCATGCTGTTCGTCCACGAGGAGGTCGACAGCTACGGCTACGTGATGCGGGAGATGGCGTTCCCGCTCGATATCGTCTTCGTCGGGGCGGACGAGCGGGTCACGACGATCCATCACGCGGCGGTCCCGGAGGGAAGCTACGAGAAGACCTATCGCGGCCGCGGGAAGTGGATACTGGAGGTGCCGCGCGGGTGGACCAACCGCACGGGCGTCGAGGTGGGCGACCGGATCGCGATCCCCGAAAGCGCGCACGACGCCAGCTGAGTTCGGGTGAAGATGCCGGCCGGAGATACGGCCAGTTCCGATACGGGAAGCTCTCTCACGGCTTCGACGCGCTTTTAGAACTTCGACCCATGAGCGTATGCGATGAGTGTAGACCTCGACGACGACGAGGTGTTCGAGGACGTTCGCGATCGGGTGGACTACCCGATGCGACGGCTGTTCGCCGAGTACGGACGGGACAACGCCTTCCAGTTCGTGGTCGGGTTCGTCAGCAGCGTCGCGGCGCGGATCCTCGATCTCCTCCCGCCGCTGTTGCTGGCGGTCGCTATCGACTCTATCTTCGGCGAACAGCAGTACAACCTCTGGCTGGTCCCACAGTCGTGGCTCCCGGACTCGCAGATCGGGCAGATCTGGCTCACCGTGGGGATCGTCGCCGCCGCGTTCCTGATCGGCGCGGGCTTTCACTGGACGCGCAACTGGGGCTGGAACTCCTTCGCCCAGAACATCCAGCACGACGTGCGCACGGACACCTACGACAAGATGCAGCGGCTCAACATGGACTTTTTCGCCGACAAGCAGACCGGCGAGCTGATGTCGATCCTCTCGAACGACGTAAATCGGCTGGAACGATTCCTCAACGACGGGATGAACTCCTTCTTCCGGCTGTCGATCATGGTGCTGGGCATCTCGGTCATCCTGTTCTCGATGAACTGGCAGCTGGCGCTGATCGCCTTAGTGCCGGTGCCGGTCATCGCCTTTTTCACGAAAAAGTTCATCGACGTGATCCAGCCCAAGTACTCGGAGGTGCGGTCGTCGGTCGGCCAGCTCAACTCCCGGCTGGAGAACAACCTCGGCGGGATCCAGGTCATCAAGACGGCCAACACCGAGAGCTTCGAGTCCGACCGCGTCGACGACGTCTCGGGGGACTACTTCGACGCCAACTGGGACGCCATCGACACGCGGATAAAGTTCTTCCCGGGGCTGCGGCTCATCTCGGGGCTCGGGTTCGTGTTGACGTTCGTCGTCGGCGCGTTCTGGGTGGTCGGCGAACCGCTCGGGCCGCTGTCGGGCGAACTCAGCTCGGGGGCGTTCGTCGCCTTCATCCTCTACACCCAGCGGTTCATCTGGCCGATGGCCCAGTTCGGGCAGATCATCAACATGTACCAGCGCGCCTACGCATCCTCCGAACGCATCTTCGGCCTGATGGACACGCCCGCGCTGATCGAGGAGAAGGCGGACGCCGACGAACTTGTCGTCGAAGACGGCGACGTCGAGTACGACGGAGTCACCTTCGGGTACGACGACGAGGCGATCCTTGACGACGTGTCCTTCACCGTCGAGGGCGGGGACACGCTCGCCCTGGTCGGCCCGACCGGCGCGGGCAAATCGACGGTGATGAAGCTGCTGATGCGGATGTACGACGTGGACGAGGGGGCCGTCGAGATCGACGGCCAGGACGTGCGCGACGTGACCGTTCCGAGCCTCCGTAGCTCGATCGGCTACGTCAGTCAGGAGACGTTCCTCTTCTACGGGACCGTGCGGGACAACATCGCCTACGGGAGCTTCGACGCCACCGACGAGGAGATCCGCGAGGCCGCGAAAGCCGCCGAGGCCCACGGCTTCATCGGGAACCTCCCGGACGGCTACGACACGATGGTCGGCGAACGCGGCGTCAAGCTCTCCGGCGGCCAGCGCCAGCGCATCGCCATCGCCCGCGCGATCCTCAAGGATCCCGAGATCCTCGTGCTCGACGAGGCCACCAGCGACGTGGACACGGAGACGGAGATGCTGATCCAGCGCTCGTTGGACCGACTCACCGCCGACCGGACGACCTTCACCATCGCCCACCGCCTCTCGACGGTCAAGGACGCCGACCAGATCGCGGTCCTCGAAGACGGGCAGGTGGTGGAACGGGGCACCCACGACGACCTGCTGGCCGAGGACGGTCTCTATGCGAATCTCTGGGCTGTTCAGGCCGGCGAGATC
>ENA-ORCR01000929-ORCR01000929.1-marine-metagenome-genome-assembly--contig:-NODE-929-length-10254-cov-3.725263_pt1 | contig 10254 bp, 8 predicted proteins | sample MGYA00237782_ERZ508514 | MGnify/ENA primary metagenome ERZ508514 (study PRJEB26185, sample SAMN06268960) | marine metagenome | isolation source: Eden Landing Ponds, San Francisco, CA, USA | place...
GACCCCTATCTGAGCGAGCGCAGCGAGCGAAGATATGTCGCACAGACCTCGATAGCGTGCCGAGGGCTTTCGTCGCTTGCTGTCACAAGCGTTCGCAGAAACTGCTAGCGAGCGTGCCGAGGGCTTTCGTCGCTTGTTGTCACACGCGTTCGCGGAAACTGATAGCGAGCGGGCCGAGGGCTTCCCGCCTTCCTGTTGCTCACACCCCGACACCCGATAGAGACCAGAACAGTCAACTGCCTGATCTGCGACCTGCCGACAACCATGGTCTCCCAGGCAGTACAGGTGGACAATCTACACAAACGCTACGGTGACGTGCAGGCCCTCCAGGGGCTCTCGTTCGAGGTACGAGCGGACGAGATATTCGGTCTCGTCGGCCCGAACGGCGCGGGCAAGACGACGACGCTCCGGACGCTGGCCACGCTCCTCAACAAGGACGACGGGGACGTGACGGTCGCTGGCCACGGCGTCGATGGGGACCCTGACGCGGTCCGACGATCGATCCGCTATCTCCCCGAAGACGCCGGCGCGTACGAGACGATGAGCGGGCGCCAGTTCCTCGAATTCGTCGCCGACTTCTACGCCCAGGGCGACGAGGCGGCGGCGATGGTCGACCGGGGTGTCGAAATCGCCGCCCTCGACGACCGCATCGACGACGACACCCAGGCCTACAGCAAGGGGATGACCCGCAAACTCCTGCTCGGGAGTGCGCTGATGACCGATCCCACGCTCGCGATTCTCGACGAACCAACGTCGGGCCTGGACGTCCAAAACAGCAAAGCCGTCCGAGAGGTAGTCAAGGAGTTCCCTAACGAGGAGCGGTCCATCCTCCTGTCCAGTCACGACATGCTCGAAGTCGAGTACCTCTGTGACCGGGTCGGACTCCTCAACGACGGCGTCATCGTCACCAGTGGATCGCCCGAGGAGTTGATGGCCGAGTACGACGCCGAGAACCTCGAAGACGTCTTTCTGGAGGTGGTCGCCTGATGCGACCGTTCACGCGACTCATCTGGAAGGAAGCCCGCGAACTGCTCCGGCCGCGATACATCCTCCCCATCCTCCTGCTGCCGCTCATCTTCGTCGGGATGGGGCAGGGATTCTCCGGCGTCGAAGCGCAACTCGGCCAGGAACCGACGGTGGGCGTTCTCAACCACGACGGCGGCGAGTACAGCCAGGTCGTCGTCGAGACGCTCGAAAGCCGCTCGAATCTCGCCCACCGGTCGACCAGCGGATCCGTCGAGACGGCGCTCAACGAGACGAGCGCTTCCGGTGGGAATGCCGTGATCGAGATACCCGAGAACTTCACCGATCGGATCGAATCCGGCGAGCGCGGGCGGGTCCACCTCTACACGAGCGTCGAGAGCGTCAGTATCGTCGGCATCGCTTCCTCTGCACAGGTCGAGGAACTGCTCTCGCACTCGGCCCACAACGTGACCGTCGCCGTGACCGGCGCGACCGAAGCTGAGTTAGACCCCATCGAACGCGACCACACCACCTACGTCAAGGGTCGACAGCTGGCGGCGCCGCCCGGCGTCGTCTCCGCGGCGTTCACCTCGCAGTTCATCTTCGTCCCGGTGATCATCATGCTCGCCATCGTCTTCTCCGGCCAGATGGTGATGAACTCGATGGCCAGCGAGACCGAACACAAGACGCTCGAAACCCTGCTCTCGATGCCGGTCGAACGCCGCTCCATCGTCGGTGCAAAACTCGTCGGTGGCTCCGTCGTCGGCCTCATCGCGACGGCGCTCTACACTGCCGGAATCGCCTTTAGCAACCTCTCCATCGGGAGCGTCGGTGAGACGAGCGCGCTCACACTCGGCGCCGGTGATTACCTGCTCGTCGGTCTCTCGCTGTTTTTCACCCTCGTCGGAACCCTGGCGGTCGCGCTCTGTCTCGGCCTGTTCGCCGACAGTCAGCAGGGTGCGCAGATGCTGTTGCTTCCGCTGTCCGGACTGGCGATCGTCCCCATGTTCGCGACGATGTTCACCGACGTGGACGTGCTCGGTCCCGCGGCCAAAGGCATCTTGCTCGCGATTCCGTTCACCCATCCGATCATCGCTCCGAAACGACTGCTCTTCGACGACCAGGCACTCGTGCTGGCCGGCATCGGCTACGAGATACTGTTCTCGCTCGCGGCCGTGTGGCTCGCGGTGAAACTCTTCGAGTCCGACCGCCCGATCACGGGCAACGCGGGGTGGCTCCAGCGGTTCGTTCGACTCGTCCAGCGCTGAGCGCCGCCAGGAGACCACTCCATCACACGCTCCAGTTTCCTCGCCGGACCCCCGGCCAGCGTTCGCGGTCCGGACGACAGTCGTCTCCACGGCGAACACCGTGACCAGCCGGTCGCGACGGGGTTGTCACTCGTGGACGAGTGCTGGAAGATAGGATGGGGAACGTAGGGGTCTGGAGCGTGTGACAATCGGGGTCTCCAGGGCCCCTACGTTTCCATAATTCGTGGTCGCATAAAAACCCACGGCAATCGGAGTGAAAGTATAATCGCAAGACAGCGTTGCCTCGAAATCTGTCATTGCAGCAATTTTTCTGCTCGCCACCGGGGTCCGTTTCGGGTCGAATCTGAGACGGGAGGAAGGGTCGAGTGCGCAGGGACGGTTATCTCGCCAGCGGCAGTGAGTAACTCCGTTCGCGTTCGACGACGGCCTCCCAGGTCAGTTCGCACTCGCAGGAGACCTGCTCGAAGACCGTCGGATCCTGTCGTTCGTCGAAGTCCTTGATCGCCCGCTGGACGCGGTCGTCGCAGTCGCCGCAGTTGTGCGGGCCTCGTTCGGATCCGTGGCCGACGGGGTCGGAGACGACGATGCCGTCGACGTCGGCGGTCGATTCCAGCACCTCGGCGACCGACCAGAGCCACGGCGGGCGGTAACCCCCGTCATGGTAGAGGTCTTCGACCATCGTGTATCGCTGGACGTTGCAGGGGTTCATCGAGACGGTGTGACAGCCCTCGACGTCGAGACAGCGACGCACGGACCGTTTCATGTCTTCGACGGCCTCGCCCTCGGACAGGAACGGGGGCTTCATCAGCAGATACGCCTTGATCCCCCCGCCGTCGACGGCCTCCGCGTCGGCGCAAGCGGCCTCGAAGTCCGAGAACTCGAAGTACTTGTTCACACAGTCCCGACGGACGCGGTCGGTCGCCGTCTCGAGTCCGATTGCGACGTCGCACTCCAGTCCGTGGTCGGTGAAGTCCCGAATCTTCTCCTGGTCGACGAAGTCGGGGAGTGATTCGACGACGAAGCGGTCGCGGTCGGCGAAGGTCTCTGCGATCGCCTGGCGGGTCTCCGCGGGGACTTCGCGCTCGTCCAGGAAGGATCCGGAGGTGTAGATTTTGATGAGGTCGGCGCGGTCGTTGCGCAGGTCGTCGGCGTTCTCGGCTTCGTGTTCGAGACAGACATCGATCTGGGCCATGAGGTCGTCGTGCGGGACGCTCCCGCCGTCGACGGATTCGGCGACGTAGCCACACATCGTACAGCCGCCGGCCCGGGCCCAGCGACAGCCGCCGGTGTTGAGGATGATGGTCAGGGAGTCGACGAAGCCGTCTGGCGTGTTGTCCTCGTCGAGCCACACACGCGTGGGTTCGCGCGGGTCGTAGCTGGCGTCGTTGCGCGAGCGCACCTCGCGCATCACCTTGTTGTGGGCGTCCATCCCCTTGCCCTGCTCGTAGACGTCGGGGCTCGGCTGGCTCATTGAGGAGTCATATCCGGTCGGTGGGTAAAACGTCGGCGGTCCACGCGTTCGGTCCACGAACGCGTGGAGCACGGAATCCGTCCGGTTTCCGGCGGTCGCGGCTTTTGTGGTTAGAAAGCCGCGAGCACGGAAGCCGATCGGCTTCCGGCGGTCCGAGCGTCGCCACGCGACGCTCGGGGCACGACAGGCGGCAGCGCCGTCTCTCGGCAGTCCCAGATTTCCCGGTTTGAATTCTGTGAGCATGGAAGCTGTGCGGGTTCCGGTGCTCACTGTGCTCGGCAGAGCAGAACTCGAACGGCGTCACCCACTGGGCATGGTAATGCTCAGCCAGCGGAACTCGCCGCTGAGTGCTTCGACGGCAGGAAGCCCCGAGGGCCCGTAGTGAAAGAGGACGAAGGCCGTGACGAGGAGGTAGACGGTCGCGACCCCGGCGGCCGCGCCGAAGGCACCTGCGGCGACTGCATTCGCTCTTTCGTCCCGACGGGCGACCAAGAGCGATACTGCGAGCGTCCCAGCGACTACCAGCGAGACCGAGCCGATTCCCTGGACGATCTGGCCCTTCGTGGTTTCGAAGAGGAGCATCGCGCCGAACGTGAGGGGGGTGCCGAGCAAGACAGTCCCCTCGTAGCCCAGCACTGCCGCTCTCGTGTGGCTCTCGAAGAGGGAGCGGATCTGTGGGAGCCGAAACAGCCCGTAGACTGCCAGCGGATACAGCGGGTGCAGATACCGGACAGTCGTCATGATTTTGAGGGGCAGTCTGTTCATGTACAAACTCGTGAAGAGGAGCACGAAGACCAACACGAACAGGTCGACAGGGTCAATCGCGTCACGAAGCCGCCTCGTGCCAGTTCGGAGTTCTGCGATGCGTCCTCGAACCGGTAACGCGACCAGTGCCGCGATGAGCGGCATCGATTGGAGAACCGAGAGGTTCGTTGCCCCGTCGAAAAACAGCGTCGGACCGTTGTACTCACGCGTGCTCCATTTGACGAACGTTTCGAAGACCCGGTTGGGCTCGGTTAGCAGGACGACGAATCCGCTCACGTACATGTGGATTCCGCGGCTGATCAGGGGTTCGACTGCCTCGATTCCGGTTTGAATCGTAGCGCCGACGGTGGCAACGAGACCCAGGAGAGTTGGGATCCAGTGCCTGCCATTCGTGCCCGTACTTCCACCAGCACCGGTCGTCCCACCAGCACCGGTCGTCCCACCACCACTCTCAGATCCTCCAGCACCGGCCGTCCCACCGGAACTGGGTGCACCACTCGCGGATTCAGTCAATGCCTGTCCGTAGTACCCGTCCATGAAGTGGGGCGGCAGGAAGGGATTGCCCGAGACGAGGGCGTTCGTCACGAGGAACGGCAGCAGTGAGGCCGCGAATATCGCTCCGACGATGGCGAGCGAGCGAGCATCGTTCCGTCGCGCGGTCGGAATGTCGACGAGCGCCACCGCGGCCAGGAGCGTGAACCCTTCCGGAGCGTGAACCCAGGCGAGCAATCCAGCAGCGGCGTACGCGCCGCCGCGATACCCACTCTGCGCCAGCAGCGTTTGGTCGTCACGCCTGCTCCGTGCAAACGCAAACAGTGCCAGCACCACGAACATCGCCGTCAGTGTATGTCGCTTCGGCGTCGTCGCCCAGAACGCGACTGGCGTCCCCAGCAGAACTGTTGCACCCGCGAGGAGCCCGACGCGGACGCCGTGTCTGTCTGCCAGGAGTCGGTAGACGGCGACCACGATGACCGCACCGGCGAGCATCGTCACCACCTGCAGCGCGACGATTTCCAGGTCCATCACGAACGGTTTGTAGAACCACGCGTTCGCGAGGAGTCCGACCAGCGCGAGAACACCGGACACCGCGATAGCGCGACGACGGTATCCTAGATGATCGCCGAGCAGTGCGCCAGTCGCCAGCACCAGTCCGCTCCAGCCCAACACGACCACCCAACGGAGAACTCCCAGCGACTGGAGCCCTTCGAGGACCCAGAGCACGGGAAGCGCAGGCACGACGAGGCCGTACGCTCGGCCGTACACTTCACCGTTTCTCGCGTGCATCCCCGGATAGGCGAACTCGAACTCGTCAGGGTGTCCGAACGAAAGTTCTCCTCTGGACAGATATTCCAACATCGTCGGGAACAGGCTGATGTCGTTGAAAAAGGTCCCAATCCGCCAGGTCAGCACGAACAGAGCGAGCGACCCACAGAACAGCGCCAGCCCCGGTCGACCACCGAAGAGCACCCGGGTCAGGGTGGCACCGAACTGAGCGAGACGCTCGCGGTCGGGATTCGGACGGCTCCACGAATACCGAGCGGAGTCGCCGCTCACGTCGACCCACTCCCAGCGGGTCGCTGCCCCGCTCCCGTCGATAGTTCCAACCGTACCGCCATCTTGTCACCTCATTTCCGGTATCCAACAATAACTGTTGTCCGCGAGTTATCGCACGCGATAAGAGCGGAGACTCGGAAATCTCGCCGGACCTGACCGCAGTGTCGCGATTAGGTTTCGTCGACGTGGCGAACCTGGGCCGCGATCCCTCTCGTCGAGTCGTTCATCTCCGGGCCGGTCATCTCCGCCCGGCCTACTGCAAACGCACTCGGACCGTCGATCACGACTTCGTCGCCCACCCGAATCGACTCGTCGGCGTCGACGACGCCCGGTGCGAGGACGCTGCCGTGGGGGACGAAGTCGTCAATTTCGACGCGGTTGGTCGGCGCGTCGCTCTCGACCCAGCGACGAGCGCCGGCGAGGGTGAACGCGAGCGTCCCGTAGGGGCGGACGACGACCGCGAGTTGCTCGCCGTCGCCGTCGTGGGCCTGTAGGCCGGGGTGACTGCCGCGGACGGTCAGGTCGTCGAAGAGGTCGTCGCCGGCCCGGTCGCCGAACTGGTAGTCGGCGATGGCCCGGATCGTGTTGTGCTGGCGCTCTCGCTTGCCGTATTTCAACTCCCCGGAGAGTTCGCTGGCGAGGTTGCCGAGCGAGTCGGTCGTCGTGGGGTGGTCCTCGACGGTGTAGGTAAACTCGGTGCCCAGCGACTGCTCGACGCGCTCGCAGATGGGTCTGTAGTCCTCGGGAACGTGGGCGATGACGCGCGGATAGTCCGTGCGTTCGAGGTACCGTTCCAGGACGGTCGCGACGAACTCGATTTCGTTCGCGCTCCAGCGCCCAGTCACGACCGAGTCGTAGTGCTGTGCGGGGTAGGTGAGTTCGAGTTCCTGCGGGACGACGCCGATGGGGGAGGTCATCGACACCTTGTGGGCCCGCCACTGGACGGCGTCGTGGTACTGCCCGTGGCTCTGGGAGTCACTGTAGGGTTTTCGTGCCGAACAGGGGACCAGCACCAGCGGGTTGTCGAATCGATTCGTATAGCGCGAAGTCACACGGTCGGCAAAGCGCTGGATCTCGACGCGGCGAATGCTGTCTTCGGTCGCCGCGGTGATTTCGGCTTGCCTGAGAATCGGCGTCCGCTCCTCCAGATAGGCGTACTGCTGGTCGAGTCGGCGGAAGGTCGCGGTGAGCCACTGCTCGTGGCGGGCCTGGCCCTCGATGTAATCTCGGAGGGTGCCGTCGCGGATGCGCCGGCGGACGGTCTTGAGCGCGGCGGCCAGCGCGTTGACGTTGTGCCGGGCGCACTCCTCGCGACCGAACTCTTCGCGGGGTTGCTGGCAGGCCGGGCATGCGCAGGGGAGTTCGTCGAGGTCTTCGAGGAACTGGTGACCGTCGACGGTGAGATAGCGGCCCTGGGTCCCCCGAATGACCGCGCGGTCCGGGTCGACGAAGTCGACACCGGCGTAGACGAGCGTCGCGACGTTGGCCGGCGTGGCGACGCCTGGCAGGTAGAGGGCTGCGTCCGCGGGGATGGTTTCGCGAACCTGTATCATCGCCTCGACGAACGCCTGGGCGTGGCCGACGAGCCCCGGTGCCCCGGAGAGGACGTACGCGTCCGTGCCGTGGTCTGCAACTGTATCGGTCGAAATCACGGCCGCGCTCGGATAGTCGGTGTCGGGATACGACGGTTCGAACGCCTCCTGGACCTCCTCGGGCGTCCCTGACGGGAACCCCCGTGCGGGAAGGACGGTCAGCTGTGAGTCGTTTCCTTCCGGGGTGTCTGGTTCGGTCGCCCAGCCAGTGTCTGGGTCCGAGATGATGGGCTGTGCGAGGCCAGCCTCGGGCGGTCGGTCGGCGTCGTGGGCGGGTGCGGCGCCGTGGGTGGCCACACCACCACCGCCGTCGCCGTCGCTCCCGGCGGCGCGGTCGACGTCGGTGGCGAGGGCGGGGGTCGTCACCGGCGAATCGAGGCGTACCTCGGCGAGACGGGCCGCTCCGTCGCGCTCGTGGACCTCGAAGTAGTCGGTCATGTCTCGCTCGTCGGGACGGGTCGGGATGAGCCTATCGTCTCGGGCCAGTGTACGTGCGGCCGCCCCATCCCGCTACACCAGCAGCGGAATCGCGAGCAGGCCGATCAGTGCGACGCCGATAAGCACCGCGAGGACGAGCCGTTCGAATCGGTCGCCGACCGGCACCTCCTCGCGGTGGTCGGGCCGGAGCGTCCAGATGAACCGGTAGTAGGTCCCGCCCGCGGTGGCGACGAACAGCCCGGTCGAGAGGGCGACGCCCTGGCCTATCGAGAGGCCGAGCGCCGTAAAGTACCCCGGGCCAAAAGAGTACGTGACGACGAAGGCGAGCGCCGTGACGACGAACCAGGGGACCGGGTCGACCCCCTGGCCCTCCCGGTTCCGGAGCTCCATATCGTCGCTTGGGTTCGAACGCACGTATGCCTTGGCAGGCGACCGACCCCCACAGCTAAGGCGGCAGCGGACACGTCCGTTGACATGGCGACCGACGGCCAGTCCCCCGCAGACAGCGGGCCACAATCCGAGGGCGACATCCGCGTGTTGATCGTACTCGACCTCATCTTCTCGCTCGTGTTCAGCGTCCTGGTGGTGTATGGGCTGGACTTCGTCGGTCTCGGGGAGTTCACGCCGCAGAACGTCGTTATCGCGACGCTGTTTCTCGCCGCTGTGACCTACGCCGCAGTGCTTCGCTGACCGCTCCGTAACTGTGACCCAGTTCCGGCAAGACCGTCGCTCGAACTGGTTCTTATCCGTCTCGCGGCCGAACTCGTATCGCTATGGCAACTGCGCTGTTCGTCGTGAGCGAGCACGGCTACTGGGGCGAGGAGTGTATCGAACCGCTCACCACCCTCGAATCGGCAGGCGTCGACGTGGACGTCGCGACACCGACCGGTGACCCACCGGTCGTCGACGAGCGCTCGGTCGACCCCGAGAACGTCGGTGAAGAGACCGCCGAAACCGTCCGCGAGGTAAACGACTCCCACGAGGGGCTCAACGATCCGACCCTGCTCGCGCGCGTCTCGGCCGCTGACTACGACGCCGTCGTCTTCCCGGGCGGCCACGGCACGGAGTGGGACGTCAACCAGGACACCCACGCCCGGACGCTCCTGCGAGAGGCCGTCGCCGGCGAAGACGGGACCGCCCTTGTCGTCTGTCACGCCGTCGGCCTCCTGGCATTCACGCGGAGTGACGACGGCGAATTCCTCGTGGACGGCCGCAACGTCACGGGCTTCCCGAACGCCTGGGAGGAAGGCATCGTGGACGACGACGACCGGATGCCGGACGGTCGGAAACTCCCCTACTGGGTCGAAGACGAGGTCAAGGCCGCCGGCGCGAACTGGGACGCCGAACTCGACGCCGACACCAGCGTCACTGTCGATGGCGACCTGATCACCGCCCGCGGCCCGCCGTCGTCCGCGGCCGCCGCACAGACGCTGCTCGACGAACTCGGTGTCCCGACACCGGCAGACGACTGACCCGACCGAGTCCGGGAATCGGAGCGATTACTCCTCGCGTTCCCGTTCCGCACCGCCCACCACGAGCGTCGGGACTGTGGTCAGTCGGACGACACGCTCGGTCGTGCTGCCGGTGCTCGCGACGCGACTGAGCCCCGTTCGGCCCTGGGTCCCCATCACGATGAGGTCGGCGTCGTAGTCGCCGGCAGCGTCGACGATTTCCTCGTGAGGCACGCCCCGGCGGAGGTGTCGTTCGACCGCGAGGCCCGCCGCCTCCCCGGCCTCGGCGACCGAATCCAGTGCCCGCTCGCCGGTCTCCTCCTCTTGCTCGACGACCATGTCCCAGTGGGTCACCGCCGGGTACGTCTCGTCCACGACGAACAGCGAGTGCACCGTCGCGTCGTACTGGTCTGCGATGTCGATTGCGTGGTCGACCGCCGTTTCGCTCGGGTCGCTCCCGTCCGTCGGGACGAGGATCCGGTCGTATCCGGTCATGTACCTCGCCAGCACCCCACAATATGTGAGTGTATCGACCGTTCATCCTCGATGGGTCGATAGCTCGAATCGATTTCCACAGTGGCGCGTGCTGTCGAGCGTGCCCGCCTCGTGGCGGGCCGCTCGAAATAGTCGCGCGAGGTCTTCGCGAGTGCAACGAGCGAAGGCTCGTCAGAGCTTGCTCTGACGGTGGATGAGCGAGCGAAGCGAGCGAATCGGTTGGGGAGGTCTGTGGCTGTCTGCGGTGCTGTGCGTGG
>ENA-ORCR01000930-ORCR01000930.1-marine-metagenome-genome-assembly--contig:-NODE-930-length-10251-cov-3.931689_pt1 | contig 10251 bp, 9 predicted proteins | sample MGYA00237782_ERZ508514 | MGnify/ENA primary metagenome ERZ508514 (study PRJEB26185, sample SAMN06268960) | marine metagenome | isolation source: Eden Landing Ponds, San Francisco, CA, USA | place...
GTCTGGCTAGTTGCTTTTGGCTTCAGAGTGGGTGTCGATCGCCTGCCCATTCGCGACCCAGACCACGTTGTGTCCCCCTCCGTTGTCGACCAGCCGGAAGCCGATGTGGTTTCGTTCCGAAAGCGGCTGTGGGTACGATATTTTTGACGATTCGCCAGACTGCAGGTTAAATGCGATCCCCTCTGGATCGTTAACGTCGTTGAAGGACGCGTGAAAGCCGTTCGTCGGCGGGTCAGCGACCTCTCCTGCGAGAGCGAGGTTTCCGACGGAAGCCGTCGGGTCAGCCAACTTAGCCCCGATCAGATAACACCGGATTTCCAGCCACTGCGACCACGAGATCGGAGGGCTGACGATCGCCGTCAGGTCGTCAGTCGACCCGCCGGTGCCAGTGTTCAGGACTACCCCCGTCTCGTCGGTTCCGCTAATCAATCCGTCGAAAGTCGGCGTCGCGGGGCCATTGTCTGTCTGGTAATCGAGCCACCACGGGAGTTGCTCGCGTGCGAAATCCGCCCGTAGAACCACGCTATCTGTCGCCTCCACATCTGGCTGTGCGTCTAGCTCATGATCGAAGTCTATCGTGTCACCGTCAAGGAGTGGCATCTGGCTCATGTTGATCACCTCTTGAGGGTCGCGAAGTCTGCTGTCGCGACGCCAATCTGGCCCGTCCCCTCACTCCCACCGATATAGAACAAAACCAGATCGCCATCCCACCAGATCGGCCTCGGATCTTTGACATGTGCATCTTCCCAACTCTGACCTCCCCCCTGCAATAGCACACCCCAGTTGCCGACGGTGATCCCGTCGCGGGTCCATCCCCAGTAAATGTCGAACTGTGAGGACGGTTTGTCCTGCCGTTCCCAGAATCCGAGATAGCCATCAGTGTATTGCAAGAGCACGACGCCGTTGTGGTAGAAATCACCGTCTGGATCGCCCGACCCCGTGGGTTGGCTGCCGCCGAAAGAGACTTCGGCAGTCACCCAGTTGGATTTTCCGTCTGGAGAGTATCTGAGGATGTTTGTTGAGCGCCCTTCTCCGTACTTCCACCACGTTGTGTGATAGACTCCCGCTGGCGTTCGAAAGACTTTCGGATAGCCAGCATGCCCACCATTCGTTGAGAGGACGATTCCGTCATCGATCCAGTTGTCGAGACCATTAGGACTTCGATAGAGTTTGATATTTTCGTTGCCGGTATTGACGTATGCCCAGACCTCATTCTCTTCTTCGTGCCAGAACGCCCCGATCTCGCCATGGTAGCTGTTCGTGATCGACAACTGCCCCCAGTCGGTCCACGGTCCCTCTGGATGATTGGCATACGCGACTCCGGCCCCGTTTTCGTCGTGGGGGGCGTAGTACATGATCAGATCGCCCGGCGCGTCGGGGATTTGCTCTGCTGGGACGATACAGGGATGGCCGACCTCTCCTGTCGTCACCCAATTTGTATCGTCCGCGCTGAAGATAGGGTTCTCGGCTGAGCGCTCGAAGTGCGGTGTCGGCAGCCGTTTTTGGCCCTGAGTAGCGTGATTGGCATGAGCGGACAGCCCCCCGTTCGGCGCAAAATCGGTATAATGTTGCTTTGCACTGAGCAATCCACCCACATGTGCGTCATCCTCTGTGTAGAGACCGTACCCCTCGTCCGACTCGGTCGCGCCCTCAACGCCGATCGCGTCACCACTCTCAGCTGTATTGTGCCCGACAACACCAGCACCGTCTTCTTCCTTTAACTGCTCGAGTATCTTATACACCTTCGATAACATCGGATCGTCCAATTCGTCGGGTGAGGTTAATGGTTGGGGAATATCTGCATCATCTGTACTGACCGATTCAAAAATCGAATTCGTTCCTCTAGATTAATATATTTTCAGTTAGTGATTATTGTAAGTACCGGTTATTAAATCGTTTTATGACCTCCTTTGCACCTTTGTTCCGGAACACTCGGGCTGCTCTGGCGGCCGGCATAATACTCAAATATATTGGTAAAATTAAACGGGATAGAAAATACTCTCCAGTAGAATTAGCGTTCCATCGACCCCGGAGTAGCGCGTCATATAATTGGTTCCCGACTATATCCACTTTGTGCGGATAGTATTTGAAAAACTGTGAATCTACAGTGATGTCTGGGGGTAATTGGTGGTATGGAACTCCACTCTCCCACATTGCGTACTCAAAACTCAGCTGATCTCGTTCTGCCCCGCTTCGATATTCTTCCCACCATAATTGCATAGCTTCTTTGATCTCAGGTCTCATATGATTACGGACTAGCACCCGTGTTTCACTCAGCCCAAAATTTGAAGGGAATCCAGCCTTTCGATATCGATCCATCTGATTTCTCGTAACTTCCGGGTCAGCTATCCCATGTTCTACACATACCTCTGCTTCTTCATAAAGACAATCTCGACTTCGGTGGGCAGGTACTCCTAAATTCACATCTTCTAAAACACTACTATAAAGCGAACTCATTTTGCCGATGATCGCGATATTTGCGTCAACCCACACGCTTTTTTCATACTCTGATAGAAATTCATGTGGGTGACATTTAACCTTCCCACTTTTTAATTTTGGGGATAAATGCGGGAAAGATACCTGCCTTGTCTCCCAGGCTTCTGGAATCGCCCCTGGGTTGTCTGTAAAACATATATAATCTACACTCTTTTCGATCGGTTGCGGATCAAGAACTACATCGTAATCATCGAATACCGCAGTGTATACGACTACGTTTTTTGTTTCGTCCATCACACACAGTACTCCGATTTGACTGGGAAATAAAGTTCAGCATTAACCTTCTCGATCTTTTCGTCTTCATATATACAATAATTGTTCTGAAGTGCTTGCTCAAGTTTTGGTGAAGTTGATAACACTTCTTGTGTCCGATATTCTACAACTACTGCTTTAATTTCTTGGCTTTGGAATGAATGTATTAGTGAATCTGTCATTTTCTGTGAATCATTTCCGCCATTGTATAGATAGTCCCATACTTGTCTGGAAAAATTCTCTGCATTTTTTCTGTCCGCTTGTACTGGGTAAATTGGCTGTGCAGTAAATATAGTCTCATTTTCTTCCGTTTTTTCTTCAATCCTTTCCGAAGCAACTTGTATACTTGAGATTGTTCCTTGGCTTGAGTCATGCGGTCGAACCACCCCACCGAAATTAGCAATAATAACTGGTGATGCTAAACTTCCTATGACTGTAGACAGGACCAAAAGTACTACAATACTGTAGGAGAGGCGCTTTGTGCATTGCTTGCCCAATTTACTCAAGCCGATCCCCATAAATACTGCCACTATCGGCAATAGCTCTTGACTATACGAAATAAATAGCGTCCTGACTCTCAGCAAGTACACGGAAGCAATAGTCAATGCAATCAAAACTAACAGTGTATGTGTGTTCGTCCAGTCTTCCTTCCAAGTGGGTGAAGATATCTTCGTCAATACAATCCCACTGATGATAAATATCGAGATGATTAGTATAATCAGTGTTTCTGATGATTTATAACCGTGAAGTGGGAGAGATTGATTAAATAGGGTATCAAGGAACCAATATAGTGATAAAACAATACTAACATGGATAATAGCTCGTTTAGTAGGGCTCTTTATCCGATTCGATCCAATTTTTCCGAAGAATAATACTAGAGAAAGCAGTATCGGGAGAGAAACGTAAGCTATCTCAGCGATTACTTCACTCTGACGTTCAGTTCCGAATAGATACGAATTAAATCCTGCAGTAGATAACAAAGAATATAGTAGTATCGCCACAATACTATATATCCCAAGTGAGAGAATGTATCGTGCTTTCTCACTAGGCATCTGTTCGGTTGGTGATGATCTTTGGTATATATTGGAAAATATGAATATAGTGAATATGGAGATGAGTAAAAGAGAAATCGGATTTAATAGTTGAAGTGATTCTATAGAAAATGGTAATGTACCAATTAGGTGCTCTCTTAATATGTGTTCAGACTTATTTACATCTCCTCTAGAAATAAATAAATATCCTCCGAAAATACTGGCACCAGATGACGCCAAAAGGAGTATTGCACCACTTACTCGAAGTAATACGGACCTCCCTCCTTCTTCTGAATTATATAATGTGAAATAAAGGGATATTACGATAATGTAGAATATGAGTGTGCGCCGGATTAAAAATCCAGCACCTAAGACAATTCCCAAAATAATAATTTTCTTAAATGGGATTTTTGGTGAATTGAAATATTTTGCAGACCAAACAAGCTGAACAGTGAGAAGTACGATAACAATTGTCTCTGTTTTCAACCATAGTCCCCAGAACAAGGAGAGTGGAACGAACAAATATATCGCTGTCGCAATCTCGGCGGAATGCTGATCTGAGATCGACTTAGTCAGGTAATAAACTCCAAGCCCCCCTCCAAGCGAGGTGCCAATCATCAATACCCTCGCACTGACTATTGGATCACTCCCTAGTTCAAATATAATTGATAGTAAAGCAATAAAAAGCGGCGAGCGAGATGGGTAATCCACAATTGGCGTTTGTCCTTCTGAAAATAGTTTGGCATCGTGTAGATATAACCCAATGTCTGCGTTTACAGCAACGTAATCAAATAAGATCGCTCTGAGCAATAATCCAATGATAAGTAATACGAGAAGATTCCGATATTTACCAATATTGGATTTTAGAATGTCCGGTATTCTCTCAGCTAATCTACTAACTTCCATCGGTATTGGTTAAAGTATAGGTTATTCAAAAGCATTTCCATTATATGAGCGGCGGTGTTTAGTTAAGCCTGAAAAGTGAGGCGGGAGAATTTTCGGATGGTCTATGGCCGAAATCACCCGCCTCAGCGGCAGTAGCGATTGGATCGAGTTAGATTTTGTGGAGCGCGAGCGGACACCGCGCCGGCTGATGGAACTCGGTATTCGATTGCATTTGGCCGGACTGTCACTTTCGAATACCATATCAGAACTTGAGAAGTTCGGTGTCAAACGCTCCCGGAAAGCCGTCCGCGACTGGGTGCAAAAGGCCGATCTACAGCCAGTCAGCGGGAAGGCTCCGAATCAGATCGCACTCGACGAAACAGTGATTCGGATCAACGATCAGAAGTACTGGCTGTACGCCGCAGCAAATCCTGAAACAAACGAATTGCTGCATATTCGGCTCTATTCGACAACGACGACCGCATTGACCGAGATGTTCCTGCAGGAACTCCGCGAGAAACACGATGTCGAAAACGCCGTGTTTCTCGTCGATGGTGCCCAACATCTCCACACTGCGCTGCAACGAGCTGGACTCCGATTTCACGTTGAACGTAGCGGAAATCGGAACAGCGTCGAACGTATCTTTCGTGAGATAAAACGTCGAACGTCTTCGTTCTCAAACTGTTTTAGTCACGTTGAACCGGAAACAGCCGAAAATTGGCTTCAGAGTCTCGCAACATGATGGAACTCGCTAAACTAAACACGACCCCGTGTTGAGCCAGGAGATATATATTGATGAAATCAATACTCTCATCAGTAACAATGCATCAATCACTCTTTAATATCGCGCAACCATGGTGTAGATATTGATGGATATTGTGATGGTTGCACCGTTCGCGTTTTCAGTCAAAGGGACAGTCAGGGCTAGAATGCTTCCAATCGCGGAAGAACTAGTAGATCGAGGACACGATGTTCATATTGTAATCCCCCCTTGGGATAATCCGGATGAGGGGGGACGGATCCGAAATAAACACGGCGTCATCCTTCACCATCTGGAAGTGAAATTTGAATACGGGCTCCAACATATCTATCTTGTCTGGAAGGCAATCAAAAAAGTCCAATCACTCTCTCCCGAGATTGTGCATGTTTTCAAACCAATTGGGGAGTCAAGTGCTGTCGCCCTTTTTTTAACCTTACTGACAGAGTATCCGGTTGTTCTTGATACAGATGATTGGGAAGGTGATGGTGGACAGAATGAAAGGCGGAATCGATCATGGGTAGAAAAACGCCTCATCCACTATCAAGAACAGATCACCCCTCAACTAGTAGATGCGGTTACTGTTGCAAGTCGCACACTTGAAACTCAAATTTGGGGGCACGATATCCCAAAAGGGCGGACCTTTTATGCACCAAACGGCCAATCTCCGAACCGGATTGATATAGAGAATACAAGTGCAGACATCGTTCGCCGTGACCTCGGAATCGGTGACGCGCCTATCGTTCTACTTTACACTAGGTTTTTTGAATATAGGCTTGAACGCATTGTGAATCTGTTTTCTATTGTCATTGATCAATATCCACAGGCAGAATTCATAGTTATTGGCAAAGGAAAGGATAATGAACATAATGAATTTAGAAAGATGGTCGAAGATAGCGATATATCTGATTCCATACACATGCTTGGTTGGATAGAATTTGAAGATCTATCAGACTATTTTTCAGCTACAGATGTGGCTGTATATCCTTTTGAAGATACTCTCATCAACCGGTCCAAGTGTCCGGCAAAACTCACTGAATTGATGGTGTCAAAGGTTCCTGTCGTCGCTGAAGGTGTGGGCCAAATCTCAGAGTATATACAGCATGATCAGTCGGGATTGCTCACTCCCCCTGGTCACCAACAAGCGTTTGCAAACTACGTCATCACATTGCTAAGGGATGAGGATAAACGCAAAACATTGGGAGCTACAGCACGTGAACGTATCCTCTCTGAATTTTCTTGGGGTTCCATTACAGATACCGTTGAAGACTCATATGAGCTTGTGACTTAGAACTCTTCTTAGCTATTGATTCTATTAAAGACTCAGTAACTCTGCCGTATAACGTGTAGTGGTGTATTAATATGTCGTTATTTAGTACTTTCTGAATGGTTTTATTCCAAAAAAGTTTAGCCGTTCAAGGGTATGAGCATCTATATACTAATACACTAATCAGGAACAGAACATGATGGATAAAAATAACAACTCGGCGGCGAAATCGGAAAAGCATCATTCGGAAGAACCGACTGAAATCACAGATAGAATTACTAGCATAGAAAGTGAAAATGAAGAATTGAGAAAAAGACTGGAACTGATTGAACAGGAGATTGGTGATAACACGGAAATCGAGCCCGAAAGTCAGGGTCAGTTGAATCCGAACCCATCTTCCTCTGAGAAGTCTGGCGGTGTGAATTTATCTCGACGAGGTGTTTTGGCGACAATTACAGGAATAGGATTACTTGGCAGTGGAGTAGTCGGGTCATCCAGTGCAGCTACTGGAGATAATATAAAGTTAGGCAATACCCATGAGATCAGTGCCTCAGATGATGCTGGACTTCATATAATAAACAAATCTTCATCAGGACAATCGAATGGGATAATCGGTCAATCTAATTCGACTAGCGGAGTTGCAATATGGGGCTATGCTGCTGCACAAACGGGCTCTACTTTTGGCCTCAGGGGCGAAGTCGAATCTGATCAAGGAGTTGGGTTGTACGGGAAAACGAAATCTGACTCGGGTACAACCAAAGGAGTACGAGGGGCTTCGCTTTCACCGGATGGATATGGGGTTTCTGGAGAGAATTACGCTACGTCCGGTTCAGCGATTGGAGTGTTCGGGAAGACTAGTTCGTCGAGTGGCTACGGCCTCTATACACCCGACGACGCACGCGTCGGGGGCGACCTCAAGGTCGGCGGCAACAAGGAGTTCGTCCAGGCAGTCGATACCAGTGCCGGTCCGAAAGAGGTCCATTACACGGCAGTCGAGGCAGGGACGCCACACACGGAGGTTTCGGACACGGCGGAGATGGAAGACGGGCACGCTCTCATCGAGCCTCCCGAGCACTTCAGCATGGTAACCAGCGCGGAAGAGCCACTCACCGTCCAGGTAACTCCCCACGCCGAGGAACGGGTCCACCCGCAGGTCGTCGAGACCTCCACGGAGTGGATCTCGGTCGAGGACTTCGGTGACGGACCCCAGGACTACCGGTTCTCCTACACGGTCAAGGGCGTCCGCGAGGGCTTCGAGGACAAAACAGTCGTCCAGGAGCCCGAGAGCCCGGACACGCTGTAGTCTCGGCTACTGATTCGGCCCTGTCTTTCCTACGTTCGTCGTCTGTTGATACTGCCAGTCGCCCCCGGCTTCAACCGTCACGGGATCGAGCGATTCCAGACCCGATCAGTCGGGTGACAGTCACCCGGATAGTGTCTCTCGACAGCGACCAGAGCGATCGCCTTCGGGCTGACGTACCGCTTACGGACCACAGGACGTGGCAGACTCTATCTGACCTGCACACGTGGGCCGATAGCTATCAACACCCATATTTCATACCACGAAGATGTGGTCTGCAATGTCCAGTCGAGGGTGGAGACAGGTACTCGACGAGGGGGTGCGTCGGTCCGAGGAACGCCGCCAGACGGTCGTGGTCAGACTCGAAGCGGCGGATCTCGGGTCCGTTACGACGAGAGCTGACGGGGTAGAGACGCTGAAACAGCATGCAGACCGGAGTCAGCAGTCGATCCGCCGGTTCGCGCTGAAGCGTGCCGGGATGGAACTGCGGGACAGCTTCTGGATCACGAACGCAGTGCTGGTCGATGTGGACACCGAGGACGTTTCGTTGCGGGAGCTCGCCGAGCGTCCGGGTGTCAAACGGATTCACGAGAACGTGGCGTTCCAGGCACACGAGGCGACGACAGACCAGGACGGCAGTTACACGTACGGACTGCAAGAGATCGACGTCCCGCAGGTCTGAAATAGCGTCGGTGTCACGGGCACGGGGGCGAAGATCGCGGTCCTCAACACCGGGATTGATGTTAGCCACCCGGACTTGGAGCTGTACACGACCGACGAGTCCGATCCGACTCACCCGGGCGGCTAGAAGGATTTCAGATCGGAGGGATATACCGAGCCCACCGACGGGCAGGGCCACGGCACACACGTCAGCGGCACGGTCTCCGGCGGTGACGCGGGCGGGACGCACATCGGGGTTGCGCCGAACTGTGATCTCATCGTCGGGAAAGTACTCGACGATTTCGGGAGCGGACAGCTCGATAATATCATCAATGGGATCGAGTGGGCCGTCGATCAGGGTTCCCATGCCATCAACATGAGCCTGGGATTTTCGGGATATTCCGACCCCTTGATCAAGCCAACCCAGAACGCGATGGCGTTGGGAACGCTCGTGGTCAGTTTCTCCGGCAACTCCCAGGTCGGCTCCAGTGGCTCGCCGGCGAACGTCTACGGCAGTAGCCTTGCGATCGGGGCGAGCAACGAGTCCGAAGCCATTACGGACTTTTCCAGCGGCGAGGTGATAGATACGTCGGCGGATTGGGGGTCCAGTGCACCCAGTGACTGGCCGGCGGAGTACGTCGTTCCGGACGTGTCTGCACCGGGAAATGCCGTGAATAGCTCGCTGGCCGGCGGCGGATACGGGACCAAATCCGGGACGAGCATGGCTTCGCCTCACGTCGCGGGCGTGGTCGCACTCATGGTTGCGGCGAGCGCCGAACAGTTGACCCCAGGCGACATCTGGGAGTATCTCGAACAGACGGCCTGGAAGCCCGACAACTGGCAGGAGCTAGACGACGCACCCCTCGAAGGCGATCTTCAACTCGACGGCACGAAGAATTTCGTGCAGACCGTTGATACCACCGCGGGCCAAAAAGAAGTCCATTACAACGCTGTCGAGTCGGGAACGGCACATACTGAAGTCACGGACACGGCGGAGATGGACGACGGCCACGGACTCGTCGAACTCCCGGATCACTTCGGGATGGTCACCAGCGAGGAGGAGCCACTCACCGTCCAGGTCACGCCCCACGCCGAGGAGCGCGTCCACCCGCAGATCGTCGAAACCTCGACGGAGTGGATCTCGGTCGAGGACTTCGGCGACGGACCGCAGGATTACCGCTTTTCCTACACGGTCAAAGGCGTCCGGGAGGGCTTCGAGGACGAGGATGTCGTTCGGGAGCCGTCCGGACCGGGATCGCGCTGATCGTAACGCGTCGCTGCGTCTCCCCGTTCTTTTCGACAGCGTATCCCCGCTCAGGGAGACGCGACGCCAGCAGTCACACTCAGGAAATACTGATCTGCGCGGTCGTCTCCGTCGGGCTACCGGAGTTGAGACCGACGATCCCGAGCACGTACGTCCCGCCGACGTACCGATCGGGAATGTCGACCGTTAGCGAAACCGATACCGAGGATTGCACCGAGTTCCAGGCGAACGCCCCGGACCCCGAAGACGAAATATTGTCAGTACGCTCTTGCGAAGTAGATTGTTGATAGCGAGAGCTGCGGCTGAAAGTCGAAGAGGGCAAGGGCACCGCGCTAGCGG
>ENA-ORCR01000931-ORCR01000931.1-marine-metagenome-genome-assembly--contig:-NODE-931-length-10247-cov-5.542773_pt1 | contig 10247 bp, 12 predicted proteins | sample MGYA00237782_ERZ508514 | MGnify/ENA primary metagenome ERZ508514 (study PRJEB26185, sample SAMN06268960) | marine metagenome | isolation source: Eden Landing Ponds, San Francisco, CA, USA | place...
CGAGGTGAGTCGTCATGAGCGACGACCTACGGAACGATTCCGCGGCGCCGCCGCCGCTCGCCCGCGTTCGAGGCGAGCCCCGCGCTCGCGCCGTCGCCCTCGCGGTCGCAGTCGCCCTCGGCGTCGCACTGGCGTCGGTCCACTGGATCGGCCTGGTCGCGGCCGGCGCGCTCGCCTCGCTCGTGGCGCCGACCGTCCGCCGAGGGGGCGGCTACGCGTTCGCCGCCGGTGCCGTCGCGCTCGTCGCCTTCGCGGTCTCGGTCGGTCCCGCCGCCGGGAGCCTCCCCGAGATGCGGCCCGTCATCTACGTCGCGGTCGCCGCCGCGGTCGGGCTCCCGCTGCTCGGATCGCTGGCGCGCGCGGTTATTTAAACACCTATCCGGCGTCTCGGGAGACCTATAGAGCGCTCGGGACCGCTCTACGGCGCCGGATACCGCTCATATAAGCGTTTACGAGGGCGACCCGCCAGGGGTGCGATATGGCAACGACTCCCGACGGGTCGGACGGGTCCCGCGCGGTCATCGAGGACGCTCGGGAGGCGGTCCGGGTCGAACGGCGCCGCACCGCCGACGAGCGCGAGGCGTTTCGAACGTTCCGCGGCCGCGTCGAGTCGATCCCGACGGAGGCGGCCTCCCCCGGCAGGTCGCCCGACGGGTCGCCGACGTCGGCGGGGTTCGGAGGGTTCGCGGGCCGCGCGAGCGGCTCCGGCGCCGCGGCCGATTCCGGGACCGGCGGTCCCGCCGGGCCGCCCGGGTCGGGCCTCGTCGCCGTCAGGGACGCGTACGTCGAGACGGTGATGTCTGTCCCGCACTACCGGGAGGAGTACGACGACACCTACGAGCGGAGCGTCGCCGCGGAGTTCGGCCCCGAACTGGCGTACGCGCTCACCCGGAGTTCGGGGTATCACCCCGAGTACGAGCCGGCGCTCTTCGACGCCGTCGACGCCGCGATCGACGAGCGCGACTGTCTCGTGGAGCGGCTCGGCGTCGAGGCGGAGTCGCTCGACCGAGCGGGCTCGCGGCTCGCGGCGATCCGACGCGAGATCGCGTCGCTCGACGCGCCGGTGCCGGACGGCGACTTCGGCGCGCTCGACGCGTGTCGGGCCCGCGCCGGCGTCCTCGTCGAGGACTGCGACCGCATCGCCGCGCGCCGCCAGCGCGTGATCGCGGCGCACGAGCGCGAGCTCCGGCTCGACGACGGCGCCGTCGACCTCCCGACGTACGTGTACCGGTCGACCGACGCGACGTATCCCGTGCTCTCCGCGGTCGGAGCGATCGGCGACCGCCTCAACGACCTCACGAGCCGGATCGAGCAGGCGATGGCGCGCGTCGGGTGACCGGTTTCGTTTAAAAGCGGGCCGGGCGGCGCTCGGGGGAGGTCCGGCTCGTCTATCGCCGGCCCGACGGCCGTCGCCGGCGACGGGCTCTTGGCTCCGCGCACCCGATCACGACATCCAGTGTCAACCGTCCTCTCCGACCGCGACCGGCGGAAGCGCGACGACCGTCCCGACGAGACGTTTTATCAGGACCCGCGGTTCGTCACCCACGCCGACGACGCGTTCTTGGACCGGCTGACGGAGCTGTACGACCGACTGCTCGACCCGGGCGATCGCGTCCTCGACGCGATGTCGAGCTGGGTCTCGCACCTCCCGCCGACCGAGTTCGACCGCGTGGTCGGTCACGGCCTCAACGAGGCCGAACTCGCGGCGAACGACCGGCTCGACGAGTTCGTCGTTCGGGACCTCAACGCCGACCGGGACCTCCCGTTCGGCGACGGCGCCTTCGACGCGGTCTGCTGTGCCCTGTCGGTCCAGTACCTCCAGTACCCCGGCGACGTGTTCGCGGAGTTCGCGCGCGTCCTCGCGCCCGGCGGCGTCCTCGTCGTGAGCTTCTCGAACCGGATGTTCCCGACGAAGGCCGTCCGGGCGTGGCGAGCCGCCTCGATGGGCGAGCGTGCCGACCTCGTCGAGCGGTATATGAAAGCAGGCGACCTCGCGGTCGAAGATCGGATCGCGGAACGTCCCGGGACCGACCCGTTCTACGCGGTCGTGGGGCGGAAACCGGTGCGCGACGAGGAAACCTGACCACGCCGGCGGCGCGAGCTACTCGGGAGGCGCGGCCGCGTCGGCTTCCATCCCGGAGCCGCTGGGCGGGCGGAGCACGAGCGCGGCCAGTCCGGCGGCGATCGCCAGGCCGCCGCCCAGCGCGAACGTCGGGACCCAGCCGAACGACGCGACGAGGTAGCCGGCGACGGTCCCGGCGAAGACGCCGCCGCCGACCTTGGCGGTGTACAGGACCGCGTAGTTCCCGGAGGAGTTCCGGGCGCCGTAGTAGTCCGCGATCACCGACGGGAAGTAGACGAACAGCGGCGAGGAGAAGAACATCGCCGCCATCACCAAGGCGACGAACGCGATCCCGGCCTCGGCCCGCCCGGCGCCGATCAGCGCGATCCGGAACACGCCGGCGAGCACGAACGAGGCGGCCATCACCTTCTTGCGCTCGAAGCGGTCGGACGCCTCCCCGAGGATCATCCGCGAGACCCCGGCGGCGACGGGGAGGAGGGTCGCCGCCGCGGTCGCGACGACCGCGGCCAGCCCGAACTGCTCGGCGAACCGCACGACGTTGGCGATGACGATCAGGTCGGCGCCGGCCATCGCGACGAACATCGCGTACAGCAGCCAGAACTGCCACGTCGACAGCATCTCGCGGGTCGTGTAGGCGCGCCCGCGGAGCGAGGCGGCGAGCCCCTCGTCGTCGTCCTCCCGATCCTCCAGCCCGAGCCAGTCGTCCGGCGGGTCTCGGAGGAGGAACGCGCCGACGAGCGTCACGACGAGGATGCCGAGCCCGACGTTCCGGAGCACGTCGCTGTAGGCGGCGACGGTAGCGTTCGCGCGGACGTACGGGACCACGAGCGCGCTCCCGGCCGCGAACGCCATCGTCCCGACGCCGGTGGTGAGGCCCGTCCGGTCGGGGAACCACTTGACCGCGGTGTTCACCGCGACCGTGTACACGATCCCCACGCCGATCGCGCCGAGCGAGTACAACAGGTACAGCTGCCAGAGCGTCGTCGCGTACGCGAGTCCGACGTACCCGCCGCCGGCGAGCAGGGCGGCGAGGAACGTGAGCGCGCCCGGCCCCCGGCTGTCGCGCCACTTCCCGGCGGGGAACTGCGAGAGCGACTGGAAGACGACGTAAAACGAGAACACCGCGCCGAGCGCCGGCAGGGCGATGTCGAGGCTCTCCGCGAGGGGCTGTTCGATCGACGACCAGACGTACTGGTAGGGGCTGACCGCGGCCATCATCCCCGCGGCGGCGACGATCTGCCACCAGCGCGAGAAGCCGAGGATGTCGGCGGCCCGCCCGGCGTAGTCGACGCTCGAACCCTCGCCGGGGTCGATCGACTCCGCGGCGTCGGTCGGGTCGTCCGAGGCGTCACCGGCGTCAACCATCGTCACCGTCCGTCACGCGTCCTGTCGTGTCATGGGTCATGGGAGTGTCGGGCCGCCCGCCTCGCCGATCGGGTCTGCGGTTCCTGTGCGCACGCTGTCGACACGGGGGAATAAAACGCGTCCTCGGGGTGGTTCTTGCCCCCTCGCCGGCGAGCGACCGACTGCCCGGGGTCGCGGCTCCGGGGAGACGCCGCGTCGGTCCCCACGGTGGCCGAGTCGATCCCGAACGACCGATTAAGTGACTGCGTCCCCTTCACGCGATCGTGACACACATCGGCATCGTCGGCGCGGGCGCGGGGGCGGCGGCCGCGGCGTTCGCGGTCGACGGCGCGGTCCCGGAGGCGGACGTGACGGTCTTCGAGAAGTCCGGCGGGCTCTGCGGCCGCGCGGCGACCCGCCGGAACGGCGAGTTGACCTACGACTACGGCGCGAACTACCTGAAGGCCGACGAGGAGCGCGTCGTCGAGTTGATCACGGAGACGCTCGACGACGAGGGGCTCGTGGACGTGAGCGAGCCGATCCACGTCTTCGACGCCGACGGCGAGGTCTCGCCCGGCCGCGAGGCGGACGAACGCAAGTGGAGCTACCGACGGGGACTGACGCAGATCGCGAAACGGCTGTTCGGGCGGACCGACGCGACGATTCACCGGCGGACGCGGATCGAGACGGTTCGCCGGGTCGGCGACCGCTGGGAACTCGACGACGCGGCCGGCGAGACGCGGGGACCGTTCGACGCCCTCCTGTTGAACCCGCCGGCGCCCCAGACCGCCGACCTGCTCCGGAGCGCGGACTGGGAGTCGCCCGCCCGCGAGGCGCTCGTCGACGCGGTCGGCGACGTGCCGTATCGGACGGTCTGGACCGCGGTGTTACGCTACCCGTTCTCGCTCGACGTCCCCTACTACGGGCTCGTCAACACCGACAAGGAGCACGCGGTCGGGTGGCTCTCCCGCGAGGAGTGCAAGCCCGGCCACGTCCCCGACGGCGAGAGCCTGCTCGTCGTGCAGGCGAACCACGAGTGGTCGGTCGAGCGCTACGACGCGGACCCCGGGGAAAACGTCGCGGCGCTCGCGGCCCACGCCGCGGACATCGTCGGCGACGACCGGCTGGCGGACCCGGCGTGGACCGACCACCAGGGGTGGCGGTACGCGCAGCCGGAGGGCGGCGTCGATCGCGGTCCGATCGGCTCCGCGCGTCGGGAGGGACTGTACCTCCTCGGCGACTGGGTCGCCGGCGAGGGGCGGCTCCACGCCGCGCTCGCGAACGGGCTCGACGTCGGCGAGCGCGTCGCGGACGAGATCTGAACCGCGGTCCGTACTTTTATTCCGCTACACATCGTGGTGTAGATACGAACAGCCAATGTCAACGAGTCACGACACCCCTTCCACACGAACGGAGCCGGTGGCGACGCCGGACCGCCGCCGGGTCATCGCCGGGCTGGTGGACCGAACCGTGGAGACTGTCGCCGACCTGCAGGTCCGCGGGCGGGCGGACGAAATCGCCGACGAACTCCGCGAGACCCACCTCCCCGCCTTGGAGGAGGCCGGATACATCGAGTGGGACCGAGAGGAGGGGACGATCAAGCCCGGGCCGAACTTCGAGGAGGCGGCGGCCCACGTCACCGACCTCCCGAATCCGGACGGGGAGCCCGCCGACGACTGAACTCTCAGGGGCGTGGCGGTCGCGTCCCCGACCGTGGCGGTCGCGTTCCGAACACGCGTGAGCCCCGCCCGAGACGTTTATACGCCGCGGCGAGCGACCCCAGATATCGCATGGCCGAGCCGATACTGAAGTGGGCCGGCGGGAAGCGGCAGCTCCTCGACGAGCTGTACGCCCGGTTCCCGGCGACGTACGGTCGCTACCACGAGCCGTTCGTCGGCGGCGGCGCGGTGTTCTTCGACCTCGAACCGCCGGACGCGACCGTCAACGACGCGAACCCGCGGCTGGTGAACTTCTACGAGCGGGTGCGCGACGACCCCGAGGCGCTGATCGAGCGGCTGGCGTCGTTCGACGACCCCGACGCCGACCCGGACCCCGCCCTCCCGTACGCCGACGAGACCGCCCGCGGCCGCGACGTGGAGAGCTACTACTACCAGCAGCGCGCGCGGTTCAACAGGCGCCCGTACGAGGGCGAGTTCGACCCGCTGGAGGAGGCCGCCCTCCTCTTGTACCTCAATCGCACCTGCTACAACGGGCTCTACCGCGAGAACGCCGACGGCGGGTTCAACGTCCCGGTGGGCCGGTACGCGAATCCCGACTGGGTTCAACGCGATCGGATCCGACGGGCGAGCGACGCGCTCGCGGCCGCGACGATCCGGAACGACGACTTCGGGTACGTCCTCGACGCCGCGGACCCTGGCGATCTGGTGTACTTCGATCCCCCCTACGAGCCGATGAGCGCGACCGCGAGCTTCAACGAGTACAGCGCCGAGGGGTTCGACCGCGAGGACCAGCAGCGGCTGCTCGACGTCGCGGGCGAACTCGACGAGGCCGGCGTGCGGGTCGTTCTCAGCAACAGCGGCGTGATGTACGAGCCGTACGCGGAGGCGGGGTTCCGGGTCGAGATCGAGGGCGCGACGCGCGCGATCAACAGCGACGCGGGGAACCGCGACGAGGTCGACGAGATCGTCGCGACCAACGTGCCGCCGGCAGAGCGCCGCGAGGCCGGACAGCGCGACCTCGCGGAGTTCTGAGGGCGGGCTTGCGGACGAGCGCGCCCGCCCGTCCGACCCCGCCGCTCGCCGCGACGCGGGACCGACCGCAGAGGGCGGGCTTTTTGCCCTCCCCCGCCGACGACTCGCGTATGACCGATCTCGACATCGACCTCGTCCTCGTTTCGGTGGACGGCAGCGAGGAGTCCCACGAGGCGGTCGACTACGCGATCGCCGTCGCCGCCGAGTACGGCGCGAGCGTCCACGCCTTATACGTGCTCGACGAGGACGTGGTCCGCGCCATCGACCACGGCGTGGTCGACGAGAGCGACGTGGCCGACGACACCGAGGCGTTCACCGACTCCGTGGCGCGGCGCGCCGAGGCCGCGGGCGTCGCCCACAGCAACTCCATCGCCTACGGGTTCTCCACGAAAGTGAAAACCGTCCACCCCGGTAGCGTCGTGCTCGACACGGCGGAGGAGCTCGAGTCGGACTTCATCGTCGTCCCCCGCGAGCCAGTCTCCGGCGACCCCGGCGAGGTACTCGGGAAGGCCGCCGAGTACGTCCTCCTGTACGCCAGCCAGCCCGTGCTGTCCGTCTAATGGTCGGCGACCTCCCCTTCCTCCCGGCGGGAACGACCCTCCCGCCGGTCCCGTACCTCCTCGTCGTCCTGCTCGCGACCGCCGGGGTCGTCGCCGCGCTCCGCCGCCGACGCCCGCGAGTCACCGGTCGGCGCGTGCTCGCGCTCGCGCCGTGGATTGCGCTCGGCTCCGCGGCCCACGTCCTCTACGTCGTCGACGCGCTCCCGCCCTTGCTCTCCCCCTTCGCCGGTTCGCCCACGGTCTACCTCACGGTGGGATCGCTGGCGGGCGTGGCGTGGCTCGCCGCCGACGCCGTTCGCCCGGACCGGGTGGCGGAGACGCTCGCGGTCGCCGGCGCGCTCTGTCTCGCCCCGGTCGTCGCGGTCGCGGTCGGAGCCGGGCTCTCGCCGGCGGGCGCGCGCTGGTCGACGCTCTCGCTCGCGCTCACCCTTCCGATCGCCGGCGCCGTCTGGGTCGGCCTGACGCGGCTCCGACCCGAGACCGCGATCACCGGCGGCGTCGGCGTCCTCGCGGTGTTCGGCCACGCGCTCGACGGCGTCTCGACGGCGGTCGGGACGGCCCAACTCGGCTTCGGCGAGCGCACGCCGGTCTCCCGGATCCTGCTGGAACTCGGCGGGCTCCCGTCCGTGCCCGTGGTCGGCGAGGGGTGGCTGTTCCTCCTCGTGAAGCTCGCGGTCGCGAGCGCCGTGGTCTGGCTGTTCGCGGGGTACATCCGGGAGACGCCGACCGAGGGCTACCTCCTGCTCGGCTTCGTGGCCGCCGTGGGGCTCGGTCCCGCGGCGCACAACCTGCTGCTGTTCGCGGTCGCCGCGTGACGGTCACCCCGTATTCATACCACGGAGACGCGACCAACGCCGGTATTTATACTACGGAGAGCGCGAATCCGACGGCGACGCCGGCAAGCATGACCGCCTGAACGAACGGACCGGCGAAGACGCCGATCACCGCGAAGGCCGACCGTCGGACGGCGACGCGCGGCTCGTCCGCGTTCTCGTAGAGACTTTCGAGGAACACGGTTCCGCCCACCCCGACGACGAGGCCGATCGGTCCCATCACGAACAGCAGCGCGATCCCCAACAGCGTGCCGACGGCGACGGTCCGTGACGATGCGCCGCCGAGCGTCCCGGAGACCACCCCCGCCAACAGCTCCGCCGCGGAGGCCAGAAGCGAGACGAGAACGAGCGCGAGCAGCACGGCGAGGCTCGGCGAAGCCGGTGGTGTACGCGTAGCCGACGACCGTCAGTGCGGCGAGGACGCCGCTCGGGACAAACGGGACGAACGAGCTGACCGTCCAGACGACGAGCAGCGCGATCGCTAGTTCCGCCGTGGGGATCGCCATACGTCACTCCCGTCACGCGGGTTCATAACGGTTCAGTTCGGGCAAACGTGTCGTCGGGATCGGGCGAAAAGTGGAGAACGAAACCGAACCGACCGCCGCGTTCAGTCCTCTTCCTCGACGACTTCCGGGTCCTCGATGGCCGACTGCAGCGAGTCGAGCCCGTTGACCCACTCGGAGACGAGCCCGTACTCTAAGTCCTCGACGAGGTCGATATCGAGGGCTTCGCCGTCGATGATACGAGTGCCGGCCTGCACGACGTAGCCGAGCGCGGCGTCGAGGTCGTCCTCGGCCTCGGCGTCGGCGGCCGCGCGCACGAACTCACTCACGTCGCCGTCGACGACGCCGCCGACGACGTACTCCTCGGCCGCGTAGAAGACGGGGACGAGCGAGGTCTGGACGCCGTCGATCAGCATGACCTTGTCCTCGTCGTCGAACGCCACGTCCGCGAGCACGATGTCGCGGACGGTGTGGATCTCCTCGACCGCGCGGTCCTCGTCGATGCGCTCGTCGTCGAGCGCCGCGAGAATCTTCACGACCGCGATCGCGGCGTCGTCTTGGAGGTTCAAGAGGAGCCGCGCGGAGTCCTCGTTCTCGGGGTCCAGATCTTCCTCTTCGAGCCTGTCGAGCCAGTTCTGCCACCGTTCGTCGGTATAGAACGTTTCAACGGCGTCGTCGTCGGTCATGTACCGTACGTCGCCCGGACTACTCAAATGCCTTTCCTATCGATCGCCGCGAGAGAGGGCGTCTCACCCGCCCGACGACGGGATTCGGGTGTCGATTCGCCACCGTCACGTCATCGGGCTGTCGCCGACGGAGGAGCGGTCACGTCATCGGGCTGTCGCCGACGGCGGGGTTCTCGCGGGCGAACGCCACCAGCCGGTCGACGTACGACTCGAACGGCGGGACCGAGACTCCGGTCCCGGCCAGCGCCTCGCGCGCGTTCGGGCACCGGTAGCGGGTCGGGTGATCGAAGTAGTCGATCGTCGCCGGATCGACCGCGACTCCCGCGGCCGAGAGCAGTCGGGCCCCAGCCTTCGCGACTCGCTTCGGGGTCGGGACGGTGACGGTCCGGCGGCCGGCCGCGTCGCTCAGCGCCGCGACGAACGCCGGGACCGTCAGCGGGTCCGGGTCGCAGAGCTGGTACGTCTCGTCGACCGTCTCCGGTCGCCCGCTCAGCTCCGCGATCGCGTCGACGACGTAGTCGCGCGGCACGACGTTCAGTTCGGTCTCGTCGGCGCCGGGGACGGTAAAGGCGAACGCGAGCCGCGCGGGCTGCGCGAGGAGGAGTCGGAGGAGGTTGTACGGCCCGTCGAGCTTGTCGGTCTCGCCGGTCCGGCTGTCGCCAACGGCGATCGCCGGGCGGTAGACGGTCGCCGGGAGCCCGTCGGCCATCCGCTCTTTGACCGCGACCTCCGCGCGGTACTTCGACGCCTCGTAGTGATTGTTGAACGACTGGCCCTCGCGGAGGCGGTCGGGGGTGAAGACGCCGTCGTACCGGCCGCTGACGTAACAGGTGCTCACGTAGTGGAGACGGTCGACGTCGAGCCGCTCGCACGCGTCGAGCACGTGCTCGGTCCCGCGGACGTTGACGGCCTCGGCGACGTCGGCGTCGACGCTCAGGTCGTACGCCGCCGCGAGGTGGTACGCCTCGTCGACGCCCGCCAGCAGGCCCGGGTCGTCGAGCGCGGAGCCGAGCCCGAGATCCGGCTCGGTGATATCGCCCTCGTAGAGGTGGACGGCCGGAGAGGTCGAGGGTGTGGAAGCGGCGTCGTCGGCCGCGGGGTCGGCGTCGTCGTCACCCTCCCGGTCGCCGCCGACCGCCGAGGCGATCTCCCTGGCGCGCTTTTCCGCCAGCTCGCGGTACCGCGGCTGGATCAGACAGGCCACCGGGCCGTCGCCGCGGTCGAGGACCCTCCGGAGTAGCGCGGAGCCGAGGAAGCCGGGGAACCCGGTGAAGAGGACTTCGGGGGGCGCGGAACCGTCGCCGTCGCCGCCCGCGGATTCGCGGTCGCTCACGGCGAGGGCTCACCCAGCGTCGCCTCGGTGTCGATCCCGTACACCGCCGCCGGCGTCTCGACGTGAGCGGTGCGGACCGCGTCGTCGTACCCCTCCTCCAGCAGCCAGCGGACGCGACGCGGGACCGTCTTCGGGCCGAGCACCATCCCCGGCTTCTCGGGGTCGTCGACGAAGTCGGTCTCCATCAGGAACGG
>ENA-ORCR01000933-ORCR01000933.1-marine-metagenome-genome-assembly--contig:-NODE-933-length-10224-cov-7.443382_pt1 | contig 10224 bp, 9 predicted proteins | sample MGYA00237782_ERZ508514 | MGnify/ENA primary metagenome ERZ508514 (study PRJEB26185, sample SAMN06268960) | marine metagenome | isolation source: Eden Landing Ponds, San Francisco, CA, USA | place...
TCGCCGGTCGATTCGTCGTCGCCGGTCGATTCGTCGTCGCCGGCGACCGTCCCGTCGTCGGCCGGCATCAGCCGTCGAGGAACGCCCGGAGTTCGTCGGGCGAGCGCGCGTTGAGCACGTCCGCGGTCTCGGCCCAACCGCGCCGGGCGGTGTGGACCCCGTACCTGGCGTTGTCGAGTTCGCGGGGCGCGTGCGCGTCGGTATTGACGGCGATGGTCGCGCCCGCGTCGACAGCGGCCCGGACCGTGTCGCCGTCGGCGTCGAGCCGGGCCGGGTTCGCGTTCACCTCGATCGCGGTGCCGGCGGCCGCGGCGGCCTCGACCACGGCCTCCACGTCGGGGGCGATCCCGGGACGGCTGTTGATGATCCGCCCGGTCGGGTGCCCCAAGACGTCGACGTGCGGGTGTTCGACCGCCCGGATCAGCCGATCCGTGGCGGCGTCGGGGTCCTGCCCCAGCGCGGAGTGCGGCGAGGCGACGACGATATCGAGGTCGGCGAGCGTCGCGTCGTCGGTGGTGATCGCGCCCTCGGCGTCGATGTTGGCCTCGATCCCGTGGAACACCTCGACGTCGGCGTCGACCGAATCGACCGCCTCTGCGACCGCATCGGCCTGCTCTGCGATCTCGGCCTCGTCGAGCCCGGTGTTGCCGAAGATCCCCGGTCCGGCGGCGTGGTCGGTGACCGCGTGGGCGTCGTATCCCCTCTCCGCGGCCGCCTCGATCATCTCGGCGATCGTGAACCCGCCGTCCGACCAGTCGGTGTGAGTGTGGAGATCGCCGCGGAGCTCCCCGGTCTCCACGAGGTCGGGGAGCGTCTCCTCCGCGGCCGCCGCGACCTCGCCGTTGTCCTCGCGGAGTTCGGGCGGGACCGGTTCCATGTCGAGCGCCTCGTAGACGCCGTCCTCGGTCGCGCCCGCGACGCGATCGCCGACCCGCTGGCCGACCTGGCCGTCGTTTTCGCTGTCCCCGTCGCCCGCGGCGTCCGGATCGTCGACGTCGTCGACGTCGCTCACGTCGAACAGGCCGTACTCGTTGAGCTTCAGGTCGCGGTCGATCGCGCGGTTTCGGACCGCGACGTTGTGGGCGCGCGAGCCGGTGAAGTACTGGAGCGCGGCGCCGAACTCCTCGCCGTCGACGATCCGGAGGTCCACGCGGGTCCCGTTCGCGCGGACGCTCGCCTTCCCGGTGCCGGCCTCGATCGTCGCGTCGGCCTCGGGCCAGTCGGTGAACGCCTCGACGATCGGCTCGCGCGCGTCGCTGGCGACGAGCAGGTCGACGTCGCCGATGGTGTCCTTCCAGCGCCGGATCGAGCCGCACACCTCGGCCTCGGCGACCGCGTCGACCGCTTTGAGGTACGACAAAGCGGTGTCCGCGACCGGGCGGGCGTCGCCGAGGCGGGTGCGCTTTCGGGCCTCACGCGCGAACGGGATGTTCTCCAGGATGTTCTGCTCGGTTTTGGCGCCGAAGCCGGAGACTTCCCGGATCTGTTCCGCCTCGGCCGCCGCCTCCAGTTCGTCGAGCGTGGTGATCTCCAGCGCCTCGTAGAGGCTCCCGACCGTCTTCGGACCGACGCCCTCGACCGCGGTCAGCGCCTCGATGTCGGCGGGCAGCTCCGAGCGGAGCGCCTCCAGCTCCTCGATCGATCCCGTCTCGAAGTACTCGACGATCTTCGACGCGATCGCGTCGCCGACGCGGTCGATCTCGGCGACCGCGTCCTCGCCCTCCCCCGCGAGGTTCTCGATCGGCGCGGTGTGCTCGCGGACGTTCTCCGCGGCGCGGCGGTAGGCGGTCGGCTTGTACTCGACGCCGGTCGCTTCGAGCCGGTCGGCGAACTCCTCCAAGAGGGCGGCGACCTCGTCGTTGCGGCTCATTACGTGAGTGTTCGGTCGGACGGTATTAATAAGTGAGAGCGATCGCGGCGAGGCGCGCGACCGGGCGAGGGCGATCGACGCGCGATCGATGCGCGATCGACGGTGGACAAGGCACTTGTTCGACCGCCCAGATGCCTCCCGTATGCCCTCCCCGCTCTCCAGTCTCGTCAACGGCCTCCTCGACCGCTCTCGTGCCGGCTTCCGTCGGATCGACACTCACCAAGCGTTCTCCGTCGGTGCCGTCGTGCTCGTCACCCTCGCGGCGGCCCTCAGTGTCGTCGGCCTCGGAGCCGCCTTCGACGCGACGATCGACCGCGAGGTGACGGTCGACAACCCGGACCGCCCGCCGGAGTCGACCTGCGAGGCGTTCGGCGAGGACGACGACTCGGTCTTCGCCGAGCAGTGCGATCAGCCCGAGCGGATCGACGTGGACGTCGGCGAACGGCTCCGGAGCGCGGCGGGCGATTACGTCGCCTACGCGCTGATCGGGGTGCCGATCTGGTGGGCGATATTCGCGCTCGCGCTCCACGGTGGGGCGCGCCTCGGGGGCGGGCTCCGTCGGCGACTCGTTCGTCGTCGCGGCGTGGGCGATCGCCGCAGAGGTGGTCCGGATGGTCGCCGGGGTCGCAGCGGTCTGGTACGCGCTCGCGACGACGACGGTGGACGGGGTCACGATGGAGGCGATCACCGGCGAGATAACCGCGGCCATCTCGGCGATGCAGGGGCCGCTTCTGGCCGCCTCCGCGGTCGTGATCGCGGTCCAGTGGGTCGTCGTCGTCGGCGGGCTGGAGGCGTACCACGACCTCGATCGGAGCGTCGCCGGCGCGGTCGCGGGCGTCTTCGCGCTGCTCGGGTTCCTCGTCGCGGCGGTGTGACGGTCCGCGACGACCCGGCTCCGCTGTCGCCTCGCGGGCGTCCGCCGATTCGAGAGTTTTTAAGCCGGTCGGGGCCCCTCTCCCGACATGATCCTGTCGGACGCGGACATCCTCGACCGCCTCGCGGAGGGGGACCTGGTGGTCGATCCCCTCGACGACGTCGACCAGCAGGTCCAGCCCGCGAGCGTCGACCTCCGGCTCGGCGAGCGGTTCCTGGAGTTCCAGCGCACGAACATCCCCTGTATCCACCCGACCGAGGCCGACGAGGTCGGCGACTACGTCACGGAGACGCGGGTGCCCGAGGGCGAGGAGTTCATCCTCCACCCCGGCGACTTCGTGCTCGGGACGACGACGGAGCGCGTCGAGATTCCCCCGGACCTGCTCGCGACCGTACAGGGCCGCTCGTCGCTCGGGCGGCTCGCGATCGTCATCCACGCCACCGCGGGGATCGTCGATCCGGGATATAAAGGGCAGATCACGCTCGAACTGTCGAACCTCGGCACCGCGCCCGTCGCGCTCACGCCCGGGATGCGCGTCTCACAGCTCATCTTCACGGAGCTCAAGACGCCAGCGAACCGCCCGTACGGCGTCGAGCGCGGGTCGAAGTACCAGGACCAAGACGGCCCGCAGGCCTCCCGGATCGGCTCCGATCCGGAGTTCGACGCTGGGGCGGACGGTGACGCCGACTCCGGCGCCGCGGGTGACGACGCATGAGGTTCATCGAGGAGGTCGTCGTCGACGAGTTCCTCCCGACCGTTCGCTCGATGCTGGCGGAGGACCTCCGCGAGCGCGGCTTCACCCAGCGGGAGGTCGCCGACGCCCTCGGAATCTCCCAGTCGGCGGTCTCGAAGTACGCCCACGGCGACGTGGCCCGTCACGACCGGATCGTCACCGACGAGCGCGTGCGCGAACTCGTGGAGCGCGTGGGCGAGGGACTCGCGGCGGGAGAGATGACCCCGGTCGCGGCGCTCGTCGAGATAGAGGTGCTGATCCGCCGGCTGGAGGAGGGCGACCTCCTCGCGGACCTGCACCAGGAGGCGATGCCCGCGCTCGCCGACGCCGAGGTGGAGTTCTCGGTCCACGACCCGGACAGCGGGCTCCGCGAGCGCGAGCGCGTCCTCTCCTCGGTCCGGCGCGGGCTCCGGACCCTGACGAACGCCTCGGGCTTCGCCGGCCTCATCCCGAACGTCGGCGCCAACGTCGCCGAGTGCCTCGACGGCGCGCGGACGATCGACGACGTGGCGGCCGTGCCCGGGCGCCTCGTCGACGTGAAGGGGCAGGCGATGGTCCCGGGCGAACCCGAGTTCGGCGTGAGCGAGCACGTCGCGACGGTCCTGCTCGCGGCGCGCGAGGCGGGCGCGACCGCCCGCGGCGCGGTGAACGTCCGGTACGCGCCCGAGACCGTCGAGGCGCTCGCGGAGTCGTCTCCGACCGTGGAGTTCGACCCCGAGCGACCGACGAGCGAGGCGGTCGGGGACGCGGTCGCGGGCGCGGAGCGTGCGGTCGACGGGAGCGCTGACGGCGACGAGATCCTCGTCCTCTACCAGACGGGCGCGGTCGGCGTCGAACCGATCGTCTACGTGCTCGCGCCGACCGCGGCGGACGCGGCGCGGATCGTCCGCGGGCTGCTGTAGGCGCGCCCGCTGACGGCGCGGAACCAGCGGGCTTTAGGTCCGTATCCACGACAATTTCAACACACCACATGAGCCACGACGACTTCCCCACCGACGACCCGGCGGTGGTGACCTGTGGACTGCCGTACGCCAACGGCGACCTCCACATCGGCCACCTCCGCACCTACGTCGGCGGCGACGTGTACCGGCGCGCGCTCGAACGACTCGGCCAGGAGACCGCGTTCGTCTCCGGCTCGGACATGCACGGGACCCCAGTCGCGGTCAACGCCGAGCAGGAGGGCGTCTCCCCCGAGGAGTTCGCGCTCGACTGGCACGAGCGGTACGCCGCGACGTTCCCGAAGTTCAACGTCGAGTTCGACAACTACGGCCACACCCACGACGAGACGAACACCGCGGTGACCCAGGAACTCGTCCACGACCTCGACGAGGCCGGTCACCTCTACGAGAAGGAGATCATGGTCGCGTACGACCCCGTCGACGACCAGTTCCTCCCGGACCGGTACGTCGAGGGGACCTGCCCGTACTGCGGCGCGCACGCCCGCGGCGACGAGTGCGACGAGGGGTGCCAGCGTCACCTCGAACCCGGCGAGGTCGAGGATCCGGAGTCGACGATCACGGGCAACCCGGCGGAGTACCGCGAGCGCACCCACAAGTTCTTCGCGGTCTCGGAGTTCTCGGAATACCTCTCCGATTTCCTCGACCGACTGGAAGGGACCTCGAACGCCCGGAACCAGCCCCGCGAGTGGATCGAACAGGGGCTCCAGGACTGGTGTATCACCCGCGACATGGACTGGGGGATCGATTACCCGGGTGACGATGGGGAACAGGATCTGGTCCTGTACGTCTGGGTCGACGCCCCGATCGAGTACATATCCTCGACAAAGCAGTACTCTGAGCGCGTCGGCGCCGCCGAGTTCGACTGGGAGGCCGCGTGGAAGGAGGGCGCGAGCGACGATCACCCCGAGGGCGGCGAGATCGTCCACGTGATCGGCCGCGACATCATCCAGCACCACACGATCTTCTGGCCCGCGATGTTGGAGGCGACCGGCCACGCCGAGCCGCGAGCGGTGATGGCGTCCGGCTTCGTCACGCTCGGCGGGAAGGGGTTCTCGACGAGCCGCGACCGCGCGGTCTGGGCAGACGAGTACTTAGACGAGGGGTTCCACCCCGACCCGCTGCGGTACTACCTCGCGACCAACGGCGGCTTCCAGCAGGACGTGGACTTCTCGTGGGAGAAGTTCCGCGACCGCGTCAACACCGAACTGGTGGGGACCGTCGGCAACTTCCTCTACCGGTCGCTCCTCTTCGCCCACCGCAACTACGACGACGCGCCCATCGCGGCCGCGACGAGCGACGAGGTCTCGGCGGCGATCGACGAGGCGATCAGGGCGTTCGAGGCAGCCGTCAACGACTACTCCGTGCGCGCGGTCGGCGACGCCGTCACCGACCTCGCGCGGTTCGGCAACGAGTACATCCAGCGCAGCGAGCCGTGGAAGCTCGTCGACGACGACCCCGAGGAGGCCGCGCAGGTCATCCACGACTGCGTCGCGATCGCGAAGGCGATCGCGGTGCTCTTCGAGCCCGTCGCCCCCGAGAAGACCGAGCGGCTCTGGGACCAGCTCGGCGAGGACGGCTCGGTCCACGAGACCACCGTCGAGGCGGCTCTGGAGGGGCCCGCCGGCGACCTCGCCGAGCCGACGGAGCTGTTCGAGCAGATCGAAGACGAGCGCGTCGACGCGCTGAACGAGAAGCTGGAGTCGCGCGTCGCCGAGGCGGAAGACGGTTCGGACGGCGACGGCGACAGCGAAGGCGACGACGGCGGAGAAGACGCAGACGACACCACCGACGACACCGACATGACCGACATCGAACCCCTCAGCGACGACCGGATCGGCTTCGACGACTTCCAGGAACTCGACATCCGGATCGGCCGGATCGAAGACGCGGAGGGGATCGAGGGCGCCGACGACCTCCTGAAGCTCCGCGTCGACCTCGGCGCGGAGACCCGGACGATCGTCGCGGGGCTCAAACAGCTCCACGACGTCGACGACCTCCCCGGCACGAAGGTCGTCGTGCTCGCGAACATGGAGAAGGCGGAGCTGTTCGGCGTCGAGTCGAACGGGATGGTGCTCGCCGCCGGCGAGGAGGCCGACCTCCTCACGACCTACGAGGACGCCGGGCCGGGCACGAAGGTGAAGTGAGCGATCGACCGCGGCGACGGTCAATCCCCGTCAGCCGGCCTCCGCTTGGCGTTGTGCCTGTGCGGCGAGCGTCAGGAACGCGATCGCGCCGAGAAAGAGGACCACGACCGGGAGCGTCGACGCGTCCGGGCGCCCGTAGTAGTTCGCGACCGCCAACGGGCTCACGCTCAGTCCGAACAGGCCGACCGCGTGACCGGCCTTGTCCGAGCGGTCGGTGAACCGGAACGCACTGCCGAGCAGCGTCGCGTCGAACGCGAGGTAGAAGTAGCTCGCGGCGGCGTACACCGTCGCGGTCGCGGTCGCGACGAACGGGTCGGGAGCCAGGAACGCGTAGACGCCGGTCGCGACCGAGAGCCCACAGATCGCGGCCAGCGGGAGGTCCGTCTGCATGGTCTCGGATCGCGGCGTCTCGGGGAAAAACCCACGCGTCCGGCCCCGTTCACGCGTCGAGCACTTCGATCAGGTTCCCCTCCGGGTCCCTGACGAACAGAATTGTCGTCCCGCTCCCGGTCGTCCGCGGCGGGCTCAGCGTCTCCACGTCGTCTGCGAGGTCGGCGTAGAACGCTTCCACGTCGTCGACGGCGAGGCCGAGGTGCGTCGCCCCCTGGCGGTTCAGTTCGGGGTCCGCAACCGATTCGGCGGCGGGGTCGTACGCCACGAGTTCGACGATCGCGCCGTCGGCGTCGAGGTGCGCGAACTCGGCCGCCGCGCCGTCGACGGCGACCGCCTCGGCGAAGGCGTCGCCGCCGACCGAGAACTCGGTCAGGAGGTCGAGGTCGAACGTCTCAGTGTAGAAGTCGACGGCGCGGTCGAGGTCGTCGACGGTGATGCCGACGTGGTGAGCGGTTGGATCGGACACGGTCGGTGGATCGGCGGTCGGTGAGAAAACGGTGTCGACCCCCGTACGTGAGCGGTTTATAAGTGAGCGACTGTCGATCGACGGTGAACACCGCCAAAGCCACAGATTCTCGGAGATACGTGATCGGTGCTCCGCAGTGAACTCCGCCAGAGCCCCAGCCACAGCACCGCAACCGCGCCTCACACCTCCCCAGCCTCGTCGGTCGTCCTCCGCTTTGCTCCGGACGACCGACTCCCTCGCGCGTGCACCTCGCGCCCTCCGGGCGCTCGGCGGCACGCGCCAACCGCAGTTCCTATTCATAAGTTGTCGCTGCCGTCAGCGGGCCCACGCACTACCGGAAGCCCCCGAGCGGTTCCGGTCGTTTATAAGCGTCACCGAGGTACCAACGGGCGATGACTCTCGGCCGGATCAGGGAGTACGACGTGCTCGTGCTCACGGCCCTGATCTGGTTTCTCGGGAAGTTCGTGCGGTACGCGTTTCCCCCGCTGTTCGAGTCCCTGCAGGCGGGCTATGGAGTGAGTAACGCGGCCGTCGGCGCCGCGTTCTCGGGTTTTATGGCCGTCTACGCTCTCCTGCAGTTCCCGAGCGGGGCGATCGCGGATCGGGTCGGCGCGGTCCGGGTGATCGCGGCGGGCGCGGCGGTGGCTGGCGTCGGCGCCCTCTCGCTGATCGTCGACACCCCCTTCGCGGTGCTGGCGGGGGTGATGCTCGTGATCGGCGCCGGGACGGGCGCGCACAAGACGGTCGCGGTGCGGCTGCTCTCCCGGGTGTACCCGGTCCGGACCGGGCGCGCGCTCGGCGCCCACGACACCGTCGGCGCGCTCGGCGGGGTGGCCGCGCCCGCGGCGGTGACCCTCTTCCTCTCTGCACCGCCCGCGCTCGCCGCGCTCCTCTCTCGGCTGCCGGGCGCGGACTGGCGCGGCCTGTTCGCCGTCACGGGCGTCGTCGCGGTCGCGCTGGCGGCGGCCTTCGCGCTCCGCGTCCCGGACCGACTCCCGGCCGACGCCGACCGCGGCCCGGAGCGAGCGGGGCCGAAACCGAGCGCGCGCGACTACCTCGCGCTGTTCGAGGACCGGCGGCTCGCGGCGTTCGTGCTCGTGACGGTCGCCTTCTCGTTCGCGTACAACGGCGCCGTCGCCTTCCTCCCGCTGTACCTCACGGAGGCGGCGGGGCTGTCGACCGCGACCGGGAACCTGCTGTACTCCGCGCTGTTCGCGGTCACCTTCGTCCAACTCGCCTCCGGCGACCTCTCCGACCGACTCGGTCGCTTCCCCGTGATGGTCGCGGCGCTCGCGCTCGCGACCGCGGCCCTCGTCGGCGTCGTCGCCCTCGCGGGAACGGGACCGATCGCCCTCGGCGCCCTCGTCGTCGCGTTCGGGCTCGGGTCCCACGGGTTCCGTCCCGTCCGGGGCGCGTACCTGATCGAATCGCTCCCGGACCGGCTCGCCGGCGGCGGGCTCGGCGTCGTCCGCACCCTGCTGATGGGCGCCGGCGCGCTCGCTCCCGCGACGGTGGGCGCCGTCGCCGACGCCTCCGGGTTCCGGCCCGCGTTCGGGCTGCTCGCCGGAGTGCTCGCGGTCGGGGCGCTCGCGGCGGCGGGACTGTGGGCGACGGAGTGAGCGGATCCGGATCGCGACCCCGACCGAAACGACCATTCCCCGCCCGGACGACCCTCGCGTATGCACGTCGTCGTCAACGCGGCCCAGAGCGTCGACGGGAAGCTCGCGACGCGGCGTCGGGAGCAACTCCGGATCTCGGGAGCGGAGGACTTCGACCGGGTCGACCGCGTCAGGGCGGCCGCGGACGCGGTGTTGGTCGGGGTCGGGACCGTCCTCGCGGACGACCCGCACCTCACGCTCGACGAGGAGGACCGGCGCGTCGAGCGCCTCCGGAACGGTCGCCCCGGCAACCCCGCGCGCGTCGTCGTCGACTCGACCGGACGGACGCCGACCGACGCCCGGATCCTCGACGACGCGGCGGCGACCTACCTCCTCGTCTCCCCCGCGACACCGCCCGAGCGCCGCGAGGCGTTGGAGGCCGCCGGCGCTGAGGTCGTCGTGATTGATTCCGACGGGGATCACGTCGGCCTCGCGGCGGGAGTCGACGCGCTGGCGGAGCGGGGCGTCGACCGGCTGATGGTCGAGGGCGGCGGCGAGGTCATCTACTCGTGTTTCGAGACCGGACTCGTCGACGAGCTCCACGTGTACGTGGGCTCGTTGGTGATCGGGGGGCGCGACGCCCCGACGCTCGCCGACGGAGAGGGGTTCACGGAGTCGTTCCCGCGACTCGATCTGGTCGACACCGAGCGGTTCGACGACGGGATCGTGCTCTCGTACGAGGTTGGTGGCGACTGATACGTAGCGGTCGGTGTGTGATCAGTAATCACGGATCCGGGAGTAGACGGTCCATGCTACCGGTGTACACCCGAATCACCGAAGTATTTATATGTGGCCCCACGGTAGAAACTGGTACCAGAACGCCTCCGGCGCTGGTGGGATCGCACGCTGAAATGAACGGGAGCTCTTGTGAACGGCTTGACGCACGACGGCGAGCGCTCGCCATCCCCGGAGCGGTGATGGAGAGATAAAAAAATGGTAACGAAAGAAGAAGTCATCGAACAGTACGATATCGAGGCGATGGACGAGGCGGACAACGTGGACCTTTCTGAGGACGACCTTGACAACGGGTCGAAAGGACAGCTCATCAAACGCGCCGGGCAGCTGCGAGACCGACGCAACGAGCTGAACCAGATGGCCTCCGAGCGCGCCTCCAAGCGCGACGACCT
>ENA-ORCR01000934-ORCR01000934.1-marine-metagenome-genome-assembly--contig:-NODE-934-length-10195-cov-3.353924_pt1 | contig 10195 bp, 8 predicted proteins | sample MGYA00237782_ERZ508514 | MGnify/ENA primary metagenome ERZ508514 (study PRJEB26185, sample SAMN06268960) | marine metagenome | isolation source: Eden Landing Ponds, San Francisco, CA, USA | place...
GCGTTCACCTACGCGTTGCTGGCCGACGTGACGCTCGGTCGGGCCACCGACGGGACGGACACCGAGACCGACAGCGACGCGCCGGTCGCCGCGCCCCGGTTCCGGGGGCGAAGCAGCCTCGTCGCCGACGCCGCGGCCGTCGACCGGCGGACCGTCGAGGTCCGGTTCGACGAGTGCAGCCCGGCGGTCGCGACGCGCGCGTTCGCGGTCCCGGTGTTGCCCGAGCACGTCTGGCGCGGCCGGGCCGGCCCGGCGTCGGTCGGCGGCGTCGCCTTCGGCGGAGCCTCGGAGGTGCTCGTGACGAACAACGTCCCGCCGGTCGGGAGCGGCCCGTTCGCTTTCGAGCGCAACGTCCCCGGCGACCGCCTCGTGCTCGAGCGGTTCGACGACCACTTCCTCGCCGACGCCGCGCCCGCCGAGCTACCGGGCGACGTGGACGGTCCGCCGCCCTACGAGCGGGTCGACGTGACCGTCGTCGGCGCCGACGAGACTGCCGTCTCCGTGGTCGCGAGCGGCGGCGCGGACGTGACCGGGACCGCGGTCGGCGCCGCGACCATCCCCCGGATCGGTCGCTCGGAGGGCGTCGACCTGGTCGTCGGCCGCTCGCCCTCGCCGTACGTCGTTGGCTACAACACGCGGCGGCCGCCGCTGACGAACCCCCGATTTCGCAACACGCTCGGGCACCTCATCGACCGGCGGGCGCTGGTCGAGGACGTGTTCGACGGCTACGCCTGGCCCGCGGCGAGCCCGCTGGCCGGGACCGGGCTGGTCCCGCCGGACCTCGTCTTCGAGGACGACCACCCCGTGACCCCGTTTCTGGGCTCCGCGGGCACCGTCGACGCCGCCGCCGCGCGGGCGCGGTTCCGCGACGCCGGCTACGAGTACGACGACGGCACCCTCGTGGAGCGCGAGTGATGGCCCTCGCGACCGTCCTCGCGCAGCTGGCCGCCGTCGTCCTCGCGCTGCAGTTGCTCGGGCTGGCGACGCTCGTCGGCCGCGACCGGCTGGCCGGCGCGCCCCGACGGATGCGGGCGAACCTCCGACGGGTCGCGCCGACGCTCGCCGCGCTCGCCGTCGTCCTCGCGGTCAACGGCGTCGTCCGCGACGTGGGCGTCGAGATCTCCTGGCTCATCGGGATCAACATCACCGGCGCCATCCACGCGATCGAGGACGGGTTCGTCGCCGGCCTCCAGTCGTTCGCCGCGCCGCCGTTGACGGCCTTCTTCAGCGCCGTCTACGTCTTCGGCTACGCCTTTCTCCTGACGTTCCCGGTGGTCGCCTACCTCACCCGCGAGGACGCCCGGCCGCTCCGGACGCTGCTTGTCGCCTACGCCGTCAACTACGCGCTCGGCCTCGTCTGTTACGTCGTCTTCATCTCCTACGGGCCCCGGAACGTCACGCCCGAGGCCGTCCGGTCGCTGCTGTACACCAACTGGCCCCAGGCCCAGCTGCTGACCGGCCGCGTCAACCGGAACACGAACGTCTTCCCGTCGCTACACGTCTCGCTGTCGGTCACCGTCGCGCTCGTCGCCGCCCGCTACCGCGAGACGCTCCCGCGGTGGCGCCCGGTCGCCGCCGCCCTCGCCGCCTCGGTCGCCGTCTCGACGATGTACCTCGGCATCCACTGGGCGACGGACGTGGTCGCCGGCGTCGCCCTCGCGGCGGTCGCCGTCGCCGCCGGCACCGTCGCGACCCGCTCCGGCGACGGATCGCGTTCGGCCCCCGGCGACTCGCCCACCGGCTGGACCGACCGCGTCGCCGCGTGGATCCGGCGGTGAGCCGGTCGTGTCGCCCGAACGCCCCGACCGCTCCGCGCCCGCCCCGTCGCCCGCCACGCGGTCCGACCGTTCATGCCGATCCGGCCCGTAGGAGCGCCGATGGCACGCCCACCGACACCCGACGCCGACCCGGTGCTCGCGGATCTCGCCGACCGGGGCTACGAGGTGACCCCGCTCTCGGGACCGGCCCAGCCCGCGGCGGTCGCGACCGGCGGCGAGGCGCCGAACGCAGTCACCGACCGCCCGTTCTCCGTCGAGCCCCTCGCCGTCGCGACCCCGCTGGACCTCGTCGCGACGCTCGCGGCCGCCGCCGCCGACCGGCGCGCGACGGTGTTCGTCGCCGACTCCGAGACCGCGGCCGCTGCCCGCACGATCCTGACCGACCCGTTCCTGCGCCGGCCCGACACCGAGGGCTCCCGGGCGTTCTACGCGATCCCCGACCGCATCCGCCTGACCGACGACACCTACGCGGCGGTCGGGGCCGACGGCCGCGCCGACCTCCGCTGGCGCGAGGAGCCCGCCACCCCCGGCGTCACCGGCGGCGGCGGTGACGACCCCCGACTCCTGCTCGAAGCCGACGGCGACACCCTCGCCGTCCTCCCGTCGGTCGACGCCCTCGCGTGCCCGGGGCCCGACCCCGACGCCTTCCCGTATCGCTACGCCCGGGGCGACGACAAGCGCGTCCACGTCTCCGACCGCGACGGCGAGATCGGGAGTCTGTCGGGGATCTCCGCGATGAAAGCCGACGGCTACCGACCCGCGCCGCTCCCGCTCGTCCCCGAACACCACCTCCGCGAGAACGCCCATCTCGCCCGCCGGTGGGCGGTCGCCGTCGTCGACGACGGCGACGTGTCCTACGTTACCGCCTGACCACCTTATTCGTCGACGGGTATCCTCGTTCGCTCCGCTCACGGCTCGCTGACGCTCACCGTTCGCATCGAGGTCTCCCGCTGGTCGACCTCGCACCGTTCACTGCGGGTACCCGCCTCGAAAAACGTGGGCGAAAAAGCCGCGACTCGCTTCGCTCGTCACGGAGAACCGGCGCCGAAGGCGCCGGACATCAGCTCACCGCTCTTCGGAGTCCAGCACGCGGATCTGGTCGCCGCGGACGGTGACCGGGATCGGGACGGTCGCCTCGTACAGCTCGACGGTGACCTGGTCTTTGCCCTCGTCGATGCGCTGGACCTGTGCCTTCTCGCCTTTGAACGGACCGGCGATGAGCTCGACGATGTCCCCCTCGGCGATGCCCTCGACGTCGGGCTTGGGCGAGAGGAAGTGCTCGACCTCGGCGATCCCGGACTTGCCGGGGACGACGCCGCGCATGTGGGGGATCTCGTCGGAGATGCGCTCGAAGACGGCCGAATCCTCGGCCTCGACCATGACGTAGGAGGTCAGCGAGTCCGGCGCGAGCGCGGCGTGGATGGTGTCCTCCTCGCGGTTCATGATCATGTCGGCGACGGTGCGCTCCTGGCTGGCCGTGGTCTTGACAGCGAAGATTCCCATCTCAGGGCCCCCCGGGCACGAAGTTCATGATCACGAAGATCAGGAAGCCGAGGATGCCGACGAGGACGATGCCGGCCCCGGCGATCTTCGCGACTTGCGAGAACTCGTCCCACGACGGCGTGCTGGCCAGTTTCAGCACGCGGACGTAGGAGTTCAGGTCGTAGGGAACGTTCATGACCGGCAGTTGCCCCCGCGGGCTTTTCTATCTATTGATGGCGATCGGGTCGGTCGCCGAGCGGCGTCGCGGGCGGACCCGGACCCGCTTCCCAGAACGGTTTTACGGGACAACGGTAACCACACTGGTAATGAACACGTGGCAGCGCCGGTCGGTCATCTACACCGGCGTGCTCGCCCTCTCGATGTACGTCTTCACCGTCGTCTACCAGTACGGGATGGCACGGTTCGAGGCCGAGCCCAAGACGTTTCTCGAGGCGCTGCAGTTCGTCGTCGAGACGTTCACGACCACTGGCTACGGCGCCCAGGCGGGCTGGGAATCGGCAGCGATGATCGTGCTCGTCATCGTCATGGACGTGACCGGGACGGTCATGATATTCCTCGCGCTCCCGGTGGTGGCGTTCCCGGCCTTCGAGGAGGCGCTGTCGACGACGGTCCCGACCGCCGTCGAGAACGGGCGCGACGACCACGTCATCGTCGCCACTTACACCGCGCGCGTCGAGACGCTCATCGACGAACTCGACGCCCGCGGCGTCGAGTGGGTGATCGTCGAACCGGATCGGGACCGCGCTACCGGCCTCTACGAGGAGGGCTACGACGTGATCCACAACGAACCCGACTCCGCCGACGGGCTCACCGCCGCCAACTTCGCCGACGCTCAGGCGCTGGTCGCCGACGTGTCCGACCAGGTCGACGCCAGCATCGTCCTCACCGCAAAGGAGATCGACGAGTCGGTCCGCGTCGTCAGCGTCGTCGAGGAGCCCGACCGCGCCCGCTATCACGACCTCGCGGGCGCCGACGCCGTGCTGTCACCGCGGCCGCTGCTGGGCGAGAGCCGCGCCCGGAAGGTCACCGCCAGCGTCTCGACCGACCTCGATATCGTGGAGCTCCCGGTCCACCGCGGGGCCGACGTGGCCGGGCGCACGCTGGCCGAGAGCGGACTCCGCGAGCAGGCCGGCGTCAACGTCATCGGCGCCTGGTTCGACGGCGAGTTCGAGAGCCCGCCCTCGCCCGACTCGGTCATCGAACCCGGGACGGTCCTGCTGATGACCGGTCACGACGCCCAGCTCGAGACGCTGGCCGACCGCACCCGCTCGGAGGTGCGCCGGCACACCTCCGGCGAGACGGTCGTCGTCGGGTACGGCGAGGTCGGCCGGAGGATCACCGATATCCTCGACGACGTCGACTTGCCCTACACCGTCGTCGACCGCGAAGACAGACCCGGCGTCGACGTGGTCGGCGACGCCACCGACCCCGACGTGCTGGAGGCCGCGGGCCTCGGGGACGCGCGGTCGGTCATCCTCGCTATCCCCGACGACACCGCCGCCGAGTTCGCGACCCTCGTCGTCCGCGACGAGAGCACCACCGTCGAGATCATCGCCCGGGCCGAGGAGGCCGAGGCCGTCCAGAAGATGTACCGCGCCGGCGCCGACTACGTCCTCGCGCTCGGGACCGTGACGGGCCGGATGGTCGCCTCTGCCGTCCTCGAAGACGAGGACGTGATCTCGCTGGACACCCAGGTCGAGGTCGTCCGCACGCGCGCACCCGGGCTCGTCGGCACGTCGCTGGGCGACGCCGACGTGCGCGCCCGCACCGGCGTCACCGTCGTCGCCGTCGAGCGCGACGGCGAGGTCGTGACGGACCTGGGCCCCCACTTCCGCACCCGCGAGGGCGACGAACTCATCGTCGCCGGCCCCGACGAGGCCACGAATCGCTTCACCGAAGTGTTCGGCTGACCGGCGGCACGCGTCGCCAGGGCTGTCGGACCGCCGCGCTCGCGCTCACTCGCCGCCGAGCCGTTCGGGCGTGACGATCCCGGGCCGGCCCAGTCGCAGGCGGTCGCCCACCTCGACCTCCTCGATGATCCGCGGGTACTCGAAGGTCGTCGCGGCCTTCGCGAGCGCGCCGGGGTCGGCCTGGATCGACCGCCAGCGCCGCCAGTGGGTCGGGACCAGCCGCTCGATCCCGACCATGTTCGCCGCGTCGACCACGTCCTGGGCGTCGTTGTACAGCTTCCGCCGGACGACCTCGCCGTCCTGTCGCAGGCGGGCGCTGGTCCCGTAGGAGACCATTCCCATGTCCACGTCGAACTCCTCACCGACGGCCTCGAACGCCTCGCACGGACGGCTGTCGCCCCCGTGGAAGATCGTCCCTTCCTCGTGCTCGAAGACGTACGTGACGCTCCCGTCGGCGTCGGGGTCGCGACCGCCCCGGACGTGGATCGTCAGGTCGCCGACCTCGTAGCTGTCGCCCGGTTCGACGACTTCCTGCTGATCGTCGGCGACCGCGCTCACGTCGTGGTTCTCGTAGCACGCCGCGGGCGCGTGGACCGAGGCGCCGTCGTGGTCGAGCAGCGGGCCGAACGACGGCGGCCAGAAGTGGTCGCGGTGGTCGTGCGTGCAGAAGACGGCGTCACAGGCGTCGGCCCACTCGGGCTCCATCGGTACCGGCGGCATCCGCGCGATGTACTCGCGGTCCCGTTCGGTGCTGAAGTACGGATCGACGAACAGCGTGGTCTCGGGCGTCCGGATCGCCCAGCCGGTCACGCCCAGGAACCACAGCGAGACGCCCTCGACCTCGGCGCCGTTGAACTCCTCGCGGGCCCACCACTCGCCCCAGTCGCTGGTGATGGTCATCGGATCCTTCGTCGGTGTGTGTCGCCGTTGTCGTCGGGACAGTGCATGCGTCACCGGTCCCGTGGCACGTGGGTAAACCTTCCGAGCGGCTCGTCTCAGGAGACGACCGGACCCGGGATCACCGAGCCCGCCGACCCGAGCGGCGGACGCCGAGCGCCGCGAGCGCCAGCGCGCCGAGCAGTGCCGCGAGCGCGCCGAAACCGGGGCCGTCGCCGCTCGTCGCGGTCGGTCGGGCGGTGCTCGACGGGTCCGTGGTCGACTGTGGCGTCGGCGTCGTCCCGGGATCGACGTGCGGTGTGACCGTCGACGGCGGCGGCGCGGTCGAGGGGTCGTGCGGCGTCGGACTCGGCGTGGCCGTCGGCGAGGTTGTCGGCGCCGGGGTGGTGGTCTCGGTCGCCGTCGCGGTCGATACGGGAGTCCGCGAGACGGTCGTGCCGACCGTCCGCATCGCGTCGGCGTACGGCCGGTCGTCGGCGTCGACGTCGAAGCTCCCGTCGCCGTCCGAATCCCGGACGAGGACCGCTCGGAGTTGCGAACTGGCGTTCGACGACGTGTCCTCGAGGACCACGCGCAGGTTCTCATGGGTTCCGGGGTCGAGGTACCCCGTGTTGCCGACGACCGCGCCGTCGGTCGTTCGCTCGACGGCGACGAACCCGCCGTCGGGGAGCGTCGCCCGGTCGACGCGCACCGTTCCGTCGTCCATCGGATCGGCCGAGAGCTCGACCGCGGCCTCGGCCGAGTCGACGCGCGCGTCGTAGTGGCGTGGCTGCGGCCCGTACTCGCTGAGGACGGTGCCGTTCGAGCGGATACGGAGCCGTACCGTCCCCGGTTCGACGCCGGTGAGGTTCAGCGCGCCCTCGAAGACGAACATCGGCGGGTCGTACTCGGAGGGGCGGTCCGTCTCCCGGGTCACCCGCGCCGTCGCGTTCACCGACCGTTCGACGCCGGACGCGTTCGAGGCGGTCACGGTCAGCGTCGATCCCGGGGCGAGCGACGTGTAGCCGGTGACAGTCTGATTCGGCGCCGCCGCGAATCCGGGACGGAGACTGCCGTTGCCCGACTCGCGGTCGACGCCGGAGGGCCGCGCCTCGCGCTCCGTGAGCTCGAACACGCCGGTGACGTTCGGGCCGTACCTGGCGCTCTCGAAGAGAGGGTCGTCGGTCTCCCACGGATTGAGCCGCGCCTCGCCACCGACGACGAACCGCGGTGCGAACTCGCCGAACCGGACGCCGTGATCGAAACGCTCCGACTCGTCGTCGTGCGAATACGGGATCTCGTCGTGGGCGTGGGGGATCTCGTCCAGTCCCACGGCGACGTAGTACGTCCCGTTGGCGGGGTCGGCGACCACGGACTCGAAGCTGGATCCGTTCAACAACAGCCGCTGACGGGCCCGCGACGGGCCGGGGTAGCGCTCGACGAGCGCGAGGCGCACGTCCGGTCGGTCGAGATACCGTCTGAACGCCCGGGCGTCGGCGACCCCGCCCGCGTCGACGACCCCGCCCTCGATACCGGAGAGCCGCAGCCGGAGCAAGACCGTGTCACCGGCTGCGACCGTAGACCCTGGGGTCAGCCACCCCTCGTCCCGAGCGCGTTCGATCCCTGCCATCGACCCGAACCGGTCGCCCGTATCGGCGGGTGCCACCATAACCGTCGCGTTACCGAGACCCGTCTGGGTCACCTCGAACTCGACCGTATCGGCGGGTGCGCCGCCCGTCCCGTTTCCGTACGCCTCGACCCGGTAGACCGCGGCCGGCAGTCGTCCCTCGGTCCCGTCGGTCGCCAGCGTGTCCCCGTCGCTCACGCTGTACACCTCGCTCGCGGTCGCGTTCGGCCGCGCGCGGTAGGTGTTGGCCGTCACCGCGATCCGGCCGTCCCCGCTCGCGTCTCCCAGGTCCAACTCGGTCCGATAGCCGTCGGCCCCGTCGACGACGAGCGTCGCCGATTCGCCGCGGGGCACCGAGAGGGTGAACTCCGCCAGGTCGCCGCGAGTCGTCTGGACCACGTACTCCTCGATCTCGACGTGTGAGTCAACCGAGCCCGACGCGCCCGCGCTGAGCGCGAGTGTCGAGCACGAGAGGGCCACGACGGCGACAGCCAGCGCGGCGACCGCGACCCCTCGCCGCGGACGGAGATCGCTCATCTCCGACCCATCTCCCATCGGCGAGTGACCGCGAGCAGCCCCGCGACGGCCAGCGCCGCGACCGCCAGGGTACCGCCGAACCCGGGGCCGTCGCCGCTCGTGGTGGCCGCGGGCGGGTCCGTCCTCGGCGAATCACCGACCGTCGACGGTTCGGTGGTCGGAGCGGCGGTCGGCGTCTCCGTCGGCTCCGGCGTCGTGGGCGTCGGCGACTCGACGGTCGTCGGCACGTCGGTCGGCGTCGCCGTCGGTGTCACGGTTGGCGTCGCCGTGGCGGTCACCGTCGCGGTCGACGCGGCAGCCCGCGAGACGCTCGCACCGGCCGGTCGCATCGAATCGGCGTAGTACCGGTCGGCACTGACGAAGTACTGTCCGTCGCCGTCGGAGTCGCGGGCGAGCGAGACCCGAAGGGTCGAGTTGTCGGCGACGTGCCCGCTGACGCGCACGCGCAGCCCCTCGTGCGTGCCGGCGTCGAGGTAGTCGCTGCTGCCGACGACCGTCCCGTCGCTCGTGCGTTCGACGACGACGAACCCGCCCGCGGGCAGGGTCGCGCGTTCGATCCGGATCGAGTCGTCGAGTATCGGGTCGGCGCGGAGATCTACCGCTGCGCCCGGGGAGTCGACCGGTGCGCGATACCGGTCGTGCTCGTATCCGTCGCTGATGACTGTCCCGTTGGACGCGACGGCGAGGCTGATCCCCGTTCCGGGGTCGACGCCGCTGAGGTTCAGTCCGGTCTCGAAGACGAACTTCGGCGGGTCGTCGTCGGTCGTCGCCCGGGAGACACGAGCCGTCGCCGTTCGCGGCACCTCGATCCCGGTCGCGTTCGTCACCGTGATGCTGACCGTCGACCCGGGCGCCAGCGTCGTGTGGCCGGCGACGGTCTGGTTCGGTGCCGCGGCGAAGCCGGGGGAGAGCGCCCCGTCGTCGGCGCCGGAGAACCTCGCCTCTCGGTCGGCGCGGACGAACCGCGCGGTCCGGTTCGGCGCGCCGATCGGTCCGGGGTTTAGCCGATGCTCGCCGTTGACGACGAGTCGCGGGATGAAGTCGCCGTTGCGGATGTGGTAGTCGGTTCCGGGGCCCCCGGTTGCGTCTGAAATGGCCGCGAGGTTGGCCGCGACGTAGTAGGTGTCGTTGGCGGGGTCGGCAGTGACCACCTGGCCGCGCGATCCGTTCAGGTAGAACACCTTTCGGGAGCGCTCGGGACTCGTGTGACGCTGGACGAGCCGGAGCGAGACGCTCTCGCCGGCCAACACCGACCGGAACCGCGCGTCGGCGGTGTCGCCGCTCGCGTTCGCGACCCTGCCGGCCATCCCGGGCAGCCGCAGTCGGAGCACGAGCGTGTCCCCGGCGGCGAGAACGGGCGACGGCGTCACCCACCCGGCCTCACGTCCCCGCTCGATCGCCGCGACCGAGGCGAGGCGGTCGACCGACCCGCGCGGCGCGACCATGGCCGTCGCGTTCGTGCCGTTCGGGGCGGACGGCGTCGCGACCGCGTCGCCGCCGAGTCGGTCGGTCCCTCCAGCGGGACCGTCGGCGCCGAGCGCGGCGACCGAACCGACCGCGAGCGCCGCCGCGACCAGGGCGACTGCGGCGACGACCGCGAGCGCACCGCGGGAGGGCGGGGCTGTCATAGACCCGCGTTCGCTACCCGCTCAAAAATGTCTTGTGTTGATCAAATTCAGAGCGAACGCTCGCGAGAGAGGAGAACGCGGAGAATCCCGGACAGATTACTCGACGTAGTCGATGTCGTCGCCGAGTTCCTTCGAGGCGCGTTCCTGCTCGGCCTCCGATTTCCCGTAGATCTGGGGGCTCTCGACGCCCGTTACCACGATCATCGTCTCCATCTTGCCCTCGAACTGGTTGTTGACGCTCGCGCCCCAGATGATGCGGGCGTCGGGGTCGATGCGGTCGTAGATCTCCTCGACGACGCCCTCGGCCTCCTCGATGGACATGTCGGGGCCGCCGAC
>ENA-ORCR01000936-ORCR01000936.1-marine-metagenome-genome-assembly--contig:-NODE-936-length-10182-cov-3.143493_pt1 | contig 10182 bp, 8 predicted proteins | sample MGYA00237782_ERZ508514 | MGnify/ENA primary metagenome ERZ508514 (study PRJEB26185, sample SAMN06268960) | marine metagenome | isolation source: Eden Landing Ponds, San Francisco, CA, USA | place...
AAACAGAGTCCAAAGGGCCCATGGGGACAGTACGAGGTCTTAGTTGACGTGGCTGGTCGTTTCGAGAAACGTGCAGAGCGGACCAACAATCCTCTCGACGACTTTTTCTTCCGCTTTCTCGCGACCCAATTCATGATGAGTGTGCTGGACACAGCGGCTCTGACGGCCGCTGGCGACCAAGTATTTGATCTCGAAGACCTAGTCGCGGAGACGGAACTGCCCAATGTCGATACAGTCCGGAACGTGTACGGTATGCTTGAACTCAAAAAACTGCCACTATCCGAGAAAACAGTGATTCCCAAGGATTTCCAAGAGCTAGATCTTACAACCGACATCACTGGATTCGGAGAAGGGACACCACAGGGCACGGATATTATAACAGCACACGATGAACAGCGAGACGTTATTGCTGTAATTGTAGTGGCGCCACGTTCTGTCAAGTATTTCAAACTCAATGGAAATCCTGGCGGAAAATGTTCGTTCGAGTTTACCGGTCGGGGCGAATATCCTGGTCGCTTCGTTGAAGATTATCTGGAAGAGACATTCGATATCGAGATAGGCAATACACCCCGTGCGAAGGCATCCACTACCGACATTGAACTCGTTAATTTGAGTCGTTCCCTTCTTGAGAATATTCAAGATACAGAGGGGCTACACCACCCTTCCGACGAACCATACACAGAAACCATCATGTTGGATTTTGTAGAATTATATTTGCATATTCAAGAAGTAGTAGGGGAAAAACGGTTCTTAGATCTCGTTGACGATGTGTTTCATGAACGAACAGATGAGGTGACAGTGGATGACCTCCACAGTAGTCCCATAGAGCGGTTTGAAACTGTTGGGTTACTATTGGCTCTGGCAATTCAGCAGTTGAATGAGGAAGAAAAGAAGCAGATTGAAGCTACAATAGATCAAAAAGACATGGATATACTTGATGGTGGAAGTATCGACATAGATGACCACATAGCGTCGATTGGGCGGAAATTCTCTGAAATGGATAGTGAATTTGACTCCCTCTGATTCGGAGGATTCGGAAGAAAGTTAGATCGAGATGGATCTCGATGTCCCAGGTGACCACAGTGCTCGCACTGGGGAGTTCCAGACCGAGATTTCGTATTCAGGCAGCCAGCAACGGTACGATTTTCTCGTCAAGGACGGCGGCGTCCGTCTTCCAATCGAGGCCAAACTACTCCGGTTCCGACTGGACAACGGGAATATCGACCCCAACATGTACAAGAGCGTCTTTAGCCCGTACCCGGAACGCAGTTCTTCATCGATGCTAACCGACGCTCGGAAGCTCATCGAGTCCGGGTTCGACCAGTCGACCGGACTGCTCGGCCTCTACTACGAAAAGAACGACGAGGAGTATGACCAACTGCGAGCGGAGGCGATCGCCGAGAAATTTCAGCACGATGTTTCGTACTGGTTCGACATCGACATCGAGACTACCGCGATTGAACCCTTCGACGGTCTCCAACACCCACACCACCAGCACGGTGCAGTCATTACGTGGCTGCTACCTGGTGACTGATTTTATTTCAGGTCGCTTGATCTTGGAGATACTATTCGAGGTTCTCCAAAATTTGGAGAAAACGGAAGGCGGGAGAACCATAGTCGCTGGTGTCGTCCCTTGCTTCTTCCTGTAATTGCTCTATTCGCTCAGTATACCCTGTATTGATAATTACCTCAAGTTCTTCATCGGTCTCCTCTTCAAACTTTGTCGATAAAGTTTCGAGTCCGTTTATGAGAGCACCTCCATTTTGACCACCCGTTACTTTCGGTGCCCAGAATTGGAATGAGTAGCTATCTGCTCCAGGAAATGCTTGGTTAACGTACGCTTCGTCATCCCGGAATTTTCTCCACAGTGTTTCCAGAGAGTGGTGGTATGACGGGGTATTGGAGTACTCCATCCACCAACCATCCTCATCTGGTGTACCAGAATATAGCCCGCCGTTCAAGTGGGTGACTATCTCACAGACGTAGATGTGCTGCCCCTCAGCGTCTCTATCGTTATCAATTGCTATCAGATCCGCCTCCATCTGGTTCCCCTGTTCGTCTGACCTATTGTTGTAGCTGACTACCTCGCATCCGGTCACCCGCTGGTGGTAAGCACCAACCAGAAGTTCACCCAATGTTGCATTTGCTGGCATCTTTCAATCTATATCTAGCAACATATTAAAAACTACATGGCCACATGGAAGTCATACCAATCCTGATTCCTCGAACTCTCGATTTACCACTTCAGCCGTCGGTGCGTTCAGATACGGTTCTACTGCGGAGAATGACGACCATCCACCGACTTCCATCACCACGCGGGGATTCATCCGCTCTCGAACCAGCAACGTCTGTGCGTAGTAACGACGGAGATCGTGGCTCGATACTTTTTGCCAGTCGGTATCTCCCGTCTCGTCCGCGACGTGCTCGGCGGTCGCTTTCACGCGACGCTGGACGGAGCGCTCGCTCAGGTCGATGATCGGTTCTTCTCGGTCGATTCCTTCGACGTTGGCGTACCGGAGTAGTTCGCTCTCGACTTGCTCAGGGAGGTAGGCGTCTCGAGGCTTCCCGCCGCTTCCCTCGGTGTCCTTCCCTTCGGGAACGCGAAGCCTGGCATGGCCGTCGACGTGCTTGATGTGTTCCGGGTGGATCTGAGGGATCTCGAAAGATCGGAGTCCAACTTCACCACCGAGCTGGATGATCAGGGAGTCGCGGTAGCTCCCGGCGCTCTGTTTGAGAGTCTTGTACTCCTCGGGCGTGAGCCAGCAGCGATACGAGTGGTGGTTTTCGTTACGCTCGATACGCATGGATAGTTCTCAATGACAAGTCCGACATCATAAACCACCGTTTGGCCGTGATAGGTCGAGAATCGCCTGCTATGGAGGAACCGGTGTCGTAGTTCTTGGTCAACTACGAACCTCAGATGAACCTCGATTCGACCTCATACATCTCTGGTAGCTTGTCAATTCGGACGGTGATAATTATGGGATGTACTCTGTTGTCGGCCTCCGAAACCCCCTGTAAAACCTCTTTCTGATCACGTTCCAGTTCAGCGTACTCTCCGGTCTTGATCTCAGCGGGGAATCGAGCTACTTCATCTCGTAACTCACGGCGAGACTGACAACTAACTTCGCCTCTGTGGTCATACTCTATTTCGTCGGACTTGTCGGCAGGGACCCATTCCGCTTCTATGATTCCATCCGGTCTCGATGATATTGTTTCACCCTCTGCTGTGATCATTTCGAAATATACACTACGGTGATTGGATACTTTCACAGGGACTTCTTCAGCGATATCATATTTTTCGCATATATACGACCGGATAGTTTCTTCTACAGGGCTTGAAACTCTGCTACCACCGAAAACTAGCGCTTCTCCGAGAGATCCTCTTTTATTTGGGGTGAGTCTTGTTTCAGTCATATATATCTGGTCTTAAACAGAGAGTCTCACTCAGCACATAATTGGTCAACGGTATGGAACCGATAGAATGCATCATGAATGTAATTTTTAGTATACTACGGTCGCAAAATTAATCTTGTATCAACCTTATATTTTTATATCAGATAGTCAATTTTCGAGTGATGGAGGCGACTGACAAGCCAAAGCGTTTCACGGAGTGGGAAGGGTTGAACTGGTCACATCAAAAAGCAGGTGGGCAGACTGGGGAACTCGGGTGAGCAGATCCGAATCTGCAGGACAGGAAAGAATTGTAGTTCGAAGATATTGGAGAATGTCGGTTCTGGTGACGCGCTATCGAGATATAATCATTCGCTGCGGTTAGTCACTCCGGTTAGCTGCATCGATCATCGTGTCGTACAGATCCATGAGTGCCTGTATAGGTTCGTAGGTGAGGTTGACACGGTATCGCTGTGCGTTTCCAACTTTATCAGCTTGCTCGATGAGACCATACTCAAGCAGCAATTCCTCGTTATTGTAGAACGTCTGGCGGTCTACCTTCGCCTGCTCGGCAATATCAGCTACCGACAAGGGGGCACCACCGGCATCAATCAAGGTGACGAGGATACGTAGGTTACTAGGTTTGTTGAATACCTCGATGATCGGATTCTCTTGGAAGACCCGGCTGGGGACTTCTGAAATATCCTCCTCAATGTTTGTATCGGATTCTCTATCTGGGTTGGTTGGAGACATATTAACCTCTATCCATCCCAGTTACGAAAGTCTTCCGAACTCATTTGGATATTTCACGAAAAGATTTATGCAGACCTACGAACTAGATCGTATTGCGGATAGAAGCGGAATCAATATACCGCAAAATTTAGAGAGAGAGAGATGACCGATTTATTGTCTATACCTCGACGCCAGCTGGGGAAGAGTTCCTGTCAATCTTCCCTGCGGAGGTTCCTTGGGAGTTCCTCCAGCGACATCCCGTGCTTCAGGGCATCTTCGCGGGCCCGTCGGGCGATGACGTCCTTGTCTTCCGACACCGCTTGGACAGTCATCTGGCCGAGCCACTTGATGGGGGTACCATCTTCATCAGCCATATCACGGACCGCTTGCCGTGCCGTGCCCAGGTCTTCAGTAGCGGTGCCCTGGACGGCGATGACTTCGACCTTGGCGGGGAGTTCTCCCATGCGGAAGAGTCGCTCAGCCCAAATCACGCGGTGGGCTCTGACGTGGTCGTAACTAGTCATTCATTTCACACCTCCTCTGCTCGAACGGCCCAGACCGTCTGAGGGTCTTGGACCACCACTGGCTTCCAGTAGTCGCATACGTGAATCTATACAGTGCGACGACAAAAAAGGTTTTGTTCTGTGAGGTTAATGCGGCCTGAATCAAAGACACACTCCAGATTTCTCTCGATCAAGGGGTCAGTTAAGGTACTGATGTTAGATACCGCTCGTAAGAATAGCTTCTTATCTTTAGAAGGGAGAATAAGCAGACTGTCTTAGCTAAGACTTGGTCGTAATTGGCAAAATTTTATATGGGGAGCTCCATAAACTTGCTGTGATAGGTAACTAAAGACCTGATTCAAAATTCAAAGTAATTCCATGAGTGCACCTGAAGACGAACATGACGACGAGCCGGACCCTGTTTCGTTCCAGCCACTTCCTAACATTATCACTGCATTCTCCGCCGATGCTTCACCGTTTGAGGCCCTCTCGGAGAGCATTGACAATTCGATTGATCACATTCGCTCCAGAGCCTATGAGGGGCAGATTCCTGAAGAAGACCTTGAGATTACGATCACCTTCGAAAGGAGAGATTCACTGACAGATAGTCGGATCATTGTAGAAGACAATGCCGGAGGGGTCGAAACGGAAAACCTGTCCCGGTTCTTCCAGTGGGGGGCTTCCAGCACCGCCCCAGAATCGATCGGACGGTTCGGAGTAGGGGCTTCTCGAATAGCAGCCCTGGGTAAGGTGATTGTATATCAGTCTCGGGCCAGGGGAAAATCTCAGGGATATGGGTTTGAGGTCAACGTCTCTGAGATGGAAAATCACGATGGCGAGGTTACAGAGGATACCTACCAGGCTGATCGTCAGGAAGTTGAAGACCTCGCCGATGGACACACCCGCATAATCATTAAAGATCTAAAACGAGACTTCATCGATATTTTTGGTCTCGAACCTGATGACGATGACCGCAATTCGTACGATGAACAGGAAGAAGTCTCAGAAGAAGAATGGCAGGATGCAGTAGAGAGTTTGGCTTCTCAATTCGGCGATTACTTCGAACGGTATATTAGCACAGGGATTCAGTTCGATGCAGACTACTTCCCAGTTGAAACTGGGAAGATTGATGTTGATATCGAAGTCAAGCTGCGGATGCCCGAGCGAACAATTTCGGAGTCCGCCACACCGCCCTCTGCGATCGATTACTCATATCTCCCATTTGATTCTCTCGGTCCGCGGAAATATGTCGGTGTACCCTTCGATGAGGACGAAGAGACACCGTCTGAGGACGCTGCTGTCCGTGCTGATATCGAAGTTGGGCTGATGCTGTCGGCGGACGATAAAAAAGCTGGCCTCACGTTATATGCAAACGATAGAAAGATCCTCTCTAGAGATACTGCAAATCCATTGTTTACGAGTGACTACTTGGGGCGCTATCGGTCAGAGTCCGGACACTCTCGGCTCGTTATTGCTGTAGAACTGTCTGGTGAGATCGAGGAGATGCCAGTTAATAGCCTCAAATCGGATCTAGACATGAACTCTCCGATCTCAGAGCCGTTACTTCGAATTATCAAGAACGCGGCCAAATATTATCGGAAGCAGACCTATTCGAGTATGCCAAAATGGCTGCTCGAAGTATACGGTTCTACGAATCCGTTCGCTGCCAATGGTGGCAGTGTTGCCACATATGACAAGTCGAAAGCAACAACCAATTCTGCTCGATTCCGGAACCAACCAGGTTCGAGTAGCGGTTCACGAACGTTCCCCGAACGAGATCGACTACGAGCAATAGTTAAAATCCATAGAGCGCTTCGGATCCGTGATGAAACGCCGCTTAATCCAAAAGAGGAGCCTGCATACGAAAGGTACTTCGAGAGCCAGTATTCAGAGGATGCTAGCAACAGTAAATACACTGTCCAGGACCCAGTTGAGGTAAAGGGACCAGAGATTGATTGGGAAAAAATCAGTATCACGGCCGATGAGACAAAGATCGGCGTTATTACCAGAATTCAGGGACTTGCTGAACAACACTACGATGCTGGGATTCGGATCGACGACGGTAATGTACTTTCCGAATGGCAAATTCCTCGATACCGGGAAGAACTACGTCGACTTGCACGCCAAGCCGATTTAGCTGAGAGCGACCTCAAGTCTCTAGATACAGTCTCTGACAATTTATTACTGGACGCGCTTGAAAAGTTGAGTACTGAGCTGGGGAGAGTACCTAGCTCTGATGAGATGGATGAGTTGGGTCTGTATGATTCGGAACTCTATGTGGAGCGGTTTGGATCCTGGAAAGATGCGCTTTCAGAGATTGACTTGGATGAAGTGCCGGATCAGGAATCACCTCGATCCACAGGCACGCAAGGTAAGTCATCCGAGTCAGGGGGTGAGAGTTCACCCGCTTCTGGAAACGGAATCGACAAGGAGACCATAGACTCTCTCCAGACATCATCGGAGAAGGGCAGAGAAGATTCTACTAAGCAATCCATTGAAGGAACGGGTATTGTCATCGACGGGAATTACTATCAGATACCTAACGAAGACTTAGAGATCCTCAATGAACTGTTTGACACCTCTGACAGATCAGATCCAGAAAACGCCTGGAAGGAACTAAAAGGTGTGCTGGAATGGTACCAGCAGATGCCTGGTCGTTAGTACAACCTACACAATTTACCCTCATCTAGAGTGTGTCCGCTACCAGACTATTAGGCATACTACCTGAACGCAATTATGCAGGCATCGCTAGATTCTGTGTTAGGTGTGTCCCTAAGGGGACGCGATCAAAACACAACCCCCTCCCCCTGGGCCACCCCCACGGGGGGTTGTCGGATGGGATTCGGGGAGAAAGCAGAGAATTTTACCGCGAATTAGCCCCGTTCGACGGTGTTGCCACTATTCAGGCCGCTTCAGTCGAGGAGTCGCCACGCCGTATTGGCAAATGATTTGATGTCGGTTTCCGAGATGTAGTTGCCCTTCGCACCGACATCCTCCTTGTAACGGACTTTCGCCATCCGATACCGTTGCTCGGGCATGTCTGCGGAAGTCCAGAGATCGAAGCCCTCTCGAAGCTTCTTTCGGATGTCGTCGACCGTTCCGAAGTCAAGTTTCAGGTCGTCACCCTCGCGATCTTGAACCTCGATATCGTGCTTGGCCGCCCAGGCGATGAACGCGCTCGTCGATTCATCCACACCGCGCTCGGCTGCCTCAATTGCTTTCGCACCTGCTTCAGCGGCTCTTCTGGTCGCGTCCTTCGCTTCTTTCACAGCGTCGTGGACGAGATCGGCGATGTACTTCGAGCGGAGTGAGACACTTCCATATTCTCGCTCCACCAACTCGGGGATTCGGTCTAACGCTCGCCGGACACTGCCCGGATGCCTATCTGCCTCTTCGGCAATATCCTTTGGACTGACTTCACCCCCATCGGTGACGAGAACCTGCAGAGCGTCCCAGGCCGTCGGGGCGAGTCCGTCCGCGATATGCTTGATTACGACTGACTCCTGTCTGTGCTTGATCTGCGTGAAATCCAGGTCGACCACATCGCGATCTCGATCCGACTCTTCGGGCGTGAAATACGCATCTTCAACGTAAGTTCCAACTCCGGGACGGAGAGGGACTCCGGCCTCTGCGAGGGCACTGAATAGCGTCTCTTCCAGTTCTACGGTGAGCTGCTTGAGAGCATCGGCCGACGCATCGAGTTGGTTGTCCCAGAAGGATTTCTGGTAGGACACACCGAACTTCGGATGAGCCAGCGAACGGTCACCGTCCAAGCCAGCCGCTTCCTTCGCATAGTAGTGTTTGACCTCTTTCGGCAGTTCGTGGTCCGGGAAGGCCTCGCGGATGCGTCTCGGGCCGAGAGTAGCGGTGTGATAGTATCCCGGTTTCTTTCGGCCTCGTTCGTCGCTGTCGTACTGAACGAGCTTGCGACGCCCTTGTCGGTCGTTTTCGAGCAGGTGGCCCATTTGGGCTATCGGACCGTCGCGAGCGTGTATCGGCCCGCTCGCGTCCTCGTGGAGACGGACATACCGCTCGGCGTCGAGAATCGTCGAGAACTCGTGAAGGGTTCGGAAGTAGTCGGAACCGATTCCGACAGACGCTGCCGCCTTCTGAATGAGTCGCTGGTAGCGGTCGAACTCGATATTCGAACCCTGTACGTGGAGGTTGACCCCTTCATCGAGATCGTCGGGGACAGAGATCTCCTCTCCGTTCTTGCTCTTCATCCCCTGCCATCGGGGAGCGATATGGGCGTGCATCGAGCGCTGTCCCACCTGGTCGGCGTCGCTCTGGATATGGAGATCGAACTCCCGCATCTCGTCCAACTCGAACGCGGTTCCGGTCGGGAGAGTCGGACCCGGATGCTCAAGTCCGGAGTCTCGATATGAGAGCGACGCCCCCCACTGTTCGCCCCTGTATTGGAAGGTCGCGCGCTGGTTTCCACCACCCTCCTTGATCCGCCGGTCACAGGCAAAGAACGGAGCCATTCCGTACTCCGCGAAGAGGAAGTGAGCGGCGAACTCGTGGGGAGCCGTCTCTACGAGCTGCAACTGCGCTCACCCCCATCAGAGTGGTCGCAACTCGGACCGAACGAAGGGGTTCCTACGGGGGTTGTCTTTCCGGCATGTAAACCGAGAAGGGGAAGCCGGTGGAGGGATTTGAACCCTCGGCCTATTCCTTACGAAGGAATCGCTCTGCCAGCTGAGCTACACCGGCGCGTTGACGCACTCACGGCTACTTCCAAGACGCCAATAAGGCTTCCGAATCGGCCTCGAATCGCCCGGAGGCCGCTTACTGCGTGGGACTGATCGACCGCGCGGCCGCCAGCACCGCGTCGTGGCAGTTCCCGTTCGACGCGACGAGGCCAGCACAGCCGGGACTCCACGGCGCCCCGTCGAGGTCGGTCACGCATCCGCCTGCCTGCCTGACCAGGTACACGCCTGCGACGGCGTCCCAGGGGTTGACGTCGACGTTGGTCAGCGCGCCGTCGAGTGCCCCGGCGGCGATCAGCGAGAGGGTGAGCTGGGCGGAGCGAAACCGGACCAGGTCGCCGAAGCGCTCGACGACGCTCCGCGTGGCCGCCGCGTACTCGTCGCGGCGGTCGCGGTCCCACCAGACGGTCGGAGCGACGGCGCAGGTCTCCGGGTCTGACCGATCGGTGACCGAGATGGGGTCGCCGTCGCGGCGGGCGCCCTCCGGGCCGGCGGCGTACGTGTCGCCCAGCGCCGGACAGACGTTGACTCCGGCCACCGGTTCCCCGTCGACCATCGCCGCGACGCTGGTCGCCCAGTTGCGGATCCCGCGGACGTAGTTGTTGGTGCCGTCGATGGGGTCGACGACCCAGGCCAGTCCCGACTCGGGCACCGTCTCGGGCGCGCCCCCTTCCTCGCCGACGACGACGTCCCCGGGATGGGACTCGCGAATCTCCTCGACGACGGCCCGCTGGGCGTCGCTGTCGGCCCGGGTGACGTAGTCGGTGGCGTCGGCCTTCGTCTCGACCTCGAGGTCCGTGGGAAACAGGTCGTGGGCGACCTCTGCGCCCGCCGCCGCCGCCCGC
>ENA-ORCR01000937-ORCR01000937.1-marine-metagenome-genome-assembly--contig:-NODE-937-length-10171-cov-3.831781_pt1 | contig 10171 bp, 12 predicted proteins | sample MGYA00237782_ERZ508514 | MGnify/ENA primary metagenome ERZ508514 (study PRJEB26185, sample SAMN06268960) | marine metagenome | isolation source: Eden Landing Ponds, San Francisco, CA, USA | place...
CGTCGGGTCACCGCTCCGGAAGTCGGCGCCGGACTGAGCGACGACGTTGTGGCTACCGCCGCTGCCGACCCACTCCCAGGTGACTTCGGTGCCGGGGTCTACCCACACAGCCGGTGGCGCGAAGCCAAACCCACCGCCGTTCGCCTCGGCGCCCACCTCGATAGTCACCGAGCCGTTCCCCCGCATGTCGGCGGTCGTTCCGTCGTAGTTGCTCGTGTCGCTCAGCCAGCCACCGAAGTCGAACTCCGCGCCCTCCGACCCGGACATCGGGGTCGATGTCGACGTCGCAGTCGGTGCCGCCGTCGACCCGCCGTCTTCCCCGTCGTCTCCCTGGGCGGGCGTGTCGGTCGCCGTCTCGGTCGAACAGCCAGCGATACCACCGATCGCTGCGATGCCACTGAGTCTGAGAAACCGTCGTCGTTCGGGGTCCATATGCAGGTAGACGGTGACACACCTGACTCTTGGGTGTGCCCCGGAACCCTGAATCGACGCACGGACGGGGAACGGCTAAATGCGCTCGGATACCGCAGTAATAGAAGGTATCGTCGCTGTGTGCGAGTGCGGTCGTGTCGCCCACGCGCCCGACCGGTCGCCACGAGATCAGTGGTTCCGCTTGTCTGTGAAGAACTGCGGTAGAAACGGTGACCGGTCGCCTGCGTCAGCAGTCGACGAGCGAGCAGTCGTAGACGAACGTCTCCTGAAGCTGGTCGATCTCGTCGAGGAGGGTCTCGACCTCAGGTCGGTCGCCCGGCGAGTCCCCCTCGTAGGTGTAGACGATCTCGGCGTCGTCGCCGCGCGTATCGAGGACCACGCTCTCGGGGAGCCGCCCGATCATGTCGTGTAGTTCACCGAGCTTCCCGTACTGGGTCGGCTGATCGTACTTGTCGGCGATGTCCTTCTCGGGGTCGGCCAGCAGCGGGAAGGGAAGGTCGAACTGCTCCTGCCAGTCGGCCGCGCGGTCGACGGGTTCGGGAAGTATCGGGAGGACGACCGCGTTCAGTTCCGCGAACTGGCGAGCCTCCTGGGCCAGCGTCTGTACCTGGTTCTTGCACTTCGGACAGTGGTAGTCCCGAAGCAACAGCAACACCGCGAAGTCGACGCGTTCGACGACGCGGTCGAGCGAGAGCGGGTCCGGACCGATGCCCACGTTCGGGAGTTCGAAGCTCGGTGCAACCAGCCCACCGTCCAGGTCGGTCGAGGACATGCGCGAACTATCGCTCGCCGAAACAATCAGTATTTTGTAACGTTTCGGTTACCGGGCGAGGCTGCCCTCACCCGGCTACCGGACTGTAACCGCGGAGACCGGTCGGTGGTCGCTGTCGACGGTCAGGCGACGACGAACTCCGTCACGAGCACGACCAGACCCACGAGTCCGAACACGATACCCAGCCCCGTCTCCATGAGTTCGCTGGGGACGTGCTTCCCGACGCGCGTCCCGACGGTGCCGCCGACGACGACGCCCGGAATCGACCAGGCGACGACGTACCAGACCGGCGTCGCGGTCAGCGCGTGAACGGCCGCGCCGGCGGCAGCGGCGATCGCCAGCACGAACACGCTCGTCGCGACGGCGACCCGGGGCGGGATCCGACAGCGGACGATGAGTTGCGTCGTGACGATCTCCGGCAGGCCGGCGCTGATCAGGCCCGTGATGAACGCGCCGACGGTCGACAGCGCGACACCGGGCGGTCGCCAGCAGGTGTCGTAGGTGAACGTCTCGCCGTCCGCCGCCACGACAGTGGTCGTTCCCCGACCCGTGTTCTTCTCACGGAGGAACTCGCCCTCGCACTCGCCGGGTTCGCACCGCTCGGGCGACTCGTAGTAGACGAGAAAGGCGCCGAGCACGAGCAGCCCGACGCCGAAGATGCCCTTGAGGATCGTCGTCGGGACGACGTGGGCCGCGAGCGCGCCGGCGACGACAGCCGGGACCGCACCGAGCAACAACCACTTGGCCGTCTGGAAGTCGACCACGCGCTGTTTGACGTACGACCGTAGCCCGTTGCCCATGCCGAACACTTCCGTCAGGAGTCCCGCGCCGATCGCCTGCGACGGCGTCAGTCCGACCACGAGCATGAAGAACGGACTGAAAAACAGCGCCCCGGAGACGCCGGAGGACAGGGCGACCGCCGAAAACAGGATCGACGTGGGGAACACCCACCAGTGGGCGAGAAATCTCGTCGTGAACGCCGAGTCGACGAGGCCGGCCCCACCGAACTGGGTCAGTGCCACCCCCTCGGCCGACGTGATCGCGCCGGCGACCGGTTCGCCGAGCGTTACTGCACCGACGACTACCAACAGGAGACCGACGATGTTCCGTCTCATTCAGTCGAACAGGCTATCGATACTCTCGTCGTCGGGCGTCCAGCCGACGAACTCGCCGCCCTCGAAGGGCAGGTCGACCGCGGCGACGTAGTTGCAGAGGCCGACGTAGAAGTCGACCAGTAGCCCGACGGCGACGATCTCTCCCGGCGAGTACGCCTCGGCAAGCGCCGCGTGGATCTGGTCGGTCACTTCGCCCGTCGCGACGGCTTCGGCGTACTGCAGGAGGACGAACTCCTCGTCGTCGAACCCGGAGTAGTCGTCACCGCCGATGGCGCGCATCTCGGCCGTCTCGACGCCCTTGTCGCGGGCGATGTCGACGTGCTGGTGCCACTCGTAGCGGGCACCGCGGGCCCGCGCGACCGTCAGGATCACCAGCTCCTTCGTCCGGGGCGTCAGCTGCTCGTAGAGCGTCTCCAGATACTCCAGCGTCGCCTCCAGCAGCTCCGGGTTGTGCGCCCACACGCGGAAGATGTGGCGGTCGCCGAGATAGTCGTCGGTGAAGAGGTAGTGGTACTGTTCGGGGATCGCTTCTTTCGAGAGCAATTCCAGTCTGGTCATGCGACGAGGTACGACGGCAGTGTCATTAACGGTATCTCACACGCTGGTAACCGCCTTCCGTGTGGATCGGCGTCACCGGGTGAGCCCTGCGTAACCCCCTGTGAGACGGGTTAGTGAACGTATTTAGGTTTCTACTTGAAAGCTAGTAGTACGAGGTAACGTACCGATGTCAGTCACCGACGAAGACACCGAATATCAGACGGTCGGGACGGATGCTGCGGACCTCCAGCGATACGACGACGTGACACTCGAAGACGGCAAAGTGCTCATCTACGACCAGGACAACGAGGCGGCGTGGATCCAGTCAACGTCCGCGATCGGACTCGAATTCATGACCTGACCGTTGTCGGGCCAGTCCGTCGACGATTCCAATAGGAGCCGCCGTCCCGAGATATTCGATCAGATCTGGGTATTGTATAGAAACTAACCTACTACTAGTAACCATTAAGGTGTCGCGTGGCGATCGGAATGTATGGACGACCTTCCGAACCAGGACGGTACCGAGCAGCTCGAAGTCTGGTGTGCGGGCGAAGAGTGGTGTCCGGTCACGACGACCGCCTCCTTAATCGGAAAGAAGTGGCACCCTGTCATCGTGCATCGGCTCCTCGAACACGGCCCCAGCGGGTTCAACGAACTGCAGGAGAACGTCGACGGGATCTCCAGTAAGGTCCTCTCGGACAGTCTCGAAGACCTTGAGGACAACCAGCTCGTCGAGCGGGAGATCATCAGCGAGAAGCCGTTTCGCGTCCACTACTCGCTTACCGAGTACGGAGAGTCACTGCAGCCGGTCATCTACGCGATGCGAGACTGGGGAATGCAGTACCTGAGCGAGCCCGAAGACGGGTCGGCGGCCTGAGTTCCGACTCGTGCTCTCGACGACTACGCTGGTCCTCGCCGGGTTCGTCGTCCTGTTCGGCGGGCTGGTCAAGGGAACCGTCGGCTTCGGCTACGCCATCGCGAGCACCGCGTTGCTCGCGGTCTTCCTGTCCCCTTCGACCGCAGTCGTGTTGATGATCGTGCCGATGCTGGTCGCGAACGTCTCGCTAGTACGTGAGCTCGACCGCGCCGAAATTACCCGCTGTTTGAAGCGGTTCTGGCCGTACGTCCTGTCGGCCATGGTCGGTACCGTAGTCGGAATGGTACTGCTGGATTTCGTTCGGACTTCGCTGTTGACGCCGGCCCTCGGTGTCTTCACGCTCGCCTACGTCGCGGTCAAACAGCCCTGGCTGGTGCTGCCCGGAGAAGAGGCGGTCGCGCGCTACTGTTTCAGACGTGACACTACCGTGAAAGTGGCGCTCGGGTTAGTCTCCGGGGTCATCTTCGGCCTGTCGAACGTCGCGGTGCAGGTCGTGGCCTACCTCGATGGTCTGGAACTGGACCGGTCGACGTTCGTCGGCGTCCTCGCGATGATCCTCGTCGGGGTGTCGGGACTCCGCATCGGGATGGCCTGGACGCTCGGGCTGTACGACGGGGGGAACCTCCTCCTGTACTCGGTCGGACTGTCCGTTCCCGGGCTCGTGGGTGTGACGCTGGGGGGGAAACTCCGACGGGTCACCTCGGAACGGGCGCAACTGGCCGCCGTGTTGCTGTTGCTCACGGTCATCGGCGTCCGCCTCCTCGCTGTCGGGCTCGGCGTTCTGTAGCGGGCTTCCCACCGCACGGTCAGGTGAACGGTCGGTAACTCCCTAACGAGGGGGTTCGCGAATCAATATCACGGACGACGCCGAACGACTGGGTATGGCAGACAGTCCAGCCCGTACGGGAGACGATGCCGGCACTGCAGCACGTCACATCGAATCACAACGCGCGTTCGAAGACCTCCTCGCGACGGAGGAGACGGTTCTGGTCGATTTCTACGCCGACTGGTGTGGCCCCTGTCAGATGATGGCGTCCACTGTCGACGAGCTCGCCGCCGAAGAAGACACGGCTGTCGCGAAAGTCGATGTCGACGAACTCTCGCCGGTCGCAGCGGAACACGAAGTGAGATCGATCCCGGCCTTCGTCGTGTTCGAAGACGGCGAGCCGAACGACCGGCTGATCGGGATGCAGGAGAAAGACGACCTGCGTGCCGCGATCGAGTGAGCGTCCGTGGTAAGTCGGGTCGAGTAGCTCGAGACCGGACTGTTCCACGGACGGTTGGACAGGTAATGCACAGATCCGCCGAGAATTGATATCAGCTTACGACGATATTCATTCGGGTTTCAACATGGGTGTACTCGATGGCTTCTTCGGAACCACGATCGACGAGTCGGACGGGGCGACCACTACCGGCGAGCGAAAGTACGCGGTCCTTCTGAACGCGGGACCTGACCGGACGCCCGTCGCCGGGAACGGCTTCAATTACGCACTGGAGTTCGACGACGCTGGGTACGACGTCCAGCTCTTTCTCGACGGGAAGGCGACCAAGTGGCCCGCTGCGTACGCGGCGGACCCGGACAGGCCGTTCAACCACGACTGGGAACAGATCCGGGAGCGGGGCTTGCTCGCCGGCGCCTGTGGGTACTGCGCGAACGCGTTCGACGCCGCGGAGGCGTGCGAGGACTCCGGGATCGACCTGTTGAGCGACGCGGCCGAACATGCTCCGGCGGTAGCGAGGCTCGCCGAAGAGGGATACGAAATGATAACCGTCGGGTGACTGATCGCGGCTCCGAGTCGGGGAGAGACATGCCGTTCGAGCGGATCTGTATCACGAAAACGACGAATTCCTTCACCTGTCGTAGCCGGGTCACCCGCGCCCGCCCGCGAGTCGCGACGCCGCGTCGGATCGCCCGAGTGCGATCATGGACACGATGCCGAGCGCGGGACCGACCGCGAGCGGGGCGAACGCCCATCGCCAGCCGACCATGTCGACGAATATCGGCACTAATTGAATCGATATCGTCGTCAGCAGGAACCCGATAGCGGTTTGCAGCGTCAGCGCCGTCCCGACGTACGAGCCTTCCGTGACCTCGGAGACTGCCGCGGAGAACTGCGCCGAATCCGCGACGATCGCGAACCCCCACACCAGAACGAAGGGAACGAGGACCCACAGTGACCGCCCGAAGACGAACCCGGCGCCGAGACAGGCGAGCCCGCTGACGACCATACTCAGACTCGTGACCGAGGTGCGACCGAGCCGGTCGGCGCCGTATCCCGCGATCGCGGCACCGACACCGCCGACGGCGATCGCCGCGAACGCGACGAGCGACGCGAGTTCGGCGGACGCTCCGGTGCCACTCGCCGCGAGACTCGCTGCGAGATACCCGGGGATCCAGGTCCACACGGCGTACAGCTCCCACATGTGGCCGAAGTACCCACCGTTGGCGAGCATCGTCGGCGGGTCACGAAGGATCCGACCGAGTGCGCTCGGGTCGAACGGCGCCGCCGGCGCCTGATGGGGTCCCGGCTCGACGAACAGGACCAGAATCCCTCCCACGGTCGCCAGCGCTGCGGCACCGAAGAGAACCACCGTCGGCTGACCGACGCCACCGACGGCCCGAAGCAAGTGTGGGAGCGCCGACCCGACGGTCAGCGCGCCGACGAGGACGCCGATAGCGAACCCTCGACCGCCTTCGAACCAACCGGCCAGTATCTTCATCCCCGGTGGATACACCCCCGCCAGCGCGACACCTGTCAGAAACCGAAGCGCGATCGCCGGCGGCCCGGTACCCACGAAGGCAGCGATTGCCGCAGTGAATATCGCACCTGCGACCGCGGAACCAGCGAACAGGTATCGCGGCAGCACGACATCCGAGAGCGTAAAAAGCGACGATAGCAGCGCTCCGACGACGAACCCGAGCTGGACGGCGATCGTCAGCCAGGCCGTCTCGGTGTCCGTGAGGCCCCAGTCGGCCGCCAGCTCCGGTGCGGCCGCCGTCGCACTGAACCAGAGCGACATCGCCAGCAGTTCGGCGACGGCGACCACGACCAGCACGCGGAGCTTGCGTGAAACCATCGAATCGATCGAAAGAGCGGGCCGCTGTCTCAAAAACGTCCGCTTACGCGCCGGTAACTCGCTACGCTTCGGGTGAGTGGGTCAATTCGACCCGGTACTCCGTTCCGAACGGATTCGAGTACGGGATATCGAGCGAATGGTACACGCCAGCCGGGATCGCGATGTCTCCGAGGGATAGTTCGCAATCGAGTTCGGCCAGTCCGGTCTTCGGAAGTGCGAGCGTCAGGACGTGGTCGGGGTCGACCGACGGGTCGGGTCGCTCGCCGCTCGTCGCGACCATCCCGGAGGGGACGTCGAGCGAGACGACCGTCGCGTCCAGTGAGTGCATCTCGGTTACCAGCTCCCCGGCAGTCCCGCGAAGCGAGCCGTCGAGCCCGTATCCGACGAGCGCGTCGACGACCGTCTCCGCGCCCCCGTCGACGAGCGCGTCGACGCCGTCGTCGACCGGGACGCCCATCGCCGCCAGCGTCTCGTACTGCGTGCGAGCGGCGCCGTCCAGTCCGTCCGGCGACCGATCCAGCACGACCGACACCTCGACTTCCCGATTGGCGAGATGTCGAGCGACGCACAGCCCGCCACCGCCGTTCCCGCCGTTACCGGCGAGGACGACGACGGGTCCGGGCCCCGCCTCGCGGACGCACCGAGCGAGATTTCGACCTGCGTTCTCCATCATCTGCAGGAGTGAGACACCGAACTCCTCGACGGCGACGCGGTCGATCTCGCGCATCTCTGCTGCCGTCACAGCGGTCACCGACCGACCGGTTTCGGTCCGAAAGGCACGTGTATCCATCGTGGTGTTCGTCGGTACGGCGGGGAAGGCTGAAGGGAGTTCCGCCGATCCGTCTCTCCCGAACCCGAGCGTGGTGGTTGACCCGCTCGAACGGCCTCGACTGATTCCGGTGTTCGGATGACTCGTCTGTCTGGGGCGGTGCGTTCGGTTTCGGGCGCGTTTCGCACGACTGCCGGACCGCTATATCCCCTCGAACCGTATCCGTCCGTATGTCACACCTGGTGATTCAGGACGACTCCCTTCGATTCGACCGGCCGGTGTTCGTCGATGGCCTGCCGGGACTCGGGCTCGTCGGCACGCTAGCCGCAGACCACCTGATCGACACCTTCGACATGACCTATTTCGCGAGCATCGAGTGTCCGTCGCTCCCGCCGGTCGCCACCTACCTCGGGAACGAGTTCGGCGTGGTGCCGCCCGTTCGGATATACGCCGACGAGCAGCGCGATCTGTTGGCACTACAGAGCGAAACCGCAGTCTCTCCGGATGTCGTCGCCGACTTCGCGGGGTGTCTGAGTGGCTTGCTCGACGACATCGACGCGCTCCCAATGTACGTGAGCGGTCTCGGCCGCGAAGACCCGGCGAAACTCGACCGCGAGCGGTCGTTGTACGGCGTTTCGACCGGCGACGGCGACGAAATCCTCAGGGATACCGACGTCGGTCCACCCGTCGAGACGGGCGTGTGGAGCGGACCGACCGGCGCACTCCTGGACGAGGCCCGAACCGGCGGGTCGACCGCACTCGGCCTCATCGTCGAAAGCGACGCGCAGTTTCCCGACCCGGAAGCCGCCTGCGTCCTGCTCGAACGGGCGGTCGAACCGATCGCCGACGTCGATGTCGATGTCGGTCTGCTACGGGAACACGCCGCCGAGATTCGCGAGGAGAGACGCTCGTTCGCCGAACAATTGTCCCAGCCCGAACGAAACGAGAGTTCCATGGTCGAATCGTCCTATATGTATCAGTGAAATACCGGTCGGCTTCGTTCGTCGGTGGTTACCCTAACGTGAGAGCCAGTTAACCGGTCGGGGCCCGTAGTGGATCTGTGATCACAGATGACTGACGACGAACTCGACCTGAGCGCGCCGGAACCGGCGCTCGAAGACTTCCTCCGCATCGAGGACCCGTACTACTCGTCCGACACCGTCGCGCTCGTGACCGGTGCTGCCTCCGGTATCGGTCGCGCGACCGCCGTCGCGCTCGCGACGAACGGCCTCACTGTCGTCGGGGCCGACATCGACGAGGACGGACTAGCCGAGACCGCAGATATCGTCGAGGAGTTCGACGTGGACGGAACGTTCGTGAGCACGTCGACGGACCTGACCGACGACAGCGATGTCGAAGCGGTCGTCGATGCGGCGGCCGACGAAGGTGAGTTGCGGTTCGTCGCGAACATCGCGGGGATGCAACACATCGCGAGCATCCCCGAGTTCCCGATGGACAAGTACGACCTCCTGACGGACATCATGCTCCGCTCGCCGTTCAAGATGGCGGGGGCTGCGATGCCCCACATCCGCGAGACCGACGACGGCGTCGGCGCGATCGCGAACATGTCCTCGGTCCACGGCCACTACGCAACCAAGGACAAGCCGGCGTACATCACGGCCAAACACGGAATCACGGGGCTCACCCGCGCGATCGCCGCCGAGGGCGATGGCACGCTCCGGGGATTTTCCGTCAGCGTGGGATACGTCCTGACGCCGCTGATGGTCGACCAGATCGAGGACACCGCCGACGAGCGGGGCATCTCGAAACGCGAGGTGATCGAGGACGTGATGCTCGGTCAGGCACGGACGAAAGAGATGATGACCCCGGCGGAGGTCGCCAACCTGTTCGTCTTCGGGTTCTCGACGCACGCCAAACATCTCAACGGTGGCGATCTGCTGTTCGACGGCGGGTACACCCACACGTATGAGTGAGCCGAACGCGGACAGAACCGACGACGGGACGGTCGCCGAGTCGGCGCCCGACGAGCCGACTCGAGTCGCCATCGCCTGTCAGGGCGGTGGCAGTCACACCGCGTTCACCTGTGGCGTCCTCCGGACGCTTCTGGCGGAGTGGGACGAGGACGACTACGAACTCGTCGGGATCAGCGGCACGTCCGGCGGCGCGTTCAACGCGCTGGCGGTCTGGTATGGGCTCGTCACCGAGGGGCCGGAGCGAGCCAGGGAGATCGTCGGGGCCGTCTGGGACGACCTGGCCGTGTCGGGGCCGAGCGACCGCTGGACGAACACGCTGGTCACGTCTCTGTCCCGGATGGAGAGCGCGGGCGTCCCGATGCCCAGCGTCAGCCCGTATCAGATCCCCGGCCCCGAGACTGGAAAACAGCGCATCCGCGAGATACTGGAGACCCACATCGACTTCGAGGAAATCCCGGACCTGTGCAGCAGGGACGCGCCCGAACTCGTCGTCGGGACCGTCGATGTCAACGCCGGCGTCTTCGAGACGTTCGTCGACGAGGGGGTGACCGTCGACGCAGTGCTAGCCTCGGCCGCGGTGCCGAACCTCTTCGAGGCCGTCGAGATCCACGGGCACCTCCACTGGGACGGCCTCTTCTCCCAGAACCCGCCCGTGAG
>ENA-ORCR01000938-ORCR01000938.1-marine-metagenome-genome-assembly--contig:-NODE-938-length-10168-cov-2.830641_pt1 | contig 10168 bp, 8 predicted proteins | sample MGYA00237782_ERZ508514 | MGnify/ENA primary metagenome ERZ508514 (study PRJEB26185, sample SAMN06268960) | marine metagenome | isolation source: Eden Landing Ponds, San Francisco, CA, USA | place...
GAGACGTCCGGTCGTGGTGCTGTGTAGATGCGCGACTGTGTCTGTGCGGAAGGCGACTCGTCCATTACCCGACATAGTCGCTCACTCGCTAAATGGGTTCTGCGCAACGAATCCTAGCTTCACGCTGGGTGGACTAATCGTTTCGCTCACGACGGCGATACACTCTAAGCAGCTCCGATTACAATTCTCAAAATGATCGGCCTCAGCAGGTTCGCTGTATACGGAGCGTAGATCTACCACTCACCCGAGGAACTGAGATTTCACTTGTCATTAAGTCGGTTCTCAAAGCCGGTGTTCTGGAACTCAAGTAAGAAGCCGACAGCGACGACACTCACGTCGTCAGTCGATTCCCAGTGGGCCCGAATGTGGACTGTGTTTTAGGCTTACCAAAAAATCGGAGGGGTTATGTGTGTTTAGGGGAGCCTAAAAAATGATGGAACCTAGTAGGCGCGATCTGCTGGCGGCGAGCGCGACAGCTCTTGCAACCGGATTCGCGGGCTGTAACGCACTTGGGAGTGGAAACCCGGAGGAATCAAGTGGGACACCGTCAGAGACGCCAGCCTCGCCGGCGGGCAGTTCGTCGGCTGAGACGAGTGGGTCAGTTCATATTGCTGTTGCTGCAGAATGGAACGCGATACGCGCCAGGCTCTGGGACGCCTTGTCTGTCGGAATCGCGGGTGATGCCGGCACTGGCGGCGCAGTCGCTCAACAGACGTTCGAACGCTTCGAGAAAGCCTCTGGAGAGTACGGTGCCCACGAAATGCTTGAACACACAAGCGAAGAGAACTACGCCGAGTTCGAGGAGGCCCTCGGCGAGCTCCGGACTGCAGGGCTACAAGCGGGTGATCTCGGCCGTGCTCGTGAGGAAACGAATATTGCCAGCACCCAACTCGCTGAGGCACAACAGACACTCGTCGGTGAACCGGCTGCTCAGTTACTCGATCTTCAGTTACTCGGCGTTACTGTTCAGAACGCAGCCTTCCTCGCTGCTTCAGGCAATTTCGAGGCAGCACGAACGACGGCGGAGAACGTACTCCAGCACTTCGAGGAAGCCGGGGTCCACGATGCGCTTGAATCCGCAGATAGCGAGGCCTACGAGGCGTTTGAGGGTGCCGTCGAGTCGGTTGCCTCTGCGGCTGGGAACGAGGACAGCCAGACCGTCCAGACGAAGGCTGCTGAGGCCTTCCAGGCGGCCATCGATGGCAGCTACACACTCGCCGAGTCCGAATCTACTGCCGGTGCGGGTCATATTGCATCACTCCAAGCACAGGGCTGGGACGCCGCCGCGCTCACGTCGATGGGGGGGCCGTCAGTGGCGTTCGCACACGCGGCTGCGCTGACTATCTACCGGGCCCGCATGCACGACGCTCAGTGGCTCGCCGCTCGCGGTAAAACCAACCGGGCGGCGATGATGGCCAGCGACATCTTCGCACACTTCGAAGGCGCACGTGCACACGAGGCCCTCGAAGAAGCTGATCGCGAGGCGTACGAAGGGTTTGAGGCCGGCCTCTCGGATCTCCAGACCGCAATCGAGAACGGCGACTCCTCGGCTATCGACGATGCGGTTTCGAGAGTTGATTCGAATCTCGTGACCGGGATCGGTGCACTCGCCGGGACGAACGCACCGCTCCTAGAGGCGGCGTTCTTTCGGGCGCGGTTCGCTGATGCCTACGAGCGGTATCGGTTGGGTCAAAACGATGCCGCTACATCGATCGCCGAGGGATTGTTCCAGCGGTTCGAGCAGAACGAACTCGACTTTCACGAGACGGTTGAATCAACCAGTGAGGAACTCTACGCCCAGTTCGAAGAAGAGCATCTTAGTGGGTTGATAGACGGGTTCGAGAACGCGAACGACTCCGCCGTCGAAACGCACTACGAGGGTATCCACTCCACTCTGCTTGAGTTCGAAACGATGGCCGGCAGGACGGCCACAATAAGCGGTGCTGAGGCGGGGTACATGGCCGGCCGGGGGTTCGATGCAGCTGTCCTTGATGTACTGGGACAGGACAGCCGGGCCGAGGAAATCGCACAAGATGCATTCGGACACTTCGAATCCGGTGCCGGAGGGTATCACGAGGCGCTCGAAGATGCAGATGAATCCACGTACGAGGCGTTCGAAACCCAGCTCGGTGAGATTTCCACGGCGGCCGGCAACGGCAGCGACGTCTATCCCGTCGCAAAGAAATTTAATGCCGAGGCGGTGGCGTCGATCTACGCCATCATTACGAGTACTGGCGGCTCACACGCGGATGCCGCAGCGACCGTCATGCAAGACGTGTTCGCACACTTTGAGGAGGCACGCGTGCACGAACTGATTGAGGAGGCAGACCACAACGCCTACGATACCTTCGAGGTGAAGCTGGACGCCTACATTTCCGCGCTCCAGGAGGGTGGTGACGTGGTCGCAGCCGCCGAATCGTTCGCCCATGCCTCACAGTACGCGCAGTTCGCACTAGTGGATAGCGTCGAAAAATTCCCACTTGATCTTGAACTCGCCGGGACTGCGGGTGGCAAATCGAGCTCAGGAGACGGAAGTGATGCATCGAGCCTCGAAGGTGGCCCGAACGTCGTCGAGGGCGTCCCGGACGATGCGGATCACGTCGTGGATATGCAGGCTATTGCATTTGATCCAGCGGAACTTGCGGTCTCGAAAGGAGATACTGTCGCCTGGAAGCACAGCGCCGGGGAAGCTCACTCAGTCACTGCCTATCAGGCTACGATTCCCGATAGTGCCGCGTACTGGGCCTCAGGTGGGTTCGATTCAGAAGAGGCGGCCACGAGCGGCTGGGAAGATGGCCGGGGCGCGGTTCAATCTGGGCAGTCGTTCGTTCACACATTCGAGACGACTGGCACTCACGAGTACTACTGTATCCCTCACGAAGCCGCTGGAATGATCGGGAAAGTGATTGTTGAATAGGAGACCGGAGACGATTCACGAAGTCTCGGGCTGGTCAGACGAGTCCCAGACGTCTGATTTGGGGATCGTCGTTGCCGGGGTTGTTGACTCGCGTCGAGAGCTCGTGGGCATCCACGAACTTGCCTGCAATCCCGTTGAGAGTGTCTTGCTTAATTTTCATTTTACAGAATGCAAGGAGAATCCCCCCGGGGCTTGAACCCGAGGAGATTCACTGTTTGAAGCGCTGAAACGCTGGATTGTGCCACAATTCACTCTGGATACCAGAAGCTACTCGTCTGAGTCAACCGGCCCCTTATACTGGGACCGAATTTGTTCCCCATCTCTCCACTGCCAGTAGTGGTAGCGGTTTTCGTTGATTTCCTTAATGGTGATCGTCGCCTTCGATGGGACGTCATCCGGAAGGTCGTCCGGCCGCTCGTCGATATCGTCTTCATCCGACTCCTCTTCGAGGCGGGCTTCGCGAGCTTTGTGCTCTGCGAGCTCCTCGGCGTAGCGCACGACGTGCTTGAGCTGGTCTGGCGAGTAGCCGTTGAGCGTGTCGACGATCTCTGTCGGAAGGCTCGCTGGTGGGGTGGGGGGTTCGTCGGACATCGACTCTTTCTGTATTAACCAACACAAACTCCCAACGCATATTTTTGTTGGTTAATCACAGAGTAACAAGGAGGGAGCCCACGGCTTCAGCCGTGGGAGGAATCCGCCTACTCGTCACAAACCACATCCCAAACCTCCTGTTCGTCGATGTCAAGACTGCTATCTTGGGCGCGATCAACAAGCGACTCAACCTTTGATTGGACCTTATCCTCCGACAAATCGTCTGCGAACGCTATCTTGAGAGCGGCCTGAATGATGTGCTCTTTCGATTCAAGATTCGAATCAGTCACCCTCGAGGATGGCAACGATATCGGAGAGATCGAAGAGACGGAGGTCATCACGCTCGTCTGCAACTTCCGCAACGGAACGTTTGAAGCCAGAACGGCTGAACAAGGCGAACTCATACGTCGGCTCATCACCTCCACTGGGTGTCCAGTCGATGTCCTCCACATCGTCTTCGAGATTCGAAAGCACGTCATAGCTGAGGGGAGTGCTGGTGAACTTCGCTTCGCCAACGATCAGCGTTGACTCGTCAGTTGGTGCGACGACATCTATCTCCCGGCCCTTGTACCACCACTGGCTTGGCACCTGTGTGAGCTGATAGTCTGCATAGAGCGCTGGCACCGCCTGGTGACAGAGCAATTCGAACGTTTCGCTGACGAAGTCGGGCAATTCCGGTTCGATGAGATCCGCGTAGGCGTTCTCGCCGTAGAGTTCGTACTGTCCCCCGCGGCCGTAGAGATACCGGAAGTAAAACCGGAACACTGGATCCTGAATTTTGTATCGCGTCCGCTTGCTGCGTGCCGGGTCGGCGAGTGCTGGATGGTGTTTCTCGATGATCTGGAGCGTTTCCAGCCGGTCGAAGTAGTACGACGTGTTGGTGCTCTCGATGCCGGCTCCCTGGGCGATCTCGTTTCGACTGCGGTTCCCGCTGGCCATCGATTCCAGTACGGAGAAGTACGTATTTACCTCGTTGAGTTCCATCTGGAGGATGGTTTCGGGCTCGTCGTGGAGTGGGCCATCCGGGTCGCACAGCAGCCGCGTGATGTTCTCTCCGAGGGTCTGTGATGGATCGAGTGGGCTGAGATATCGAGGTGTGCCGCCGAAGACGCCATAGACGAACACCCGCTCTTCGGGATCGTACGTCGGCACGAACTCTTGGATGGAGCGAAACGGCAGCTGGGTGAGTTCGAGGCGGCCATTCGGTGTCTGGGATACCCGGCCGTAGAGTGGCGCACCGCCATCGAGGACGTGGGTATGAATCATACCGATTGCAGAGCCTGTGAGTACGAGCGTCGCCTGACTCTCGTCGACAGCTGTATCCCACAGGTGTTGAATGACCGACGGAAGCCCCTCGTTCGAGTCGATGAGGTACGGGAATTCGTCGATAACGATGATGGCGTCTCTGTCGGTGAGATACGTCAAGAGCGGTTCCCATTCCTCTTTGACGGCCGTGATGTCTGGATAGGTCGTGGCTGCTGCCTCGACGAACCGTCTGAGCTGTGTCGTCGCTGTTCCTTGAACTGCCTGATAGTACACAGCATCGTCGCGATCGGCAATCGATTGGCGGACGAGTTCGCTCTTGCCGATCTGGCGGCGCCCATAGATAATGGCGAGTTCTGCAGCGTCACTCTCGTAGAGGGCCTGCAACCGATCGAGTTCATCGAGACGATTGACGAACTGGTCCATATTCCCAGTCGTGGTGGGGAGAACATACGTGTTTCGAAGTTAGAGTTAGAACTATAATAGTCTGTACGATAATATTCTGAGCTCTAAGTTAGAGCGAAGACAATCGTCGATCACCCCCTCACAGACAGAGAATTATTATGCAGATTCCTCGTTCATTTACCTATGGACACCGGGGACGCGGATCCATTCGCAGAGCAACAGCGGTTATATGAGCTGCTCTCGCAGGATACCCGACAGCTCATCGTCCAAGAACTCCTCGGTCATCCTACCCACCTTATGTCCCTCGCGGAGCTCGAGTACATGACTGGAAAGAACCGTGTGACAATCACGAACCATCTCGACACGCTACGCGAAGAAGACATCATCGCACGGTACATATTCGAGCCGAACAAGGAAACTCGGGGACTTCCAGCGCAGTTCTATGGGTTCACGGAGCGTGGTGTCGAGATCCTTCACGACTACAAATACCTCCGAGGGGTCCCGGTAGCTCGAGCGCTCTATGAGAACACCCGAAAAACGGAGAAGATCCAGCGCCACGAAGCGGCGCCACGTCCGGACCTGCCGCCGGTTGTTGCGGCGGCACTCGAGTTTGACGAACCAGATCTCGACGGCGTCGACGTCGGTACGGGTCGATAACCTGTCGCCAATATAACGCGCTATCGGGGGTAGAATTCCTAACTGATACCCTATAGGTCCCAATATAGGATTATCTATAGGGAAAGCTGTACAGACGAATTGACTGAAGAGAACCCTTCAAACGAGTAGAACCGAGGGCGTTCGTTACCAGATCGTCGTCGTAGGACGAAACGAACAGGGAGAGCACAGTAGCCAAGGCCAGGGGCTGACTCGTTTCTCGGCTTACTCGGTTGCGTGTCCCGGACGTGGCGCTTGTGCATACTTATCGATCTCGGGCGTGGTGTCCAGCCGTGTATACATATCCTGTAACGTCGCTTCGGCTCGCAAGAGGCCCGCCTCCGACAGCAACGCTCGTCCCTCCTCAGTAAGTCCAAAGAAGCGCCAAGGAAGATCGCGCTGTCGACTGTCGTCGGGAAGCACACGCTCTTCGACGATACCCTCCTCGATCAAGATCTCGAGATGTTCGCGGATCGTACTCTGGCTCTTACTGGGGTTCACATAGCTGAGTTCCTTGAGAGAGGGCAACTGCTTCGGATGGGACAGAATATTCTGAATCAAAACGAAGCGGGTCTCCTGAGTGACGGTGTTGAGACGCTGGCGCTGAGTTTCAACGGTGCTGTCTAGATCGGAGATCGTCCGTGGCGTATCCGAGTTCGAGGAATCAGATGGCATGGTAGGCGTTCGTAGTCATAGGCCGACTGTTGATTCACGCGGAGCTATGACTGTCTGGATATTAACTACTTTGGCGAGCACCGAATTGGTATAAACCAAGCCAAACGGAGACGATCACTCCGTGACCGCTCCTTTGTACTCCCAGTCGAGACTGTCCCCTTGTCGGCGGACGATGTACTTGTAGGGGCCATGGAGCTCGCCGGATTGGCACTTACAGTTGTCTTTGCCACAGCTGACCTTCTTGATCACCACGGTCCCACCACCCGATTCTTCGACAGCTTCAATCGACTCACCCTCGCCGGCGTCGATATCCTCAGCGGCGACATCTTGGCGGTATTCGAGGAGATCGTCGATCCAGTCCTGAAGAGCACGCAAATCCGTGTCGTCCTGCTTCGGGACGCCTTCAGCGAGATATTTCGGCAGCCCCTCTGGAGCTGGTGGCCGTGTCGGCATTGTCTTACCAAACACTAAGCCCCGTTAAGAAATAAATGTTTGGCAAGATTCGTAGACACCCCCTCCAGCGCTTCCGAAGTAAACACCGTTGAGGTCAACGCTATCGTGAGATTATCGCGAGTTTAGTAGCAGCGGAAGAGATGGATCCATTGTCTGAGCTACCCCTCCGTCGGTTCCGGAGCTAATGGTTGTGACGCTGATCCAGTCATTCCGAAGGCTGATAAGACGTACACAGTGACGGCTGTCGTCCAGGAAGTCGCTGACCACGATGAAGACACACTCGCCCTGCCAAGCAGTATGAACTGACACGGAGCTGAGAGACGTTCGAGGGAAGAAGCCGCAGGAGAAGTCGGAGAAGATAGAGTCCATGAACCCTCCACCGTTTCCGAAGCTTTTGCTGACGGCCAGGAACGCGAACCCTCACTCCACCATTTCCGAAGCTATCCACGTGAGAAGGAAGGGGGCCACGACAGAGACGGCATAGATTGCCGAGAAGACGATCCGTTCCACGTGTTCTGTCCTTCCACTCAAAACATATTCTTTTTCCTAGAATGTTGCTTTTGCGGTATTGCGGTTACTGTTTCACGGTAAGTATATTAGTTCTTTTGTCTTGTAGAGTGTCTTTGCTGGATGGTGGCCCCGTGTTGTTTCCGTAGCTTCGGAAACAGTGGAGTGAGAGGGTATTATAAAGAAACGGGGCTTCGGAACCGGTGGTGTGGATATCTCTTTTAAACAACCGAGCTTCGGACGCTCCGGAAACTAAGGAAGCGGTGGTTTTATCATATCGTCCCGTGTGGCGGTCTATCATGGGGATGTTCCAACGAGACCGTCAGGTGTTCGCTGATGCCGAACCACTTGACGACTCCTATGAGCCCGAGGATATCCGGGAACGGGACGAGGAACTCGAAAAATATCAACGAGCCCTCCAGCCGATCATCGATAACCGCCCGACGTCGAACATCTTTCTGTACGGCAAGACGGGAACGGGAAAGACCGTCGCGACGAAGTTTATGCTGTCCCATCTTGAGAACGACGCGGCCGAGTACGACGACGTCGATCTCTCGACCGTCTGGGTCAGCTGCGAGAACCTCTCCTCGTCCTACCAGGTCGCCGTCGCCCTCGTCAACGAACTTCGCGAAAGCCAGGACAAAGACCGCATCAGTACCACCGGCTACTCTCAGCAACGGGTCTTCGACATCCTCTACGAGGAACTCGACGCGCTCGGCGGCACCGTCGTAATCGTCCTCGACGAAATCGACAACATCGGCCACTCCGACGACATCCTCTACGGGCTCCCACGAGCACGGTCGAACGGCTACGTCGACGACGTCCGCCCGGTGATCGTTGGCATCAGCAACGACTTCCAGTTCCGGGACAACCTCTCGCCGAAGGTCAAGGACACGCTCGCCGAAAAGGAGATTCTCTTCCCCCCATACGACGCGAATCAGCTACGCTCGATTCTCAACCCACGTGCCGAGAAAGCGTTCCACGACGATGTCTTAGCGGATGACGTCGTCCCGCTCTGTGCGGCGTTTGCCGCCCAAGACACGGGATCGGCCCGACAGGCGATCCGACTGCTCCGTGAGGCCGGCGAGCTCGCGCAAGCCGCCGATTCTGATACTGTGACCGAGGAGCACGTCCGGGATGCCCAGGACGAACTCGAAAAGAACCAACTCTACGAGGGGATGCAGGAACTCACGACACAGGGCCACGCCGTCCTCTGTGCGCTCGCGTATCATCAGGCGCTGGACGACGTCCCCATCCGCTCTCGCGATCTCTACGAACGATACGTGAAAATCTGTGACCGGCTTGATGCCGATAGCGTGAGCGAACGCCGTGTTCGCGATCACCTCTCGGATATGAATATGCTCGGGCTCATCAGTGTCTATGAACGGAACGAGGGGCTCTCGGCTGGTCGGTATCACGAGTACGAGCTTGACGTTCCGCTGAAAGCCGTGCTGGAGGTGCTCCTGTCGACGACCCGCTTCGAAGAACTCGCGAACATCATCGAGTCGACGGCCGACGATAACAATCTCCTCCAGTCGGATATCTCCGACTACTGAACCCAGTTTCGTGATTTCTAACGTGGTACTGAGTTCCTGAAAGCTCCGGAAACGACGGAGGGTGGGGATTGTCCTAAAACTCCGAAAATAGTAGAGTGAGTGCGTATACCGCTAGGAGTGTCTTACCAAATAGCTTGAACAAATAGTGCTGAGGAGTTTGGTAAGACTAGTCGGGCTGTATAGTGGAAGCTTCGGAAATGGTGGAGGGGTAGCAAAGCTTCGGAAACACCGGAGGGTACAGTCCTCATTTTGGTCAGTTCAAAACAGTACGTATGGAGACCGCGAGTCAATCCTGCCGAATAAGATGTCCGGGATGTCTTGTCGGAGATCATTCGCGTGACGCTGAACGAGAGGCTCCAAAAGAAATAGACAGATCACACCCCCACCACCGTTTCAGCAATTCCTGTGGGAAATAGTGGCCACGGTCGATTCCAGATCAAACACACGATACAGTACAAGAATACGCTGGTTAGCTGCTGGGTACTTGATCCACTCTCTAATCTGGGTGAATTGCTGAAACGGTGGTGGGGGGTCCCGGGACCATTCGTTACTCTTCTCAACCCCAAATCGAATGTTGACCACTCTCCAGTTTCCAGTTACGCACTCACCCCGATTTTGGAGGTATGATGTTCTTCCAGCAAAATTAATTCTTGAAACAGTGGTGGGTGTCTCTCACCTCAATTGCCCAGAATCTTACCAAATCTGAAAGGGCACAAAGATGCGAACTGTTAGATAAGACTGCTAGTCGCCGATAAGCTTCGGGAACGCCTCGCGTTGAGAGGGGAAGTCCATCAAACGCGTGTGAACAGTAGCAATGGTATCGCGGCTAAGCGGTCGAACTGTCGTACATCTCTTCGAAGGCCTCCTCACCACGGATCAACTCGTCGACGCCGTCAGTGAGCGTCACTTCACCGAAGACGGTCGCTCGATAGTATGTGTACAGGCCGTCCTGTCCGCGCTCCGTGCGCTGGCGCTTCTCGACGAGGCCGACGTCGACGAGCTTGTTGAGATGGTAGTGGAGTGTACTGTCGTCGATGTCGAGTGCGTCCTCGAGTTCTTTCGGACTCATCTCGCCGCTGTGAACGAGTCGATAGAGGATCTCATAGCGGGTACGGTGACCGACAGCCGCGTGCATATCGAGGTACTC
>ENA-ORCR01000939-ORCR01000939.1-marine-metagenome-genome-assembly--contig:-NODE-939-length-10160-cov-3.281067_pt1 | contig 10160 bp, 7 predicted proteins | sample MGYA00237782_ERZ508514 | MGnify/ENA primary metagenome ERZ508514 (study PRJEB26185, sample SAMN06268960) | marine metagenome | isolation source: Eden Landing Ponds, San Francisco, CA, USA | place...
ATTTGAACTCCTGAGTCCTTGCGGAGACCTGCTCTCGAAGCAGGCGCCTTGGCCAGGCTAGGCTACCTCGGCTCACTTCCCGCTACACGCACGCCGACTTTATCGGTTACGATCCGTCCCGGTCGCGTCCGGGAGTCGCGGCAGTCGTCGGTCGGCCCTCGTCCGCCGACCGCGAGCCCAGACCCAACGCCTAAATTGTCGGCGAACTCACGGGAGCCCATGGACGTAAGCGAAGCGAGCGCGGAGTGCGACCGGGTCCTCGACGAGATCGGGTCGGCCGTCATCGCCGACCGGGAGTTTCTGGAGACGGTCCTGCTTGGATTCGTCGGCCGCGGCCACGTCCTCATGGAGGACGTACCGGGGACCGGGAAGACGCTCACCGCCCGCAGCATGGCGACCGCCCTCGGCCTCGATTTCTCGCGCGTGCAGTTCACGCCCGACCTGCTCCCCGCCGACATCACCGGCACCCACGTCTTCAACGAGCGCGAACGCGAGTTCGAGTTCAACGAAGGCCCCCTCTTTGCCAACGTCGTCCTCGCCGACGAGATCAACCGCGCGCCCCCCAAGACCCAGTCCGCCCTGCTGGAAGCGATGGAGGAGGAACAGGTCACCGTCGACGGCGACACCTACGAACTGCCCTCCCCGTTTTTCGTCCTCGCGACCCAGAACCCCGTCGAGATGGAGGGCACCTTCGAACTCCCCGAGGCCCAGGTCGACCGATTCCTCGTCAAGTCCTCCATCGGCTACCCCGACGAGGCCGGCGAGGAGGAACTGCTCCACCGTCGGCTGGGCCGCAGCGAGCAGAGCCCGTCGGTCTCGCCGGTGTTGAACCAGGATCTGGTGACCGACCTCCGGGACGCCCCCGAGTCCGTCCGCGTCGACGACGACCTCGTGACCTACGTTTCGGCCATCGCCCGCGCGACCCGCGAGGACCGCCGCGTCGAGGTCGGCGTCTCCCCGCGCGGGACCCAGCGCCTGCTGGAGGCCACCCGCGCTCGCGCCGCCATGGTCGGCCGCGAGTACGTCACTCCCGACGACGTGAAACGCGTCGCCCAGCCGGTGCTGGCCCACCGCGTCGTCCTCACGCCCGACGCCCGCGTCGACGAGGTCCAGAAGTCCTCCGTCGTCGAGAGTGTGCTCGACGAGGTGCCCGTCCCGACGGTCTGATCGGGGAGCGCGTCACCCGCCGGTCTCGTTCTGGTCGGTCAGCTCGTTCCCCTCGGAGCCGCCCCGGTCCGAGTAGCGCTGCCGTCCCACCGAGTCGGCCGGCATCATGTTCAGCATCCCCTGGCGGAGTCTCTCGTCGGACTCGAACGACTGGTCGCCCACGTCCGCGAACAGATCCCGGACGGCGATCGGCTCGGCGCTCGTCCGCTGAATCTCCCGGTCGCCGTATTCGTCGACGAGTTCGCTCGCTGTCACCGGGTAGTCGAGCGCCTCGAACACCGACTCGATCGACCCGAACTCGACGCCCTGTTCGTGGTCGTCGTGCTCGTGGTCGTCGTCGTGCTCGGACATACCCCCCGTTCGGGTCGGACCGTGCAATTGCCTTGACCTTGCAGACGAACGGGTGCGTTCTGGAGTGGGCGTTCGGGTGCGCGCCCCGGACGGTCGGTCAGTCTCGCGTGCGGGTCGGGCGCTGAGAGTACTGACAGCTTTCATATGTATTCTGAAAGCGGTGCAAGATGCAAGGCGCGTATCTTGTACGACAATCCGCTCAGATTATGAGTGTGTGAAATCGCTCACTCCGGACGGTGGACTTACCGCCACATACAGCTACAACTGTGCATGAGCGAGGAAAGTGAGTCTAAGTCGGGCAAAAAAGGCACCGAGATAGGGATGGCAATCGGGTTGGCAATCGGAGTCGCAGTCGGTTCTGCGACGGAAAACATCGGGCTTTGGCTCGCAATCGGAGTCGCACTTGGTGCTGCAATCGGAACAGGACTGAGCAACCGGGAATAGAAGGACCGAGTCCTGATTTTCAGCAGTCCTGCTGAATACAGAGGGTGTATTCACCAGCCCGTCCCTGCTCGCCTCACACCACCATTCGTGGACTCACTCGTCACGAAGGTGTGCGGACGCCTCACGCCGACCTGCACCTAACAGGAGGACACCGAGAGCGACGAACCAGACGATCTGGGTAAGACCGAAGATGCCACCGCCAATCTCACCGAGCGCCGGAACGGCCGAGATGATACCTGCCGTCCCCACCACGAGCCCGAAGTAGTTCACCAAGCGGTGCAGTGCCTGCGTCCGTAGCGCGACAACGCTCACCAGAAGCGTCCAGAGGCCGCCGACGATCTCGTTGCCGCCGCCTAGCCCGTCAATGACCGGGCTGACCGCCAGCCAGACCGTGGTCGCCTGCGCCGGGTCTGTCCCGTGCAAGTCGACGACGGCGCCCGTTGCGAGGGTGGCGATCATCCCACTGGCGATGACGAGACCGGCCCAGATGAGGCCGAATGCAGTCGTCGCTCGCATCAGCATCGGTGCGTCGGTCCGGAGCCGCTCGTGGAGTGCCAGAACGAGTGCCACTAGCACGACACCGAAGACCACGTAGATGAGCAGGTTCATCGCGTACAAACTGGTCTCGTTCGCGACGAACAGTTCGACCTGTTGGAGCGCCCCGCTAACGCTCGCGGAATCGAGGATCACGAGGAAGTACGCGATACCGGCCACGTAGATGGCCGCCTCGGTCAGCGCAGCGATGCCGCCGACCGTCAGATAGTTCCAGCGGCCCACCGTGGGCGACTGCTCGATACCCTGCGTGCTGTCTGTCGTAGCTTCCATAGCTATTCTCTCCAGTCTCTCAAAGGACGCCATAATTATTAACTATTGATATTTTCACTGAAATTTAGTGTTACGAGTAACTGAGTGAGCCCACAAAACGCGGAAACCGGTACTGAATACGCGCTCCGGGTCCTGCAGGGAAATTCTGATGAATTTATGATATACGGCCCACCTCGTGGATCACCGCAGTCTCTGTACTGAGCGTCCGCGACCGAGGAGAATGTGGGAAGAAGCGCGAGGCTCACGGCTCCAGCGCGTACAGTAACATGGCGCTGCCGACCAGGAGGAAGACGAGGACGCCGGGCGTGAGCGTCGCCGTCGAGAGCAGGAAGACGGCGAGGGCGATCCCGCCGGCGACCAGCGTCGTGAGCGTCGCGCCGCCGAGGTGGACGAGGATCGACCGCCGGACGGGGGCCTCCCGACCGAGGTGTTCGGCGAGGCCGACGACGTGTTCGGCGGTGGTCCAGGTGACGATCGTGGCGGCGGCCGCGAGCAACAGGAGTGCGGGCGGCGCGCCGCGGGCGCCGGCGACGAGTACGCCGGCGAAGATCAGGCCGCCCCCGCCGGTCACGAGCGCGCGGGAGGCGCGGTCGGTCCCGAAGCCGACGACCACCAGCCCGAGGGCGGCGAGGCCCAGGGCGACGAGGTTGACCGCCAGCCCGAGGACGGCGACGACGCCAGGGGCGAGCGCGATCCACACCGACTCGCGGGCGGGGCGACGAACGACGCTCACGCCGACCACCGCCGTTGGGCGGCGTCGATGGCCGTCTCCAGCGGTCTGTCGGTGTCCCAGTCGACGACGCGGACGCCGGCGCGGCGCAGCCGGGAGATCCGCATCGCGCGCTCGACGGTGGCGAGGCGCTGGCCGGTCGAGGCGAGGGCGGTCACGTCGGGGCTGACGATCGTGACGGGGAACCCGCGGGCGTGGAGCTGGCGGGCGATGGCGACGGCGTCGTCGTCGACGAGCGGCGAGCAGACGACGAGCTGGGCGTCGCTGGGTAGCTCCCGCCGGAGCCGGCGCTCGCTGAACTCCCCGTAGAAGGTGCCCTCCGGTCGGGTGCCGTCGAAGGCGGAGTGGCGTTCGAGCAGGCTGCGGGCGCGGGCGGCCTGGGTGGCGCCGCCCCGGGGTTCGAGCCAGCACCACTCCGGCGAGAGCGCCGCCAGCCCGACCGAGTCGCCGGCGGCGATCAGCGACGCGACGACCACGTCGGCGGCCGCGATGCCGTGGTCGACCGCGGAGGGAGCGTCGACGCGCGGCGCGACGTACGCCTCCGCGCGGGCGTCGACGAGGACGACCACCGTCGCGGCGTGCTCCTCGCGGAAGAGGAGGGTGGCGAACTCGCCCGAGCGGGCGACGCGGTTCCAGTCGATCCGCGAGAGGGGGTCGCCGCGCTGGTACTCACGGACGGAGTGGAGTTCGACGCCGCTGCCGCCGGTGTCGGTGACGACGCGGCCGACCCGGCGGGCCGTCTGGGGGTGGACCGGGATATCCTCGCTGGCCGAGAGGTCGAGCGCACAGGACAGCAGCGTCTCGGGCTCGCTCGGGACGTGGCGCTCGCGTTCGAGCGCGCCGCTGAAGTCGCGGGCGATGACCTGGACGGGGTCGAAGGCGTGGTCGCCGCGCACGGCTGCGACGGTGTAGGAGAAGGTGAGCGTCTCGCCGGCCCGCAGCGCGGTGGCGAACCGCGGGCTGCCGTCGACGACGCGGACGGCCGCCGGGACGCCGTCGACCAGCCGCAGGTCGGACAGGAACTCGTCGCTGTCGTTGGTGACGCGGACGGTCACGGTGACTTGCTCGCCGGGGGCGGGATCGGTCGTCGAGAGCGTGCGCTCGACGGTCAGCTCGACGGGCGGCGGCGAGGAGAGATACACGTAGCCGGCGGCACCGACGACGGTGGCGCTGGCGACCATCAGCGACGGCGGGACCGCCGAGTTGCCCGCCCAGATGCCGACACCGACGGCGAGCAGGCCCAGCCCGGTCAGCCCGGTCCAGCGGTTGGTCCGGCGGTCGACCTGCCGGTGCCGGCGGTCGGTCGTCCGGTCGGTCGACGGGCGTCCGGCCCGGTGGTCGTCCACCGCCGACCAGTCGGCGGGGTCGATACCGGGCGCGAGTTCGGCGAGTTCGACCAGCACGCGGTCGATCCCGGTCGAGAGCTTCGGGCGGCGGCCGACGACCGACCGGACCTGGTCGGCGGTCGTCGAGACCGACGACGCGCCGGAGAGAAACCCCGCGGCGACGGGGTCGTCGGTCCACGTCCCCGCGTCGACGGCCTCCCGGGCGTCGGACTCGGGGACCCCTTCGGACTGGGCGTAGACGGCCGCAGCGGCACGGCGGAGCCGCTCGGTCACGTCCCGCCGCGCGTCGACCCGCGTGCGGCTCAGCCCGTGGATCGCGCCGGCGAGCGTGTCGTCGAACGCGACGCCGGGGACGGTGACCGACTCGCGGTACTCCACGTCGGCCGTCCGGGCCGTCTCGTAGTCGGTGAACAGTCGCCGAGCCAGCGCGAGCGAACCGGTGAGGATCGCCGAGATGGAGATTCCCGCGACGACACCGTTACCGAACGGCAGTGTGGGAACCACGTCGAGGCCGACGACGGCCGCCAGCCCCGCGAGGACGACGACCAGTCCGACGGCGGTTCTCGCCGGATTGTCCCGAACCGACGGCGCCCGAAAGTCGATGTCGCCGGTCACGCCCGACTCGACCGTCGACATCGTCTCACCCATCGCCTGGCCCTGCTGGAGGCGCTGCTCGGTGACGCTCCCCGGATCGCGGTCCACGTCGTCCGGGCTCACGGCCGATCACCCGGCTCGCTATCGCCGTCGTCCGTTTCGTCGAACTCGTCGGCTTCATCATCGGCGGGGTCGGACGCCGCTTCGACCGCTGGGTCGGCGTCGACGCGCTCGTGGGCGGCCTGGATCGCCCGGAGGATCTCGACGGCCCGGCGCTCGTGGTCGGCGGTGACAGGCTCCGAGCCGTAGCGCACCCGCTCGAAGAGGTCGGTCAACTGCGCGACCCGCGCCCCGTCCATGCCGGCCGCGGTCGCGGCGTCGGCGAACTCTCCAGGGGTGCTCGTCGCCGGGTCGGCCACATCCAGCGCCGTCGTCATCTCGGTCCAGGCCTCGTAGACGGCGTTCGACGGCGTACCTTCGTGGGCATCGATACGGTCGGCCGCCCGGGCCGCGGCCGCACCGACGGGCTCGCGGTCGGGCGTGTCGGGCTCGGCGGGCGGCGACGGATCGACCGACGCGTCGACGCTGGCGCTGGCGTAGTAGACTACGCCGAGCGCGGCGACGAGCGCGACGCCGACGACGCCGAAGGTGACCAGCGACGGCAGGTCACGGGCGTTGTCGGCCCCGCTCTCGTCGGCGCTGCCCGCATCGCCCCCGCCAGCGAGCGGATCCCCGCTCACGTTCGGGAGGTCCTGCGTGGCCGGTCCGGCGCCGAGTCCGGTCCCGGGGAGCAACACGAAGACCCCGATCAGACCGACGAACAGTACGGCCGCGACGGCGATCCCCAGCGCCCGGTCGTACCCCACGAACAGCGTCGCCGGGATCGCGAGGAGGACCGCCGCCGCGATCAGCCCTGCCACCCACTCCCCCGGCAGCCCTGGCGCCTCGGGCCTGCTCTGGTTGGTCGGCGTCTGCTGGCCCAGCGGGTCGTCGCTCACGCCGACCCCCTCGCCCTCGCCCGTCCCTCGCTGGTTGCTCGACGTGGCCGACAGCGTCGACGCCGTCAGCGCCAGCGCGACGACACACAGCACCACCACCACCGCCGCAGCGAGACGGTCTGCCATTTCCTGACCAATCAGTCAGGAGGCCCTTAACGGTTCCCGTGGTGCGATCCCGTCCGGGTCCGGCACCGTTCCTCACGTGGCGTCGGACGATTCGCCGGTCGGTCCCTCGGCGTCGTCCACCTCGGTCGACCCGTCTGGGCCGTCCGACCGGGCCGCTCGCTCCGCGGGGTCGCCGTGGCCGCCCCCGCCGGGCGTCTCGACGGTGACGGTCGTCCCGGCCTCGACCTCGCGGGTGACCTTCGGCGGGACGCGTTCGCCGTCGATGCGGTTGATCCCCGGTTCGCCGTCCGCCCCGCCGGCGATCCCACGGGGCGCGTGCCGGCGACGCTCGGTCAACAGCGAGACCGTCGCGTCGGTCTCTACCCGAATCGTGCGGACGAGGCCGTCGCCGCCGCGATACCGGCCGTCACCGCCGCTGCCCGGCCGGAGCGCGTACCGCTCGACCCGAAGCGGGTAGGCCGCTTCGAGCGCTTCGACCGGCGTGTTCAGCGTGTTCGTCATCCCGACCTGGACGCTCGAGAGCCCGTCGCTGTCCGGATTGGCGCCCGCGCCGCCGCCGACGGTCTCGTAGTAGGCGAAGTCGGCGTCGCCGACGACGAGGTTGTTCATCGTCCCCTGTCCGCCGGCGGGCACCCGGTCGGGCGCCGCCCCGGCCAGCGCCGCGAAGACGACGTCGGTCACCCGCTGGCTCGTCTCCACGTTCCCGCCGACGACCGCCGCCGGCGGCTCCGGGTTCAACAGCGATCCTGCCGGGGCATCGACTGTAACGGGGTCGTAACAGCCCTGGTTCGGCGGGATCTCCGGATCGGTAATACATCTGATCACGAAGTATACAGCGCTCTTGGCGACCGTCAGCGGGGCGTTGACGTTACCGGCGACCTGCTCGGCGGTGCCGGCGAAGTCCACGTCGACGGTCGCGCCGTCGACGGTGATGGTCACCTCGATCGGGATATCTTCGTCGGTGACGCCGTCGCCCTCCAGGGCGTCGCTGGCGTTGTAGGTGCCGTCCGGGAGGTCACGGAGTTCGGCCGTGACGCGCTCGCGGGAGTAGTCGATCACCGCGTCGAACGCCGCGAGCAGGCGGTCGCCGTGGGCGTCGAGCAGGTCGCCGACCCGCGTCTCGGCTCGGTCGTTGGCCGCGATCTGGGCGCGCAGGTCCGCCCGGCGCTCCTCGGGATTGCGGACGTTCGCGAGGACGAGCGACTCGATCCCCTCGTCGACCGCGCCGCCGTCGACGAGCTTGACCGGCGGGATCCGCAGCCCCTCCTGGTGGATGTCCCGGGCGCCCGCCGGCATGCTCCCCGGCGCCATCCCGCCCACGTCGGCGTGGTGGGCCCGCGAGACCGCGTAGCCGAGGATCTCGGGGTCCCGTTCGTCGGCGAGCCCGTCCGTCTCGGGCGCGATCGGCGAGACGAGCGTCACGTCCGGCAGGTGCGTCCCCCCTTCGAAGGGGTCGTTGAGCGCGAACACGTCGCCCGGGTCCGGGTCCCGATCGAGGACGGCGTCGACGGCCTCGGGCATCGCCCCGAGGTGCACCGGGATGTGTTCGGCCTGGGCGACCAGCCGCCCATCGGCGTCGAAGATCGCCGTCGAGCAGTCACGGCGTTCGGTGATGTTCGGCGAATAGGCGCCCCTGATCAGTGTCTGTCCCATCTCCTCGGCGACGCTCTCCAGTTGGTTTCTGAGGATCTCCAGTTCCACCGGGTCGAGATCGTGATTCATGTGTTCGTGGCTCCGTTCGTGGCCCCGCTCGTGGCGTTCGTGGCCCCGCTCGTGGCGTTCGGGGCGGCGTGAGGACCCGGACGAGCGATTCGACCGAAGTCGACGACGGCGAGAAGCGCCGAAAGCCCCCGGTCGGTCCGCTCCCGGGGCTCGCTGCAGTCCTCGGTCGGTCGCGTCGCTCCCTCCCTGCGGTCCTCGCGTCGCCCGGGTTCGCGGACCGACCGGCCCCTTTCAGTCCCGCCCGGCGGACCGCACCGCACCGCGCCACACACCTCCCCAGCCGACTGCGCTCCTCGCGCCTGCGGCGCTCCGGTGCTCGTCCCTCGCACGGCTCCGCCGCGGCCGCTCGTCCGCACTGGACTCGCGACCGCGACAGCGTGCGCCGCCCGGTTTGGAGTCCGAGCCCCACTCATTCCTCGCTCGCCTCCAGCACGAGCGTCCCGCGGTCGTCGGCGCGGGCGGTCCAGTCCGGCGGGAGGACGACGGTACTCTCGCCGCCGGCGAAGATTGTCGGACCCTCGACGGTCACGTCGACGGGGACGCGAGCGCGGTCGTACACCGGCGCTCGGTAGAACCCCGACTCGAAGAACACGTCCCGTTTGCCGAGCAAGGGGTCGCCCTCGGGGTCGTAGGCGAGGGCGGGAGGGTCGCCCGGCACCGTCGCGGTCACCCGACAGGTGACCAGATCCACGGGCTCGTCCATGCGGTAGCCGCGGGCCCGTTCGTGTTCGGCGTGGAAGCGCTCGCGCACGGCCTCGGGGTCGAACGGCTCGGGCGCCTCGACCGCGAGTTCGAAGCTCTGTCCCGCGTAGCGACACTCCAGTTCGCGCTCGACGGTCGCCGATTCCGGGTCTGCCGTCTCGGTGAGGGCCCCGTCGGTCAGGTCGTCGAACACCGACTCGACGGTCTCGGGAGCCACGTCGGCGAGGGACGCCCGGACGGTCCGACTCGCGTCGTGGCGCTCGTCGGCGGCCAGCAGCCCCAGCGCCGAGAGGACGCCGTTGCCCGGCGGGACGAGCACCGTCTCGATACCCAGGCGGTCGGCCAGGGTCGCGGCGTGCATCGGGCCCGCGCCGCCGAACGCCGCCAGCGCGAACGTCCGGGGGTCGTGACCCCGCTCGACGGTCACCCCGCGGATCGCCCGCGCCATCGTCGCGTTCGCCACGCGGTAGACGCCCTGTGCGGCGTCTATCACCGTGTCGAGTCCGGCCTCGTCGGCCAGCTCTTCCATCGCCGCCTCGGCGCGGTCGGGATCGAGTTCCAGCCCCTCCCCGAGCGTCGTGTCGGCGCCGAGATACCCCAGCACGACCGCCGCGTCCGTCACTGTGGGGTCGTCGCCGCCCTTGCCGTAGCAGGCGGGGCCGGGCTCGGCGCCGGCCGACTCGGGGCCGACCCGGAGCGCACCCCCTTCGTCGACCCGGGCGATCGAGCCGCCGCCCGCGCCGACGGTGTGCACGTCGACCATCGGCACGCCGACGGGATGGCCCCCGATCGCGGCGTCGGTCGTCCGCTCTGCCCGCCCCTCGCGGACGAGGCTCACGTCCGAGGAGGTGCCCCCCATGTCGAAGGTGACAAGCCCCGCGTCCGCCTCGCGCTCGAAGCGCCCAGCGCCGACGACCCCCGCCGCCGGCCCCGACAGCACCGTCGTGACCGCGCGCTCGCGGACGGTTCCGGCGTCGGCGATCCCGCCGTTGGACTGCATCACGCGCACCGGCGGCAGGTCCATCTCGGCGGCCCGCTCGTCCAGCCGCGCGAGGTAGTCGTCGACGACCGGCCCCACGTACGCGTCGGCGACGGTCGTCGCCGTCCGCTCGTACTCGCGGAACTCCGCGAGCACCTCGTGGCTCGCCGACACCG
>ENA-ORCR01000940-ORCR01000940.1-marine-metagenome-genome-assembly--contig:-NODE-940-length-10160-cov-3.266290_pt1 | contig 10160 bp, 9 predicted proteins | sample MGYA00237782_ERZ508514 | MGnify/ENA primary metagenome ERZ508514 (study PRJEB26185, sample SAMN06268960) | marine metagenome | isolation source: Eden Landing Ponds, San Francisco, CA, USA | place...
CGCCGTAAGCACTGCAACGACCGTAGGGAGTGAAGCGCGCAGCAAGCCGCGCGACCGGAGCAACCGGGGGCTTTCACGCTGTCATTCGATTTCCTACCGGCTCCATCTCTGAAGTAAACACCACCCGTCTCCGCGCCCGAACGCTTTAGCACCTCCCCGCCCCAGCGCCGGCCATGCACCGACGCTTCGTCTCGCCGCGCGCCTACGTCCAGGGCGCCGGCGCGCTCGACGACGCCCCCGCCGAGTTCGACCGCCTCGACGCCGAACGCGCCTACGTCCTCGGCGGTGCCACCGCGCTCGCGACGGTCGGCGACGCCGTCTCGGCCGGCCTCGCCGACGCCGGGATCGAGGTGGCACACACCGCCGCGGGCGTCGACCGCTGTACCGACCCCACCCTCGACGACCACGTCGAGACGGCCGAGTCGACGAGTGCGGACCTGGTCGTCGGCGTCGGCGGCGGCGTCGCGATGGACGTGGCCACCGCCGTCGCCGACCGCATCGACGCCGCGCTTGCGGTCGTCCCCACCATCGCCAGCACCGACGCGCCCACCAGCACCGTCGCCGTCGTCTACGACGACGCCGGGAACTTCCGCGAGGTCCGCTACCGCGACCGCAACCCCGAACTCGTCCTCGTCGACACCGCCGTCGTCGCCGCCGCGCCCGCCCGCTTCCTCGCCTACGGCATGGGCGACGCTATCGCCACCCGATTCGAGGCCGAGGCCGTCGCCGCCACCGGCGGCGCGACCGACGCCGACGGGGCGTCGAGCTTCGCCGCCCGCGCGCTCGCCGAGGAGGCCTACCGCCGCGTCCGCGAGCACGGTCCGGACGCGCTGGCCGCGGTCCGCCGCGACGCCGTGACCCCCGCCGTCGAGCGCGTCGTCGAGGCCAACACCCTGCTGTCGGGGCTGGGCTTCGAGAGCGGCGGGACCGCCGGCGCCCACGCGGTCCAGATCGGCCTCACCAACGCCGGCGTCCGCGAACCCCACGGCCTGCTCGTCGGCTTCGGCACCGTCGCCGAACTGCTCGCCCGCGACGCCGACCCCGAGACGGTCTCGGACGTGCTCGACCTGCTGTTCGACATCGGCCTCGACGTGACGCTGGCCGAGCTGGGCGTCGACGAGGAGGACCTGACCACCGTCGGCGAAGTCGCCTGCGAGCACGGGATAGAACTGGAGCCCGTCGACGCCTCGCCCCGGCGGGTGGCCGACGCCGTGAGGACCGCGGACGAACTGATCCGGGAGCGCCGGGAGGGGTGACCGGTCACCCGCCGAACGACGACAGCGTCGCGTCGCGCGTGTCCGCCAGCGCACGCCTGATGTCGCCCTCGTCCCAGCCCACCGGCCCGAGGACGCTCTCGCAGGCCCTGACCAGCCGGTCGGCGTAGAACGCCGGGTCGTACCCCTCGCCGTCTTCGAAGGCCAGCCGGACGCGCTCCCGGCCGCTCGCGTCGTCGTCGACGACCACGTACTCGACTGACTGGCCCGGGTGCCGCTCGACTCCGAGTGCGGCCGCCCGTTCGAGCGCCGCCTTCGCCCGGGTGGCCTGGCGGTACTCCTCGGCCCGCCTGGAGACCCGCTGGGTCACGACCAGGTCGTCGGCCGGGACCGCTCCCCGCCGGAGTCTCGCGAGGTGGCGAGCGAGCCGCGCACACACCGGTTCCGGCGCCCGTTCCCGGTCGAAGACCGCAACGAGGTCGCGCTGGGCGGCCGCGGTGAACGCCGACGTGCTGCGCTGTCGCGCCTCGATCCCCCGAAGCTTGTAGGGGTCCTCGCCGCCGTCGGTCCACCGACCGAAGTACCGCATCAGCGCCGACCCGCTGGCCCGTTTGCGCGGGCAGAACGCGATCCAGTCGAACCGCCCCTCGTACTCGAGTTCGATACCCACGTCGTCGCTCACCTCGGCCGCCACCGTCCGGACCGGCCGCTGCTCGCGGTCGGGGTCGGCCCGGACCCAGAGGCTGTCGACGATGCCGTGGACGACCCGCCAGCCGGCCGCTTCGAGGTGCTCTTTTGCCGTCAGCAGGATCTCCCGCGCGTAGGCGTTGATCGCCTCGTGGGCCTCGATACGCCCGAACTTGGCGTGTCTGTACCCCTGGTAGCCGAAACAGGAGACCAGTACCCACTTGACCCCCTCGACCTTCGCCTCCAGAGCCCCGGCGTCGGTATCGTCGCGTCCGTCGGCGCGGAGCCGTCGCTTCCACCGCTGGCGGTCGTCGAGCAGGTCGCCGAGCACGTCGCCGAGAAAGCCCGGGCGCTCGCAGACGCTGTAGCCGAGCTCGGGGACGTCGTCGGTGTCGTGGCAGTCGCAGTCGACCGTCTCGGGGGAGACGTTCCGCTCGCGCATGATGTTGGGGAACAGTGACGCGAAATCGAGCTGGTGAACCCCCTCGAACACGCCGGTATCGGGCTGGAACGTGAACGCGCCGCGGTCGGCGTTCGACAGCGTGTCCAGGGACTTCCAGCGCTCGGTCTGTCGCTTCTGCCAGGGGGCCAGCACGTCACGCTCCCTCGCGCGGCGGATCTCCAGCGCCGTGAGAACGCCCCCGATGCTGTCTTTGGCCACCTCCCCCAGCGGCTTGCCCGTCTGCCGGACGAAATACAGCAGGCCGGCCATTCCCGACTGTCCCAGCAGGAAACTGGCCGACCGGTCGACGATCGCCCGACCCGGGACGCCGTACCGCGCCGGCGAGTGGAGCGTCTGCCCGTAGCTCGTCACCGTCGTCTCGCCGGCCAGTCGCCGGTAGCCCGGCCGCCGACCCAGGTCGATCCCCGCATCGGCCAGCAGCGGCACCAGGTCCGCCGACGACACGACGAGCACGTCCGGGTCCCGCTCGGCCAGCGTCTCACACACTCGACGGCGGACAGCGGCCACGTCGTCGCCGACCGGCTCGCCGTCGACGGTCAGCCCCGTCGGGTCGTCGTCGGCGAGCGCTGCGGTCGGAAGCGACAGCGAAAGCGTCCGCAGCTCCCGTTCCGGTAGCGGATCGGTCCCGGTGTCCAGACAGTACCGAAACCCCGGGTCCAGGTCCACGTCGAACAGTCGGACGACCCCGGGCGCGTGGTCGCGGTGTTCCCGCTGTCGTATCTCGCGGGCGACCTGCCGGGTCTCGCCGAGCCGCTCGACGGCGATCCGCAGGACCGGCGACCGCTCGTCGGTGCCGAGCGTGGTGAACTTTCGGTCGTCCTCGACGGTCGCGACCTTCGGATCGGCCGCGAGTTCCTCCCGGAGCCAGTCGAGATACCGCGTCCGGTCGTCCCGAGCCGCCGCGACGAGTGCCGGCCGGTAGTCGGGGTCGGCGACGGGCACGGCACCGTCCCCGTCGGCCTCCCAGCGGACCGGCGTCCCGTCCTCGCGGACGTCAATCGTGATCGCCATCGTCACCGCTCTCGTGGCTCTCTCGAAACGCCTCGCAGTCGTCCCTGAGCGCCCGAATCTCCCGCTCCTGGGAGACCAGGACGGCCATCACGAACGCCCGCCAGGGGTCCCGCGGGGCCTGCTGGCTCGCCGCGTCGGCGTGGCTCCGCGCCCGCTCGAAGACAGCGTCGAACGCCGGCTGGTCCCGCCGCCGCAGTGACCGTCGAAACGGACGCCACTCGCGTTCGAGATCGTCGATCTCTTCGCGGACGGTGTGTGCAGTTCGACCCATCCGTCACACTCCCGGCGCGACCGCGTCGCTCTCGACCCACTCGGGAGCGACCTCCTCCGCGCCGAGCAGGTCGACCCAGTAGGGGATCGTCGTCTGGAACCCCCACTCGTGCCAGTACACGTCGGTTCGGACGGACTCGCCGTCGAAGCGCAGCCCCGCCCGCGTCCGCTCGGCTGCGACCGTCCGGTCCGCGACGCTCCGTACCCGGTCGCGGTACTCGGTCGCGGTCAGGACCACCGGGATGTCCAGCGCGCCCGCGAGCTCCGCCAGCAGTTCCAGCGTCGCCGCGACCATCGTCTCGGCCTCGTGCTCGGGCAGGTCGTCGTCGGCGTACAGCGACCCCACGTTCGGCGCGACGACCAGTTCGGTCCGCTGTGAAACTTCGCCCGGGAGCGAGCGAGCGAGTTCGTAGTGCTGGTACCCCGTGAACGCGCGAGCGACGCGGAGCGCCCGGATCGCCCGGCGGGGCGCGTGCTCCCGGATCGCCGTCGGGACGGCGGCGTTGCGCGCGTCCAGCCAGTACGCCTCCGTCGCGTCCGTGAGCGCTCGGCCGACGACCCGATACAGCGCCGCCGGTGCGCCGTCGTCGTCCAGATACGTCACTCCCGGGTCGAGCGTCGGCAGTTGCCCATCCATATGCGTGCCATTCGACGTTGGGTATTTATACGCCAGCCAACCCCGGAGTGAAAGTAGTCCGCGAGATCCGCGCCGGCTGTCCGTGAGTCACCACATTGCGCTTCGGGGGCGCTCGATTCGGAGTGTGGGCTCGCGGTCCGTGCGAGAGGTATGGACGCGGTCGTCCGACGGCGCGCGATGGGGGGCAGGACCGAGCCGTCGACCGAGAACGAACGATAGCACGGTCTGGAGCGTGACACGGCTCCCGCTCCGCCACCGACTCACCCACGGAAGCCGAGCAACCGAAGGCCGTTCAACGAGACGAGGACCGTCGAGCCCTCGTGACCGACCACCGCGAGTGGCAGCGGGATACCTCGGAGGAGGATCGTCCCGACCATGAGCCCGATCGCGCCGAAGGCGATGGCGAGGTTGACGGTGAGCGTCCGGCGGGTCTTGCGTTCGAGGCCGAGGACGTAAGGGATCTTGCTGAGGTCGTCGCCCATCAACACCACGTCGGCGGTGTCGAGCGCGACGTCGGTCCCGGCCCCGCCCATCGCCACGCCGAGGGTCGCCGTGGCGAGCGCCGGCGCGTCGTTGACGCCGTCCCCGACCATCGCGACGTTCTCGTGACGCTCGACCAGTTCCTCGATGGTCGCCACTTTCTCTTCGGGCAGCAGTTCCGCCTGCACCTCGTCGATACCGACCTCGTCGGCGATCCGCTGTGCGACGCGCTCGTTGTCGCCCGTCAGCATGATGATGTGTTCGACGCCGAGCGAGCGCAGATCGGCGATCATCTCGGCCGCGTCGGGTCGGACCGTGTCGGTGAAAGCGAGCCACCCGACCACGGTGACGTCGCCGCCGCTCTCCCGCGCGACGAGGACGCTCGTCTTCCCTTCCGCCTCTAGTCGTTCGAGCCGATCGAGACCGGGTTCGAGACCGTCGATTGTCGCGTCCCCGAGAACGGTCTCGAAGTAGCTGCGATTCCCGATATGGGTGGTCGCTCCGTCGACGTCGGCGCTGACCCCTTTCCCGGCGACCGACTGAAACCGTTCCGCGTCGGCGACGTCGAGCGACCGGGCGTCTGCCGCCCGCACGGTCGCACGGGCGAGGTGGTGCTCCGAGCGGGCCTGTACCGCGGCCGCGGTCGCGAGCAACACGTCTTCGGTCAGCGTCCCGTCCGCCGCACCGTCGCGGACGGACACGTCGGTCAACTGCGTGTCGCCCTGGGTGAGCGTCCCCGTTTTGTCGAAGGCCACAGCGTCGACTTTCGCCGCGGTCTCGACGTGTTCGCCCCCCTTGAACAGCACACCCTGCCTCCCGCCGGAGGCGATCGCCGAGAGGACCGCCGCGGGCGTCGAGATGATGACCGCACACGGCGAGGCGGCGACCATGAGCGTCATCGCCCGGTAAAACGTGCTCGTGAACCCGCTCCCGAGCGCCAGCGGAATCGCGATAGCTGCGATCGTGAGGGCGAACACCCCGAGAACGTACGGTTGTTCGAGGCGGTCGATGAGCCGCTGTGTCGGTGCTTTCTCGCTCTGGGCCTCTTCGACCATGGTGATCAGGCGGCTGATCGCCGATTCGTGGGCCTGTCGCGTGACCTCGATCTCGAGGCTCCCGCTCTCGTTTATCGTCCCGCCGAACACCTCGTCGCCGGGCTCCTTGGGCACCGGCACGGACTCGCCGGTGAGCGACGCCTGGTCGACCGTTCCCTCACCGGACGTGACGACGCCGTCGAGCGCGATTCTGTCGCCGGGGCGGACGACGAACACGTCACCGACGGAGACTGCCTCGATGGAGACGGTGACCTCCTCACCGTCACGCAGGACCTGCGCTTCGTCCGGCCGCATCTCGACGAGCGACTCGATCGCCCGCCGCGAGCGGCCGATCGCGTAGTGCTGGAGCGTGTTCGACAGCGAGAACAGAAAGAGGAGCATGGCCCCCTCGAACGGTGCCCCGATCGAGAGCGCGCCGAGCGCCGCGACGATCATCAGCAGGTCGATATCGACCGCCCGGTGGCGCAGCGCCTCGACCGCCCCCTTCAGCCCGTACCACCCGCCGAAGACGTACGCGACGCCGTAGCCCACCCACCCGAGGAGCTGCGGACCGTCGAGCCAGCCCGTCGCGAGACCCGTCACCATGCCCAGCAACGTCAGCCCGACGAACACTGCCTCGCGTCTGAGTTCCGAGCGAGACGCGATCTCGTCGGGTCCCCCCTCGCGCTCGTCCTGGATCGTGACGGCACGGTCACGGACCGCTTCCCGAAGCCGTTCCGCCGAGGTGACGCTCTCGTCGTAGGCGATCCGGACGCTCCCCGTTCGGAACGAGACGTCGACGTCGTGGACGCCGGACGTGTCCCGGAGCTGTCGTTCGAGCCCCCGCGCTCCCGCTTCGCCACGACCGCCTCGTCGTTCGATCTGGACCGTACACGTCGATAGCGTGGGTGATTCAGTGACGTTCACGCGCCCTCTCCATCCCGTCTGTGTTGATTCATCATCGTCGGTGTGTCGTTGCGTCCTCGTCTGACCGCACGCGAGCGGGCTCTCGACACCTCGGCCCGCCTGTCGGTCCTGTCCGACCGACTCAACTGACGATCGTCACCGGGACCCGTGCTCGGCGTGCGACCGTCTCGGCGACGCTCCCGAGGAGAGTCCGGTCGATTCCTGAGCGGCCGTGGCTCCCCATCACGATCTGGTCGCTGTCGTGGTCGTCGGCGTACTCGAGGATCGCTCGCGCCGGCTTGCCGACTTCCGTGACGGTCTCGAGTTCGATACCGTGTTCCGCCGCGAGCGTCGTTGCCGTCGTGTGTTCCCTGGTTGCTCCGTCCTTGGCGTTGTCGTACCAGTCCTCGGCAACTGGCAAGCCCCCAGCCTCCACGTCGACGATCGAGTCGGTCGGATTGATGACGTAGATCGTCGTGATGGACGCGTCCGGAAAGGTCTCGACGGCGTACGTGAGCGCGCGCTCCGATAGTGGAGACCCGTTGAAGGCGACGAGAACGGTATCCGGCATGAGAGGACATTCGTCGCCGACTGAAATGAACGTACTGCTCCGCGGTGCGTGCGGTTCCTCGGACTCGACTTCGAGATCGGGACGCGCTCGAAATCACGGTACGACGGTGGTTTGCCCTCGGCTTTCGCTTACTCTCTGTGAAGCACAGACGTAGCCGATAGATTCGACTTCGTCTTCGACCCCCTCGTTGAATCTGTGTCTTCGCCAGCCACTCTCCGATAGACTCGAACATCTGCGACGATTACGGTGAATGCTACAGCGAAGAGAATCGGATTTGGAATCGTCTCAGAATTACCCGGGACGATATCAGTCGATGTGGCCCCCGTAAGCAAGGCTACTATACATCCGACTCGAACGAGCGGCCGTTTCGCGTGCGTTCTTTCCATTGATTCTACAAGATAGGTGTCCTGGCTCGTGAACACGAGGGCAGCCCTCAGGACTGAGTGGGTGTCTGGGGCATCTGTCACCCTCAAGATCTATACTGGCCCACAGCTTGCGGTACCCGGAGACGGAATTCGGTCCCCCTGAGCATCGATATACACACGGCCGATTCACGCTCGTGTGCATCTCGCGTCGAGTGTTTCCCTCGACGTGCAACCGATGGCATATGTGTCGTTGCACCGTTCGCTGACTCCACAGAATCATCTACAGACGATTGAGAATGAAACTGAAAGGTCTTGCTTACGAATTAACTAGAATCGCCTTCCTCGTCTGGTTCGATAGCCTCTGAGAGGGCGTCATACTCCGAGTCTTTGGGTACGGCATCATCCGAGAAGGCAACCATCTCGTAGCCGTCTGGAGCATCATCTGGGGCCTCTACCTCTACTTCGTCAACATCATCCTCATCATTGCCGCTCATGGATCTATATTATTATTCTGACGAGTTATATCTTCCCCACATAGCCACTATTGGAATAGAAACTAAAGCGAAAAGATCAACCTGAAATGGCAGACCTCCTGCCGCATGGCCAACACCGGTTGCAGCGAAGAACAAGATCGCCGTGACTGATGCCCAGAGCGCATCTTGGAATTTCTCTTTCTCAATCTCATGTTGCCTTTGAGCCTCCTGAACCGACTCAACGTATGAGTACAAGACTTTCCGATAGTGATCCTCTGGAGACACTCCAGATTTGATATTTTTATCTATAGAGATAGCTGCATTTCGGCCAAAACCTCTCTCAAACCGTCTAGGTTTGTAGACCTGTGCACAGGCCCAGATAGAATATAGAAATGATAGAAATCCGCCAATAAGGACTAACGTAAAATTAATCCCGCTTATAGATACCCCAGTTACGATCACACTCGCCGAAAGCAAGTCAATTTTTGCAAGGTCAATTGCTCTTTGACTTAGCTGGTCGTGTGAAGAGAGAAAGTGCTCCAAAGTATTCCGAAGTTCCGCCACTGTATCATCGTACAGATCTGCATCAGATCGGCCTTCCCCATTGCCTTGTCCACTCATCTAATTCAATCGTTTATATCCCCGTATTTGCAAAAAATTGGCGCATTGATACTCGATTAATACCTGTCTTTTACCGGCATACGAGAGCCTGTCAGCCGTCCGCCTGCGTAGGGCGGCTGTCCACTATGGTATCCAGAAAGATGGACGCGGTCGACAGTGCGGTTGGTACAGCTTTCGCATTCGCCAGCGGCGCCGGAACGGGTATCGCCGACGTGTCGCTGTTCGGCGTCTCCCTCTCGGACCCGCTGGTCACGATGGGTGCGACCGAGGTCTCGTTCGCGTTCGTGACCGCCCTCGCGGCGCTGCTGTTCGCGTGGGTCACCAACGACCACGATCTCGGGCAGATGGACCAGCGCCAGGTCGTCCTCGTCTTCGGGACGGCGTTCGTCCTAGTCATCACCACCTTCGTCCCCGGCGCTCGCGAGGCGGTCATCGGTAGCGCCGTCCTGGGGACGCTCGTGGTCGTCGTCGAGGCCGTCGGCTACGGCGTCCGCGACCCTGACACGGGCGTCCACTCCAGTATCCTCCGATTCTATCGAGAACAGCGCTGCTACCGGATGGACGGCATTGTATCGGAGTCGGGCGGCGAAGGAATGGGCGCTGCAGGCGCTTGGTATTGGGCGTAATAACCTTTAATTTCGGCCGGTTGAGTTGCTCCAGTGGCTGTTCTGTGATGGGCAGTAACCGGGGCTCATGGGGTTCGCTTACGCGGAGAAAACAAACGATGAGTCTCGAACCAATCGAACCGGAAGCAGCGCTCGAACTGTACCTCAAAGACAAGGAAGCAGAACTTGCGGACGCCTCGCTCAAGGGGCATGACTACAGACTCCGGCACTTCGTTCGCTGGTGCCACGAGCAAGGCATCGAGAATCTCAACACGCTCACTGGCCGGCAACTCCACGAGTACCGGCTCTGGCGACGTGACGATGGTGACCTGAACAAGGTCAGCGAGAAGACGCAGATGGATTCCCTGCGTTCGTTCGTCCGCTGGTTAGAAGCCGTGGACGGCGTCGAACAGGACCTCAGCGAGAAGGTGTTGTCCCCGACGATCACGGCAGACGAGAACTCGCGGGACGTGATGCTCGATAGCGAGCACGCATCCTCGGTGCTCTCACACCTGGAGAAGTACGAGTACGCTGGTCCACAGCACGTCGCGCTCACGTTGATGTGGCACACGATGATGCGGGTTGGCGGCGTTCACGCCATGGACGTCGACGACTACGACGCTGACGAGCAATACGTGAGAGTTCGGCACCGACCGGACACGGAGACGCCGATCAAGAACAAGGGTGATGGTGAGCGACTCGTCGCGCTCTCAGACGACATCTGCGACCTCCTTGACGACTGGCTAACCAACAAGCGGCCCGACGTAACTGATGAGCACGGCAGAGAGCCGTTGCTGGCCTCACGGCAAGGCCGACTGCAGAA
>ENA-ORCR01000941-ORCR01000941.1-marine-metagenome-genome-assembly--contig:-NODE-941-length-10155-cov-3.572038_pt1 | contig 10155 bp, 13 predicted proteins | sample MGYA00237782_ERZ508514 | MGnify/ENA primary metagenome ERZ508514 (study PRJEB26185, sample SAMN06268960) | marine metagenome | isolation source: Eden Landing Ponds, San Francisco, CA, USA | place...
CAGTCCTCGGCCGGCTGTTCCCCATCGGCGGGCTCGATCCTCCGTGAGTCCGCCCGGGCGTAGTAGACCATGTCGACGTGCTGGTGGCCGACGAACTCGCCGTGGACGTTCACGTCGGCAAGCTGGAAGTGCTGGGGTTTGGGGAGCGGATCGACGGTCTGTGAGTCGATGTCGTCGGCCTCGGCCACGAGTTCGGGATCCAGCCCCGTCTCTTCGCGCACTTCGCGGAGGCCCGCCTCGTGTGGAAGTTCGCCGCGGTCGACGTGCCCACCGGGCGGGAGCCAGCGGTCGATCCCGTCGTGTTCGTGGAGTGCGACGGCGCCGTCGCTGACGACGTAGACCGTCGCCGTGTAATGTCTGGTCGTCTCCATACCCGCACCAGGGACAGCCGTGGCTTTGGACTTTCCCTCGCGGCGCAAAAAACCGCCTCAGGGTGCCGTGAAGTCCTCTTCGGCTTCGAGGAGTTCGTGGTACCGGTTGCGGATGGTGACCTCGGAGATGTTGGCGACGTCGCTGACCTCGCTCTGGGTCACCTTCTCGTTTGTGAGCAACGACGCCGCGTAGACGGCGGCGGCAGCGAGCCCGACGGGCGATTTGCCCGAGTGGACGCCCTGTTCCTTGGCCGTATTAAGGAGTTGCCGGGCGCGCCGCTCGACCTCGTCTGGGAGGTCGAGATCAGAGACGAACCGCGGGACGTAGCTCTCGGGGTCTGCGGGCTGGATCTCCAGGCTCAACTGGCGCACGACGTACCGATAGGTGCGTGCGATTTCGTCTTTCTCGACACGGGAGACCGCGGCGATTTCGTCGAGACTCCGCGGTGTCCCGGCCTGTCGCGCCGCGGCGTAGAGGGCGGAGGTGGCGACCCCCTCGATGGAGCGACCCGGGAGCAGGTCCTCGTCGAGCGCGCGCCGATAGATGACCGACGCGGTCTCTCGGACGTTCTCGGGGAGGCCCAGGGCGGAGGCCATGCGGTCTATCTCGCCGAGCGCCTGCTTGAGGTTGCGCTCCTTGGAGTCGCGCGTGCGAAAGCGCTCGTTCCAGGTGCGCAACCGCTGCATCCTCTCACGCTGGCGCGAGGACAGGGAGTTGCCGTAGGCGTCCTTGTCCTGCCAGCCGATGTTCGTGGAGAGCCCCTTGTCGTGCATCATGTTGGTCGTCGGGGCACCGACGCGCGACTTCTCGTCTTTCTCAGTGGCGTCGAACGCGCGCCACTCCGGCCCGGGGTCGATTTCGTCTTCTTCGACGACGAGTCCGCACTCTTCGCAAACCGTCTCGCCGTGCTCGGCGTCGGCCGCGAGATTTCCTCCACACTCTGGACAGACGAGCGTCTCTTCGTCCTCGTCTCTCTCACGCTCCTCTTCGCGTTCGCTCGTGTAGCGTCTGATTGTGGTGTCGGTCATTGGTTGCAAACTTCGCGGGGATAGCCCCGCCAGAACCGTCTCACCGGATTATATGTTGTGACCGAGGCGACTTAAATCTTTTCCAAAAACCGCACAAGATCGAATATTACGGTCGGACGGTTGTGAATGTAACGATATTCGTTACGGTTATTCGGTGTATGTACACTCTTCCGGGACCACGGAGTCAGCGGGAAGTCCACTGATGCCCAACACCATCCACCGACAGACAGTGTCGGTCACTGGTGGGCCTATCTGCCCCCCGTCAGGTGAGCGGCGGACGCCAGTACAGTGAGACTCGACTAGCCTATCGCTGCTCAGCCGGACCGACTCGCCCCCGTCTCGGCAGTGACACGACCGGCCCAGTCCGGTGACGGCTTCCGGGGTATCGAAACCCTTACCGCCGGGCCACGCCTCGCCTCGGCCATGAGCGACACGGAGAACGTGGTCGACCCCGAGGAAGTGCGCCACGTCGCGGATCTGGCGCGCATCGACCTCGACGACGAGGAGGTCGACCGCTTCACCGACAAGTTCGCCGACATCCTGGCATACTTCGAGACGCTCGACGAGGTGCCAGAAGTCGAGGCCGAGGAGGACCTGGCAAACGTCATGCGCCCCGACGACGTCCACGACGGGCTCTCACAGGCGGAGGCACTGGACAACGCCGCCGAGACCGAGGACGGCTACTTCAAGGGACCGAACGTCTCGTGACGACGGCGTCCGATCGAGTCGCGACCAGCCACCGAGCACTGACCCACGACGTATGAGTACGGACTACAACGGCTACATCACGACAGAACGGATCGACGCCACCGGCGACGGCGCGCTAGCGGACGTGACCGTCGCGGTCAAGGACAACATCTCCACCGAGGGCGTCCGCACCACCTGCGGATCCGCCATGCTGGACGACTACGTCCCGCCGTTCGACGCAACGGTCGTAGAACGGATCAAGGCGGCCGGCGCGACGATCCCGGGCAAGACCAACATGGACGAGTTCGGTATGGGCACGACGACCGAAACGTCGGCCTTCGGCCCCACCGAGAACCCAGTCGCCGAGGGACACGTCCCCGGCGGCTCCTCCGGTGGCTCGGCCGCCGTCGTCGCCGCTGGGGACGCGGACATGGCGCTGGGTACCGACACGGGCGGCTCGGTCCGGGCACCCGCCGCCTTCTGTGGCGTCGTCGGCATCAAACCGACCTACGGGCTCGTCTCGCGCTACGGCATCGTCGCCTACGCCAACTCGCTCGAACAGGTCGGCCCCATCGCCCCGACCGTCGAGGAGGCCGCACAACTGCTCGAAGTCATCGCCGGCCCGGACGAACGAGATGCGACCACCCGAGACGCGAGCGACGCCCAGGAGACGGGCGTCGAAGAGGGCGAGGGTGCCTACGACTACGTCGCTGCCGCGGACGGCGACGTCGACGGTCTGGACATCGGCATCCCGACGGAACTCCTCGATGGCGCCGACGAACGCGTCACCGAGGTGTTCTGGGACGCCATCGACGACCTCGAATCCCAGGGTGCGAGCTATCACGAGGTCGACCTTGAGAGCCTCCGTCACGCCGTCGAGGCCTACTACGTCATCGCGATGAGCGAGGCCTCGTCGAATCTCGCCCGCTTCGACGGCGTCCGCTACGGGCAGTCCGGCGGCTACGACGGCAACTGGAACGAGACGTTCGCCCGCGCCCGCGAGGAGGGCTTCGGCGAAGAAGTCAAATCACGCGTGCTGCTGGGCACCTACGCCCTCTCTGCGGGGTATCACGACAAGTACTACAAGAAGGCCCAGGACGCACGCGCCTGGATCAAACAGGACATCGACGAAGCGCTTGACGACGCGGACGTGCTCGCGTCGCCAACCATGCCGGTGCCACCGATGGAACTCGGCGAGAGCCTGGAGGACCCACTCACGATGTACCTCGCCGACGCGAACCCGACGCCGGTGAACCTGGCGAACCTCCCCGCTATCTCGGTGCCCGCGGGCGAAACCGACGGTGGCCTTCCGGTGGGCCTCCAGCTGGTCGGTCCCGCCTTCGGCGAGAAGGCGATCATCCGCGCCGGCAGCGCGCTGGCCTGAGGTCCGTTCTCCGACTGCGTATTCGGTGGCTGGTCGCCGGAGAGCCTGGCGTGCCGGCTCGGGACGTCAACTTTCAAGCGCCACTGCGACGGATCGTATCCACATGACCGACGGGACCGCGCGGGCAACAGATCCGAACGAGGCCTTCGACCTCGTGGGTGACGAGACGCGATTTGCGATCGTTCGGGCGCTGTGGGACCTGACCGACTGGCGGAGCGACCCGGCCTCGTTCGCGGAACTCCGGGCCGAGGCCGGTGTGAAAGACTCGGGACAGTTCAACTACCACCTCGACAGGCTCTGTCCGGAGTTCGTCCGGTCCGTCGACGGTGGATATCGGCTCACCGAGGCCGGTCGACGCGTCGTCGGCGGGGCCGTTTCGGGGATCTATACGGACCACGACGTCTCGTTCGAACCGGAACCGGTCGGTGCGTGTCCCGCCTGCGAGGGGACGCTCGAACTCGGCTACGAAGGCGGATTCATGACGGTAACCTGCGGCGACTGTGACAAGCGACTCGTCGACATGTCGACGCCACCGGTGTTGATCGCCGAGTCCGACCCCGAGAACATTCCGTCGGTTCTCACGCGACACGCCATGGCCGAGGTCCAGCGGATGAACCGTGGCTTTTGCGTCTACTGCGGCGGCCCGCTCGAGTCGAGGCTCGACCTCCCGTCCGACGGTGCGGGATTCGACGACCTGGTAGTCGAGTTCGACTGCGCCGCCTGTGAGAAGTCATTCCAGTGGAACGTGTTCGTCTCCATCCTCGACCACCCGGCGGTCGTCTCGCTGCTCCACGACGCCGGCATCGACGTCAGGGACTTGCCGGTGTGGTCGGTGTTCACCGACCTCGACCTGGAGGGCCGAATCGCCTCGAGCGATCCACTGCGGGTCGAAGCCACCATCCAGGTCGAACACGGGGCCGTGACGGTCACGCTCGACGAGACGCTGACGACGGTCGACTACGCGGAATCGACTGCGAACGAGCCTCCCGAATAGGTCCCACTCACGGACGCCTGCGGAATCGGGGGCGAACTGTCAAGGCTATTCGCACTCATCGACCGAGTATGAGTGACGGTGATCGGGGCGAGGCGGACCCGGACGAGGTGTTCAGTGCCGTCGCGAACGAGACCCGATTCGATATTCTCCAGGCGGTGTGGGACCTGACCAAGACCGGAGCGCGCGACTCGACGGCGACGTTCGCGGACATCCGCGCCGAGGCCGGCGTTCGGGATTCGGGCCAGTTCAACTACCACCTCCAGGAACTGATACCGCGATTCGTCCGGAAGACCGACGACGGGTACGACGTGACCCACGCCGGTTCGCGGCTCGTGGGCGCAGTCGTCTCCGGGGTCTACACCGACGACGAGACCGCACTGGCACCAGAACCGGTCGGCGAATGTCCGAACTGCGGCGGTACCGTCGAGGCCGGGTACGACGACGGTCAGATGCACATCGACTGCGTCGATTGCGGGGTGACGATCACCGACATGGGCGCGCCACCGATCCTCGCCGCGAGCTACGACGCCGCGGAGTTGCCCGCGGTGTACAGCAAGCACCTCGTCAGCGAAATCGAACGGATCAACCGCGGCTTCTGTCCGTATTGCAGTGGCCGCATCGACGTCAGCGTCGACGAGATGGACGAGTCGCCCATCGAGGGGGTCGATGGGTATCTCGACGTACTGGTCACCTGCCGGGAGTGCGGCGGCGAGATCCACTCCGCCGTGGGCGCGGCGGTCATCGACCACCCCGCGGTCGTCTCGCTGTTCCACGACGCTGGCATCGACGTGCGGCGGACGCCACTGTGGGAACTCGATCCGCTGTTCGACGCGCCGGGCGAGGTGGTGGACGAGGACCCCTTGCGCGTCGAGGCGACGGTCGAAGTCGACGGCACGGCCCTCGACCTGGTACTAGACGAGGATTTGAACGTGCTGCAATACGAGCGCCGGGCGGTCGACGACGGAAACTGACGCGGAGCGACCTGCGAATCGCAGTTTCGTGCCGTCCATGCACCATCGTTGGCCGGTCGAGTCTCGTCTGGCACCGCGACGACCTGCTACCCTCACCGAGACAGTGACCGCGGCATCAACTGGGTCGTCCCGTTCCCGTCCGGCAGTCGGCCCAAAGTTTACTCGCTCGCGACTCACAGGAGATTTTTTACGGACTATCGTGTAGAACCTGATGATGCCCGAGATCACCGTCTCGGAAGACCTGTACCGCCAGATCGAGACAGAGTCTTCTGACGAAGACGTCGACAAGACCCTGTGGAAGATGGTCGGCGCGTACCGACGCGCGAACAATCCCGAAGCCGACACGACCTGACCGGGGTACAGCCGCGAGTGGTGGCTTCTGGCGGTAGCGACGCGTTCACGGCCGAGTCTGACTCACCCGTTCAGGAGCCGTTGGTTCGGTTCCCACCCGCCCCAGGCCCCGACACTGCTATCGTGTTCGCTCCCCAACCATTCTCATGGACGAAGCGACTGGGGCACGTGACGTATCGACTGACGAATCGAGGTCTGTTCAGTCCGCGATGGGCGTCGGTGCCGCGGTCGGTACTGGTGTGGGGGCCGCGCTGGGCATCGCGCTCGAGGACCTCGCGACGGGGATGGCCCTCGGCGTCGCTCTGGGCGTGAGTTTCGGTGCAATCGTCACCTCTCACCGGCGAAGAACGGCGGCGTGAATCCGGGGCCACCGGTGTGACAGCGACCGCCTGCTTCTGGACCGTTACCGGAGTTGCTCATAGACGCCAGCGAGCCTGTCGACGGAATGTTCCACGCTGATCGACTCCCGGCGAGCGAGACACTCCTCGCTGAGCCGTTCACGTTCGCCGAACGTCCGCTCGATGACGTCACTGAACGCGGGAATGTCGTCGGGTGGCGCTTTGTAGCCAGTTTCGCCCTGGTCGATCGTATCCGCGAGCGCCGCACTCGCGACGCCCGCAACCGGCGTTCCACAGGCGTTGGCCTCCAGTGCGGCGAGGCCCTGCGTCTCGACGGGGCTGGGGAACGCGAACACGTCGAGGGCGGTGTAGAACGCGGGGAGTTCGTCACGGTCGAGCCATCCCAAAAAGTACGCGTCCACGTCGGCACTGGCCGCTGCCCGCTCCAGGTCCTCCCGGGCCGGCCCGTCCCCGCTGAACACGAGCGTCACGTCCATGCCGTCGGCCGCCTCGACGATGGCCTGGAGGTTTTTCTCGTAGCCGTGTCTGCCGGTGTATCCGACCAGCGGTCCGTCAGGCAGGTCGTGTCGGTCACGGAAATCTTCCGTCTCGACCGGCCGGAAGAAGTCGACGTCGACGCCGTTGGAGACGACTTCGACCGGCGTGGTCGTTCCCAACTGGTCGCGGATGTGCGAGGCCGTCCGTTCGCTCGGCGCGACGACGACGTCGGTCCGGTCGAGAAACCGCCGTTCGTACTCTTCGGCGCTTCGCTCGACCGCCCGTTCGATCGGTCTCGTGAACGCCAGGTATTCGGCGTATTCGCTCGTGGGCGTGTGATACGAGGCGACCATCGGCAGGTCGTGTTTCCGCGCGAGTCGCATCCCGGCGAGGCCGAGACTGAATGGCGAATGGGCGTGGACGATTTCCGCGCTGTCCACGGCCTCCGGAACCCCAGGAACCCCGACGCGAAAGCCCTCGTAGAAGGGAAAGGGGATGCTGCTGACGGGATACTCGCCGTCGGTGGCCTCGTGGTCGCTGTCCGGATAGACGACGTCCATGCGGCCACCACGGCGCTGCCAGCGGTCCCGCCAGGTCTGGATGGTGTAGGTGACGCCGTTGTGCGTCGGGAGATAGGAGTCCGTAAACGCGGCCACCCTCGGCAGGTCCATGGGACTATCGTATGCCAACCGGGACTTAATGCGTTGCCATCTCGGCTGCCCCAGCCCCGACCGCTCGACTGCAACGCGGGCAACTGCGGAGCCGATACTGCGACCGGCCGGGTCACGCGGTGGAACGAGCGAACGCAAACTATACCTGCCGTACGCCGGGAGGGTTCAACGATCGGATGGACACCGATGCCATCGCTCGCGAGCGCATCGACCGCCTCCGCGAACTCGCCGAAGCGGCGACGCTCGCCGGACACGAGGACCGCGCCCGTCGCTACGTCCGCCGAGCGCGCCGCATCGCCGAGCGCAATCGCCTCAGTCTCCCCCGCGAGTTCACGCGGTTCACCTGTGACAGCTGTGACGCCTACCTGCGACCCGGGAAAAACGCACGCGTTCGACTGCAGAACGGCCACGTCGTCATCACCTGCGACTGCGGCGTCCAGGACCGGTATCCGTACGACTGACGCGGTCACGACACCGCAGTCGCCCGGCATGGGCCGCTATCGACGCCGAATTCGGCGGCCATGCTGAGACCCACCACCCGTAACCGTTGAGTGGCTGCCGTCCAAGTGGTAGATACATGAGCGATAGCACGCGCGCACAGCGGCTTCACGAACTCGACGTCACTGTCTGGGTCGGGAAGAAGGGCCTCGACCCCGTCGAAGACGAACTCAACGACCAACTGCAGGAGGCTGACTTCGTGAAGGTCAAGTTCCTGCGCTCGTCGCGTGGCGGGACGACGTCCGAGGACCTCGCCGCCGACCTCGCAGAACGGGTCAACGCGGAGGTCGTCCGGAGTCGTGGTCACACGGCAATCTTCGAACGATGACCGGGGTCGTCTCACTCGCCGGGACGATTCTCCAGACAGACACGACGGTCGAACCTTCCGGCGCCATCGCGAAGTTCCTCGCGGAGTCGTTCGGCCTCGCGGCCCAGACTGCGAACGCGGTGGGCTCGGCGATCACGTTCGTCGTCTCGTTCGTCGTCCTCTACGCGCTCGGCCGGATCGTCATCAGCCCGGTCGTGGGTCGGTTCCTCTCTGCGCGCGATCTCGACGAACACGCGAGGCGACCGCTCCGGAAGCTTTTAAACTTCCTCATCGGGTTCGGTGCCCTCGGCATCGCCTTCGCTTTCGCCGATTACGGCAACATCCTCACGTCCATCGCGACGGTGGCCGCCGCGGCCACGCTCGCCATCGGCTTCGCGATGCAGGACGTCATCAAGAACTTCGTCGCCGGCATCTTCATCTACACCGATAGACCGTTCCGCATCGGGGACTGGATCGAGTGGGACGGCCACGCGGGCGTGGTCGAGGACATCAGCCTCCGCGTCTCCCGTGTCCGGACGTTCGACAACGAACTGCTGACGGTACCGAACTCGAACCTCACCGACGGCGTCATCAAAAACCCGGTCGCCAAGGAGCAACTCCGCCTGAAGTTCCTGTTCGGCATCGGCTACGACGACGACATCGACCGAGCGACCGAGATCATCGTCGAGGAAGCAGCCGACCACCCGGACATCCTCGACGACCCCCAGCCCTCGGTCCGTCTGACTGAACTCGGCGACTCCTCCGTCGGTCTCCAGTCCCGGATCTGGATCGCGGACCCAAGCCGTGCCGACTTCGTCAAGACCCGCGGCGAGTACGTCAGCGCCGTCAAGGAACGCTTCGACGAAGAAGGGATCAACATCCCGTACCCGAACCGCACCATCGGCGGCGGCATCGAACTCTCGAACGTCGAGGGACTCGTGGAACCGACCACCGGCGACGACTAGTCGCGTTCGGTCGCTTCGACCGCTTCTGTCTGGGAGACCGTCTCCAGTAGTTCCCGGACCACCCTGGTGACGAAGTCGGGATTGTCGAGATTCGAGGCATGGCCAGCGTCCGGGACCGCCGCGACCGTTGCACCGGGGATCTGCGTCCCGAGATAGCCGGCCTGCCGGCGCATGAACGGCGCCTCGTGCTCGCCGTAGAGGACGAGCGTCGACGTGGAGATAGCTGGGAACCGGACCTCGGTGCGGTGCTATCCCGCCACGGCGCGGATCACCTTGGCGAACTCGTCGGTGGCCATCTTCGGGCCGGTCTCGCGGATGCGCTCGATGCTCTCGTAGTCGCCGCTGACGCCTTCCCCCGAGACCCGTTCCTGGAGCCAGACCATCGCCTTCTCGACGCGTTCGTAGCCGAACAGGCGGACTGGCGGGATAGTCGCACGGAGCAACAGCGAGCGCTGGAGGCGCTCGCCGACCGAGAGCAGTTTCGGCGCGAAGGTGTCGGCGAGGACGAGTCCCGCCACCCTATCGGGGTGACGCGCGGCGTACACCTGGGCGATACAGCCGCCGGTCGAGAGCCCGCAGAGGACCGGCTGTTCGACGTCGAGCGCGTCGAGCAGTGCACCCAGGTCGTCGGCCAACAGGTCGATGGAATAGCGCCCCCGCCGGGAGCCGCCCGTACGGCCGTGGCCGCGCACGTCGTACGCGATGGTGGTGTACTCGTCGCTCAGGGCCTCGACTTGCGGATCCCACTGGGAGTGGTCGACGATAGCGCCGTGGACGAACACGACCGGCGGGCCGTCGCCGCGGCGCTCGTAGTACGTCTCGATGTCGTTCGTACGGACGGTGGGCATACCAACACGTAGACGCCCCGGCAAGATAAGGTAGTCAGCGGTCGCGGTGCCGAGCTGAGCAGTGCGTTGCGGTGCCGGGCGGAGCGGTGCCGTGCGGTGCCGGGCGGAGCAGTGCTGTGCGGTGCCGGGCGGAGCAGTGCTGTGCGGTGCCGGGCGGAGCGGTGCCGTGCGGTGCCGGGCGGAGCGGTGCCGTGCGGTGCCGGGCGGAGCGGTGCCGTGCGGTGCCGGGCGGAGCGGTGCCGT
>ENA-ORCR01000943-ORCR01000943.1-marine-metagenome-genome-assembly--contig:-NODE-943-length-10129-cov-6.811580_pt1 | contig 10129 bp, 10 predicted proteins | sample MGYA00237782_ERZ508514 | MGnify/ENA primary metagenome ERZ508514 (study PRJEB26185, sample SAMN06268960) | marine metagenome | isolation source: Eden Landing Ponds, San Francisco, CA, USA | place...
TCGGCTTCCTCCAACTGGAGGTCGCGTTCACGGAGGGCTACGCCGCGGCGCGCGGCCTCGCGTTCTACGAGGGGTCGCTCGTCCAGACGCTGTTCTGGGCGCGGCTCCCCGGAGACACCCTGATCATCCTGGGAACCGCTATCTACGTCGCGGACCTGATCCGCAAGCGGTTTGTCCTGCGGAGCTCCGCCGACGACCCCAGCGTCGACGACATGGCCGTCGCGGAGGGGATCATCGACGACGACTGAGACGGGCAGTCCGCGTCTCGCCGCTCAGCCGTCGAACCGATCGCCGCGGCTCGACCAGTGTTCGGCGTCGCTCGCCAGATCTCGAACCTCGCGTTTGATCCCCGCGTAGTTGTCGACGATGTCGCCGGTCGTGACGATACCGACCGGCGTCACCCCGTCGACGACGACGAGCTTTTTGATCCCCTCCGTGCGCATGCGGTCGGTCGCGGTCCGGAGGGTCTTCTTCGGCTGGATCGTCGCGAGCGGGCTACTCATCGCCTTTCGAAGCGGTATCTCCGACAGTGGAGCGTCGGTGACGTACCCCGCGTGGAGCACGTCGGCCTCGGTGGCGATCCCGGTCGGCGTCCCCTCGTTCGTGACCACCACGCTGCCGACGCGGTTCCGGAGCATCCGTTCGGCCGCCGCCCTGACCGACGCGCCGGCGTCGCAGGTGACGAGGTCGGTCGTCATCACGTCTTCGACGAGCATGCGCCCCCGTACGCGGAGGGCCTACTTGACGACGGGGGCGAGAGGAGCGACGAGACGGGCGGACCCTGCGGGCTCGCGCCCGCCGGTCACTCCGCGCGCCACTCCTCGCCCAACTCGTCGCGTTCCATCGATTCCGCGTCGCCGTCGCGGAACACGCTCACCCGGCCGGTCTCCTCGCTCAGCGTCACGGTCGCCACGACCTCCGGGCGGACCGAGGTCTCGATCGCGCTCATGTGACGCGACCCCATCCACGGCTCGTAGCTCACGTCGTCGACCAGGTCGGTCTCCTCGCTGCGGGTGCCTAGGTCGCGGAACCGCACCATCTGCTCCTCGATTTCGCCGTCGACCGCGACGACGATGCCGCCGTCCTGTTCGCGGCTCACCGACTCGATCGCCTCGACGAAGCAGTCCTCCGCGAACGCCGTCGGGCAGCTCTCGCGGGGCCACCGGTTCTCGCCCATCGGGTCGGCGTAGTCGCCGTAGTCGCGGTCGGCGACGACCGCGAAGTAGAGCCCGGGCCCCTTGACGTGCGGCTCGTCCCAGCCGTCGAACGTGAGGCTGGCGTGCTCGGCGCAGTAGGTCAGCCGGTCGATGATCTCTCGGACCCGCTCGTGAGCGCCGTACTCGATCGCGAGCCCGCTCATTCGGTCTCCTCCACTCGATTCGCGGCGTCGGTGTCGGCGGTGTCGGCGGCGCGTCGGCTCATACGCACACGAACGAGCGGGGCGTATATAAGGTGTCCCGAGTCGGACCGGAGGGCGGTCATGTCGGGCCGGTCGAGTCGGCCCGGGCCGGTGGCCGGTCGAGTCGAGGGCCGGTCGAGGCGGGTCCGATCGCGTCGACTCATCGCCACTGCGTGAACAGGCTCGCGTCGAACCGGTCGGCGCGGACGAGTCCGACGCCGAACGCGACCGCGACGGCGGCGGGGAGCAGGTTCCCGTACCAGAGGTTGATCCCGCCCCAGAGGATCACGAAGCTCACCATGTCGTCGAGCATGAACTCGCAGTCGCGCAGCCGATCGCGGAGCGCCGTCCCCGCGAACGCGCGGTCGAGCGTGACCACCGCGACCGTCGCCGACAACACCCACCCGGCGTAGTTCGACAGGGGGACGCCGAAGAAGGCGCCGCCGCCGAAGCTCCAGAACCCGAGCGCGACCGCGCCGGGGTCGAGCACCACGTCCATCGCCACCACCGCGGCGATCACGCTCGCGAGCCGGAGCCACCCGTTCGACGCCCGCGAGCCGAGGAGCAGGAGACAGAGGAGGTAGGCGTTCACCACGAGCGGGATGAAGAAGACCGGGAGCGCCAGCGGCACCCCGCCGAGCATCGGCCCGAGGCTCACGATGTACTCGAACGAGCCGTACGGCCACCCGGTCGCGACGCCGAACAGTTCGATCGCGTAGGTGTACGCGACGAGGACGCCGATCCACCCGACCGCGCGGCGGTCGATCGCGGGCAACACCCCGACGACGAGCGGCGAGCGCATCACCAGCACGCCGAACAGCACGAACCACGGGTTGAAGGCGAGCGGCTCGGGCACCCACCCCTCCGCGCTGCCGACGAGCGCGATCGCCCCGACGAGGGGGAACAGCACGGCGATGGTAAAGCGGTTCTCGCGGACGGTCCGGTCGAGCAGGCGCTCCGCCTCGCGGCGCGTGTCGGGGAGCCGCGAGCGGAGCGCGGCGAGGCGTCCCGGCGTCGAGGCGGATTCGGCGGGGGAAGGGGAGTCGGTCACGCGAGCGCCTCCGTGATCGGGTAGACGCGCCAGAGGCCGCCCATCGCCAACAGGGTACCGACGGCGGTGTTCAACGCCGGGAACCACCAGTACGCGCGGTCGACCGCGACCGACGACCGGGCCACCCACGCGACGAAGACGGGGTAGACGGCGAGCAGCGCGCCGAGTCGGGGGTCGACCGCGGCGAACGCGACGGCGGCGGCGACCCAGCAGGCGGCGCAGTAGGCGTACGTCCGCCCCTCGCCGAGCAGCGTCGCCGTCGTCCGGATCCCCGCCTCGCGGTCCGGTTCGATGTCGGGGATCGCGGAGAACGTGTGCATCCCCATCGCCCAGAGCCACGCGCCCGCGAGCGCCGCGAGCGGCGGATGCACTCCGGCAACGGCGGCGTACGCGGCGGCGCCCGGCAGCACGTACAGCCCGTTCGAGGCGGAGTCGAGGACCGGCGTCGTCTTGAACCGCACCGGCGGCGCGCTGTAGCCCGCCCCGAGCAGCAGGAAGCCGGCGAGGTACGGCCACGCGACCCGCGGCGTGACCGCGAACGCGGCGAGCCCGAGCGCGCCGGCGGCGACCACCGCGAGCGAGACGAGTCGGTCGCCGCGCCAGCGCGCCTCGCGACCCTCTTTCTTCGGATTCACTTCGTCGACGTCGACGTCGAAGGCGTCGTTGACGCCGTAGAGGAAGACGTTCGCCGGCACGAGGAAGTACGCCGCGAGCCCGACCGTGACCGGCGTGAACAGCCCGCTCACGTCGGTGATTCCGTAGGTGACTCCGACGGCGACGGGGCCGGCGAGGTACAACCAGAACCGCGGCCGCGACAGCACCAGCAGGTACCGGAGTAGGTCGGGAATCGAGCGTCGGTCGGAGGGTCCGGCTCGGTCGGTGTCGCTCACGGCTCCGATCACGCCGTCTTCGACAGCTCCTCGGCGGTCAGCTGCCCGCTGATGAGACACATCGGGACGCCGATACCGGGGGTCGTCGTCGACCCCGTGAAGTAGAGCCCGTCGAGCGCCTCCGAGCGATGCGGCGGCCGGAGTAGCGAGGTCTGTCGGAGGGTGTGTGCCAACCCGAGCGCACTCCCCTGATAGCTGTTGTAGCGGTCGGCGAAGTCGTCGACGCAGAACGTCTCCTCGAAGATGATCCGGTCGCGAAGCTCCGTGCCGGTGTTCTCCGCGATGTCGTCCAACACGAGGTCGCGGTACTCCTCGCGGAGCTCCGGCGTGTCTTCTAGCCCGGGCGCGATGGGGACCAAGGCGAACAGGTTGCTGTGGCCCTCGGGCGCGACCGTGTCGTCGGTCTCGGAGGGGACACAGAGGTAGTAGGCGGGGTCGTCGGGCCACGACGGGTCATCGAATATCTGTTCGAAGTGGCGGTCCCACCCCGTCGGCAGCACCAGCGTGTGGTGTTCGAGGTTCGGCACGTCGCCCTCGACGCCGAGGTACAGCAGGAACGCGGAGGGCGCGTACGTCCGCGACTCCCAGTACTCGTCGCTGTACTGCCGCTTGTGTTTCGGGAGCAGCTCCCGCTCCGTGTGCGCGTAGTCGGCGTCGGAGACGATCAGGTCCGAGAGGTAGCGCTCGCCGTCGGCGGTGTCGAGCGCGAACCCCCCGCGGCGCCCCTCGATGGCCGTCACTTCGGCGTCGGTGACGTACTCCACGCCGAGCTCGCCCCCCAACTCGACGATTCCGTCGACGACGGCGCCGATCCCGCCCTCGGGGTAGTAGACGCCCATGTTGTAGTCGACGTGGCTCATCAGGTTGTACAGCGCCGGGGTGTTCGTCGGCGAGCCGCCCAGAAAGACGAGGGTGTACTGCATCAGCTGCTGGAGCTTCGGGTGATCGAAGTACTCCTCCACGTGTCCCTGCATCTTGCCGAGCAGCGAGAGCCCCCACGAGTACCGGAGCACGTCCTTGTCGACGTAGTCGCGGAGGCGCGGGCGGTCCTCGTACACGAAGTGCTCCATCCCGATCTCGTAGGTGCGTTCGGACTCCTCTAAGTAGGCCTCGAACGCCTCGCCCGCGCCGGGCTCGTACTCCTCGAAGAGCGCCTTGTTCGCCTCGCGGTCGGGGAGCACGTCGACCGTGTCGCCGTCCTTCCAGAACACGCGGTAGTGGGGGTCGAGCCGCTCCAGTTCGTAGAAGTCGGACGGCTCGCGCCCGAAGTGGCCGAAGAACCGCTCGAACACGTCCGGCATGAGGTACCACGACGGTCCCATGTCGAACCGGAAGCCGTCGGCCTCCAGCCGGCTCGCGCGCCCGCCGAGCTGTTCGTTCTTCTCCAAGAGGGTCACGTCCGCGCCGGCGTCCGCGAGGTAACACGCGGTCGAGAGCCCGCCGAATCCCCCGCCGATCACGGCGACGGATTCGCCGGCCACGGCGTCGATGTCCGGGGCCACGTCCATACCCGATCGTAGGGTCGGCGGCGGTATAAATACCGGCCAGACGCGGCGGGCGAGGCGTCGGATCGACGGCGAGTGAGCTATCGGTTCGGCGGCGGTCGGACGCGCCGCGAGTGGGTACGCCTAAGTCGGCGACGGCTCTACTGATCGCCACATGGAGCCCACGGTCGCGATCACCGGCGCAACGAGCGGGATCGGACGGGCGGTCGCCGAGGCGTTCGTCGACGAGGGGGCGTTCGTCGCCGTTTCCGGACGCGACGGCGACGCGGTCGACCGGACGGTCGCGGCGCTGAACGAGCGCGATGGCGGCGAGAGCGGTGACGGGGGAGAGGGCGGTGACGGGGGCGAGAGCGGTGATTCTGGCGCGGGCGGTGAGGAGGGCGCCCGCACCGACGCCGGCACCGCGTGGGGCGCCCGCGTCGACGTGCGCGACGAGTTCGACCTGGAGCGGTTCTTCGAGCGCGTCGCCCGGGAGGCCGGTCCGATCGACGCGGTGCTCGCGAACGCGGCCGTCTTCCACGGCGGGCCGGGAGCGAGCCCGACCGACGAGACGAGCTACGCCGACTACGACGACACGATGCGGACCAACGCCCGCGGCGTCTTCGCGACGATTTCGGAGGCGGTTCCGCACCTCGCCGAGGACGCGCGAATCGTCGTTCCATCGGGAGGCGTCGCTCACGAATCCCGCTCGGGGATGGGCGCGTACGCCGTCTCGAAGGCGGCGGCCGAGGCGGTCGCGCGCGGGTTCGCCGCCGACCTCGACGCGACCGTCGGCGTCATCGACCCGGGGCTCGTCGCCACCGACCTCACCGGGAAGGAGCGCGCCCGCGAGCCCGAGAGCGTCGCGCCGCTGTTCGTCTGGGCCGTCACCGAGGCGCCCGCCGAAGAGCTGAACGGCCAGCGGCTCGGCCTCCGCGAGTGGAAGGCGGCGACGCGGTAAGCGACTTCAAAACCCCGTGGTGCGGTCTCAGACTTCCTCGACCCGGGACGCGGCGTCGACCCCGGGCCGCTCCGCCGCCAGCCCGGCGACCGCGTCCATGAACGCCGTCCGGTAGCTCGCCGGTCCCGCCGGGTCGTCCTCCGCGGCGCGCTCCCCGGCCAGCCCGTACGCCGCGCACCCGGCGAGCGCGGCCTCGGTCGTCGACCCCGGCGCCCCGTCCGCCTCGCCGACGACCGCCGCGAGGGTTCCGAGCGTGCTCGCGAGCATACAGCCGGACCCGACGAACGAGCCCATGCGCTCGTGACCGACCGCCAGTTCGTGCGCTCGCTCGTCGTCGGCGACGACGTCGGTCGGGCCGGACGCGACGACGACCGCTCCCGTCTCCGCCGCGAGCGCCCGCGCCGCGTCCGGGAGGCCGGCGTCGTTCTCGCCGACGGACTCGACCCCCCTCACCGTCGCCTCCTCGCCGGCGAGCCCGCGGATCTCCCCGGCGTTGCCCTTGATGACGTCGAACGCAACCGCGTCTAACAGCCGCCCGACCGACTCGACGCGGTGCGGCGTGGCCCCGTACCCGACCGGGTCGAGCACGACCGGGACGCCCGCCTCGTTGGCTCGCCGGCCCGCGTCGACCATGGCGTCGATATCGGTGGTAGAGGCCGTCCCCGTGTTGATGACGACCGCGTCCGCGCCGGCGGCCATGTCGCCCGCCTCCGCCGGGGCGTCGGCCATCACCGGGAGCCCGCCCCAGTGGAGCGTGACGTTCGCGGTCTCGCTCGTCGTCACGTCGTTGGTCAGGTGATGCACCAGCGGCGCGGTCGCCTCGACCGCGGACAGGACCTCCGCGAGCGGCAGGGGTTCGACTGGGTCGGTGAACCCGTCGTCGGTCGGCTCGCCGACCCCGTCGTCGGTCGACTCACCGCGCATCGTCGACCACCTCCCGAAGCTCCGCGGCGGCGGCGCGGGGATCCTCGGCGGCCGTGATCGCCGAGACGACCGCGACGCCGGCCGCGCCCGCCGCGGCGACCGCGTCCGCGTTGTCGGCGTCGATCCCCCCGATCCCGACCACCGGGAGGTCGACGGCGTCGGCGATCGACGCGACGCGCTCGGGGCCGACCCCGTTCGTCTCCGCCGGCACGTCCTTCGTGTCGGTCGCGTACACCGCGCCGACGCCGAGGTAGTCCGCGCCCGAGTCGGCGGCGGCACGCGCCTCGGGGACCGTCGACGCCGAGACGCCCACGATCGCCTCGTCACCGAGCCGCTCCCGGGCGACCGCGGCCGGCAGGTCGGACTGGCCGAGGTGGACGCCGTCGGCGTCGATCCCGGCGGCCAGGTCCACCCGGTCGTTGACGATCAGGGGGACGCCGGCGTCGGCGGTGAGTTCGCGGAGTCGACGCCCGAGGTCGTACCGCTCGCGCGTCGACCGCCCCTTCTCGCGCAACTGCACGGCGTCGACGCCGCCGTCGAGCGCCGCTTCGACGATCTCCGCCGTCGATCGTCCCGCAGACCGGCTCTCCTGTGTCACGAGATACGACCGCCATTCGGGGTGATTCATTAGTGGTACTTTCGAGTAGTAACTGAAAAGTGGTTCCGTCTGTCTCGGTGGTCGCTTATAAGTGAACTTGCGGTCGTCGGCGACGTGAACTCGACTCCGTCGAAATCTCCCGCTTCGAATCGATGCTCTCCCGCAACGACTGATCGGTGACGGGCACCGCTTGATCGACAGCGGCAGTTTGTGTGTCACTTCGGTTGATCGGTTATGTATACGTGATCGAGTGGTGTCGCTGTCGGTTGTTTATAAGCGATCGATGGTGGATCGACGGTGAACACCGCCAAAGCCCCAGCCGTTCTCGGCTCCCACAACTCGCTGCGGTCCTCGGTCGCTACGCTCCCTGCGGTCCTTGCGTCGCTGGGGTTCGCCGAGAACGGCTGCCCCTTTGAGTCCCACCCAACCGCCACCGCACAGCACCTCACACCTCCCCAGCCTCGTCGCCGGCGGCTCCGCCGCCGGCTGCCCGTGGCGCGTCGCGCCACGCTGTCACCGGCGCTACGCGCCGGTTGCAAGCGAGAGCGTCGCTCTCGCCCTGTCGCTCGCGCTTAAAAGCGTTCGCGACTCCCTCGCGCGGTCTGCTCGCGGTCGTCAGAGACGACCGCTCGGAGGCGCGCGCCAACTGCAATCGCCGATATCGGGTGCCGTCGCTCGGCGCGACCGGCGCCATGACCGCCCTTTTTAAGCGTCGCAGACACCCATCTCCGGGTATGACCACGGTCTGGCTCGTCGATCGGCAGTTCGACTCGAAGGGGCTCGTGCGGCTCACCTACGCCACCGAGGACGGCGAACGGATGCACACGAAGGAGCTGGCCGAGCAGCGGCTCGTCACGGGCGACGGGATCACCGCCGGGCGCGAGGTCGAGGAGAACGCGCTCGGGGAGAGTCCGGCCGACGAGGTCGACCGGTTCGCGTCGGAGGCGTCGAAGATGGCCGCCGAACACGACCTCGACGACACGGTCTGACGGCTGCTGACCGCGCCCTCTGTCCGCGCCGCCTCACATAACCGAGTCCGTTAAGGGGGAACCGGCGGAACGTGAGCGTGAAATGCCCAGTGGTGAGTACGACCCCGACGCCGTCGAGCCGCGGTGGCAGCGGCGATGGGTCGACGAGGAGACGTACGCCTACCCCGACGACGACCCGGTCGATCCGAACACCGTCTTCTCAATCGACACGCCCCCGCCGACGGTATCGGGGAGTCTCCACATGGGCCACCTGTACGGGTTCACCCTCCAGGACTTCGTCGCGCGCTTCGAGCGCATGAACGGCGGGGCGACGTTCTTCCCGTTCGGCTACGACGACAACGGGATCGCCTCCGAGCGACTCACCGAGGACGAACTCGACATCCGCCATCAGGACTTCGAGCGCCGGGAGTTCCAGGCGAAGTGCCGTGAGGTCTGCGCGCAGTACGAGGAGCAGTTCACCGAGAACGTCCAGTCGCTCGGCGTCTCCGTCGACTGGGACCACACTTATCAGACGATCGAGCCGCGCGTCCAGCGCGTCTCCCAGCTGTCGTTCGTCGACCTCTACGACCAGGGCCGCGAGTACCGCGAGAAGGCGCCCGCGATCTGGTGTCCCGAGTGTGAGACCGCCATCTCGCAGGTCGAGACCGAGGACGACGAGCAGGCCAGCCACTTCAACGACATCGCATTCCCGGTCGCCGGGCGCAACGCGAACGACGACGACCCCGACGAGTTCGTCATCTCGACGACTCGCCCCGAACTCCTCCCCGCCTGCGTCGCCGTCTTCGTCCACCCCGACGACGACGAGAACCAACACTTGGTCGGCGAGTCCGCCGAGGTCCCGCTGTTCGGCCACGAGGTACCGATCATCGCCGACGAGCGCGTCGACATGGAGACCGGCTCCGGTATCGTGATGTGCTGTACGTTCGGCGACCAGAACGACATCGAGTGGTACCAGGTCCACGACCTAGACCTCCGGGTCGCCATCGACGAGTCCGGCCACATGACCGGTGTCGCCGAAGCGTACGAGGGGCTGCACTCCTCGGAGGCCGCCGAGGCAATCGTCGAGGACCTCGACGAGGCGGGAGCGCTGCTCGACCGCCGCGACATCACTCACACGGTCAACGTCCACGAGCGTTGCGGGACGAGCGTCGAGTTCCTCGTCACCGAGCAGTGGTACATCGAGATGCTCGACAAGACCGACGAGTACCTCGAGATCGGTCGGGAGATGGAGTGGTCCCCCGAGAAGATGTTCAGCCGATACGAGCACTGGGTCGAGGGGCTCCAGTGGGACTGGCTCATTTCCCGCCAGCGGTCCTCCGGTATCCCGTTCCCGGTGTGGTACTGCGAGGACTGCGACGAGGTCGTCGTCGCCGAGAAGGCAGACCTGCCCGTCGACCCGCTCTCCGACGACCCGCCGGTCGACGCGTGTCCCGCGTGCGGACACGACGAGTTCGAGCCTGAAAACGACGTGCTCGACACGTGGGCCACCTCCAGTCTCACCCCCCTGATTAACGCCGGCTGGGACTGGGACGAGAAGGCCGAGGAGTTCACGATGGAACACCCGGAGCTGTACCGGTTCGACCTCCGTCCGCAGGGCCACGACATCATCAGCTTCTGGCTGTTCCACACGCTCGTCAAGTGCTACGAGCACACCGGCGAGGTCCCCTTCGAGGAGACGATGATCAACGGGCACGTCCTCGACGAGAACCGCGAGAAGATGTCGAAGTCCGTCGGCAACGTCGTCGAGCCTGAGACCGTGCTCGAGGAGTTCCCGGTCGACGCCACGCGCTACTGGGCCGCCGGCACCGCCGTCGGCGACGACTTCCCGTTCAA
>ENA-ORCR01000944-ORCR01000944.1-marine-metagenome-genome-assembly--contig:-NODE-944-length-10127-cov-3.773731_pt1 | contig 10127 bp, 10 predicted proteins | sample MGYA00237782_ERZ508514 | MGnify/ENA primary metagenome ERZ508514 (study PRJEB26185, sample SAMN06268960) | marine metagenome | isolation source: Eden Landing Ponds, San Francisco, CA, USA | place...
GGGCGCTCTCGTAGATTTCGCCCGGGATGGCCTCGCCGTCGTGGCCCTCGGCGACGAAGTCGGCGAGTTCGTCGAGTGCGGCGGCGGTTTCGTCGTCGACGCTCACTTCTGGCCGCTCGGTTCGCGAGACGGTGTAGTTGTACTCGTTGTCGGTGCGGTCGGCCCACTCGCTGGCGAGTGCGACCCGGCCGAAGGCGTCCTCGACGGCCCAGTCTGGGTCGTCGTCGGCGACGTGACCCTCTTTGAGCGCTGTTTCCATGCGCGCGTCGTCGTCGTCGAACATCCCCAGCACGGCGGCGAAGGTGTATGGCAGGCGAACTCGCTCGACGAATTCGCCGTCGATGAACTCACGGCGGCGTTCCCGGTCCTGCGTGTCGTTGTGATCGAAGTCGACGGCGTGGCTGTCCGCACCGTCGGCGACGGCCTCGAACAGGTCGCTCGCTTCGAGGGCTTCGGGTGGGACGTCCGAGAGCGAGAGGAGGAACGGATACACGCGCTCTGCCCGACGTTCTTCCGTCTCGGTGCCCGACTCCTCGCCGTAGTAGAGGCGCTCGACGCGGTCGAACTCGTCGACCAACTGGTCCAATCGTTCGACGCTGAAGTCGCGGGCCCTGTTGGGGTCCTTCGCGAAGAAAAATCGCAGGACCTCCGGGTCGAGCATCTCCAGGACGTCGTGTGCGAGGATGATGTTCCCCTCCGAGGAGGAGAAGGGCTCGCCGTCGAGGGTGAACCACTCGTAGACCATCGGCTCCGGGGGCTCGATGTCGAGGACGTTTTCGGCGATGTCGACGCCGGAGGGCCACGATCCCTCTGCGTGGTCCTTGCCGAAGGGTTCGAAGTCGACGCCCAGCACCTGCCACTGGGCGGGCCACTCGAAGCGCCAGGGCAACTTCCCTTCCCGGAAGGTGGCAGTGCCCTCGTGGCCACAGCCGTCGATCGTTCGATTCCCGGCTTCGATGTCCGTACAGCGGTACTCGACGGTCCGTTCGTCGACGTGCACGTCGGTGACGGTCTCGGTGACTTTCCCGCACTCCGAACAGAACGGGTTGAACGGGACGTAGTCCTCGTCGACCTTGTTCTGGTACTCGCTGAGCACCTCGCAGGCCTGATCGCGGTTGCGGAGGACGTGTTCGACGACGTCGTCCATGCGGCCCGACTCGTACAGTTCGGTCGTCGACACCACGTCGATGGGCACGTCGAGAACGTCGGCGGACCCGGCGATCAGTGTCGAGAAGTGCTCGCCGTAGGAGTCACAGCAGCCGAAGGGATCGGGGATGTCCGTGTACGCGTGCCCGAGGTTCTTGCCGAGGGCGCCCGCGTTCACGTCGCCGAGTTCGACGATGTTCCCGTCCAGGTCGGCGAGTTTCCGGGGGAGCTTCCGGAGGGGGTCACGGTCGTCGGTGGTGAACACCTGACGGACCTCCCAGCCGCGTTCGCGCAACACTTCGGCGACGAAGTACCCGCGCATGATCTCGTTGACGTTCCCGAGATGGGGCACGCCCGAGGGGGAGATGCCGCCCTTGATCACGACCGGCTCTGCTGGGTCCCGGGCCTCGACGGCATCGGCGACTTCGTCGGCCCAGAAGGCGTAGTGGGCCTCACCGTCCCGTTCGTCGCTGCCGGTATCGTCGGCCGAGACCGTCGCGTCAGGGACGTCGGTTTCGTCTGCGCTCTGTGTCCCGCCCAGTTCGTCGGGTTCGCTCTCGCTCATCCTCGCACCTCTGTGGTGTCGTTCATCGACCGCTCCACTCGGTCGGCGGTTCGCCGACGGTCGCTGGGACGACGTCGGTGCCCTCGTGGTCGCCGGACCGGATGGCTCGCTCGACGCGTGCAGGGTCGTCGCCGTCGAGCACGACGGTCCTGATGCCCGACCGCTGGACGATTTTCGCCGCGAGCAGGTCCACTGGAGCGTTGCTCCCCGCGTCCATCTCCAGGTCGGCGATCAGGTCGACCAGGTCGTCGGCGGTGATCTCGTCGTACTTCGTCGCGTCGCCGTTCTCGCTCGGGTCGTCGTCGTAGACGCCGTCGACGCTCGTCGCGTACACGAGGAGGTCGGCGTTGACGTACTCCGCGAACGCGGCACTGACGGCGTCGGTCGTCTGTCCGGCGACTGTCCCGCCCATGACCGGAATGTCGCCACGTCGGATGGCCTCGCCGCCGCTCTCGTAGCTCTCGGGCGGCGTCGGCGCCGCCCGTTCGTCCAGCGCGGCAATGAGGAGGCGACCGTTCAGTCGCGTTACCTCGATGCCCAGCTGGTCGAGTTCGATCTCGTTGGCGCCGAGGTCGCGGGCGGCCCCGATGTACTCGCGCGCTGTCGGACCCCCGCCCACGACCGTGCCGAGTGTGAATCCGTCGGCATCGAGCGATTCGAGCGCGTCGGCGTAGGCCTGGACTCGCTCCGGACCCACCGTCGGCACGAGCACGCTCCCGCCGATGGAGACGACTACTTTCATTGGGACGGCGTAACCGCGAGGCGGTCTTAAGGGTTGTCAAGCCGGGATGAACGCACACGCTCGGCCCGGCGGAACGCCCCTCGACCGACCCGGTCACTCCCCCTCGACCCGTCGAAAGCCACAATTTACCCGAATATTGGGGCAACAATTGCCTCAATTTCACACTGAGTCTGCCGGTTCGAAACGGTTTATGACACGAGCTGGGGCAGTTCTGCGAAAAACGTCTCGCGGATGTAGAAGCGATATTAAAACGTCTCGGAGGCCGTAAAAACGTTATAAAATCTCGATACCCCTCCGTTTTGCACCGGTCGTCTGTGAAACGACACGAAGCAAGGCTAAGCTTCCTTCCTTTATATGGCTATACGGGTCCCAGAGAGAAGCGAGGTGTCAACATGAGCTCGATACTACAGCCCTCCACCGAAGACGAGCCGTCCAAAGAAGAGCGACTCAAGGCCTATCTCACGCGGAAGGCCGAGGACGGCGAGATGTACTTCAAGAGCAAATTCATCGCAGACGAAGTCGGCCTCTCCCCCAAAGAGATCGGCGCGCTCATGGTGAAGATCCGCGACTCCGCGACCGACCTCGAGGTCGAAAAGTGGTCCTACACGAGCGCGACCACGTGGCGCGTCGAAACCGCCTAGAGGTGACAGTCCGTTGCCCCGCACGGGCCGAGTCACAGGCACATCCGTCGAGTCCAGCCACCACTAATTCGACGGTCGCGCGTACCGGGGTCTCGAACGGTCGATAATCCCACCCTACTGGAATTCGGACACACCACAACCGTCACACGCAAATTCGGACACACTGCGACATCGCTTCCGACCCACGACATGCCGTCGTGAACACGTCGCGACACGCTCCCGTTGTCACACACCCCTGTTTTCCGGCGTGGCGGGCCCTCCTGGCTCGTCACCCCACTCCCCACTTCCATTCATCCACCCTCACGAGCGGAAGGTGTTCAGACTCTGAACCCAGTTCGGTCCGGTGATTTTGCTGTCAATCCGGGGGCCAGGTCCAGGGATTTATGCCGGGGTGCACCTAATCTCGGACCGATGGACGAGCGTCGCACACCGGCGGAGGGTCCGTCGGTCGAAGCCGTACAGTCGGTCTTCCAGGTGGCCGACGTGCGCGTCGGAGACGACGAGACGATTTACTACCTGGGAACGCCCCTGGCCTCGGCCGAGACGCTGGAACGAGAACTCTGGCAGCGATTCCGGGAGGCCGGATACGACGTGTCGCTGACGACGCGAGCCCAATCCTCGGCGCCGTTCGACGAGACGCCGGCCGTCCGGGACCGCTTCGGGCCGACGCGGCCCCAGTACGTCCTCGTCGCAGAACCGCGGTCACCACACATCGAAGGCATCCCCTGGACGAACCTCGTCTTCTTCGTGCTCACGGTGCTCTCGACGCTCCTCGTCGGGACGCAGTGGTACTACATTCAGGTCGATGGCCCGCTGGACCTGCTGAAGGCGTGGCCGTTCACTGCCGCAATCCTGGGCGTCCTCGCCGTCCACGAGTTCGGCCACTACGTCATGATCCGCTATCACGACGTGGACGCGAGCCTGCCGTATTTCATCCCGTTCCCCTCGCTCATCGGGACCATGGGCGCGGTCATCCGCATGCGCGGGCGCATCCCGGATCGGAAGGCGCTGTTCGACATCGGCGTCTCCGGCCCGCTCGCGGGACTGCTCGCGACGATGGTCGTCACGGTTATCGGCCTCCACCTCGATCCGATCACCGTCCCCCAGCGGGTGCTCGAGGGGTCCTCGACCTCGCTCAGATTCAACGACCCGCTCTTGCTCGTGATCCTGGCGGAGTTGACCGGCCAGCCACTGTCGTATTCGGATCCCACGCTGGCCGCGAATCCCGTCATCTTCGGTGGCTGGGTCGGCATGTTCGTGACGTTCCTGAATCTCCTCCCCGTGGGACAGTTCGACGGCGGGCACATCGTCCGGGCCATCCTGGGGCCGCGCCAGGAGACGGTCGCAGCGGGCGTCCCCGCGGCGCTGTTCGGATTGGCCGGGTACCTCTACGTCGCCCAGGAAGCGACCAACGCGGTCGTCCTCTGGGCGTTCTGGGGGCTGATCGCCGCGGGATTGGCCTACGCCGGCCCGGCGACGCCCATTCGCGACGAACCCATCGGCACGCGTCGGCAGGCCATCGGCGCCCTGACGTTCGCGCTGGGCCTGCTCTGTTTCACGCCGGTCCCCTTCGAGATTCTCGCGGCGTGACCCGCTCGCCGGAACACGGTCGCGCCGTTCGACTGTACCGCCGCGACGGGCCGTTCAGTCGCCGGCAGTCTCGGCGAGCGCGTCGGCGCTCGCGACGGTGAGTTCGCCCGAGAGCTCCGTGTTCGGATAGGGCATATCGAGGCCTTCGGCGTCGAACCGCTGTTTGACCGCTTCGAGGAACTGCGCGCGGATCGCGCCGTAACTGTGTGCTGCCGGGTCGATCCAGGCCCGGCCGGAGAGGACGACCGCGGAGTCGCCCAGTGCCGTGACGGGGGCGCTGGGGGCGGGGTCGTCGAGGACCCCGTCGATGCGTTCGGCCTCGTCGACGATGGCGGCGCGCGCCCGTTCGATGTCGTCGCCGTACCCGATGCCGAAGCCGACCGACACGCGGCGCTGGTCGTTGGCGACGTTGTTGACGACCGCCGCGCTGGCGAGGTCGCTGTTCGGGACCGTCACGAGTTCGTTGTCGAAGGTGTCCAGTTTCGTCACGCGGAGTTCGATCTCCCGGACGACGCCCTCGTTGCCGTCCCACTCGATCCAGTCGCCGACCGTGAACGGCTCGTCCTGGATGATGAACACGCCGGCGACGAAGTTGGCGATGAGGTCCTGTGCGGCGAACCCGACGGCGAGCGCGAGCGCACCGGCGAGGGTCGCGAACGCCGCGAGCACGACGCCGAAGCCGGCGACAGTCGCCGCCAGCGCGACGGCGACGACCGCGACGACCGCGACGGTGACACTCACTGCGAGGCCGACCAGCGTCTCGTCGAAGCCGCGGCGCTCGAGCCCGCTCGCCACTGCACGGGTCACGAAGTACTTCCCGAGCGCGTAGATGGCCCCGAACGCGACGACGAACAGGACGACGGTCGTGACCGCCGAGACTATCGGTCCGACGTACTGTGCGGGGTCGAGCGTGACACCCTGCTGGAGTAGCTGCATGAGTCGCTCTCAGTGGGTCGCCCCGAACAGTAAGTACTCACAGCTTACGCCGCGGCACTCGTACCGCGTCGGTCAGTGCGTATAGCCACGGTCTGGGAGCGGGTCGCCGTCGAGGGTGACACCGGAGTCGGTCACTGTGCCGATTCGCGTCAGGGCGACGGGGACGGCCTCGCGCGCACTCGCGAGTTCGACTTCGGGGATCGTACAGACGAGTTCGAAGTCTTCACCGAAGAAGACGCCCAGTTCCATGCGTTCGTCCGGACCGTCGGCGACGGCGTCGACTGCGTCGTCTATCGGCAGTGGGGATTCGATCGCCATCCCGCAGCCGCTGGCTTCCGCGAGCTGGTGCAGTGAGCGGGCGAGGCCGTCGCTGGAGTCCATCATCGCCGTCGCCCTCCCGGCGAGGGCGCGGCCGCTCTCGACTCGCGGGTGGAACTGAAAGCGGTCGTTCGCGCGGTCGAGTTCGCCGCGGTCGAACAGGCGGAGTGCGGCCCCACTGCGGCCGAGCGTGCCCGTGACGCAGATGGCGTCACCGACGGTTGCACCCGAGCGGAGGACGGGGTCGTCAGTGTCGCCGAGCGCGGTCGTGACGACGGTGAACTCCACGTGGTCGTCCAGGTCGCCGCCGACGTACTCGGCGCCGACAGACTCGCAGACGTCGACCGCGCCGTCGACGAAGTCCCGGAGTTCGGACTCCTCGAACGCGGGCGCGGCGTAGACGGCGACGGCGGCGGTGGGGGCGGCACCCATCGCGGCCACGTCCGAGAGGGAGGCGCCGACGGCTCGCCACCCGGCGGTGTAGCGGGTCGTCCCGTCCGGGAAGTCCGTCCGGTCGTGGAGCATGTCGGTGGTAACGACCTGGCCGTCGACGACGGCGGCGTCGTCCCCCGCCGCGGGGAGGCGCTCGCCGAGGATGCCCAGCGCGGTCCGTTCGTCCATAGCTCGGCTTGAGTCGCACTCGCAATACTCCCTGTGGTTTCCCGGACGGAGACGGCTGCCATCACGGGGGCGACTCCGGTGGGTTCAAGCGCCGGAGGCCCCTCGGCGGTCACATGAACGGGGACAGGTGGGCCACCGTCGTCGGCTTCCTCGGGGCCGCCGTCGTCCTGGCGCTACTCGTGTGGGTCGTCGGCATCGACGACATTCTCACACAGTTGCGAGGGATCGACCCTCGCTATCTCCTGGGTATTTTGGGCGTCGCGGTCGTCTGGCTGTTCTTCTGGGGGATGGCCCTCCGGACGGTGCTGGGTGCACTCGATGCCCCGATATCCGTCGTCATGGGGGCGCTCGTGTTCGCCGGCGCGGTGTTCTCGAACAACGTGACGCCGTTCGGCCAGGCCGGTGGCGAACCCGTCAGCGGCTACCTCATCTCGCGAGCGACCGACAGCGAGTACGAGACCGGCCTCGCCGCCATCGCCTCTGTCGACGCAATTCACTTCGTCCCGTCCGTCGGGTATGCTCTCATCGGACTCACGTTCGTCGTGGCCGGCGCCGTCCAGTTCGGCCGGAACCTCGTGTTCGCGACGACGGCCGTGGTCGCACTCGCGGTCGGCATCCCTGCGGCGGCCTACTTCGGCTGGCAGTACCGCTACGAACTGGAGGCCGCGGTCGTGCGTGCGGTCACGCCGATCATCCGCTTCGTCGGGCGCGTCGTGCCCCGAAAGAGTCCACCGACTGCGGCGACCATCGAGCGCCGCATCGAGAGCTTTTTCGCCGCCATCGACCGCGTGGCGGGAAGTCCGGTTACGCTCGGCGAGGCCATCGGCTTCTCCGCGCTCGGCTGGCTGGCTCTCTGTACCTCGCTTTGGGTCTCGCTGTTCGCCCTCGGTCACCCGGTTCCGTTTTCGGCGGTGTTGCTCGTCGTCCCGATGGGCGCGGTTGCCGGGATGACGCCCTTGCCCGGTGGGCTGGGCGGCGTGGACGCCGTCCTCATCGCCCTCCTCGTCTCGACGACCGGAGTATCGGCCGCAACGGCCGGGGCCGCCGTGCTCGTCCACCGCGGCGCGACGTACGTCTTCCCGACCGTCGTCGGTGGCGGCGTCGCGTTCGCGCTCGGTGCCAGGCGCTGACCCACCCTCGAGGGGACGACCCCTCTGTCGGGTCGGCCCCGTGTGTCGCTCTCCCGCACCTGTCCCGCGAACGATGCGCTTAAATGAACTGGTCCGGAAGAACGCCGTAATGGCTACACTCTACGACGTGCCCGCGGAAGCCCTGAACGAGGCAGTTGCGGAGCGTTTCGCCGAGGAAGACGACGTAGCAGCGCCCGACTGGTTCAACTTCGCGAAGACCGGCGTCGGCCGCGAACTCCCGCCGGAGCAGGAGGACTTCTGGCAGATTCGCGCCGCGAGCCTCCTCCGCAAGGTCGCCGTCGACGGCCCGACCGGCGTCGGCGCGCTGCGCACCGCGTACGGTGACTCGAAGCAGGGGTCGAACCGCTACCAGGTTCGCCCGAACCAGTCGACCGACTCCAGCGGCAAGATCATCCGCACCGCGCTCCAGCAACTCGAAGACGCGGGCTACGTCCAGACCGCCGAAGGCGAAGGTCGTCGCATCACCGACGCGGGCCAGAGCCTGCTCGACGAAGTCGCCGGTGAGGTCCTCGAAGACCTCGACCGTCCGGACCTCGAACGCTACGCCTGAGTCGGTTTCTGCGGGTCGGTTCGTTTTTGCGTGAGTTCGACAGTGCAAGCGACGGCTCCGTCGCCCGCTCCGAAATCGTTTTCCCGCCGACTCGATTACGTACGCCCATGAGTGGCGAACCGAACGAAGAGGAGTTAGAGAAGCTCCGACAGGAGAAAATGGAGCAGCTGCAGGAACAGGGCGGTCAGCAGGGCCAGGGCGTCGACGAGGAGGCCATGGAGGCCCAGCGCGAGCAGCGCGAGGCCCAGAAGAAGGCCATGCTGCGCAAGCACCTCACCGACGGCGCGCGCAAGCGCCTCAACACGGTGAAGATGTCCAAACCGGAGTTCGGCGAGCAGGTCGAACAGCAGGTCCTCGCGCTGGCTCAGAGCGGCCGCATCCAGGGCAAGGTCGACGAGGAGAAGATGAAGGCGCTCCTCAAGGAACTCAAGCCCGACCAGCAGAGCTTCGACATCCAGCGGCGGTAATGCCGACGGTCGCCACGCTGTTTTCCGCCGGCAAGGATTCGACCCTCGCCGCCCTGGTCCTCGACCCGTTCTACGACGTGATCTGCTGTAGCTGTACGTTCGGACTGGACGTGTCTGTCGAGCCTGGGGTCGTCGAGACGGCACGCGAGGCCGGCGAGCGGGCGGGGTTTTCGGTCGCGACACTCGACCTGGACGAGTCGGTGGCTCGGGAGGCGGTATCCCAGATGGTCGAAGACGGCTATCCCAGCGAGGGGATTCAACTGGTGCACGAACACGCCCTTGAGGTCCTCGCGAGTCGTGACGAGGTCGGGGGATGGGAGTTTTCGGCGGTGGCTGACGGGACCCGGCGCGACGACCGCGCGCCAGTGATCGAGCGACCGTTCGCCCAGAGCCTGGAGGACCGCCACGGGGTCGACTATCTGCAACCGCTCGCGGGCTACGGCCGCGGGGCCATCGACGAGTTGGCCGAGCGAGTGCTGGCGGTCGAGACCGGCCCGAGCGAAGCGATTCCGACCGGCGATTACGAGACGGAACTCCGGGCGCTGATGGCCGCCGAATACGATGACGAGACGGTTTCCTCGGTGTTTCCCGAGCACGTCCAGTCTCGGGTTCTCGGTCGGGCCGAGTGACCTCGCACTGTCGAACGGAGTGGGTTGCGGTCGGTCGGCGGAGGATACGAGGAGTGAACTGCCCCAGACACCGCACTACTTTATATTCAGTTGACGTGTCTATGTGGTATGGATCCACAAATCACGCTCGTCACGCTCGGCGTGGCGGACGTCGAGGAATCGATCGCGTTCTACCGAGACGGTCTCGGGTTTCCGATGGAGGAGCGTGAACCCGACAGTCAGGTCGCCTTCTTCTCGCTTGAGGGAACCTGGCTGTCGGTCTATCCGCGGGACGAACTCGCAGCCGACGCGACGGTTCCGGACGACGGTGACCCTGCGGACTTTTCTGGGGTGACGCTGGCCCACAACGTCTCGACGGAGGAGGAGGTCAATGCCGTGCTTGCGGAGGCCGAAGCCGCCGGTGCAGAGATCGTCAAACCTGCCGAAGAAGTGTTCTGGGGCGGCTATTCCGGCTACTTCGCCGACCCGGACGGCCACCTCTGGGAAGTCGCGGCTCCTGATCTGACCGCCGAGTCATGATTTGATGGGAGTTATGGGGCTGGGTCTCCCGGTTTGTGCTTGCGTCGAGTGGTTTCGGCTCGCTATGAGTTGGTCGGACTCCGGGAGACCGCACCTGCGGAAAGCCCTTGGCCCGCTTGCTTTGAGTCATCTCCACCGCATTCGACAACAGGCGACGAAAGCCCTCGGCCCGCTCGCTTTGAGTCATCTCCACCGCATTCGACAACAGGCGACGAAAGCCCTCGGCCCGCTCGCTTTGAGTCATCTCCACCG
>ENA-ORCR01000946-ORCR01000946.1-marine-metagenome-genome-assembly--contig:-NODE-946-length-10112-cov-3.046637_pt1 | contig 10112 bp, 7 predicted proteins | sample MGYA00237782_ERZ508514 | MGnify/ENA primary metagenome ERZ508514 (study PRJEB26185, sample SAMN06268960) | marine metagenome | isolation source: Eden Landing Ponds, San Francisco, CA, USA | place...
CCATCGCTACTACCGCCATCGCCGCTACTACCGTCACTACCGTCGCTGCCGTCATCACTGCTACTGCTATTACCGTCGCCACCACAGCCAGCGATAGCGATCGAACCCGCTGTACTCCCGAATAGCTTCACGTAGCTCCGACGTGAAAAGTCGGAGTCACCCGTGTTGTCTGTCATGATTTACCACAATATTGTGCGTCTCCCAGAGGGACATAAAGGTTATGTTTCCGTCAATAAATCTGGGCGGAATCAGCGGTCACATATCACACAAAACCTCGAAACCCTCGCCCATGACCGGGAGAGTGAGGGATGCCCCGTCCCGACGAAACGTATCGGGCTGACTCCGATGCATACGTATCTGGCTCGCGTGACCGTGGGACCGTGTTAGGCGAACGAAACTCGAACCAGACGAAGATCGACTCGCAAGTTTCTCAGTCGACACGGCCTTGTCGAACACATTTGCTCAGTTAGTGTCGGTGGCTTCCGTTGGAGGTGCGTCCCATTCTTCGCCGTTGTCCTGGGGATCGTAGCCGAGTCGCTCGCGAGCATAGTCGATACCGAACCAGCCGCGGTCGTTGTTACTGACCCCGTTGAAGATGCCGAACGAGACGTCTTCGTCGCGGAGACAACATTCGATCAGGTGGGCGAAGTCCCGACGGGACTGCCACATTCCTTTCATCCGAGCAACCTGTTCTTGGTACACGTCACTGCCGCGCTCCGTTTCGCCCTCGTCGACCATCCGTTCGGCGTCCCCGTACGGATGATCGTATGGCGCGTGCCGAACCGAACAAATACGAATCGCATAAAATTGGTCGATCCCATCGTCCTGCTCGGCGTACTGGCGACCGATTGCCTCGCCGAAAGCTTTGCTGCTCCCGTAGTAGGAGTCCGGTCGGATCGGATCCTCGTGAGTGAGTTCGAGGTCGAATCCCAGTTCGTAGATGTCGGGTGCGAACTCCTCCTCGTACATCCCCATGACGTGGTTGGTCGAACCAAAGACGACGGAGTCAACGCCCGCGTCACGCGCAGCCTCAAGGATGTTGTACGTTCCGATGACGTTCGGCTCCAAGATATCTGTCCACGTACCATCGACGTACGGATACGCTGCGAGATGAACCACAGCATCGATGCCGTCGAATGCGGGACGGATCGCGTCGTAGTCCGCGACGTCAGCGACGAAAGTGTCATACTCTCCGTATTCGTGATCCTCATCTCGGTCCGATCGGTTGAGATATGTGAACTCCAGATCGGCCTCGTCGTGAAGATGATCGATAATAGCCGTGCCACAGCGTCCATATGCTCCTGTCACTAAGACATCCATACAGGAAGGATATACCTTAGACATATAAATCTCCCCCTGAGGGGGCAGTTGATCCTCTCATCTGTTACCCTACGGAGTTTCTGCACTAGTATACCGACTTCCGGTGGTCGTACAGAGGTGTGCATCGCCTCAGGGTCAAGCCCCGAGGCTCCCCGTTTCTACGACGTGACTTGCAGACACAGACTCGAAGTGAGTCGTGTCCGATAAATTCAGCTCACAGTTTCAGAGTTCTACGTGAGAAGATACCGTTGAAGCCACCAAATTGGTGAAAATTTGGGCCACGACATAATCTATGTCGTCACAGTTGGCGAGGTTTGATACAGAGAGAGCACAGTAGTCCAAGGAGGAGTTCGCTACCAGCACCGACAAGAACGTGATTCAATATCCTGCATTTGAGTACTGACTTAATGTAAATTCACCAATATTTTCTAGTATCAAAAATTGTCTTACCCGGTTCTCTGGGCCGTTCATTCACTCCGGGGTGACAATCTGGTTTTCGAGGCCGTCGTACCTGTCCGTCTCTTCGATAGTCCTGACGTTGCGGGCGAGGATATCGGCCCGGCGTTCGTAGTACTTCGGCGTGTATCCAGCCATGTGAGGCGTGATAAGGGCATTTTCAAGATTCCAAAGTGGATGGGCCTCCGGCAGCGGTTCGGGATCGGTCACATCGAGGGCGGCGCCGCGAATGCCGCCGCTCCCACGGAGAGCTCTCACCAGTGCGTTGGTGTCCACGATTTTACCGCGGGCCACATTAATCAACACTGACTCTGGCTGCAGGCTGGTCAACTCCGTGTCTCCGATCAGCCCGCGGGTCGATTCGGTGAGCGGACACGCGAGAACGAGGTAGTCAGTTCGCGCGAGCGCGGGTTCGAAATCCAGAGAGTCGAACCCGACGACCGCGTCCGTCGGTCCCCCTTTCTCCGGACTGTATCGAACGCCGATGGGGTCGACCCCAAAGCCGTCAAGTCGCTCGATCACTGCCCGTCCGATCGCTCCGAGACCGACGACGGTCACGGTAGACCCCTGTAACTCGTCGACTTGGAAGTGGCGCCACTCGCGTTGTTGCTGGCGCCGCCACCCCTCGTGGAGACCACGCGCGAACGTGAGTATCCACCCAATAGTCTGTTCGGCCATGTTCGGTCCGTGAACGCCGGAGGCATTTGTGAAGGCGATGCCTGCCTCCCGAAGTTCGTCCAGTGGGATGTGGTCATAACCGGCCGAAAGGCCCGCAAAGAGGCGGAGATTCTCAGCCCGGTCGATCAATTCAGCGTCGATGGCTCGGTCGGTCGTGATCCAAGCGTCGGGAATCTGCTCTAATTCATCCCTGCGCGATTCTGCCACCGAGACATCGTACTCGGGGAGTCGTTCGCGAATGGCGTCCGCATAGTCCTGAACAGGCATTCCGTGGACTCCCTGTCGAAGGGCGAGTATCGTCTGTGCTGTCATCGTATCATGTCCTCATGTTCGCGTAGCGGTGCACTCTTATTAGGTTCGGGGATTAAAAACATGTTCACAATTACCATATTGGTTTGTTGGGCAGCCATTGTTCGGTCGATACCTCAGACATGGCATCGGCGTACTCAGAGGCCATCGATCCGACCGTCGAGTAACCGAGGGTCTCGGAGTTCTCGTAGCGCTCGTTCATCCGCTCAAGCTCGTCTTCGTCTAGTTCGACTCCGAGGCCGGGGTCATCCGGTACAGCAACGTGCCCGTCTTCGAACTCGATTGGAGCGTCCTCAATAACATCGTCCGACATGTACGGATAGTGGGTGTCACAGGTGTAGCGGACCGTCGGCATCGCTGCCGCGACGTGTGTCATAGCTGCCATGCTGACGCCGAGGTGGGAGTTCGAATGCATTCCGACACCCAAGTCGAACGTGTCGGCAACGCAGTCGAGTTCCAGATTCCCGGTGAGACCGCCCCAGTAATGGTGGTCGCTCAGGATCACGTCGATGGCATCCGATTCGATGGCTGGGGCGATATCGTCGAACTCGGTAACGAACATGTTGGTCGCGATGGGGTAGTCGATGTTACGCTTAAGCCGCGCATGAGCGTGTAGAGAAGGAACCGGGTCCTCTAGCCACTGCACCCGGAGGGGCATCTCTCGGAGTTCCCGTGCGAGGCGGGTAGCGGTCTCGACGCTCCAAGCACCGTTTGGGTCTATCCTGAGCGGCGTCTCCTGTCCAAATTCCTCGGCAAGCAAGCGGAGAGTCTCCAGTTCGGAGTCGGGTTCGAGGACACCGGCCTTTAGTTTGAGCACCCGGAAGCCATGTTTATCGACGAATTCACGTGCCATATCGACCATAGCCTCCGGACTCATCACCTCTTGAGGCGCGATAGCTGCTGACTCGGGGTCCGAGTCGGCGTATTTATAGAATAAATACCCAGTGTACTCGACGCTGTCCCGGATCTTCCCCCCGAGCAGCGAATGGACGGGTTGCCCGGTGACCTTGCCAAGCAGATCGTATATCGCCGTCTCAATAGCGCCAAACACCATCTCGTCGTGGAGCTGCAACCGGAGTGGGCGGGTTTCATACGGATCCATCCCCACGACCAGCGACTGCGCGTCCTCGAGCCCTTCGATAACTTCGGAATCACCGTAAGTCTCAGCGACGCCTTGTGTGCCGTCGGCCGCCGTGACCACGACGATAGTTCTCGCCGCAAGTTCGCTGTGTGCTCCCCACGAGTTACGAAGCGGCGGTTCACGATGTGCTACAGGAACGACATCAACGTCGGTAATTCGCATGAGACTAGATTGAGGTAGAGTTGTATAATGATTGGGGTGGCACCACAAGTTAAGATCGGGCGTGCGTGAACCTCAGTGTGAAAATAACTCGGATTGAGCTCTATAAATGACAATCTACGCCGACACAGACAAACCAAGTCAGTGAAGATCACCGAATAGTTGGTTGGTTGCTTAACTTAATGCTAATAGATCAGAACATCGCTAACTGAGCTAAGTAGACGTGATGAATTTGGAGAGTGAAAATCTGATATTCGGGTGCTCGTGCGGGATCGCAATTATTGGATTAACTCAAATCACCACGTATTGGATGACTACTCTTCTTAGTCGGTGGATTTATTTTTGTACCACTATAGATTTCATTCATGGTATTGTCAACCAATGAGGTGCAGGAGCACCTTCGAGGTGTAGCGGCCGGTCTCCTGTCGCCTTTCGATGACGACCTCGAAGTAGAGTACGACAAAATAGGAGCGAATGCGAAGAGTCTCTACAGTGATGGAATCAGAACCTTTCTTGCAACTGCAAACATCAGCGAATACCACTCCCTCTCACAGGAGGAACGAATCTCAGTTGCTGAATCGGCGATCACAAATCTTCCGGAAGATGCCTGCGTGCTTACTGGCGTTGGGGGCAGCACTTCGAACGCTCAAGAACTTATTCGTGGGTATGAATCAGTTGGAGCTGATGCGATGATGATCATGCCTCCAGATCATACGTACTTGCATGAGCAGGGCCTTCTACGATACTACGAGAAACTTGACGAAATTACTGACCGCCCTCTCGTTCCATATGTACGTGGCTTCGACCCATCTGTAGAATATCTCAAACAGCTCACACAGATTGAGGGAGTAGCTGGCATCAAATATGCTCTGAAAGACCCCGTCAAGCTCGGTCATGCGGTAGATGCTGGTAATGACGATGTTGTCTGGGTGGATGGTCTGGCCGAACCGTTTGCTATTTCATTCTGGGCAGAAGGTGCCGAGGGATTCTCTGCTGGCGTCAGCAACTTTCGTCCTGAGGTCGGTCTAGAACTGTTCGATGCTCTCTCCGAGGGTAAATGGGAGAGAGCAAGAAAAATACGGAATGCCTGCCTTCCGTTCCAGAACTTCCGAGATGAGATCGGCAAAAATAATGAGATAAAAGGAGCAATTAGCGTCCCAGCAGTGAAAAAAGGCCTAGACCTATCCGGGCTCCACGGTGGTCAGGTTCGCGAACCAATTCGACCACTTTCTGCGCCTGATGAAGATCGAGCAGAACAACTGTACAATCAGCTTGAAAAAGATATTAGACGTCTCAAAATCACCGGTGCGGTTCAGTGAGGACAATTCCCACCTGCAAAATTGAAGCTAGAGTAGCTTCGATTTGGTTGCCACAGTAGATCAATTGATTGGCAATTTTGTCAAAATAAATCCGAACGATTGACAATAAGAGTTTATTTAGGAGAATTTTGTATTGAGCTCAATAATATTTGCAGCTCGTTGGACAGCCTCTGCCAGTTCGCCGTGGAGTCGTTCGTCGGTAACTCGGCTTGAAGGACCTGTGATGCTAATTGCCCCAAGTACCGTTTCACCGTCTCGAACCGGGGTTGCAATACACCGAAGTCCGTTTATATTCTCTTCATCATCTATCGCGTAGCCGTTCTCTTCGATTCGGTTGAGTTCCTCGTATAATTCAGTAGGAGATGTGATTGTCTCGCTTGTTTTGGCCTCGAATTCCATCGATTGAATGATCTCTTCAGTCCGATCTTCGGGTAAGTATGTGAGGATCGCCTTCCCAAGCGACGTAGAGTACATGGGCTGTCGCATACCGACTTGCGAAACTGTTTCGACAGACTGCTCGCCCATTGCTTTATGCAAATACGAGACTTCTCCATATTCTTCGATGCCAAACTGTACGATTTCGCCGGTTTCATCGACCAGTTCGTCTACTTGGCGCTTTATCACATCGTAATTCCCAACCTGATTTTTGACGTTCTCCGCCATACTAAGAATTTGGAGACTCAGGCGATACCCAGCGTCTTTTTTGACGATCAGCTTTCGATCTTCCAAGGTTCGAAGATGGCTGTGAATAGTGCTTTTTGAGTGATCAAGGTTTCTCGCGAGATCTGTGACACCGCTCTGCCCTTCCTCCTGTAGCACATCAATAATATTGAGAGCGATCTCGACTGATTGTATCCGTCGGCCGCCGTCTGTCTTGTGTGTGTTTGCCATATAGAATTGATTAAAGACCGACCGTATAAAATTGTTCCCGTCTTGGGAACCCTTATCCTCGAATTTGTATGTCTTATGGTTATATTGATACGCGTAATGTCAATCCCTACCGAGATGAGAGGTAATATTGGCCTGAGATAAGTCAACGATACGATCCTACTCATTACTGTTCCGTTCTCGGGAACCTTCGTTAAACACTGTAATTAGCCTAGAGTGGTTCTATAACTGCATTCTACCAATTAATAATCAATTATTGATATATAATAAGTATTAGAATTACACCAGTACTACTGTAATGGATTGCGTGTTGTATATTACAAATCTACTCTTGTAATGGATCGGTAGAGGGGAATCTGACATTAGTGTCTTAACTCTCAGCTGGTAATGTGGCTACCGTGATCGTTTGAATCAGCACAGATGATAAGTAATGATAGAAATTTAACCAAATTGGTTATATACCTTCGAACATCCGTCCGAGTATGCACATTACCGAGATACAGGCGTTCGCGCTCTCATCGCCTATTGATCCGCCACAGGAACGCCACTTCCACGGAGGAACTCGTCGTCTACTGAAACGAGATGTTGTACTTGTAGTTGTGGAAACTGCCAGTGGGCTACGAGGTGCAGCCACCGCAGGTGCAACTAGTTCGTCGATGCGAGAGTATTTTGAGGGCGACTCTCAGGGAACGTTTGCTGATGTTCTGGAAAATGAAGTCGCTGATGCGTTGGAGGGGGCAGTGGTTGAGGATATTATTGATGCACATGAATTAATCGAGGAGACAAGCTTATCAGATCGGTTGATTACAAAGGCTATCTCATCAATTAACGTGGCCCTCTACGATATTCGGGGGAAGGAACTAGGAACTCCCGTGTACGAACTTCTCCATGATCAATATGAGGACCCGCCAGAGCCGACGACAGAACTCCCACTCTATGCCAGTTCCGGGATGTACATGGATCCGGAGGGTTTCGCTGAGCAAGCGGGTCTCGTTGAGGAAGCGGGCTTTTTCGGTTATAAATATCGACCTGGGATAGGACCTGATGCGGATCGACAAACGATTGATCTCGTTTCTGAGGCGCTCAATAAAACGGAGATGATGCTTGACTCTCATACATGGTGGAAATTAGAAGACAGTTACGAGGAGGACACAGTTGATGCCATCGTCACATACGCCCATGAGAACGGGGCCTATTGGGTCGAAGAACCGGTTGCACCTGATAACTACAGTGGGTACACGCGGTTAGCTGAAACCGGCGCGGCTTTGGCCGGGGGAGAAAGCGAACAATCCCCAGAGGGCTTGCTTTCGCTTGGGAAAACTGGTGCCGTTGACTTTCTTCAAGGAGATGTTCGTCATCATCGGGGCTTCACCGGCTGTCAGAGGGCGGTTGAATTCTGTAGAGGACGAGATGTCGAATTTGTCCCACATAACTTCGGTACGTGGTTGGGCCTACTCGCAAACGCTCATCTCGTTGCGGCTGCTCCTGAAGTCAGCCTTGTAGAGTACCCAATCTTCGAAAATGACCCACTCGTGGACGCCTCTGGCGACCCCGGTATGTATCAATTCGATCTTGCATTCGATCTGGTGAAGGGCCAGCCGTCGATGCAAAACGGCCAACTCACTGTTCCCGATGACCCTGGGCTTGGAGTCGAGATCGATCTGGACGTTGTTGAGGAATATCCCTTTATTGAAGGTCCATGGACTGAATTCCACTACAACAGACAATAGTCACTGACACCTCTGCGTTCACACTCTCAATCAGGGTGGAAGCTAGAATTCTTAGAGGAAATGAATAGATCTCCGCAAGGTGTATTGGAACCCCACCTGTATTATGCAGTACTAACAGGTGAGACAGATAGAGGGGAGATTATCCCCCAATTAGTTTACTTCATACTCACCGGCTTTCTCCTGACGGGACGTCCGAACAGTATCAATAACGCCACGAAGATATCCGACTGTAAAACCGCGTGCTCGATGTTGCCAATCATCATCTCCATCCATTTTCGGCACATGGTCCGGAATAACCGGGCCATCATATCCAACATCATGAAGAGTTCTGATTACGGTGGTAGTTTCGAAGTTCCCCATGTCAACAAAGGTTTCATGAAATGTTGGGACCGTTCCAATTACATCTCGGAAGTGGATAAAGACAATTTCATCGCGCTCGCCAAACCGTCGGATTACCTCGGGGATATCTTCGCCCATCTGAGAGAAACACCCCAGACAGAGCTTCAGTCCATGGTTGTCGCTCGGAACGAGATCCATGGCTTTCTCGAAATTTTCGATGTTACGGAACAGTCTCGGTATTCCGCCAAGCGACTCTAATCCGGGAGGATCAGCGGGATGTAGTGCAAGATCTACGCCTGCTTCCTCTGCGACCGGAAGGATCTCTTCAAGGAACCGCTGATAGTACTGCCAGAACTCCTCTTCCGTATACTCTCGATTGATACCGGGCGGGAGCTCATCCGGATTGTCGAGTTCGTCATAATCGAAAGCCGTAGCTTCGGCGCCACCGCGCGTCTGCACAGGGTTGGTTCGCATCGGAACTACACTCCGAGGATTCCACTGATAGCCCAATATCGGAATACCAGCCTCTCCAAGATTCCTGATTAGGGTCTTGATCTGTTCAATCGCCTCAGTTGCGCCTTCCCGATCGAACATAATATCGCCGTACAACGAATACGGCAACGATTGGATACCCGTGAACGAGAGTCCCGCATCCTCAATATGACTTCTCGCAGCTTCGAGTTCCGACACAGACGGAATCTGATTTGGACCTACTGTGATGGTATCCGTCCCGTCACGATCGTTGAATTCGTCTGGTTCTTCTTCGGTGTCAGCATGGTCGACGAAGATGTCTGTCGCACCGAGTTGTTTGATGTACCGCAGTCTGGGTTCTGCAAGTGATCGGGTTCGAACGCCTACTCGAACGCTAGAATTATTATTTTGACACACGCTTTCCGAAATCTGTTCTACCCACTAAATTATTTCGGACGGTTAGCCGTTCGGCAACTCCAAAACGGTGATGTTCTAGATCAACGGAACTGGTATCCGAGAGTCATCAGTGCGAGGTCTTTCTCGGAAAGTCAGGTAACAAATGATAAAACCGTAAGAATGGTAAAGGAGGGTGGAGACTGGCATCATATGCCGGTTAGTAAGCAAAACTATGTTAACGGAGAGTGGGTCTCCTCGGAGACAGGTGAGACCTTCGATGTCGAGAATCCTGCAAATCCCAGCGAGACAGTAGCGAAATACCAGCAGTCCAGCCGCGAGGACGCGGCCGACGCCGTTGCCGCCTCTGTTGCCGCTCAGGATGGGTGGGCGAATACGCCCGGTCCGGAGCGTGGCCGAATCCTCCACCAAGCGGGGACGATCCTTTCCGAGCGGAAAGACAAACTCACCACCATGCTCGTCGAGGAGGAGGGGAAGGCGCACCCCGAGGCAGCCGGCGAGGTGCAGCGCGCCATCGACATCTTCCACTACTTCGCGGGGAAGGCGTCTGACCTTGGTGGCACCGTGAAAGGCGCCAGCGGTCGAGACACAACGCTCTACACACGCAAGGAACCGGTCGGTGTCGCGGCGCTGATCACCCCGTGGAACTACCCCATCGCAATCCCGGCGTGGAAGCTTGCGCCCGCGCTTGCGGCGGGGAATTCGGCAGTTATCAAGCCGGCCAGCGCTGCTCCGGGCGTCGTCCTCGCAATCACAGAGGCGTTAGACGAAGCCGGGCTCCCGGATGGCGTGCTCAACGTCGTGACCGGCCCCGGAAGCGAGGTCGGCAACGAGTTCATCACGAGCGAGGGGACCGACGTGGTTTCCTTCACCGGCAGCGGGCAGGTC
>ENA-ORCR01000948-ORCR01000948.1-marine-metagenome-genome-assembly--contig:-NODE-948-length-10080-cov-2.212936_pt1 | contig 10080 bp, 7 predicted proteins | sample MGYA00237782_ERZ508514 | MGnify/ENA primary metagenome ERZ508514 (study PRJEB26185, sample SAMN06268960) | marine metagenome | isolation source: Eden Landing Ponds, San Francisco, CA, USA | place...
CGGCTCCTCGCCGTCGAAGACACTCCGGGTCGCTGCGACGAGGGCTGCCGTAAAAAACGACGCGACAAACGTCTCGACGAGATAGGCGACGAACAGTGCGCCGTACAGCACTACACCGGGATCTCGCATGGAGTCCGTGAGGACCAGGCCCCCGAACAGCGTCGCGACGAACGCGATACCGGAGAGGCCCCCAACGAACGGGAACACCAACAACTTCGGGTGGGCTCTGAGCACGCGGCCGCTCCGGCGTGCCATCCCGAATCCGATTTTGAGACGACTGAACACATTCATAGTGGGAAGCCCGTTTTCCGTGGCATTGATAACTATGCTCTTGCTCTGAGCCAGCAACAGGCCGAAAACCTTTTTATTTAGAATTGTCCAGCGAGGGTGACGAGCATCCTCGCTCAAGTCGTGGTAGACTTCGATTACCGCTGGCAGAAACGATACCAAAATGAAGCTACACGGCAGAGGAGGCCGAGAACAGCGACGATCACGTTTCGTAGTCTCCCGGATCAGGTTCGTGACCACCAACCGCTCAACCGTTTCTACCGTCGGCGATCACCACTCTGTCCCGTTCGTTTCAGTTCCAGTATCCCTGGCGTGAGACACCGCCTCGCCAGCAGCTGCGCATCCAGACTCCTCCCACAAGCGATATTTTCCGCGGCTGGGATGGTATGGCCAATGGCTGTCGACTGCGACGTTGATTCGATCTTGGCGAAGCTGACTTTCGAGGAGAAACTCCGACTCCTCAGCGGCCACGTCGATCCCACTGGACACGCGACAGGGTATCTCGAAGGCGTGGATCGACTGGACATTCCACCGCTCCGACTCGTCGATGGCCCACTCGGTGTTCGGGACCGCGAAGCGACGGCGTTTCCGGCGACGATCATGCTGGGTGCGAGCTGGGACCCGTCGCTCGCCCGGCGACTGGGCGGCGCGATCGGCGCGGAGGCGCGGGCGAAGGGTCACCACGTGTTGCTCGCGCCCGGACTGAACATCGTTCGCGTCCCGACCTGTGGACGGAACTTCGAGTACCTGAGTGAGGACCCGCAACTGAGTGCGCGCGTCGGTGCGGGGTACGTCGAGGGCGTCGAATCGAGCGGTGTCGGCGCGACCGCGAAGCACTTCGTCGCGAACAACCAGGAACACGAGCGCGATACGATCGACGTCGTCGTCGGGGAGCGGGCCCTGCGAGAGGTGTATCTCCCGCCGTTTCGGGCGGCCGTCGAGGCCGGGGCCTCTGCCGTCATGGCCGCGTACAACGAAGTCAACGGTCGGCACATGAGCGAACACCGCAAACTCCTCGACGGACTCCTGCGCGACGAGTGGGGGTTCACCGGGGTCACGATGTCCGACTGGTGGGGGACACACGACGCCGCCGATGCCGCTGAGGGCGGTTTGGATCTGGAGATGCCCGGCGTGTCGCCCCTCGGCAGGATTCGCCGGGGCGCAACGCCCATTAGGGGCCGTGCCGTGGGCTTCGAGCATGAGCCGACTCCGCATCGCGCTGTTGAACGCCGCCCACGACGGGGCGGACACCCGTCGGAACTTCCGTCGGGAGCTAGACGCCGACGTGGCGGAGTTCTCCGTCACCGACGGCAAGCTCCCCGAGACCTTCGAGTACGACGCCGTGGTCGTCACGGGGTCGCGCTCGTCGGTGTACTGGGACGAGCCGTGGATTCGTGCCGCACGCGAGTACGCCCGCGAGGCCGCCGGACGCGGTCTCCCCTGCCTGGGTGTCTGCTGGGGCCACCAGCTGCTCGCCGAGGCGCTCGGCGGCGAGGTCGACGATATGGGCGAGTACGAGATCGGATACCGCGAGGTCGAGCGCAGCGGTGCCGACCCGCTGCTCGACGGACTCTCGGACCGCTTCACTGTCTTCACCACCCACTCCGACGCGGTCGTCGAGCTCCCCGACGGGGCCCAGGAGATCGCCACCAACGAGTACGGCAACCACGGCTTCCGCAAGGGCCACGTCTTCGGCGTGCAGTTCCACCCCGAGTACGACCCCGAGACCGCCCGCACCGTCACCGAGGGCAAGGACGAGCTCAGCGACGAGCGCAAGGCGCGTGTCGTCGCCGGCATCACCGACGAGAACTACGCGAAGGCCTGCGAGGCCAAGACGCTGTTCGACAACTTCCTGCAGTACGCCGCCGCGGTCCGCGACGAGCGAGCGACCACCGCGAGCGACTAACCTTCGGCCGGCACGCGTTCGACTGCCCGCCAGCGGATACCCGGGAAACGAATATAACAATCGGCGCCGTTCCTGTAAACAACCATGACCGTGCTGTCTCGCGTCCGAGAGCCGGAGTACACGGGGGAGAACCGTTGCTGGCCCTGCACGACGGTGAACGTACTCATCGCACTCGTGCTGGCGAGTGTCGTCGACGTCGCCCTCCTGATGGCCGCGAACGCGAGTACCACAGTCGCCGGGGGTGCCGCGCTCCTCGTGCTCGTCCTCTCCGCGGCGAGCATCTGGCTCCGTGGCTACCTGGTCCCGGGCACGCCGACGCTCACCAAGCGCTATATGCCCGAGTCCGTCCTCCGACTGTTCGGGAAGGAGCCCGAACATCCGATGCCGTCGGCCGGCGACACCCGGGAGGTCGACCCCGAGACGTACCTCTCCGAGGCCGGCGCCATCGAACCCTGTGACGACATCGACGACGTCTGCCTCACCGAGTCCTTCACCGAGCGCTGGGACGAGGAGCTCGCAGCCATCGAGGACCCCGGCCCCGAGGACGTCCGCACCGTCTTCGGCCTCGGCGACGGCGACTACGACCTCGACTTCCGCGCGGAGGCCGTCATCCTCGAACGGGACGGCCAGCGCGCCGGCGAGTGGCCCTCCCGCACCGCGCTGCGGGTCGACATCGCGGGCGGCCACGCACTCGCCGCCTTCGACCGCGATGCCTGGGCCGACCTCGACCCCGTCGCCCGCGGCCGCGTGCTCAACGGGCTTCGCGTCTTCCTCGAAGAGTGCCCTGACGGGGGTGCCGTCGAGATGAAAGAGGAGACTGTCGAGTCCTGCTGTAACGCCTACGACGTCGTCGCGCTGACGTGTGCCGAGAGCGGCGACCGCCTGCTCGAACAGCGCGTCTCGTAATCCGGGGGGCACCCGGCTGGGCGGTCGAAGCTGTCACCGGCTGTCAGTGTTTACAAGATATGTAAACCTTCGGCCGAGCGCGGCGAGACTGTTCGACCGTGACCGGAACAGGGAGACAGGTCCGAGGCAACATTTAGGAGTATTTTTCAGCACGTGGTCCTGACCAACTGTATGCTCGACTTCGTCGGCCTCGAATCCGACCTCGACGACGAGGAGCGGCTCATCCGCGACACCGCCCGCGAGTTCGTCGAGGAGCGCGTCAGACCCGATATCGCCGACCACTACGAGGCGGGGACGTTCCCCACCGAGCTCATCACGGAGATGGGCGAGATGGGCTTCTACGCCCCGAACCTGGACGGCTACGACCTGCCGAACGTCTCCGAGACGGCGTACGGCCTGCTGATGCAGGAACTGGAGGCGTGTGACTCCGGCCTGCGGTCGATGGCCAGCGTGCAGGGCGCGCTCGTCATGTACCCCATCCACGCCTTCGGCAGCGAGGCACAGAAGGAGCAGTGGCTGCCCGACATGGGCCGCGGCGAGAAGATCGGCTGCTTCGGCCTCACCGAACCCGAACACGGTTCGAACCCCTCCGCGATGGAGACCCGCGCCGAGGCGGCGGAGGGCGGCTACGTGCTCAACGGCTCGAAGACGTGGATCACGAACTCCCCCATCTCCGACGTCGCCGTCGTCTGGGCGAAAGATCACACCGAGGACGGGAACCCCGTCCGCGGGTTCCTCGTCGAGACCGATCGCGACGGCGTCACCACCAACAAGATCGACGAGAAGCTCAGCCTGCGCGCGTCGATCACCGGCGAGATCAGCCTGCAGGACGTTCACGTTCCCGCGGAGAACCGCCTCCCCGGCGTCGAGGGGATGAAGGGGCCGCTGTCGTGTCTCACCCAGGCTCGCTACGGCATCGCGTGGGGCGCGGTCGGAGCCGCACAGGACTGCTTCGAGGTCGCGCGAGAGTACGCCACCGACCGCGAGCAGTTCGGGAAGCCGATCGGCGGCTTCCAGATGCAACAGCAGAAGCTCGCGGAGATGGCGACGCAGATCACGCTCGCGCAGCTGCTCGCACACCGGCTCGCGGACCTCAAGGAGGCGGGCGAGATGCGCCCGCAGCACGTCTCGATGGCCAAGCGCAACAACGTCCGGATGGCCCGCGACCAGTCGCGGATCGCCCGCGAGATGCTCGGCGGCAACGGGATCACCGCCGACTACTCGCCGATGCGCCACATGGCGAACTTAGAGACCGTCTACACCTACGAGGGCACCCACGACATCCACACCCTCATCCTCGGCGAGGACCTCACCGGGATGCAGGCGTACCAGTAGGCCGTCCCACGCATCCCCCGATCCTTTCTCACGTGACCTGATTCTTTAGCCCCTCGTACTCGCCGGTCTCCCCGACCCGTTCGAGGTTCTCGACGAGGATGTCGGCGCACCGCTCCCAGTAGTTCGGCGTGTGGCCCGCGACGTGGGGCGTCAGGAAGACGTTCTCGAACCCCCACAGGTCGTGATCGCTCGGGAGCGGCTCCGGGTCGGTGACGTCGAGCCCGGCCCCGTGGAGCGCGTTCGCCCGGAGCGCGTCCACGAGCGCCGGCGTGTCGATCACGCCGCCGCGCGCGACGTTGACGACGATCGCGTCCGCCGGCAGCGCGTCGAGCTCGGCCTCACCGACCAGCCCTTCGGTCGTCTCTGTCAGGGGACACGCGAGGACGAGCACGTCCGTCCCCGGCAGCACGTCCGCGAGGTCGTCGTACCCGACCACCTCGTCGGTCGGGCCACCCTTCGCGACGGTGTGGTGGACCCCGATCGTGTCGACGTCGAACCCCTCGAACCGCTCGACGACAGCCTCGCCGATTGAGCCGAGACCGACGACCGTGACGGTGCTCCCGGCGAGTTCGGTGAACGACTGGAAGCGGCGCCACTCCCGGCGTCGCTGGCGGCGGCGCCCCTCGTCGAGCCGCCGCGCGAACGTCAGGACCCAGCCGAGCACGTGCTCGGCGACGTTCGGGCCGTGCACGCCCGAGGCGTTCGTCACCGCGACGCCGCGCTCGCCGAGCGCGTCCAGCGGGAGGTGGTCGACGCCGGCGGCGTTGCACGCGAACAGCCGCAGGTTCTCTGCGGTCGCGACCTCCTCGGCGTCGATGCGCTTCCCGGCGACGACCGTCGCCTCCCGCAGGTAGCGGTCGTGCTCGTCGGGGGTCGCCGCGAGCCGCACTTCCCGGTCCGGGAGGCGGCGGTCGAGTATCGCCGCGTAGTCGGCCGCCGGGATCCCGTGCGCGTCGTCGTCGAGCACCGCGACGTCGATGGCGGTCATGGTTCACGCGTCGCCGGCGGCCGACAAAGTACCCGCGGTGGCGGACGTCGGGGTCGCGGGCCGACGCCGCGGAGCTGCAAGTCGACGCCGCGGGGTCGCCTCCGGAGGCTACCCGTCTATCCGGATCGGCGGCGACGCGCTCATCAGGAGGAGGCAAGCGATCCCGACGCTCGCGCCCACGGCGCCGGCGCCGACGCCGACCGCGCGGACCGCCCGCTCGAACCCGAGCGGACGGGTCGCGACCGCGACGGCGACGCCCATGACCACCGGGGTCGCGGTGGCCGCCGCGCGCCCGCTCCCCTCGCCGAGGCTGACGAGGCCGCCGCGCAGGTCCGCGGGCGGGAGCGTCGTGATGACGCTCCGGTAGATGGAGAGCACGAGCCCGAAGCCGATTCCCATGAACACGACGCCGACGGCGGCGACCGCGAACGACCGGGCGAGGAAGGCGAGCGCGAGGCCCGCGCCCATCGACAGGTTCGTGGCGACGAGCGGGTAGAGCCGGTCGTCGAACAGGGAGGCGATCCGGCCGGCCTGCGACGCCGCGAGCGCGTACGTGAGGCTCGCGAGCGCCGCGAGGACCCCCGCCTCAGCCGGCGTGTAGCCGAGCACGTCGACGACGAGGATCGAGTTGTACGTGAGGAAGCCGAACCACGCGACGTTCGCGCTCCCCCGCGCGATGACCATGGTCCACGCCCGCCGGTGAGCGATCAGCGCGCGCATCTCCCCGACCTGTGCCCGGATTCCCCCCTCGGACTCCTCGTCGGCCGCCTCGTCTAACGGTTCCTCGAAGTAGGCGTAGACGACCGCCGCGATCGGGAAGGCGACGGCGTACAGCAGGAACGGGTACTGCCACGCCAACCCGACGAGGACGCCCGCGGCCAGCGGGAACGCCGTCTGCGAGAGCCCCGAACCGGTGAACCGAAGCCCCTGTGCGGTCGCCTCCTTCGTCCCCGTGTACAGGTCGCCGAGGCTGGTGATGATGATCGGCGTGAGCGCGGCGAAGCCGATCCCCTGGAGCGCGCGCAGGGCGAGCGCCGCGGCGAACGTGGAGACGAACGCGATGGCGGTGCCGGTGAGCCCGAACCAGACCAGTCCGAACAGCAGCACCGGCCGCCGTCCGTACCGGTCGGAGATCACGCCCGCGATCGGGATGACGACGATCGAGGGGGCGGTGAACGCCGACATCATGAGCCCGATGTTCGCCGTCGTCGCGCCCAGCGGCTCGACGAGCGAGCCGAGCACCGGCGAGAGGAGCGCGGTGCCGAGCGGCGGGAGCACGTTGATGAGCAGCAGCAGCTGGAAGGGTCGCTCCCGGACGATCCCCGAGTCGGCTCCCGCGATCGACGAGGGCGATACCACGCCTGCTCGCAGGCGGTCCCCCGGATTAAATCTACGCGTTGGGGCAGTCGCTCGTCGGCCGGGCCGGTCGCCTCCGCGTCGGAGTCGCCGATCGCGCCCGGACGGCTCGGGCCCGCCCCGCTCGCGCGTTCGTCTACCGAATACGCATTCGTCTGCCAGACATGCGTTCGACGCATTCGAACGCTTATGTGGCTGGAGTCCAACCGTCGATCATGAACGAAACACAAGGAAGTGGCGTTGAGGGGAGCGCGGACACGGTGCGCACCGCCGAAACGATGTTCGATATTGTGCAACGCCTCGTCGAGAACGACGGCGCGTCGCTGGCCGAACTCGCCGCCGACCTCGACTACGCGAAGAGCACGGTCCACCGGCATCTCCACACCTTGGAGGACCTCGGCTACGTCGTCAGGCGCGACGACGGCTACCACGTCGGACTTCGGTTCCTCGAGATCGGCGTCACCGCCCGAAGCGGCTACTGCGGGTACGACCTCGTGCGCCAGAAGGTCGAGGAGATCGCGGAGGTCACCGGGGAGCGCGCCCAGTTCTTCGTCGAGGAACACGGGAAGGCAGTGTACCTCGCCCGGGCCGTCGGGGATCAGGCGGTCCGCACCGACCCCGGTATCGGGAGTCGCATCCCTCTGTACGCGGCCTCGGCCGGGAAGGCGATCCTCGCCGAGCTGCCTGAGCCCGAGCTGTCCGATATGTTCGAACGCATGTCGTTCGACCCCGTGACGGACCACACCATCACCGATCCCGACGAGCTCCGCGCCGAGATCGAGGCGGGCCGAGAGCGCGGGTACTTCTTCAACAGGGAGGAGTCGCTCCGCGGGACCCACGCCGTCGGCGTCGCGATCTGCGGCCCGGACGACGAGGTCATCGGCGGACTCAGCGTCACCGGCCCCTCCCACCGGCTGAACGGGGAGCGGCTCGAGTCCGAGTTCCCCGACCTGCTGCTCGGCGCGGCCAACGAGCTCGAACTCAACATCGCGTACTCGTAGCGCAGGCCCGCGGTCGTCTATGGGGTTACACTACGTTCGACATACTCGAATACACTGTACCGCTCACCGACGTTACCTGCCGGCTCCGCTGCCGCTCCTTCAAATAACACAAGTACCGTTGTTATTCTAAGCGCCCCCCGACCACGGCCGCCTCCAACGCATCCCGGTCCGGTCCCGCGGAGCCGGTCCGCGCACCGCGACGAAAAATAGTTTATAAATATGATGTATTGGGGACACTCCACATCAAATTAAACTTTGTACGTACTCATTCCACGTCCCCCCTCGCAGACGGGGTCGTCTCTTGCGGCGCCGGATCGTCGCTCGCGGCGCCGGGTAATCACACACAGAATCGAAGTACGACGGTATTGATCACGGACGCCCCGAAACGAGGTTTCGATAACAAATACCCAGATATTCGTCCAACTTCGATTCATGAATTGTTAAAACACAGAAAATAACCGATTATACGATTCGGAACGGTCCTCGGTCGGCTGCTTTTCGACCCGGCCTATACGACGGTACACTCGGTGTCTCGCCGACAAGCTGCGACTTCAGCTAGAGGCGATCATTTCGAATCGCACTTGACTGCCCCACATATATAAGATTCTGATATAGTATATAAATCTGGTATTTTCACTGATCCCGCCGCTGGAACGACCCGCCCGGGTCAGGCCGTCTCCATCTCGCGCTCGAGCTCTCGGAGCCGCTCGATCCGGTTCTCGGTCGACGGGTGCGTCGAGGCCAGCTTCCCGACGAACCCGGCCTTGATCGGGATGATGAAGAACGCGTTCATCTCCGCCTCCTCGCGCAGGTCCTCTTCCGGCACGCGGTCCATCCGTCCGTCGATCGTCATCAGCGCCGACGCGAGCGCGCCGGGCTTGCCCGTGATCAGCGCGGCACCGCGGTCGGCGGTGTATTCGCGGTACCGCGAGAGCGCCCGGATCAGCAGGAACGAGATGATCCAGACGAGGATCGAGGCGACGATGGCGACGATGACCGGCGCGCCCTGTCGGTTGTCGCCGCTGAACAGCCACCCCCACCGGACGATGAAGAAGGCGATGGTGGAGAGGAACGAGGCGATGGTCATCACCATCACGTCGCGGTTCTTCACGTGGGCGAGCTCGTGGGCGAGCACGCCGTCGAGCTCGTCCTCGTCGAGGGCCCGGAGCAGTCCGGTCGTCACCGCGACGGTCGCGTTCTTCCTGTTCCGGCCGGTCGCGAACGCGTTCGGCACCTGCGTGTCGGCGACGGCGACCGTCGGCTTCGGGAGGTCGGCCTGCTGGCTCAGGCGTTCGATCCGACGGTGCAGGTCGGGGTACTCCTCGGCGCTCACCTCGCGGGCGCCCATGCTCCGCAGGGCGAGTTTGTCGCTAAAGAAGTACTGGGCGAGCGAGAACATCCCGAACATCGCGAGCGTGAAGATGATCCCGACGTTGAATACCTCGATCAGAACGCCGATGAACACGACGTAGAGGGCGAAGAGCAGGAACATCGTGAACCCCATCCGTCCACGCAGTCCCCAGTCGGTCTTCCATTCCATACCCGACTTTTACCGTTCGCCGGATTAAAGCCTGCCGGGGTTCCCGGCGAGCCGCCGCGGTCGCGCGGTCGGCGGACGACGGTGCGCTTTTGCCCCGCCGCGGGCGACCCGCACGCATGGAGACCGTCCTCGCCACGGGCGGCCGCGGCGCCTCCGGGCGCTGGGTCGTCGACCGACTCGCCGGCGACTACGAGGTCGTCGTCGTCGACTACGACCACCCGGGGCTCGACGTCGACCCGGCCCCGGGCGTCTCGTTCCGCGCCGCCGACCTCGCCGACCGCGGCGAGGCGCTCGACGTCGTCCACGCGGTCGACCCCGACGCCGTCGTCCACTGGGCGGCGATCCCGGTCGCGGGCACCCACCCCGACGGGCGCGTGTTCGAGACGAACGTCCACGCCGCGAAGAACGTCCTCGACGCCGCCGGCCGCGCCGACGCCCGGATCGTGCAGGCGTCGAGCGACGGCGCGTACGGCTTCTTCTTCGCGGAGCCGACGCCGCTCCCCGACGAACTCCCGATCACCGAGGACCACCCGCTCCGGCCGGAGGACCCCTACGGGCTCTCGAAGGTGACGGCGGAGGCGGCCGCCGGCGCGGTCGCGCGACGCGAAGAGGTCCCGGCGGTGTCGATCCGGCCGTCGTGGATCCAGTACCCCGGCGCGTACCCCTGTCGGAGCGACGAGTACGTCGACGACCTCGACGCCGGCGCCGGCAACTTCTGGTCGTACGTCGACGCCCGCGACGTCGCCGACCTCGTCGCCGC
>ENA-ORCR01000949-ORCR01000949.1-marine-metagenome-genome-assembly--contig:-NODE-949-length-10079-cov-4.388122_pt1 | contig 10079 bp, 10 predicted proteins | sample MGYA00237782_ERZ508514 | MGnify/ENA primary metagenome ERZ508514 (study PRJEB26185, sample SAMN06268960) | marine metagenome | isolation source: Eden Landing Ponds, San Francisco, CA, USA | place...
AATGGGCAAAGGGGAAGCGTCATATGGGTGTTCTCGCTGGAGCGTGGTTGTACGCAGTGAACAGGCATTATGTCGACGCCAACGTGGCAGAACTCGCAGATATAACTGGTGTGAGTAAGTCGACCATTCGTGCCCGCTATCGAGATCTCATCGAGCACGTTGGAACTGCTGATACCGGCCTAGATAGTAGGGATAGTATTTGAGTAATTGACTGAAATGCGGGATTGATTATTCTCTTGTGTGGACACAGCGGTCAATTGGATACGGACGGAAACGCATAGTTGGCTACGAGCCAACGTTCCGAGCATCTATGTACACAATCGCTGACCTGCCCATCGAAAACACACTCCAGATGGTCGAATATGACCTCGGGCTCGAATCGGCACTCCGTCAGATGTTCGAGAACAGTTACACCCAGATCGGTGTCGAACGTGACGGCGAGCTCGTCGGGATTGTCACCTACAGGTCCGTGGTCCGGACCCTTCTTGCATTCCAGCGGCTGGAGGTCGGGCACAAAACGCTCGATAAGATCTCGGTCGGAGCGGCCGTCGAAGATGCACACACCATCAGCGAAGATGAGAACCTCCTCTCCGTATTCGATGCGCTCGCAGAATACACGTATATCGTGGTCAATCGAGACGATGGGTGGCGGATTCTGACTGACTACGACCTCCTGACGCGACTGAAGCAGATGCTCGAACCGTTTCTGTTGATCGAGTCGATCGAGATGCAGTTGCGTGATATTTTTGCGCGAGTGTTCGGGGACTCGCTGTCGGAGCAGTTGGCTGAAACGTTCGACGAGGACCACCCACTGCCAACACCGGCGTCAATCGAGCATTGCAGTTACGCACACTACGCACAGTTCATCTCGATTCACTGGGAGGAATTCGAATCGCTCTTCGATGATCAACAGGACGTGATTCGCGAGCTAGTGCTTGAAATCGGGGATATGCGAAATCAGCTCTTCCACTTTCGAGTCGACGACCCAGAAGCATTTGACCGAGATTTGCTTCGCTTCGGTCAGTCGTACTTTTCCTCAGTGTGACTTCTGAGTTCGTGCGCGAGGTGTCCTGAGTATCAGACGGCTTGACGGTAAATTGAGCAATTGGCCTGGGCCCTATGCATTGAGAGAGCCAGTCTCAACTACTGCCTTCGTACTCCACACCCCACAGTTTCGGAGGATAGGCCAGATTTGGGCTGAGTTGCCGTCGATTCGTGTTCTATTCACCAATAGAGCACCAATTTTGAACTGTTCTAATCCAATCAGCCAAGAGGCCGTCCAAAAATTGGCGTGTCCTGGCGCTGCTGAATAGCGTTACCACTCTCAAGTGGTGAACATAGCAGGGAATCGACCAGTCTATCGGGTGGGATCTGCGCCGAAACGATGATTTCGACGCATTCTCCCGCGGTCAACACGGGCGTATACTCCATCTCGCCGTCAACGCCAGCTTTCAGCAGGAAGTCCGTGAGCCGCCAGATATTGTAGAGCAAGACCGCGAACACGAAGTAGAACAGCCGTACACGATAATCCTTGGAGGAGGTCTTCGCATAGAAGTCGTTCTTGATCGACTTGTATTCGTTTTCGATCTGCCAGTGTCGGCTGTAGCGGCGGCAGAACGACTCAGCTTCCCCCGGGCCGACTCGGAGATTTGTCGCGAAGACGGCCGTTCCCTTACCACTCGTCGACGGCACGTACAGGAACTGCATCGAGTGACTTCCCGATTCGACGTGAACGGATACCGATTCGACCGCTACGGTTTGTCCATCGGCATCCATCGTCTCGACGACCTCGCGCTCAGTCCTGTTGATCCGTGTGGGAACGAGGTAGTTCACCCCTAGATTCGAGAGCGTCTGGTAGACTCGCTTAGAGTCGAACTCACGGTCACACAGCACCGTCTCTATGAGGACGTGTTCTTTCGCTCGTGTCACCAGTTGCCGGACGACACGGTGAACCTGGTTCGGTTGATTCCTATCCCATGCTGGACTCTCCCCAATCGGCTCTACAGCGAGCACGAGCGGGATGTTTTCACCGACAATCGACAGCGTCGCGAACTTGAACGCCCGCTTTTCCTCGCCCTGCATCCCACTAACCATTGACATTCCTTCTACGTCGCCGTAGTACGGGATCGTCGTGATGTCGATTGCCGCGGTTACCGGCCGGCGAAACGATACCTCCGAAGCGATAGCGGAGAGCAATCGGTCACTTGCCTGATCGAACCCTTCGATCAGCGCTTCCGGCTCGAATTGCTTGACCGCCCGCAGATGCGTATCTCCGTGCGGGCCATACTCTTCGCCCCGTCGGAGCTGAAATCGAGCAGCCCCCTGAGCAGTGCCACAACCAACCATCCCCATGAACGTCTGTAACTCGAAGAATTGCACGTCCTGGTAGGAGGCGTTCTGGGTCCGCCCAGAGTCGAACCCGTCGAAGCCGTGGTCCCGTGGGAGGCGGGTCGTCCGGCGAATCTGCTCGTCCGAGAACTCAACGCCCTCAGACTCGTCCTGCTCATCGTCGTCGGCCGACTCCGGCTTCGAGTTAGTGACCTCCTCTTTCGGGCGCACTGCGGTGACAGCAGGACCGTGGTCATGGATTTCCTTGACGACGAAGTGGGCGGCGACGGTCACATACTCGCGGACGCCATCGTTGAAGCGCTTGCGCCAAGTACGCGAGAGAACGGATTCGTCGGGGACGTCCTCTAACCCGAATGGCTCGGCGAGTTCCTGGTACGTTTCGAGCGATCGGTAGCTGTCGTCCGTGATCTCCCGATAGATGAACAGGAGAAGCATCCCGAGAAACGAGTCCGGTGCTGGATGCCACTCGGGATAGGAGTCTTCAAGTCGGTCTGTACGTAGCGCTACCCCACTCAGTGAATCCCGGAGAGACGCTCCGTCTCGAAGAGTGTCCACGTTCGAGATTCCTACTTTGTACGCGTCAGTCATCCGGGCGGCCTGCTCCGAAACCGGATCGAAAGAGTCCTGCACAGCGCACCGGTTCGAATAAGACTATCTCAAACCTACTGAACTCCAGACGGCCGAATTGACGGAACCGACAGTAACTCCGGCAGACGTTTCAGAGAGTGTGAGCCAGATGGTGAGTATTAATTACAGTGAGGGTGAACCGACTGGTGACTACCTGTGCTATCGGACGGGTCTGACGAGATGCCCTCGATTGATCGGTTGGAGACGCTCGTTGACGAACCAAACCAGCACGCTGCGACTATAGTAGGCGTTAGAAATAATCACTCACTTTTGGAAGCGATAGTTAGTCGAGAGCGGTATCGATTGCGGTAGTCAGTTGCTCAAGCGAGTCAAAGAACCGGTTGCTGAGAGCGTCTTGGAGTTGTCGCCAGCACTCTTCGACAGGATTGAGTTCCGGCGAATACGCCGGCAACGTCACGAAGGCGAGGTCGTCACGGGCCGCCAGGTCCGTGACGGCCGCCTGGAAGTACGGCGCTCCGTCGAGCACGACGATCAAGTCTTCTTCGAATTCTTCGCATAACGCGAGAACGAAATGTTTCGCGTGATCAGCGGTGACGTACTCGGTGAACCGTGAGAAAAAGCAGTCACCATCTTCGGTGATCGCGCCGAGCAGACACGTCCAGTCGCGTTGACCGGATAATTCGACGCTCGGCCGTGTGCCGCGTGGTTTCCGCGCGGCACGCGGCTCGACCTGCACGGATTTCTTGGTTTGATCGATACAGACTATTTTGGCGTCCATCTCCGCTCGCTTTTTTTGATCTCGTCGTGGAATTCCTCTTGATCGGATTCCTCGGCTTCGGCGGCTGTACGTCGAGGTTTTTGATAGCTGAGTCCAGCTTCTTTCAACAGCCGCCGACAACTCGGATAAGAGTACTTGACGCCGTACGTTTCTTCGAGAAACTCTTGGACGAGCGCCGGCGTCCACGCCGGCGCGTCGATCCCGACCTCCTCGGGCGGTTCGTGAACGGCTTGTTCGAAATTTTTTTGCTGTGATTCTGAGAGCTTTCGTTTTCTCCCGGATCGATGAGTATCAGAGACGGCTTGCTCAAGCGGTTCGTCCGTATCAAGTCGCATTAGCCAGCTGTAGATCGTTCTTCGACCGGTATCGTGCCACTCTGCAAGTTCGGTCTGCGTCACGCCGTTCTTGTACGCGATCGCGGCTAACAACCGTTGTGTCGGCTTGTTTCCCTCGACGCTGTCGAGGGCGTCCTGCAGTTCTTCGACGGAGATCTCGTCGAGATGGTCCATTGATCACAGCAACCGTTCTTGAGCGGAAAATTCTAACGGTTACTATAGTAACGAACAGTCTGGTGGTGGACCACGACCGATCCGATGCGTCGTCGGTTCCCATCCTTGACACGACCCTCGATGCCCTGGTCAACAGGTCCCGGCAACGGGTCCTCGTCGGGTTGCTCCGGACCAATCCACAGGACAATCACGATCCGCAGCTATCCGGGGACGCCGAAATCGGTTTCGAAAACTTGGTATCGCTGATGATCCGCATGCACCACACGCATCGTCTCGAACCGAGTCGCTTCGAAATCGTCGACGTACTGGCATTCGGAAGGTGATCTTCGAGTTCGGCGAACCGGAGCGAATCGTGCGCACCGATGATGCTGATCAGTTGCATCGCATATTTTCGACTCAACGTGGTGATGACGCCGGTCAACGGACAGTAGCACGTTCCGTCGATGTCGCACGCAGGCGGTGGTGAGGTTGTATCTGCCATAGCTTTGTGGCCTCCGACTTACTCCATAGCTTTAGACTCTACAGTATATTACTTCGCGTTCTGAAACTGTGATAGGATGGAAGCGGACAACTCATACGATCTCGTGATTCTTGGTGGCGGCGCAGCCGCCTTCGCCGCGATCACCGAAGCATGCGACCGGGGATTCTCCACAGCGATAGTAAACTCGGGCCTGCCGATCGGTGGCACTTGCGTGAACGTCGGTTGTATCCCCAGCAAGCATCTCCTCGCGGTGAGCGACCAGGCAGCCACTCCCCAGGAGAATCCGTTTGAGGCGATCCAGTACAGCGACGGCGAACCGACTGTCGACTGGGCCGATGCACTCGACGGGACCGACGAGCTCGTCGAACGGTTCCGCCGAGAGAACTACGTCGATGTCGCCGAGCACTTCGAGACCGACATCTACGAGGGCTACGGCCAGCTGGTCGACGACACGACCATCGAGGTCGTCGATGGCCCCGACGAGGGCGCACGTATCACCGGGGAGAAGGCGCTCGTCGCGACCGGAAGTTCGCCGTGGGCGCCGCCCATCGAGGGCCTCGACGAAGTCGACTACTACACGAGTGAGACCATCCTCGAGGAGCGTGACCTCCCCGAGAGTATCGTGATCATTGGCGGAGGGTACATCGCACTCGAATGGGGGCAAATCCTCCACCGCGTCGGCGTCGACGTGACAATCCTCCAGCGCTCCGAGCGCGTACTCTCGGGGATGGAGGGCCAGCTCGGCCGGGAGATGCAGCGAACAGTCGAAGACGAGGGAATCGACGTGGTCACCGGCAACGACTTCCAGCGCGTCCGCAAGCCAACAGCTGACGGCGACGCTAAATCGCTTCAGTCAGGCGTGGTCGTCGAAACGGTCGTCGACGACACCGAGCGGACAGTCACTGGGGACGCGTTGTTCGTCGCAACAGGCGTCCAGCCGAACAGCGAGGGGATCGGTCTCGAAACGGTAGGAGTCGAAACGAACGGCGACGGGTCAGTCCAGGTCGACGAACACTTCCAGACGACGAATCCCGACATCTACGCTGCGGGCGACGTGATCGGCGAGCCCGAACTGGAGACGGTCGCCGCCAAAGAAGGCAATCACGCCGTCAAGAACGCCTTCGGGAGCGAGAGTGTCAGCATCGACTACGACGCGGTTCCAACAGTCGTGTTCACCAGTCCGGAAGTCGCCGCGGTTGGGACGACCGAACTCGAATACGTGGACGAGCACGGCACCTGCTCGTGCCGGACGGTGCAGATGGAGGACGTCCCGCGGGCGAACGCCGTCAAGAACACGGATGGCCTCGTCCAAGTCGTCAAGCACCACGAGACCGACGAGATCGTCGGCGTCCACATGGTCGGGCCCCGTGCCGCTGATATGATCGTAGAAGCCACGCTGGCGGTGAAGTTCGGCCTCACTGTCGACGACATCATCGACACTGTCCACCCGTTCCCCACGTTCAGCGAAGCGTTCAAACAGGCCTGTCAAGCGTTCCGCAGAGATACGTCGAAGATGAGTTGCTGTATCGAGTGACCTTCACATCGAATCCCCGGAACAGCATCTCGGAAGTGTATCGTTTTTATACAACCGACTCTATCGAATTCACGGAGTCGATGAGCCAAACCGTCGGTCCGACCGGATTCGTACTGATAGGTGAGACGACGGGACCGGCCGTGAGAGTCCACGGGATACGACCAGTGTCTGTATAATGGAAGGGGTCGTCGCGTTCGTCCTGCTGAGTGTGGTCTTCGCGGGCCTCACTCTCATGATCAAAGCGAGGCAGCTACCTGTTACGCAGCGGCTGATCACAGCACTGGTTCCCTGGTTCGGCGTCGTCGGTGCGACGTATGCCCTCGAGGAGGCCCTTTCCTGGCCGCCGTGGGTGACGCTGTTCGTTCGGACCCCGACGGCGTACGTAACCGTGGGTGTGGTCGTCCTCTCGGGGTGGCTCGTCCTCGATAGCTTCGTCACCGATAGATTACCCTTCGCGACAGTCTCCCTTGCAACACTGATCCTCTGTGCGGTCGGCGTTGCGGTCACACTCGTCGTCGCCCCGAAAACTGACGCTCTCCGCTGGAACGCTACTGCGACCCTTTTCGCGTTCGTTGTGACGAGTGTGGTCGGGCTAACTCTACAGACGATCGAAAAAGAAGCAGTAGGCGGTTGGCTCGGTACGACCGTCGTTTTCTCTCACGTTCTCGATGCGATGACTACAGTGGTTGGCCTCGAAGTTCTCGGTGCGACCGAGCGGAATCCGATTTCTGCGGCAGTCATCGCCGCGGGTAACACCGCCATCGACGGGGTTCCGGGAGTAATTCTGTTCCTGTTCGTCAAAACCACTGTCGCCGTACTCATCGTCTGGTTCGCGGCGGATACCGACTCACAACTGGATGTCGAAACGTCGGGGCTCCTGGTCGTGGCGGCGGGTGTTGGATTGGCACCGGCGGTTCACAATCTCGTTTTATTTAGTCTGGTGTTCTAACTAATCTCAAGTAGGTTCCACACCAGTATCAGGACCGAAGTGGTGAAGACGAGCGTACGAGAGTCACGGACTGATCAATTGACACAGTGGGTGAGCTGTGGGTAACTCGGTAACCATTACGTATCTATGACTGTAATCTGGACCAGTACTGTATTTACAATTTCAAATTAACGACTCGTTCTGTAAAATAGTACGTAACATGAATGTGCGGGTCGTGCACACTCTCGATTTGGTATTATAAGCGGTCCATTCATTTCCTTCGAGTAGATGTCTAGACGTTCTATTTCGATTCACGATACGGACCGTGCCGCTCTAGCAGATCTCCCCCCGAGCGCGAAACTGGTCGCAAAGACACTGGAGTACGAGGGGGACCTCACACAGTCGCAGATCTCTGACTCAGCACGCCTCCCGCAACGGACGGTCCGATATGCACTGACAAAGCTCGAAGACAACGAGATCGTTCGTTCTCGAATTTCGTTCATGGACGCCAGAAAGCGAGTCTATACGCTTTCAACCGAGGAAGAGTGAACTCGGAACCACACCAGCCAGGGCCAGTTCTTTTTTGACTAATCGATCGGATGAGTGAACCGTTCTGGCCCTCTCAGAGCTCCAGGTCTGCTACGGAATCGATATCGAACCGAGTGACGGTCGGCTCGCCCGCGAGTAGGTCAGGGAGCGCAGACTCGAACGCTTCGAAGTGTTCAGTCTCGGCGTGGGCACCGAACGCCGCTTCGTCCTCGTACCGTTCGAAGAATCGGAACGTGTTCGGGTCCTCGATGTCGGCTCCGACCCGATACTCGATGACGCCGTCCTCGGTACGCGACTGCTCGGCCAGTTCTTGCATCAACTCGGTCGCTTCCTCGCGGTGCTGCGGGTCTATCGGGAACGTCGCGTAGATAATGACCATCGCGTATTGGAAAGCGACCGGACCGTTCAAAACCTTTCGGCAGCTGTGCGCTCCGTGTGCCCGAGAGGAATTCGCACACCGGACAATTGCCTACAGGTGTGTAGCGGCTCAGGGCTTCGACAAAAGGGGGGATGATGGAGTGTGACTACCGCACGGATCCGGTTAGAACGTGATGATCTCGTAGTCGTCGTCGACGAGGGAGCGAATGCTCGGGTGGCCGTCGTGGTCGTCGAGGGTCACGACGCCGGCGTCGTCGACAGCGTCCTCGACACCGAACGCACCGGCGCAGAAGTCACAGACCGACGTGTCGTCTCGGACTGCCTGGTAGAGTTCGTGGTAGTCGCTCTCTTCGTCTTCGAGCTCCGGGATCCACTGCGTCCCGGCGCCGTCGAAGATGAGTTCGACCTCGTCGCCCTCGGTCCCTGCGAACTCCTTGGCTGTCTCGAGTCCGTTGACGAGGCGGCCCGTATCAGCGTGCGATTCCGTACCGGCGAGGATTACGACTGCTGCTTTCGTCATTACGTCCTTCGGTAGTGGTCGGTCCCTCAAAAACTCACGCGAACGGTCGAGTAACCCGGTTACACCGATGTGATCGGGCCGGCGGCTCGGTCAGTGACCGTGGCTGTGGTCGTGGTGGCCGCTCCCCCCGCGGCTGAACTGCCCGGAGAACGCACGCTGGACGACTTCGGGAAGGGCCGGGTGGATGTGAATCGATTCCCGAATATCCTGAACGGTGCCGGACCCGGATTTCATCGCGATGACGACCTCCTGAATGAGGGTCGATGCGTCGGGGCCGACGATGTGACAGCCGAGGATCTCGCCGTCGAGGTCGACCAGTACCTTCACGAAACCGTCGGCTTTCATGGCGTCACCTCGGGCGGTATCGTCGAAGCGGTACGTATTGGTCGCGTAGTCCCGCCCGGCTTCGCGGAGGTCCTGCTCGAGCGCACCGACGCCGGCGACCTCCGGCGAGGCGAACACGGCGAACGGCATCGCGCTGTAGTCGACGGGCTCGAGATCGCTCCCGAAGATGTTCCTGGCGACAGCCTTGGCCTCGTGGTTCGCACTGTGTTTCAGGAGGTACTCGCCGACGATATCGCCCAGTGCCCAGATTCCCTCGGCGTCAGTCCGGAGATACTCGTCGGTCGCGACGAAGCCACCGGCGTCGGTTTCGACGCTCGTCGCGTCGAGATTCAGCGTGTCGGTGTTCGGCACGCGTCCCGCGGCGACGAGCAATTCGTCGCCGGTTACGGTGACAGATTCTCCGTCCGCGACGAGGCCGGCGTCGTCGCCGTACTCGTACGGCCGGGCTTCGACGGTGATCTCGCCGTCGTCTTCGCTGACCGCCGTCGCGGCGTGTCCGGTGTGGACAGTGAAGCGCTCGGCGTAGCGCTCCGTGAACGCCTCGGCTACCTCCTCGTCGGCTTCTGGAAGCAGGTTCGGACGCCGACCGACGATGGTCACGTCGCTCCCGAAGGTCCCGAAGAAGTGCGCGAGTTCGGCCGCGATGTACCCGCCGCCGACGATGACGAGCCGGTCCGGCGGCGTTTCGAGCTGGAGCGCCTCGGTGCTCGTGAGATAGTCCACGTCGTCGATCCCGTCGATATCGGGGGTCCCGGGACGGGTCCCGGCGGCGATGAGGACCGTGTCGGCTCGGAGACGAGCGCCGTCGTCGGCGCCACCCGAGACTTCGACGGTCCGTTCGTCGACGAACCTGGCTTCGCCGTCGAACAGCGTGTGCTGCGACGACGACTGCAGCCCCTGTCGAATGGATTCCGCATCTCCCTGCACTTCCTCGTTGACGTTCCGAACGATCTTCGAGAAGTCGAACCCGTCGACCGTCGCGTCGATATCGAACTCGTCGGCGCGCTCGATCGTCTCCAGCACGTCCGCGTGATACAGCAGATGTTTCGACGGGATACAGCCGCGGTTGAGACAGGTCCCGCCGAGCGGCCCTTTCTCGGCGACTGCCACCGACTGGCCC
>ENA-ORCR01000950-ORCR01000950.1-marine-metagenome-genome-assembly--contig:-NODE-950-length-10058-cov-2.975153_pt1 | contig 10058 bp, 8 predicted proteins | sample MGYA00237782_ERZ508514 | MGnify/ENA primary metagenome ERZ508514 (study PRJEB26185, sample SAMN06268960) | marine metagenome | isolation source: Eden Landing Ponds, San Francisco, CA, USA | place...
CGCATCGAAGAGGAGTACAAGGGCAAGGTGCGGGTCATGGCCATCATGACCGGCGTCAAGTCCGCACAGGTCCTCGGCCCGACGACCCAGAAGCAAGCCGACAAGTCCCGCCAGGCGCTCGACGACGTGGACGACTCCACGTTCGACGCCAGCCAGAACGTCGACACCGAGTTCGGCGAGTCGGGCGGCATGGGCGGCGGCCACGGCGGTGCCGGCGGCAACTCGGGCGGCGAGCCCGACTACGGCCACACCGACGGCGGACGCGACAACTTAGAGAAGAACAACGGGCTGGACGTCATCCGCCCGGACTAAGGCTCCCGGGTCGACCCCCACTGGAGACCCCTCCACCGGTTCCAGGGGCCCGCTCGACCCACTCTCTCTTTCCGTTTCCGACCGGTCAGTGACGACGCCGAACCCGTGTCCGACACCGGAGCGCCGCGGCTCGTCACACGATGTCCGACAGCGAAGACAGTGACGACGCGAGCGCCAACCCCGGTCGCGACGGCGGCGAGCGGACCCGGTCAGACCGCTTCGAGCGCGTCGAGCAGGTCGCACTTCCGACAGACCTGTCGGCCAGTCGGTGCGCCGCAGCGCTCGCACTCGCCGTAGTCGGCCGCTTCCGTCCCGCCGAACGCCGACGCCGCCAGCGCCGCGAACTGCTCGTAGCCCGCCATGATCGAGTGGCGCGTCCCGGGGTGGTTGTCCTCCATGCCGAGCAACAGCTCCTGAATCTCCCCGCGATACGCCTCCTCGGCGTGGGGACACTCCGTGATGTGAGCGGGCAGGTCCCGCAGGTGGGCGTACAGCGCCACCTCCTTCTCGGGCACGTCCCGCAGCGGCTTGGCCCGCGGGACGTGGTGGTCCTGGGCGTGGCGCGGCCGCTCGGTCGGGTCTGCCGGTGGGTCGACGGGGTCGCCGCTCCGGTCCTCCTCGGGGAACGGCCCCAGCGACGCGTCGTAGTGGCTGGCCATCTGCTGGACGTCGCCCTCGAAGACGTTCATCAGCGCGGTCTGGGCCTCGTCGTCGAGGTTGTGGCCGGTCAGCAGTTTGTCCGCGCCGAGTCGCTCGGCGTACCGTTCGAGCGCGTCGCGACGGAAGACGCCGCAGTAGGCGCAGGCGGCCATCCCCTCGGGGTCCTCGTCGACCACGTCGTCCATCTGCACGCCGAACTCCTCGGCGTAGGAGACGACCTCGTGGCGCAGCCCCAGGTCGGCCGTCAGCTCCTCGCAGGCGTCGATCGACTCGTCGCGGTAGCCCTCGATGCCCTCGTGGATCGACAGCGCGACGAGTTCGATCCGGGGGTCCTCGCGGAAGGTATCGTGGAGGATCTCGGTGAGGACGACCGAGTCCTTCCCGCCGGAGAGCCCGACCACCCAGGTCTCCGGTTCCTCGGGCGTCGCCGAGCGGGGGATCAGATTGTCCTCGCGGACGCGCCGACGGACCCGGGTCTCGACCGTCCGACAGAAGTGGTCCTCGCAGAGGTGCAGCCCCGAGTAGGCGGCGTGCATCACCGCCTCGGACCCGCACTTGTCACAGTCCATCGCCCCGACCTACCGGGGCGACGGCCCTCAGGGTTTCGCTCCCGAGTCGCCCCGACCGGTCGACGGTCGCGACCCGTCACTCGGCGGCGTCGGCCGACTCGCAGGGGACGGCGACGGTGACGGTCGTCCCGCCGTCGACGGTGACGGAAATGTCGCCGTCGGCCCAGTGGACGAGCCAGGTGACCAGCCAGAGCCCCAGTCCCGCGCCGTGCTGGGTGGGCGTCTCGACGAAGTCGTCGGTCAGCACGCGGCGCTCGACGAGCGGCATCCCCGGCCCGTCGTCGGCGACGGTGAACGTCACCGTGCCGTCGTCGACCGCGGCGTCGATCTCGACGGACGGCTCCGGGGCGTCGTTGTGCGTGATCGCGTTGCGCGCGAGTTCGTCGAGCGCCACCAGCAACAGCTCGCCGTTGGGGACCGCGACCGACTCGGCCGAGCCGCTCGTCCGCACGTCGGCCCCGGGGAACTCCTCACGAAGCGTCGTCGCCACGTCTTCGAGGACGGCGCCGGCGCCTCGGGTGGCCGCCTCGCCCGGGCGGGCACCCAACGAGGACTCGATGGCCCGGGCGTGGTCGGCCAGATCGAGCAACGACTCGCCGCGCCGACGGATGCGGTCGGCCTCCGTGGCGACCGTCTCGTCGTCGGTGCGCTCGGCGATGCGGTCGGCGTTGCCGACGACGACGGTCATCGCGTTGCGGAGGTTGTGGCGCAACACGCGGTTGAGGACGAGCACTTCGGTGCGCCGCTGGGCGAGCACCTCGCTCAGGTCGTTGAACCCCCCCTGGAGTTCCGTCCACTCGGTCGCACCCCTGAGCGCGACCGTCGACCCGTAGTCGCCGTCGACCAGCGCGGCGAAGCCGCCGTGGAGCCGCTCGATGTTCCCGACGAACTCGCGGTAGAGCCAGAGTCCGAAGGCGGCGACCGACAGCAACACCAGTCCGAACGCCGCGATCTGGGCGACCGTCGCGGCCCACAGTCCCGACTCGAAGGCCGCCCGCGTCGTCGTCGCCGAGACGGTCCAGTTGGTCTCACCGACCGTCTCGTTGGCGACGATCAGGTCCTCGTCGGCACCCGACACCGGCCCGGCCGCGTACAGCGTCGAGCCGTTGGCGACGATCCGGACCCCCTGGTCCGGCCCGGAGTTGGCCCGGACGATCGACGCCAGGTCGCCCGCCTGGAGGTGAAAGGCGGCGTTGAACGTCCCGACGATCCGCCCCGAGCGGTAGAGGGGTGTACTCACCGTCACGATGAGGTTGCCCGTCTCCGCCCGGACCGGGTCGCTGACGTAGGTCTCGCCACTCATCGCCCGCCGGAAGTAGGTCCGCTCGTCGAAGCGGCCGCCGACGATCCGCTCCTGTTCGGCCTGCGAGAGCCCGCGGGAGTACAGCGCGGTCATCGTCCCGTTGGCCGCGATCACCGAGGCGCCGCTGAACTCCGTGGTTCGCACGAACGACTGCAACCGCGCCGTCTGCGGGGTCGACCCGTGGTCGACCAGCGACGGCGCCCGCCCCCACAGCTGGACCTGGCGCTCTTTCTCCGTGAGCACGGCGTCGAGCTGGGTCGCCACCGACTCCGCCGAGTGGGCCAGGTCGGTCCGCTCCTGGGCGACGACCGCGTCCCGATAGAGGACGAAGCCCGCCAGCGACGTGGCCGACAGCACCAGCGCCACCAGCGCCAGCGCCAGCGCGAACCGCGTCCGGAGTCGCATCGCTTACCCTTTTCCGAGCGGCCGCATAAAACTGCGCGCCTCCCAGATCGGTCACTGATAGCGCCCACCCGCCGGGCCCGTCGAGAAACCGTTTTCCCCTTCCGGCGGCAACCTCGCGTCGATGACCGACCTCTCGCGCGAGGAGGCCGTCGCCCGCGTCGAGGAGCTCGTCGCCCGCGTCGAGGACGACCGGATGCCCGTTCCGGTCCGGGAGATCTGGGTGTTCGGCGACGTGGCGCTGGGCCTCGACCCCGTCGAACGCCTCGATATCTATCTCACCAAGGACATCCTCGTCGGCGGCGACGACTCCGAGGTCGACCCCGAGGGTCTGGCCCTGGGCGTCGACGGCATCGGCGAGACAGTCCGGGCCGACTGGGCCGCCGAGCACACCGAACACGTCCGCACGAACGCCAACGGCTACGCTGCCCCCGAGAAATGCCTGGCCGCCCACCTCGTCGACGACGACGAGCCCGTCCACCTCGAAGTGTGCAACGCGTCGTTCGACGACAACGTCACCCAGCGCCTGGAGGGGGCGGTCTCGACCGGGAACTACGAGAACATCCTCGACCCCCGCGGCGCGTGCCTGTGGGTGGATGGCCAGCGAAGCACCGAGGCCTTCGAGAAACTCCGGGAGGGCGACTTCGTGCTCCCGACGCTGTCGGGCGCCCTGGAGATGCTCGGCGCCGACGCCGACGTGGCCGCCGAGGCCGCCGACGCGGTCCGCGCCTACCGCGAGCGCCAGTCGGGCGCGACGGTGCGGGGCGACGTGGTCTGAGCGGGCCGGAGTAACGGTCGCCTGTGGCGACGAAACGACGGCCTGACTCGCGCAAGCGGCGCATAACAATCCGCGCGGGACGACATCGTTCGGGTATGCTCCTGTGGGCGCTGCTGCTGGGCGCGCTGGCCTGGGCGCTGGTCACGCTGGCGTTCCTGGCGCTCGTCTACGCCTACGGCGACGGCCGCGACCGCCGAACGCGCGTGTGACCCGCGGGGCCGACGCCACCGCCGACGCCGCGGTCGGCCCCGGCGTCCCACCGCTCCGGCCGGGCCGGTCCGATACGACTTTGCCGGTCGACTCCCTGCGGTCGGGCATGACCCGTGTCGGCGCACACACATCGATCGCGGGCGGCGTCCCCAACGCCGTCGACGAGCAGCTCGATATCGGCGGCAACTGCGGCCAGATCTTCTCGCACTCCCCGCAGGTCTGGCAGGACCCCAACGTCGGCGACGAGGAGGCCGCGGAGTTCCGCGACCTGACCGAGGAACACGACCTCGGACCGTGGGTGATCCACTCCTCGTACCTGGTGAACCTCTGTACCCCGAAAGACGACCTGCGCGAGAAGTCGATCGACTCCATGCAACAGGAGGTCGACGCCGCCGCCAAGCTCGACATCGACTACGTCAACGTCCACCTGGGCGCCCACACCGGCGCCGGCGTCGACGGCGGCCTCGACAACGCCGCGGGCGCCCTGGACGAACTCGATATCCCGGCGGGCGTCACCGTCCTCGTCGAGTCCGACGCCGGCTCGGGCACGAAGCTCGGCGGCGACTTCGAGCACCTCGCCGAAGTCCTCGACCGCTCGGCCCAGGATCTCGACGTCTGTCTCGACACCGCCCACGCCTTCGCCGCGGGCTACGACCTCTCGACGCCCGAGGGGGTCGCCGACACCGTCGCCGAGTTCGACGACGTGGTGGGGCTGGAGCATCTCGAGTGTATCCACCTCAACGACTCCAAACACGCCTGCGGGACGAACAAGGACGAACACGCCCACGTCGGCGAGGGCGAGATCGGCGAGGACGGCATGCGCGCGTTCCTGAATCACGACGACCTGCTGGACGTGCCGCTCGTCCTGGAGACCCCGACCGAGGACGGCAAGAGCTTCGCGTGGAACGTCGAGCGGGTGCGAGAGCTACGAGACGCCGAGTGACCGATAGGGACCGAGGCGTCTCGGGAACGCGAACGGCGAGCGGTGCGAGGTCGACCGAAGAGAGACCTCGATGCGAACGGTGAGCAACGCGAGCCGTGAGCGGAGAGGGCCGTGAGCTGCGGGATTCCGAGTGACCGCAGGGAACGAGGCGTAGTCGATGGCCCGCGGGCGGCGGCCCGGAGCGTCGGGTTCTTCGACCACTTGCGTTTATTGTTCTATCGGAACAGTGGCCTGTGTGCACGGGCAGCGATCGGGTGGGTCACCCGTCGGGAGCGAGACGAACGGACGGGACAGTGCGGTCGCGGTGCGGGACCGTCGGGAGCACGGGTCCTGGCCGCAGTCGAACCACGACGGACGGAACACGGGACACGCGCCGAGCGAACGGGTCACCGACGAGACGCCGGGGACGCTCTGGACGTTCGACGTGGGCTCGGAGATCCAGACCCAACCGGTCGTCGCGGAGGGGTCGGTCTTCGTCGTCCCGCAGGACGATGTCCTCTACGCCGTGTCGCCGCGCGACGGGACCGAACGGTGGCGGTTCGACCCCGAGGAGGGCGTCGACAGTCCACCCGCAGTGGCCGACGGGACGGTGTACGTCGCGACGTTCGGCGGCCTCCACGCGCTGGACGCGGCCGACGGGAGCGAACGGTGGTCGACGGACACTCGCGCGAACAGGGTGACCGTCGCGGACGGCACGGTCTACGGGGTGAACCGCGGGGCGACCGTCTCGGCACTGGACGCCGAGTCGGGAACGCAACTGTGGACCCACTCGATCGACAAACGGATCGGGACGGCGCCGGCGGTCGACGGCGACTCGGTCTACCTCACCACGCTGGCGGGGACCGTCTACGCGCTCGCCGTCGGCGACGGGAGCGAGCGGTGGACGTTCGAGACCGACAGCGACTACCTGTTCGCGGCTCCGACCGTCGGCGACGACACCCTCTACGTGCCGGTCGGGCGGGTCGACGACGGCGGGTACTACTACGCGCTTGACACCGCCGACGGGAGCGAGCGGTGGCGGCTACAGTCCAGGAACACCGACCTCGACACGACCGTCTCGGTCGCCGGCGACACGGTCTACGTCCAGGGGTTCGACGGGGTCAGTGCGCGGTCGACCGGCGACGGAGCGAAGCGGTGGTCGGCCTCGACCGGCGAGGGCGGGGAAGCGACCGGGATGGCCGTCACAGAGTCGACGGTCGTCGCCGCCAGCGTCGGGGGCGTCGTCTCCGCGTTCTCGCGGTCGGACGGGTCCGTCCGCTGGCGGCGGTCGCTCGGCGGGATCGTCTTCGTCCCGCCGGTCGTGGCCGACGGCGTCGTCTACGTGGCGACCGCCGGGGGCGGGCTCGTCGCCCTCGGCGACGAACTCCCGCCGACGCCCAGCCCCACGCCGAGCCCGACGCCGACACCGAGCCCGACGCCGACGCCCACCGCGACGCCGACGGAGACGCCGTCGCCGACACCGACCGACGCGCCCACGCCGACCGAAAGGGTGACCGCGACGCCCGGAGGCGTGCCCTACGCGCTCCGGGAGGGCGTGAAGACGGTCGTCGACACCGGCTACGGGACCTACTACCTGATCCGTTCGATCCCGGAGGTCGACCCCCAGCGAGTGGCGGTGACGACGACCGACTACGGGCTGGTCGGCCGGACCACGACGACGGACGTGGTCGCGCTCGACACCTTCTCGGAGGGGCTGTGGGCGACCGACTGGGACCGAGAGATCGAGCGGATGCGGACGGTGCGCGAGGCCTCGGCCGCCTACGAGACGCTGGGTCGGGCCACCCAGCTGGGGTGGGACCTCGCGGAGATCGTCGTCTTCCTCGCCGCGGGGTACCAGAAGGCGGTCGTCGGTCCGGCGCTGGACATCGCGACCGACGCGATCAGTTGGACGATGGACGAGGTCCAGCGCCCCTATCGCGCGGCGTTCCAGCGGCTCACCGCCTGTCTCAACAACGCCCAGTCCATCGACCAGCACGCTCGCGAGGTAGTCTCTCACGGCGGGCTCGGCGAGGCGATCGAGACGTGGGTGGGCGCCGCCCAGTTGATGCACGGCGCCTACGACACGGGGTCGGACCTGGCGACCGCCTGGAGCCAGCTGTCGACGGCGCTGCAGAGCGGGGGCGGCTACTCGGCGTCGGCGTCGACCGCGCTGTCGACCGCGAAGGGGTTTTTTGTCGGCTTCTTCGTCGGCGCCGCCAGCGGGATGGTCGCGGGCGACGTCGAGAAGAAGACCGCGGTCCACGGGCTCCAGAACGCCTACGCCAACATGCGGCTCCCGGTCGTCAAGACGCTCCGTGACCTCCAGGCGCGGTTCGACAGCGGGGAGCGGACCGTCGGCGACATCTACCGGTACAACGCGTACCTGCTGTCGGCCTACCAGATGGACGCCCTGCTGTTCGCGGCCTCGGAGCTGTACTGGGCAGCGATCGCCGACGGGTGGCTCGGCGGCGTCTGGGACGCGTGGTCGGACGCCGACGGCAAGGCCGAGGCCTACGCCGCGAAGGCCGAGACGGCAAAGACGACGGCTCGGACGACCCAGCGGCTGTTCGGCCTCGCCCAGACCCGGATCGACGAGGACGTGACCGGCTCGATCAACGCCGAGTTCGCGGCCGGAGGTGGGCGCTGATGGACCCCGACCGGCGCGACCTGCTGAAGGTCCTCGGCGTGCTCGGCGTCGGCGGAGCCGGGTCGGCGGTGTTGCTCTCCGGCGACGCCGACGATCGGCCTTCGGGCTCACCGGAGACGGCGTCCGACGCGGAAACGCCGACAACTGACGGACGGCCCCAGTCCGGTGGCAGGGAGGAGTACGCCGCGGCCGTCGAGCGGGCCGGCAGCGACCTGACGGAGCCGCCGTCGCTCCCGGAGGCGACGGGCTTCGACTACGAGCCCCTCGACGTGAGCTTCGAGGGCCGATGGCTCGGGCGGTTCGTCGCGAGCCCGGTGGACGACGGGAACGGCGACCGGATGCGGGCGACGCCCGGGACGGGTTCGCCGGACGAGGTGCTGACGACGTTCCGGCGCTGGCTCGGCGTCCCCGACGAGCGGTGGGGGGAGGCGACGCTCGCCGGAGAGACCGTCGAACTCCGCGGCGGGACCGTCGGGGGACGGGTCGCCGTCCTCGGGACGGTCGACAGCCGCGGCTCGGTCGTCGCTGCGCGGGCGATCGACGAGGGAACGCTCGACGGGGTCACGTCGTCGTGGGACCTCCCCGAGTCGTAGGCCGCGACCGCGACTACTTCTCGACGGCGTCGGGCCGGTTCTGCACGCGCGGATACCGAACCCCGAGCGCCTTCCAGTCTAGCCAGCGGGCGCCGGGGCGGTCGTCCGCGAGTTGCCCGTAGGGCGGGTCGCCGCCGGTCGGAATCTCGTCGACCGGACCGCTGGGGTCGACGGCGTCGGCCACGTATTCCACGGCGTCGTCGGTCGCCTTCCAGACGCCCGCGGCGCAGGAGGGAAGCGCGACGCCGACGTTCGCGAGCCCGTCGAGCGGTTCGGCGTGGGGGACGGCCTCGTCGTCGACGCGCTGCTGGAGGGTCGCGTAGGCGTAGAACTCCAGGTCGGCCTCGCCCGCGGCGCGCTCTTTGACGGCGGGGACGAGTTCGAACAGCTTGTTGTAGCCGACCTCGACCTTCTCGGGGTCGAGCGTGCCCATCGCCTCGTCGGTGGTGTCCTCGGGGTCGACGTCCTCGGCTGCGGAGTCGTTGGTGACGTACCAGGTGACGTAGTTCTCCTCGCGGTAGCGGTGCCGGCGCGGGACCACCGACATCCCCTTGTGGGGGAGATACGTCCCGACCGCCGGCAGGTCCGCGGCCGGCCCGCGCACCGCCAGCACCAGCTGATTGCGGTAGGTCACCGGGTCCAGCGACGCCCGGACCGCGTCGGGATCGCCGCCGGCCGCGCGGAACGACTCCTCGTCGACCAGCGAGTCGACGAAGCCGTGCGTTCCGGTGCCGGTCGCGGCGACGACGTAGTCGGGGTCGACTTCCAGGGTCAACTCCTGGTGGGTTTCGACGGTCAGTCGGTCGAGGGCGGGCGAGTCACCGCCCGCGCCGGCCGCGAACGTCGCGTCGGTGATATCGCCGACGACGATGCGGTCCTCGTGATCCGCCGCGAGCGCGCGAACGAGCGCCTCGCGGTCGATGACGTACTCATCGACGGCGGCGACGTGTTCACCGCTGCCCTTCGCGAAGACGGTCCCCTCGCGGTAGAGTTCGTGGAGGGCCTCGGGCTCGCGCTCGTCGTACTCGTAACCGGCCTCGTCCCACTGGTCGGTGAGGTGGCGATAGGGGTAGTCCGTCGAGGCGACGTACCACTCGCCGCCCTCGACCGGGACGCGAGCGTCCTCGGCGAACGGCAGCCATCGCTCGTCGACGGCCTCGCGGCGGGCGCGGTCGGGGTTGCGATACCCCTTCGACAGCACGCCCGACCAGTCGAAGGTCTGGCCGGCGCCCAGCGGCGCGTTCGAGACCAGCACCGCGGCGTACCCCCGGTCGACGAGTTCGTCCAGGACGAGCAGGCCCTGGACCCCGCCGCCGACGACGACGGCGTCCACGTCGGCGGTCGGGTACCACCCCAGGTACTCCCGGGCCTGCTCGAAAAGCGTCACCCCACGGTCGAACTCCGGTTCGTCCGCTCGCATTCGTTGTCCGCCCTTTTCACCCGGCCCACATATGTCTGACTCCCCGCCGCGTTCGGCGACTCGCCCGACCGGGGAACCGTGAGCCTCAACTGGGCGACCGCCGACGGTCGCGTATGCGAGTCCCCTCCCTCGCTCGGCCGGGACCGCTCGCCGTGGTCGCCTCGAACGCCGTCGCGCCCGTCGGCGTCCTGGCGTTCGGGGGGTCGGCCACCGTCCTGCTGGGCGTGTTCGTCCTCGCACTC
>ENA-ORCR01000952-ORCR01000952.1-marine-metagenome-genome-assembly--contig:-NODE-952-length-10002-cov-3.652393_pt1 | contig 10002 bp, 5 predicted proteins | sample MGYA00237782_ERZ508514 | MGnify/ENA primary metagenome ERZ508514 (study PRJEB26185, sample SAMN06268960) | marine metagenome | isolation source: Eden Landing Ponds, San Francisco, CA, USA | place...
CGAGGCCCGACGCCACGATAGCCAGCGAGGCGTCGGGCAGGTCGATCCCCTCGTCGCCGACGCGGGAGACGACCAGCGTCTCCAGCGCCCCCTCGCGGAACTCCTCGAACCGTCGCGCGCGCTCGTGGTGGGGCGTGTCGCCGCTGATGAACGGTGCGTCGAGCGCCGCCGCCAGCTCCCGGCCCTGGTCGAGGTAGTCGACGAATATCAGCGCCTTCTGCTCGGGGTGCTCCCGGAGGATGCGCCGCGTCTCCTCGACTTTCGCGGGGTTCGAGGCGGCGATCTGGCGTCGTTCGTGCCCCTCGCTACCGACGTACTCGTTGCGGTGGTCGTCGTCGGTCCAGGGGACGTAGCGGATCTCGACTGTCGGTTCGGCGACAAAGCCCTCGTCGAACAGCGCGTCCCAGTCGGTGCCGATCGGCGGGCCGATCAGCGTGAAGATGTCCTCCTGCAGGTCGTCCTCCCGGACGGGCGACGCCGACAGTCCCAGTCGGTGTCGCGTCTGGAGGTTCGCACTCCGTCGGTACACGTCGCTGGGGACGTGCTGGACCTCGTCGTAGACGATCAGGCCCCACTCCCGGGAGTCGAACAGGTGTCGATGGCGGCCCATCCCGGCGGTCTGGTAGGTGGCGACCGTGACCGGCCGAATATCTTTCTTGCCGCCGTGGTACTCGCCGACCTGGGACTCCTCCAGGGTCGTGTGGACGAGTAACTCGTCTCTCCACTGCCGGACGAGTTCGCGACTCGGCACGAGGATCAGTGTCTCGCCGCCGACGCGGGAGACGATACCCATCGCGGCGACGGTCTTGCCGCTGCCCGGCGGGCCGACGAGGACGCCGGATTTGGTCTCCATGAACCGCCCAACCCAGTCGTGCTGGTAGGGTCGCAGCTCCAGCGTCAGGTCGAGGTCCAGCGGTTCGCCCGAGTCGAGGTCCCGCTCGTCCTGGACGGGGTAGCCCGCCTCGTAGAGGACCCGTTTGACCTCCGCGGTGGCCTCCTCGGCGACCCAGCTCTCGGTGTCCGAGATGGGCGCCCGCAGGTGGTCGTCGTCGAGCTTCTGTCGGGCGACGTTGCCCATCAGGTTCTCCGTCGCGGCTTCGAGGACGACGTATCCGTCCTCGTGCGTGCGGAGGGTGAACTGGTGGGCGCGCTTCCACTGGTCGCCGATCCACTCCTCCAGCCCGGGGTAGCGCTGGGGCAGCACGTCCCGGACCGTCCCGAGCAGCCCTTCCAGTTCCTCGTAGGGAGCCTGCCACACGTCCGAGTCGTCGATCTCGTAGACGTAGCCGCCGTCGCCGTTGGTATCGACCAGCCGCGCGAACTGCGAGAGTTGCGCCCGCGTGAACTGCGCGGGCCGGTCGACGACGATCCGGTGTCGGTCGGGGAAGACGACGAACCGTTCGCGGTCGGCGTAGTCCGTCCACTCCGCGGGGTACCACACCGTGGGGTCCTGGGACACGTCACGGCGTTCGACCGCACCCTCGCGTTCGAGGTCCCCGAGCCACGCTTCCGCGTCTTCCCGGGTCTCGTCGGTCCGGCGAGCGACCTCGTCGGTCGTCAACACCGGGCTGCCCGCCGCCTCGACCGCCTCGTGAAACCGGTCCAACGACGGCTCCCCCTGGTCGTCTGTCACGCTCTCCGGTTGGCGACGCCGCGACAAGGGGGTTTCGTCTGCCAGCTCCCCGTCGGGCCGTCACAGAATCCCGATTGTCGAATTTATATACTATACATATATTAGTCATATATCTAGGACGATACGATTCGGACGCGTAACGACTCTGGCCGAATATTTACGGTTCAGAAACGCCGAAGGGGCCGAAGGTCGCTTCCTCGAACACCGAACGGCTGCCTCCCGACGATCCGGTCCGTGCCATCGTAGAGTGCCGAAAACGAAGTCATAATGCCCTGTATAAGGAATCGAAACCGATCCGGGTTCAGTCGTGATCCCGACGCCGAGAAAGATATCGAAACCGACAGGAAAGAGAACTGTACAGGAGACGTATAAATAGTTGCGTTACGAGTAGGTGACGTTGAGTTCGAGGACGTTGGCGGTTTCGAGGACGCGCTTGGGGAGCTCCTCGCGGAAGCGGTGGTCCTCGAAGCGGTGGGAAGGGCCCGAGACGGAGATGGCGCCGAGGACGCGGTCGTCGTTGCTGAGGACGGGGGCGGCGACACAACGCAGACCCGACAGGCGTTCCTCGTCGTCGAACGCGACGCCGCGCTCGCGGATTTCGGCGAGGGTTTCGAACAGTTCGTCGCGGTCGGTGACGGTACGGTCGGTCGTCTCGGGGAGGCCGTGGCGGTCGATGATCTCGTCGACGCGTTCCTCGGAGCAGTGGGCGAGGATGGCCTTGCCCAGCGCCGTGCTGTGGAGACAGACCCGGTTGCCGACGTGTTCTTTCACGCGGACGGCGTTCTCGCCGCGCGTCCGATAGAGGTACGTGCCCTTGCCGTGCTCCTCGACGAGCAGGTTACAGAGCTCGCCGGTCTCGTTGGCGAGCCGGTCGAGCTCGGGGCGAGCGATCTCGAAGATCTGCGACTGGTTGCGCGCGTACGCACCGTGTTCGAGAAAACGGAGTCCGATGCGGTACTCGTCGTCGGCCTTGACGACGTAGGCCTCCTGTTCGAGCGTGCTCAGGTAGTTGTGGACGGTGCTCTTCGGGAGGTCCAGGTGCTTCGACAGCTCCGTCACGCCAGCGCCCCCCAGCTCCTGAAGCCCACCGATGATCCGGAACGTGCGTTCGACCGATTTCACCGTGTTCCGCGCGGTCTGCGCCATACGCGGAGTCAAAACACTGCCCCGTATTAACCGTTCCGCAATCGCAAACGTTCGTTCAGAAATTCACTCGGGACCGAGCCAATCTTCGATCCGGTCGTCGGGTCGCTCAAACCGTCGTGACCGGGTTCTTCAGCGTCCCGATGTCCTCGATCTCGATCTCGACTAGGTCGCCCTCGTGGAGGGTGAAGTCGCCTTCCGGGACCAGCGCCGTTCCGGTCATCAGAACGGTCAGGTCGGGGATGACGTTGTGCCGGGAGAGGTAATCCGACAGCTCCTCGCAGGTGCGCACCATCTCGCCGGTGTTGGTTTCGCCCTCGTAGACGACCTCGCCGTCGCGGTGGGTCTGCATCGTCATGTCCAGGTCGTGGGGGTCGTCGACCTCGCCGGCGGAGGCGACGCAGGGTCCCAGCGCCGCACAGCGGTCGTACACCTTCGCCTGGGGGAGATAGAGGGGGTTCTCGCCCTCGATCGAGCGACTGGACATGTCGTTGCCGATCGTGAACCCGACGATGTCGCCCTCGTAGAGGACGACCGCGAGCTCCGGCTCGGGCGTGTCCCAGTCGGAGTCGCCGCGGATGCCCACGTGGTCGTTCGGGCCGACCGTCCGGCTGGGCGTCGCCTTGAAGAAGACCTCGGGCCGCTCGCTCTCGTAGACGTCGATGTACACGTCCGGCTTGTCGCTCTCCTCCTGGCGAGCCTCCTCGCTGATCTGGTAGGTGACGCCCGAGGCCCACACCTCTGGCGGTTCGACCGGCAGGACCACCTCGTCGTCGTCGAACTCGATCTCCTCGGCGTCGTCGAGGTAGGCGTCCGCGGCCTCGTCGAGGCCGTGCCGTGTCTCGTCGGACGCGAGCAGCTCGACGACCGTCGACGGGCCGTCGGGGGCGCTCGTCAGGTCGTAGGTGGCGTCACCGTCCGAAACTACCAACCGCTCCTCGTCCGCGCGCGTCACTCGGGAGTATCTCATGCTACTCACTGTGATGGACAGCCAGTATTTAGTTTTGCCGGGCGACGGCGACGACGGCGGATCGCGAGACCGAGCACCCGTGGTGTCCGGTCGCGACCGGTCCGGAGCGGTCCCGAACCGGTCGTGCGAGTCGCCCGGAACCGCCCGAGGCCGCGGCGAGGGGTACCGCCACCGCAAGAGTTTTTGAGCGTTCGAGAGAGGTGAACACACATGGACGTAGGTGTGCTGACAGTGGCACTCGGCGGCGAATCGCTCGACGACGCGTTCGCGTACCTGGCCGACCAGGGCGTCGACGCTGTCGAACTGGGCTGTGGTGGATTCGTCGGTGACGACCACCTCCCCCGGGAGGAGTATCTCGACGACGAGGAGGCGCAGGCCGAGCTCCAGGCGCTGCTCGACGAGCACGACCTGTACGTCTCGGCGCTGGCGACACACAACAACCCCCTCCATCCCGACGAGGAGCGGGCCGCCCGCGCCGACACCGAACTCCGAGAGGCTATCGAACTCGCGGACCAGCTCGGGGTCGACGCCGTGACGACCTTTTCGGGACTGCCTGCCGGGAGCCCCGCGGGGGAGGTGCCCAACTGGATCACGGCGCCGTGGCCCAACGAGCACCACGAGGCCCACGAGTACCAGTGGGAGGTCGCCGAGGAGTACTGGTCTGACCTCGCCGAGCACGCCGCCGAACACGACGTGTACGTCGGCATCGAGATGCACCCCAACATGCTCGTCTACGAGCCCACGGGGATGCTCGAACTCCGCGAGCGCACCAACGAGTACATCGGCGCGAACTTCGACCCCTCCCACCTGTTTTGGCAGGGCATCGACATCACCGAAGCCATCCGCTTCCTCGGCGAGGAGGACGCCATCCACCACTTCCACGCCAAGGACACCAAGGTGTACGAGTCCAACAGCCGCGTGAAGGGTGTGCTCGACACCGAACCGTACACGGAGGAGCCCGACCGGTCGTGGCTGTTCCGCTCGATCGGCTACGGCCACGGCGAGGAGTTCTGGAAGGACGTGGTGTCGACCCTGCGGATGATCGACTACGACGGCGCGCTCTCCATCGAGCACGAGGACTCGCTGACCTCCCCGAACGAGGGCCTGGAGAAGGCCATCGACGTGCTCCAGCGCTCCGTCTTCGAGACGACCCCGGGCGACGCCTACTGGGCCTGAACCATGACGGAGGAACCCCTCTCCGTCGGCGTCCTCGGCTACCGCTTCATGGGCAAGGCCCACGCGAACGCGCTCGCGCGCCTGCCGATGTTCTTCCCGGAGGCTCCCGAAGTCGAACGGGATGTCATCGTCGGACGCGACGAGGACGCCCTGGCCGACGCGGCCGACCAGCTCGGCTTCGAGCGCTACGCCACCGACTGGGAGGACGTAGTCTCCGAGGTCGACGTGTTCTACAACCTCGGGCCGAACAATATCCACGCCGACCCCTCGATCGCGGCGCTCGAAGCGGACACCCACGTCTTCTGCGAGAAGCCGCTCGCGCACACCCTCGACGACGCCGAGCGAATGGTCGAGGCGGCTCGCGACTCGTCGGCGACCGCCGGGATCGCCTTCAACTACCGGTTCATCCCGGCCATCCAGTACGCCAAGAACCTGATCGACGCGGGCGAACTCGGCGAGATCCACCACGTCCGCGGACAGTACCTCCAGGACTGGCTGGTCGACCCGACGGCGCCGTGGTCCTGGCGCAACTCGAAGGAACTGGCGGGCTCGGGCGCGCTGGGCGACCTCGGCGCTCACACCATCGACCTCGCGCGGTACCTCGTCGGCGACCGGGCCGGCGACATCTCGCGGCTGTCGGGCCACCTCCAGACGTTCGTCGACGAACGACCCGTCCCCGGCGGCGACGAGGGCTCGCTCGAAGGGTCCGGCGGTGAGTCGACCGAGACCCGCGAAGTCACCGTCGACGACGCCTACACCGCCCAGGCGGAGTTCGAGAACGGCGCGATGGCGACCTTCGAGGCGTCGCGGTTCGCCAACGGCCGCAAGAACGACCACACGATCGCGATCGAGGGGTCGAAGGGGAGTCTCTCGTTCTCGCTCGAACGGCTGAACGAGCTGGAGCTGCTCACCGAGGGCGACCGCGGCTTCCAGACGATCAACGTCACCGACCCCGACGACCCGTACATCGACCACTGGTGGCCCCCGGGCCACGTCATCGGCTGGGAGCACACGTTCGTCCACGAGAACTACGAGTTCCTCTCGGCCGCGGCGGCCGGCGAGGCCCACTCACCCTCCTTCGAGGACGGCTACCGCGTCCAGGAACTGCTCGCCGCCGTCGAGGAGTCCGACGAGTCCGGCGAGTGGGTCGACGTCTAACCCGACCCACCGCCCGAGCGGCAATCTACCGTTCTCTGTTACTGCACCACTGTTCTATTCCCGATAGGCGACTCGAATGCATTCGTTGGGGCAAATCACGGTTAATTTCGAGTAAGGGCCCACATCGGCTCGAACAGCCGACGATACGTATACAGAACAGGATCCCGACCAGTGGGAACAGGATCGCCTGGGGCCCTGCAAATTACATGATTACGAGTGTAATATCGATCACTCGAATCCGAGTAAAGAATTTCTGCAGAACGGCGTTCGTTTCCCGCCGACGAAACGGATCCGGGCGGCCCGGTGGGTCAGTCCTCGGTGAGACGGTCGCGGAGAGCGTGGTAGGCTTCCTTGGGTCGACGGTACTCGTCGAGGATCCCTTTGTTGTTGCGCGTCCGGGGTCGGGTCATCGCCCGCTCGGGGTTCGTGAGCGTGTCGCAGAACTGCCAGACCGTGAACCCGGCCACGTCGTCGCGGTCGCGGAACAGGTCGACACAGTCGCCGAGCAGGTCCGCCTGGTAGGTCTCGGACCACTTTCGGCCCTCGTGGGTGCGGTCGCCAGGGACGGCGCCGGCCCCGAACTCGGTGACGACGATGGGCTTCTCGCCGTAGTCGTCGGCTATCTCGTCGAGGAATTCACCCCAGTCGCCCTCGCGGTACCAACCCCAGTAGGCGTTGACCGACAGGAAGTCACAGAGCTCGAAGACCCCGTCGGTCCCGCCCTCGAAGTCGGTGTTCGAGGCCGCGGTGATCAGCCGGGAGCCGTCGACGCCTTCGGCGGCCCACTTGAGCTGTCGCGTCGCGTCGACGACCGTCGAGGCGTCGTTCTCGCACTCGTTCGAGAGGCTCCAGGCGAAAATCGAGGGGTGGTGGCGGTCGCGCTCGACCATCTCGATGAGCGACCGCTGGGCGCGTTCCTGCGTCGCGGTCGACGTCGACGCGTCGACCTGCCACATCGGGATCTCCTCGATCACGAGGACGCCCGCCTCGTCGCAGAGGTCCAGAAAGCGGGGGTGGTTGGGGTAGTGCGAACACCGGACGGCGTTACAGCCCGCCCGCTCGACGAGGCCGAGGTCGCGCTCCTGGATCCGGAGCGGCTGGGCCGAGCCCCACTCCGGGTGGTCCTCGTGGCGATTGACGCCAGCGATCTCGACGGGGTCGCCGTTGATCAGGATCGCGCGCCCGTCGGTCGTGACCTCCCGGAAGCCGATCCGGTCGCGGAGGTCGTCCTCGAACACGTCGCCGTCGCGCTCGTCGGCCTGCTCGCCGCTCAGTCGCGCTTCGACCTCGTAGAGCGTCGGGTCGTCGGGCGACCAGCGGTCGATATCCGTCACGTCGAGGGCCAGCGTCGTCGTCGAGGCGTCCATCCCGTACACCTCGACGGACTCGGTGACCGAGGTGTCGGCGACCGACACGGTCAGGTCGGGCTCGGCCGGCTTCGGGCCGACGTTGTGCAGCGTCACCTCCGCCTCGACGGTCGCCTCGTCGCCGTAGAGGTCGTACTCGACGGCGAGGTCCCGGACGTACACGTCGGGGACCGTCTCCACGACGACCTCCCGGTGGATACCGCCGTGGGGGAACCAGTCGACGCCGTCGTGGGGCAGGGTCGTCTCCGTGCGGGTGTTGTCCGCGCGGACCACGAGTTCGTGTTCGCCGGCGTCGAGGTCCCTGGCGAGCGCGGTGATCGGCGTGTACCCGCCCAGGTGGTCGGCGATCTCCTCGCCGTCGAGGTAGATCGTCGCTTCGTGGGCGACGCCGTGGAACGTGAAATACAGCGAACCCGCCTCGCTGAGGTCGAACGTCCGCCGGTACCACGCCGGACCGACGTAATCGGCGTACTCGACGTGGGCGTTCCAGGAGCTCGGCACGCTCAGCCGGTCGGCCTCCTCGGCGGGAAACGACTCGTGATAGCCGGCCTCGCGCCCCTCGTCGTCGGGGTCGACGAGAAACTCCCACTGCCCGTCGAGGGTTCGCTGGCGTCGTTCCGTCGTCGTCTCGAACGTCCGGTGCATGGCTGTCCATCGGTGACCGCCGGAGAATAAACGTTGCTACCCCGGGCGACGAAAACGTTAAGTTCCGTTGTCACTACGTGTTGACATCGATGGCAGACGACGCTCGCGACGACGGTGGGAGTGGGAAGCGTGGCACCGACGCCGGTGGCCCCGGCAGGGAGCGTGGCACCGAGGTACCCGGGGCCCAGCGGCGGTCGACGGGGAGTCGTGTCGACCGGCGCGCGTTCCTCTCGCTGGCGGGGGCGGCCGCGACGACGGCCCTGTCGGGGTGTTCGAACGATTCGACCGGCGGAACGCCGACCACGGCCGACGACCGGCGGACGGTCGACGGGCCGGTGCTGTCGGTCATGACCGAGACGATTCCAAGCTCGCTCGACATGGGACCGAACATGGGAACACCCTACGGCCGGCCGCACTTCGAGGGGTTCTTCCAGAGCCTCGTGCTCCCGACGGAGCTGTCCTCGGGCCGGACGTACACCAGCGGACACTCCTGGACGGTCGACGGGTCGGAGCTGTCGGTCCCCTGTGCGGTCGAATCCTTCGAGGTCGTCGACGACGGGGCCGTCCGCTACCGGTTCGACGACCGGTTGACCTACTGGAACGGCGAGCCGCTGGACGGCCGCGCGTACTACCTCGAAGACCGGATCGAGTGGCTGGAGACGAACGGCGCCTTCCAGGAGGAGCCGTTCGGCGGCGAGCTGGAAAGCGACCTGACCTATCTGCAGCCGTCGCTCGGCGGGCCGACGAACCCCTCGGCCGCGCGGGCGAACGCCCACCCCGGGATGGCGCCGCTGCCGCCAGCCTACAGCGAGCCGTGGCTCGAACGGTTCGAGGACGCGACGACGAAGGATGCGGTCAGAGAGACGTACCTCGACTACCGGCAGGGGAAGCTGAAGATGGAGACGTTCGCCGAGGAAGGGTACGGTACCGGCCGCTACGAGGTGCGGTCGGCCGACGACGTGACCCACGAGATGATCGAGGTGCCGTTCGGCCTGCGGATGAACACCGAGGTCGTCTACGCCGAGCCCCGCTCGGAGTACCCCGGCCCGTCGGACCGGCCGACGTTGCGGGTGGTCTGTGGTGCCCAGGGGACGAACTCGCGGGGCATGGGCGGTGGCGGCGGCAGTGGTAGCGGCGGGCCGCGCGAGGCGGGGACGTTCTACGACCCGCGGGACTTCGTCAAGGCCGACGAGGTCGACATCGGCCAGGGCGTGATCGCCGAGTCGAAGGGCGACTTCTACCGCGGGCAGGTCCCCGGTGACATCGAGCAGTTGACCACCATGCCCAACCCCGACGGCGGCGGGCTGGCGCTCACGTTCAACTGGGCGAACGACCACCTCAGGCGGCTGTGGGTCCGCCGGGCGATCGTGGCGGCCGCGCCGCTGAAGCGGATGCGGTTCAACCAGTACGGCCGCGGGTCGATGGCGCCGCTGTCCGACGCCGGGATGCTCGGGTCGACCGCCGAACGCGTCCTCGGCGAGGCGTTCGTCGAGTCGCTGTACACCTATCCGCTCGCGCCGGACACCGGCCTGGCGGCCCGGTGGCTGGGCCGGGCCGGCTACGAGCGCGTCGACGGCGTCTGGACGGGTCCCGACGGGGAGACGCTGTCGCTGACGCTGTCCGTGTTCTCGCCCGATATCAGCGAAGTACAAACGTTCGCGGCCGGGCTGGAGTCGTTCGGGATCCCGGTCCAGACCGAGCAACTGCTCAGCGGCTTCTCCTACCGGGACAACGTCGATGCGGGCGGGTTCGACCTGATCCTCTCGAACGTCCCGGCCGGGCGGTCGGCGCTGACCTACTACGGCGACTGGGTGTCGATCGGTGACGGCTGGCTGGCGCTGCCGCCGATCGCCGTCCCGGGCAACCCGCTCGGTAGCTGTCGCGACGACCCGCCGATGGCGTCGGTCCCC
>ENA-ORCR01000954-ORCR01000954.1-marine-metagenome-genome-assembly--contig:-NODE-954-length-9994-cov-3.376727_pt1 | contig 9994 bp, 7 predicted proteins | sample MGYA00237782_ERZ508514 | MGnify/ENA primary metagenome ERZ508514 (study PRJEB26185, sample SAMN06268960) | marine metagenome | isolation source: Eden Landing Ponds, San Francisco, CA, USA | place...
GTGACCGGTCTCCCCGTCGGCGGTCTTGAAGCCCGCGAACACCAGGTCCGGCGGGTCGTCGAGCTTCTGGATGCCCGTGGCGACGGTCATCGCCGTCGCCCAGGTGTCCGCCGCGCCCATCTCACGGTCCGAGAGGAGATAGAGGTCGTCGGCGTACACGTCTCGCATGCCTTCCTGGAGCACCTCCATGTAGCCGGGCGGCCCCATGCTCATCAGCGAGACGGTGCCGCCCTGTCGGACCTTCGTCTGCAGCGCCGCCCGCAGCGCGTGTCTGTCGTTCGGGTTCATCACCGTCGGCGTCTTGCCCCGCTCCAGGTGGCCGTCCTCGTCGAAGGAAACCTGGCCCTCCCTGAAGTCCGGGACGCCTTTCGTTAGTACGACGCTGTGCATAGTGGTATCACACAGTTTGGTAGGCGAGTGGACAATGGGTAAGTTTTTCGTCCATCAAAACCACCGCATTCGAGACGCGTCTTACTATCGAGACGGGATGGGAAGTGAGTTGACGTTTCGGCAGCTCTGGCGCAGAATCTATCGAAAGCGTCGCAACTATTCGGAAAGCGACCGGTAAAAACGCGGGACGTGACGGCGGCCGGCCACCGAGCCGAGTCGGGTCAGATACGGCCGGCGCGGCCGGGGTCGACGTCGATGGCGTCGACGGGGCAGACGTCGACACAGAGCATGCAGTCGATGCACTGGTCCTCGTGGGCGGGGTCGGCCTTGATCTCGCTCTCGGGGTGGTCGGGGGTGTCGACCCACTCGAAGACGTCGACCGGGCAGTCCTCCAGACAGGCTCCGTCGGCCAGACAGATGTCGAAGTCGACGGCGACGTGCGTGCCGTGGATGCCCAGTGTCTCCGGTTCTTCGACGGGGCCCCAGACGTTGTGGTCCTCGTGTTCCTCGGCGATGTCGCGGTTGGTCTCGAACTCCGGGTCGATGGCCATGGCTACCTAGATTCACCGCACGGGCCACCGTAAACCTTGCTCCCGTCGAACCGCACGACGACGGCCGGTTCGGATTCGAACGGCGGGAACGGTGTCGCCGTGACCACCGAACCAATCCCAGGGCACCCGGTTCGCCACGCCCGACGGGGCCGCCGTCAGGTCTCGCCGGTGGTGAGGATAGTGTTGGTGACGAGTCTGACGATCGCTCGTCGGAGCCGTTCTGTGACCGCCTGGTCCGAGATCCCGAGTTGCTCCGCGAGTTCGACCGTCGTGCAGTCGCGGGGGATGTCGTAGTACCCCTCCTCGACGGCGAGGACGATCGCCTCGCGCTGGCGCTCGGTCAGGCCGAACCACGGGCCAAGGTCCGGTTTGCTCGGGTTGTAGACGCGGATGACCTCGAAGCCGATCTCGCCCTCCCGGCAGTGCTCCTGGAAGGCCGACATCGCGTCGTGAGAGGGAAAGCGCAGCTCGAACCGCCAGGAGTCGCCGGTCCCGGTCGCGTTGAGGATGTACGCGTTGACCGCGCGTACCGCCCGAAAGACCGCGTCGTTCTCGACGGACCACTCGAAGGTGTACAGCACCCGGTCGTCGTAGGTGTCGATCTGGACGAGGTCCTCCACCGACGCCGCCTCGAAGACAGTCTCCTCGAACGACTCGAAGTCCGCACCGTAGACCCAGAAGAAGGGGACCGCACGCTCACCAGTCGGGACGAGCGACTCCAGCTCGACCGTCCCCGAATCAGACACGTCCATGATACGTCCCAGCTCGAACTCCGTCGCGGGAATGCTAATCTCGGCAATGACGCTCATAGAGACAACGCTTCCGTGTTATCGGCCCCGCCCGAAAGCGAGTTAGCATGACACATCATGCAGCGTTATCGTTTCTGAATACGGCTGGAGCAGGCGCGAATGTCACTCACTTCGTGACACTCGACGGTCCGTTCGATCCCGGACGGTTCGGGGTGATCCGGGCCGGACAAGCGGTCACGGATGGGCGTAGTAGGCGACGGCGGGGTCGCTGTCGAGGTCGTCCCGCGGCCCGTCGCCGCGGGACTTGGCCGTGCCGTGAGACGGCACGCTGTCCAGCCGGGCGAAGCCGACCCGCTCGAACTGCAGCAGGTCGTCGTCCTCGTAGTCGAGGACGCCCGGTTCGGCGACGCCGGTCACGTCGCCGTCCATCGTCCGCAGGCGCAGGCGCGGCCCGTCGGCGGGCGCCCAGTGGATCACGTCGACGTCGCCCTCGCGGACCACGTCCAGGTCGTCGCCCGTCGCGACCAGTTCCTCGCCCTCGTAGCGGACGCAGCCGTAGCCTTTCAGCCAGACGCGCTCGCCCGCCGCGGGGAGGTCGCCGGCCTCGACGACCACACTGTCCTCGACGGGGATCGAGCGGCGACCCCGGCCCTCGTGGTTGGGGTGGACGAGCGGCTCGCCCGCGTCGGGGCCGTCCGAGACCGGCAGTTCGACGCTGCCATCGATGCCCGGCCCGTCGTCGCGGACGAGGAAGGCGCGGTCGGTCTCCTCGTCGACGAGGTTCCGGTTGTTGGAGTAGATCGACGACATCGCCAGGTCGACGTTCGACGAAGAGGTGCCGAGTTCGACCATCGCGTCGACGATGGCCTCGCCGCGGATGCCCCGCCGGCGCAGGCTCGCGATGGTGGGCGCGCGCGGGTCGTCCCACCCGGTCAGCTCCCCGTTCTCGACCTTCTCGAGGATTGTCGAGGTGCTCATCGGCACGTCGTAGGCGTCGATCTGGACGTGGCCCCAGTGGACGACCTCGGGGTACTCCCAGCCGAAGTAGTCGTAGATGAACGCCTGCCGTTTGGCCGAGTCTTGCAGGTCGATCCCGCGGATGATGTGGGTGATCCCCGTCAGGTGGTCGTCGATCCCGCTCTGGAAGTCCAGCATCGGCCAGCAGCGGTAGTCGGCGGCTTCCTCGCGGGGATGGGGCGTGTCGATCATCCGGAAGGCCACGAAGTCCCGCAGCGCGGGGTTCTTGTGCTCGATGTCGGTCTTGACTCGGAGAACCATCTCGCCGCTGTCGTACTCCCCGTCGACCATCGCGTCGAACTCCCCGTGGACCGTCTCGGCGTCTTTCTCGCGGTGGGGACAGGCCTCCCCGGAGTTCTTCAGCTCCGAGAACGCCTCGCCCGAACAGGAGCAGGTGTACGCCCCGCCGAGATCGATGAGGTCCCGGGCGTGGTCGTAGTAGACCTCGACCCGGTCGCTGGCCTTGATCACCTCGTCCGGTTCGAAGCCGAGATAGCCGACGGCGTCGAGGATTTCGTCGTAGGCGTCGAGATCCGGTCGCTTGGTCTCGGGGTCGGTGTCGTCGAACCGACACAGCATCCAGCCGTCGTACATCTCCTTGTAGGTCCCGATAACGGCGGGCATCCGCGCGCTCCCGAGGTGCCACGGGCCGTTGGGATTGGGCGCGAGGCGCATCCGGACCTCGTCGTACTCCTCGGCGTTGGGCAGGTCGGGGAGCGCCTGGTCGTCCTCTTCGTCCTCGGCGTCGAGTTCCTCGACGCGCTCGGGCGCGAGGTCTTCGAGACGGGCGCGTTTCTCGGCGGCGTCCATCCCGTTGACCCGCTGGACGACCGGCGCCACCACGCCGGCCATCTCGTCGCCGTGCTCGCGGAACTCGGGATTTTGGCCCATCAGCGGGCCCATAATCGCCCCGACCTGCGCGTCGCTGTCGTGTTTGAGGGCGTTGAACAGCGCGTTGACTTCGGCGGCCTCCTCGGCCTGCTCGCGAACGTCGTCGTCCATTGTGAGGGGGTTCTGGTCCCCGCGTAAAAACCGCGTTGGGTTCGACCGCGAGTCAGTACTCGCGCTCGATGAGGTAGTCGGCGATGTCCTCCAGCCGGGCGCGGGCGTCGTTGTCGGGAAGCACCTGGAGGTTGTCCTTGCCGCTGGCGATGAGGTCGCGGGCGGTCTCGCGGGCGTACTGGATCGACCCCGCCTCGCGCAGCCGTTCGACCGCGGCCTCGATCTCGGCCTCGTCGACGGCCTCGACGGAGTCGGTCTCGACGAGGTCGTCCACGTCGACGCCCTGCTCGCGCGCGTGGAGCGTGATGAGCGTCTGTTTGTTCTCCACGAGGTCGCTACCCCGCTGTTTGCCCAGCTTCTCGCTGGGGGTCGTCAGGTCGAGCAGGTCGTCCTGGATCTGGAACGCGCGGCCCACGTCGAGGCCGTAGCCGTGCAGCGAGTCGACGGCTTCGTCGTCGGCGCCGACGAGCATGGCCGGGATAGCCGCGCTCGCGGCGTACAGCACGGCGGTCTTGAGTTCGACCATCTCCAGATACTCGTCGGTGGCGACGGCGTCGCGCGACTCGAAGTCGATGTCCAGCGACTGGCCCTCGCAGATCTGGGTGCAGGTGGTCGACAGCTCCATCAGCGCGGCGTTGGTGCGCTCGGGGGCGGCGCCCGTCTGGACGAGATACTCGAAAGCCTTCGAGAAGAGGGTGTCCCCGGCGAGGATCGCCGTCGAGAGGTCGTACTCGCGGTGGACCGACGGGACCCCGCGGCGCAGGTCGTCGTCGTCCATGATGTCGTCGTGGATCAGGGTGAACGACTGGATGACCTCGACGCCGACCGCGGCCTTGAGCACGTCGACGGTCCCCCCGTCGGCGGGGAACGACCGGTAGTCGGCGGTCTCGGGGTCGGCGTCCACGTCGGCCAGCGCCTCCGCGACCAGCAGTACGACGGTCGGACGGAGCCGTTTCCCGCCGGCGTCGAGCAGGTACCGCGTGGCTTCGTAGAGCCGCTCGGGCTCGTCGATCGGCAACTCCTCGGGGATCGCCTGGTTGACGCGCTCGCGGCGCGCGACGATGGCCTGCTCGACGGCCGCCTGGGACTGTCGGCTCATGCTACTCGACCAGCTGGATCAGGTTGCCGTTGCGCGTGACGTGCAGGTCACGGCCCAGCTTGTACCCCTCGCTCTCGGCCAGGTTGACGTAGTCCGAGAACCCGGACATGTCCTGGTGGGCGGGGATGACGTTCTGGGGCTGGAGCGCTTGCAGCATCTCGTAGTGGCCCTCCTTGTTCAGGTGGCCCGAGACGTGGATGTCGTCGTAGATGCGCGCGCCCTGCATGCCCAGCAGCTTCTCGGACTGGTAGCGCTGCCCCTCGTTGGTCGGCTCGGGGATGACCCGCGCCGAGAAGATGACCTTGTCGCCGTCGTCGATCTCGTAGGGCGTCTCGCCGCGGCCCATACGGGTGAGCATCGCTCGGGGCTCGCCCTGGTGACCGGTGACGATCGGCAGGAAGTTCTCCTTGCCGTCGTTCATGATCCGCTTGAACGTCCGGTCGACGGACTTGCGGTGGCCGTACATCCCCAGGTCCTCGGGGAAGTCGACGAAGTCCAGTCGCTCGGCGGTGCCGGAGTACTTCTCCATCGACCGCCCGAGCAGCACCGGCTGGCGCCCGATGTCCTTGGCGAACTCGACGAGGCTCGTGACCCGGGCGATGTGGCTGGAGAACGTCGTCGCGACGATGCCGCCGTCGTAGTCCTCCAGGGAGTACATCACGTCCTTGAGGTGCCGTCGCGCGACGGATTCCGAGGGCGTGCGGCCCTTCTTGCCGGCGTTGGTACAGTCCTCGATGTAACAGAGGACGCCCTCGCGACCGATCTCGCGGAACCGCTTCATGTCGATGGGGTCGCCGATGACCGGTGTGTGGTCCATGCGCTTGTCCAGCCCGTAGACGATGGCGCCCTCGGGCGTGTGCAGGACGGGGTTGATAGCGTCGATGATGGAGTGGGTGACGTTGACGAACTCCAGTTCGTTCCGGTCGCCGATCTGCATCGTCTCGCCGGCCTCCATCTTCTGCAGGTCGTTCTGGACGCCGAACTTCTCCTCGCTTTTGATCTGCTGTTTGACCAGCTCGATCGTAAACGGCGTCGCGACGATCGGTGCGTCGTAGCGGTGTGCGAGCTTCGAGATCGCGCCGATGTGGTCGAGGTGGCCGTGTGTCGGCACGATGGCCTTCACGTCACCCTCCAGGTCGGACATGACGCGGTCGTCGGGGATCGCGCCCATGTCGATCAGGTCGAGGCTGTGCATTCGTTCGGTCTCGACGTTGTCGTGGATGAGGACCTTCGACAGGTTGAGCCCCATGTCGAAGACCACGACGTCGTCGCCTGCGCGGACTGCGGTCATCTGGCGGCCGACTTCCTCGTAGCCGCCGATTGTTGCGATTTCGATTTCCATAGTTCACTCTCCGAGAGCAGCTCGCCCGCGAACGCGAGGACGACCGGCGAACAGTGGACGCTTGCGTGACTGGTGCGGTCCGAACCATCCCGGTCCGCCGACGGGAAGGCCGTGAACGGGTCACAGCCCTCGCGTCACCGGCGATAGTCGGAACCCAGTCCGCATCGGCGTCCGATGCGTCAGCCGGCCACCCTCACTTCGCCCCGGGCGGCCGTGTACTCGGTTATTCCAACCTATACGTCGAGGTTTTAAAAAGCGTGCGACTCGTCTCCGCGAACTGTCACTCTTCGCTGCCGACGTGGTCAGGCCCGGTGGACCAGCCACCGTTCGAATCGCGGCCGCCAGCCGCTGCGTCGTCCGCATCGCCCGCTCCGCCCGTTTCGTCGTCTTCGTCACCCTCGTCGCCGCCGTCGTCATCGCCGCCGTCGTCATCGCCGTCGTCGTCACCCGCATCGCCGTCGTCGTCATCGCCGCCGTCGAGATCAGTTCCCAGTACCGAGAACCCGTCGGTGTCGTCACCGGCAGCGGAATCGGTATCCTCGCCACTCGACTCGGCCGGTGCGTCCCCCGATTCGGACGGGTCAGGTTCGTCCGCGGCTTCGGATGCGTCGGCCGACCCACCTGCGAGCGGCGCGTCGTCGCCAGCGTCCGTCCCAAGTGAGTCATCGTCGGTTCCGGGTGCCAGCGGGTCATCGTCGCTGGCACCGCCGGCCAGCGGGTCATCGTCGCTGGCACCGCCGGCCAGCGGATCAGCGTCCCCACCGCCAGGCGCAAGTGGGTCTTCGTCGTCGCTGCTGCCCGCCAGCGGATCGGGATCTGTCGAGTCGGCGGCCGAATCTGACTCCTCGCTCGCCTCGCCCGCGGACGCATCCGACGCTGCCGTCGGCTGACCGAACAGGTCCTCCGCCGTTCGGGGTTCCTGCCCCGCGCCGTCCTCGACGGACTCCGTTCCACTCGGCTCGTGTGCGAGCGGGTCGTCAGCGGTCGACGCCGACTCGCCCGCATCGTCCGTCGCGTCGTCCTGGTTCTCCGGTGCATCCGTCTCCCCATCCGTCACACCGGCTAGCGGGTCCGAATCGGCGTCCGACTGGACGCCGGACTCACCACCCAGGGAGTCACCGTCGTCGTCCCGCGCCTCGTCGAGTGGCGTCGTCGACTGCGTCTCGGATTCATCGTCGGTATCGGGACGAGACTCCTCCATGGGTTCCTCGTCACTCGCACGCTCGGTCGTCCCCTGGCCGAAGCCGAGTTCCTCGGCGATTTCGCTCTCGCTCATCAGATCCTCCGGGGAGTCACCGGACTCCGCGGCGGCATCGGCCGAGTCTGCGTCAGCCGATGCCTCGTCGGCGGTCCCCGTTGCAGGTTCGTCTGGTGGGACCTCCCGTTCGGAGTCGGGACTGGTGAACTCGTCCGCTGCAGGGGGTTCGCGCGTGGCCTCGGCCGTTCGGTCCGTGGCCTCATCAGTCGCTGGCTCCCACTCGTCGGCCACAGCATCGTCGTCGGCAATCGAATCCGCCCCCTCCGTCCCGCCGGTCGATGCGTCCGAGCGGTCCGGTTCAGTCTCAGCCGGGACCACGCCGGGGGCCTGCTGGACGTCCGACCCGGTCGCTTCGGCCTGGTCGTCGACCGCCTGGGTCTGGCCGTCCGCCTCGATGGCCTCGGACGCCGTCGACTCGTCCGATTGGGTTGCATCGGCAGTCACCGAGGAGTCAGCCTGGTCCGCTTCGATCTGAGTAGGCGACTCGCGCGGAGTCGGTTCCGGGCGGTCGCTCTCGGCCGCGTCGTCGTCTGCCTGGAGCGGGTCCGCTCCGACGGTCGCGCCCGCGCTCGTCGGCCCGGTTTCCTCGGCCACAGAGTCGACCGCGTCTGCCTCGGAGTCCGTGGTGTCGGCGGCTTCAGCAGTGCCGCCGGGAGCGGCGCGTGCCACGCCGATGCTCGTGCCGTCGGCGACCAGTTTGTAGGCGAGCCCAGTCTGGCCCGCGCCGTAGCCGAGGACGCCCAGCACGATGGCGAAGCCGGCGGCCGCGGCGAGCGCACCGTCCTGATTGGTTCCGATCGCAGTTGTGTCGACCTGTTCGGTCAGGACCCAGGCGCCGCCGCCGACCAGCGCGCCACAGACGGCGAGCAATACGAGCCAGTACGAAAAGAGGTAAAAGCCGTACCGAAAGGCCTCACGGCCGGGGACCGATGTCATATGCCCTCATTACTCACCCCAGACTAATATGTTTCGCCGATCCGGAAGGTCGACTGGCGTCCCGTCAGTGATTTTCGACTGTCAGTGTACGGGAACCGACCTCACTCTGCCCCAGCGACGACCGTCCCGGGGGTCTCTCCGGCCAGAAACGCGGAGAGGTCGTCCGGTCCGAAGACGAGCGCCGGTGCCGAGAGGCCCAGCAATTTTTCCACCTTCGCCGCCATGCCGCCGGTGACGTCCGTCGCGTCGCTCTCACCGACGGCGTCCGCGACGTCGGCAAACCGCTCGATTCGGGGGATGACGGCCCCCTCGGCGTCGAAGACCCCCGGGACCGTCGAGCAGAGGCCGACGCGGTCGACACCAAGGCCTCGTGCGAGCGAGACCACCAGGTCGTCGCCGCTCGTGATGGTCACCCCCGCACCGGCCTGGGTGACGACGTCGCCGTGTAACACTGGCGTGAATCCCTCCGCGAGCATCGCCGCGACGCTCTCGGTCGGAATCGTGAGGGCGCCGTCGGCCCCTCTGCTCGCGACCGAGAGCGGCCGAACCGGCAACGCGTCGACTCCCTCTTCGTGGAGCGCGTCGACAACGGCGGTGTTCAATCGACCCATCGCGTCGTGGATGGCGACTGCGTCCGCGGCGTTCCGGGTCCCGTCGGTCGAACTGACGCCCCGGTCGGCGGCCGCGTGGTGGCCGAAACTCCCGCCGCCGTGGACGACGACCATGTCGCCGTCGAACTCCCCGATTGCCGCCGCTGCTCGCGCCAGGGCCGCTTCGTCGACGGTTTCGGGAGACTCCTTCTCGGTCACGACGCTGCCGCCGAGTTTGAGGACGGTCGTCATTCGATGCGGACCCCTTCGGTGTCGAGTTCGGCCCGGAAGGTCTCCTCGCAGCCGGGGAGGTACCGGAGCGCCGTCTCCGTCTCCTCGCTCTCGTCGAGCGCGACCACACAGCCGCCACCGCCGGCGCCGGTGAGTTTCGCGCCCAGCGCACCGGCGTCCCTGGCCGCCCAGACCATCGCGTCGAGCGAGCGTGAAGAGACGCCCAGCGCGGAGAGCAGGCCGTGATTGAAGTCCATGAGTTCGCCCAGCTGGTCGAGGTCGCCGTCCGTCAGCGCCGCCTCGCCGGTTCGAACGAGGTCACCGATAGCCGCCACGGTGTCGGCAGCGAACTCGTACTCGTCTTTCAGTTCCCGGACGCCCGCGACGAGGGCCCCCGTGTCGCCCGCACCGCCGTCGAAGCCGATGACGAACGGGAGTTCCGGCGCGTCGAGCGACCGGCAGTCGTCGCCCTCCACGCGCACCGCGCCGCCGGTGGCCGAGCAGAAGGTGTCCGCCCGCGAGGCGTTCCCCTCCTGGACGGCGAGTTCGGCGCGATAGGCGCGCTCGGCGACCTCCGCGGCCGAAAGCTCCGTCCCGAGGACTTTCGTCGCGGCGCGGATGCCCGCCGCGGTAACGGCCGCCGACGAGCCGAGGCCTGCACCGAGGGGAATCTCGCTCTCGATGGTGATGTCGAACCCGACCGCCGGCGCGTCTGCCGCGTCGCGAGCCTCCTGGACGGCCGCGTCGACGTAGCCCGTCGCGGCTTCGACGAGCGACTGCGAGACGTTCACGTCGGGGTCGGCGTCGGTCGTCCCGCCGTACTCGACGG
>ENA-ORCR01000955-ORCR01000955.1-marine-metagenome-genome-assembly--contig:-NODE-955-length-9989-cov-2.795904_pt1 | contig 9989 bp, 7 predicted proteins | sample MGYA00237782_ERZ508514 | MGnify/ENA primary metagenome ERZ508514 (study PRJEB26185, sample SAMN06268960) | marine metagenome | isolation source: Eden Landing Ponds, San Francisco, CA, USA | place...
GCCCCGATTCCTCGACTCTTGCGGCCGTGGTCCTGCTTTCGAATGTGACTGACACGCCGCGGATTAGCGAGATTCAGAACCAGGCGGTCGACGCACAGAACAAGATTCAACAGCAAGACGCGGTCCGAGAAGAGGAGATACAGTCGCTGATCACGGATGACGATAATGACTTGGATCCGATCGTCTGAGCGGACGGGGGGACGACTGTCCGACTCTCGTCTCCACACAGAGCATCCGAACCAGTCAGTAGGCATATGAAAATTTCGTTTATTGGTGTTGGGGACTGCGGAACCCGTCTCGTTGATCGAGTGGTCCGCGCTGAACGCGACACAGACCGTTCGGTGACGGATGGGAATGTGCTTGCGTTCAATACCGACCCGCGAGCGTTCAATCAGACGACAGCGCTCGCCGCTGACCAGCGAGTGCTCATCGGCGACACTCATCCCGCAGTTACCCGACGGGACTCGGACGAACGACATCTGAATGGAGCTGAGGGGTCTCTTCGTACTGAGGGGGCGTCGACTGAGACAGACGCGATCGACACGTCCGAGACGCCACGCGAGACCAGTTCTAGCACCGATGGTGATGGGGACGGCCCACCGGCGGAAGTGACCGAATACGGAGTGGGCGGCGACCCGGACGTGGGTGCGCAAGTTGCTAGAGCCGACCGACCGGAAATTCGCCGAGCACTCGACCGGATCGATGAGACGGAAGTGGCAGCCATAACGCTCGTGGCCGGACTGGGTGGGGGGACCGGCTGTGGCGTTGGGAGCGTCCTTCTAGAAGAACTCCAGTCGATCTACGAGACATCAGTGTACACACTCGGTGTGCTCCCGGCTCGTGGGGAGCCAGACCAACGGACACTGACTGCGGCCCGGGGGCTCCGAACGATTGTCCCGCGGGCAGATTCAGTTTTCCTTGTCGACAACGACGCGTGGTGTCAAAGCACAGACAGAGTCGCGGACTGCTATCAGTCGATCAATACGATGACGGTAGAGCGGGTATTGGGTATCTTCGGTGCGGGCGAGCGCGACCACGCAGCCGTATCCGAGATGCGGATCGATCCTGCAGACATCAAGCGAACGCTCGAGATCGGTGGCGTTGCGACGATCGGTCGAACGAAAGTTGACATCGAAGTCCAGAGTCAGGGACTACTCGCCCGAATTCTCCGGCTCCTTGGCCGGTCCCCCGCTGCCGATGACGTTCCGGTTGATGCATCGACGGTAAAAGACCTCATCAGTCGAGCGGTTCGGTCAAAGATGACAGTACCGTGTGACATCAGTTCGGCAGACCGTGTGCTCGTCATTCTCACTGGACCACCAGACACGATCTCACGGAAAGGCTTCGAGACGGGACGGTATCTCCTTGAGGAAGAAACCGAAACTGTCGAAGTTCTTGCCGGTGATGAGCCGGTTCAAGACGCCACGGAACTCACGGCAACGGTGGTGCTCTCGAATGTGACGACAGTTCCGCGGATCGATCAACTCCAGCGTCGAGCGGTCACGATACAAGAGAGAATTGAGTCGAGTGAGGCCGCGAGAAGACCGTCCGATACCGAACAGTCTGACGCGGCGAACACCGGGCAACAGCGTAACCAGCCCAACGTAGACGAGAGTGAAGCGGGCGCCGAATTTGATTTCGGCGATATGGAACGCAATACTGGGAATTAAACGAGTCTACTGGCTTCCCCATGCGACCTGAAATACTCCTCGCCTTTGCGCAGAAAATACCCCGATAACGTACCGCTGGACGTCAACTACCTACCTGTCTAATCGCGCGAAATCAGCGATTCATCAGCAAACAATCCCGTCACAACAGTATCAATCAGTGCCTCTTCGATTTCATCGTAGCTGTCATCCGCGACAACGGGTGTTTCACGCGCTTGCGTGACAAACAGCAACGACTGCAAGAGTCCGCGCACGATTTCTGGGTCGTCTATTCGAACATCATCGCGTGCGACCCACTCTTCTGGCTGCGGTAATACCCGAGTGAGGTCACTCTCCATAGCTGAGTTAGTGTCGCTGTTGGGGGCGTCGGAACAGACAGTGTCGGCATAGTCGCTGTCTCCATTCTTATTGGAGCCCTCATACTTGGTCCCGTTCAGTTGTTCGTCGATCCGCCGGACCTCCCCGTCAACGAAAAGCCGCCGGATGAGTGGATTCGATCGGACTTGCTCCAGCGTGGTTCGCAGAATCAGTTCGGCTTCTGCCTGCGGTGACTCCGCGTCAGCGACTGCCGTTTCAAGTCGCGCAAACAGACGCTCGCGTTCGGCAATTAATACCGCGAGATACAGTTCCTCTTTTGAATCGAAGAACTGATAGAATGTACTCGTGCCGATTTCCACTTCATCTGTTACATCGCTCACACGGGTACGATCGAAGCCGAACCGTGCGAATAGCTCATGACCTGCGTCAACCATCGCCTCACGAATTCGCTCACGATCCTCATCAGTAAACTGTGTCACAGTCGTTGCCTCACCTTCGCCACAGCAGTCGTATTTGTCTTTCCCATGCCGGACACAAGACTCCAAGAAAGAAAGGTTTATTCATTCGTGGCGGAAGTAACTTATGTGCAACAACCCAGTTTTTTCGCGCCGAGTAGTCTCGATCCAGCTTCGCTTCACCTGCAATCGGGGAACCCCACATACACGGAGGCGAGGTAGCATATGCGAACTCGTCCGCTATCGGTCGTCCTTGTGAGTATCCTCCTTCTCACCAGTGGCATCGGTGTCGGTGCCGTTGGTGCTGAGTTGGGGGGTGTTGACTCTCCAACAAGTGCTGCTGGAACTGCCGCTGTTTCCGGAGGAGTCGGTTCGGCACAGACATCGAATGTCGGGGGGTCACCTGATCTTGATGTCTATACGTCGAACCCGAATCTCGTTCCAGGACGGACGAATCAGGTCGAGCTGACAATTGCAAACGACGGGAACCTACGGTTTGGTGATCCTTCTGTGGCTGACACGGTTACCACTGCACAAAATGTCCGTGTCAGCGCTGAAGCAGACGATCCACTTTCTGTTGAATCTGGTGACACTGCGATCGGTGGCGTGACGACGACCACACCACGATCGGTCCCGGTGAGTCTTAACGTTCCTAATGATGTCGACCCGGGAACCTACACGCTCGATATTGACCTCACCTACACGTACTTCTCTTCAGGTGAAGACCGGACTGTAACGGTCTCTCGGCAGGTTGACCTCCGCGTTCGTGATGACGCTCGGTTCCAGGTCGTCGATGTTGAGAGCAACACCCAGATCGGCGACTCTGGTACCGTTGAAGCAACGATTGAGAACGTCGGGTCTGAGACCGCCCACAACGCTGATGTGACGTTTAGTACGCAGAGCAACAGTGTCAGTGTAAGCGGCGGTCAGTCTGACACAGTTCGCGTCGCTGAGATTGCCCCCGGTGAAACGGCAACTGTCGCCTACGATGTTGGCGTTGCGTCGGACCTTCCAGTCCAGCAGTACACGCTGTCGGGATCTGTCGCATTTGAGGACCCAGATGGTATCACTCGTACGGATAGTGGCCTCTCACTCGGTGTTCTTCCACGTGCTGAACAGACGTTTGCACTTACGAACGTTGAGTCACAGCTTCGTGTTGCCGAAGACGGCGACCTGATCGGGACGATTCGTAACGACGGCCCTGTCCCGGCCCGTAGTGTCGTGGTGCAGTACACTGGCCGTGACCCAAGTGTTATTCCAGCGGAGCAGTCGACTGCAGTCGGCACACTCGCGCCCGGTGAATCTGCAACCTTTTCGCTGCCGATCTCGATCAGCGGTGAGGCCGAAGCCGGTCTCCGATCGCTTGATATGGCAGTTCAGTACCGCAACGACGAGGCCGAACTCCGGACGTTCGAAGATATCGTTGCGAATGCCGAAGTTGCGCCCGAGCGTGACCGCTTCGATGTCACGGTCGAGAACCGTACAATTCAGTCTGGCGGGACGCGCACCGTCGATGTCGCGGTGACAAATAACCTGAACGAGACCGCAAGCGACGTCGAAGCGCGGCTCTTTGCCGACGATCCACTCGATACCGGTGACACCGACACTGGATACGTTCAGTCGCTCGATCCCGGCGAGACCACGACGATGACATTCGAGTTGACCACCACGGGCTCGGCGACGCCAGGCAGCACCTACCCCATTTCGCTTGACTTCCGGTACGATGACGCCGACGGCGACAGCCAGCTCACTGATACGTTCCGTGTCCCTATCGATGTCGTTGAAAGCGAGGAAGGTGGGATCCCGCTCCCGGTCATTATTGTCGCACTTCTCGTTGTCGGCACGGGCGCGCTTGTCATCTACCGGAGGCGGCAGTAGCCGATGTCGCTCGGCGAGCAGATCGAGGCGTGGACGCGGCGGCTCAACGACAGTATTGTCGATAGCCCACGCCGAGTCATCGTCGTATTCCTTGTCCTCACGCTTGTGTTCGCCGGTGGGATCGGCCTCGTCAGCACAGACACCGAAGCAACTGATTCGTTCACTGAGGGACTTGAAGAACAGGAGGCGCTCGACGCTGTCAACGAAGAGTTCGAAGACCCGTTTCAACCGGAGAGTGAATCGACGCAGCTCATCCACTCTGGGAGTAATGTCCTCACAAAAGAGGCGTTGCTGCGAGACCTCCGGGTGCTAGAGGAGGTCGAATCGCGCGATAACCTCCGCGTCGCCTCGGCGAACGGCCCGGCAACTGTCGTCGCCCAAGCGCTTGACCCGTCGGCGAGCACGGCGGCTGAACAGCGGCGCGTTATCGAATCGACAAGTGAAACTCGCGTCCGTCAGGTCGTCCGCAGACTCTCTGAGAACCCGCGGTTCACAGGGACCCTTGCGACTGACTTCAATCCGACGAGCGCAAGCGCATCGGCCTCAATCACGGTTATCTCACATGATGTCCCTGCGGGATTCACCAGTGGCGACCTCCAAGAGGTTCAGACGACAATTCGATCGATTGCAGCGGACCAGCCGGGTGAGATCACTGCCTTCGGTAGCGGTGTGACGAATGCTGAAACGGCAAGCGTTATCGGGGACTCGCTGACGATTGTGATGCCAGTCGTCGTGTTGTTGCTGCTGTTGTTCCTCGTTGTTGCCTATCGGGATCCGATCGACCTGTCGTTGGGGCTGCTGTCGCTTCTGATGACTGTCATCTGGACCTTCGGCTTCCTTGGCTTCTCTGGGATTCCGTTTAACCAGCAGATGATCACCGTCCCTGTGCTGTTGCTGGCAGTGGGCGTCGACTTCGGGATTCACATTATCAACCGCTATCGCGAGGAAGTAGTCGAAGGCTATGATGCCATCGAGGCGATGCGAGAGGCGAATAACCAGCTGATGATCGCCTTCGTTATTGTGACAGTGACGACCGTGTTCGGGTTCGGTGCAAACGTCATCTCAGACCTTACACCGATCCGGAACATGGGAATCGCCTCAGCGGTCGGGATCATTTTCACGTTCCTGATCTTCGGGCTGTTTCTTCCGGCAGCAAAGTTGGAGGTGGACAAATGGCGAGACGCCTACAACGTCCCTGAGTTCAACTCGGCACCGATCTCGTCAGAGGATTCCACGCTTGGCAAGTTCTTGTCGTTCCCGGCGCAGGCGAGTCAGTACGCACCGATCGCGTTCGTTGTCGTGTTGCTCGTGACGGGCGGAATGGCAACAGCGTACGGGAGTGGTGTTGATACCTCGTTCGAGACTGAGGACTTTCTGCCTCCCGAAGAGCAACCCGATTACGTGACAGGGCTGCCCGAGCCATTCGCGCCGAGTGAGTACACGGTCTCGGAGACGCTGAATCTGCTTGAAGACCGATTTTCGACCAACCAAGACCAATCTGTGACGTTATATGTCCAAGGGAACTTCGAAGAGGGTCACGCGCTTGAGGCGCTTGACGACCCGAACGACGACGCAGTGGGCTCGCTTGCCGTTGGTGACGGCGGAGCTGCACGGCCAACCAGCATCGTGACCGTGATACAGTCACAGGCCGAACAGGATCCTGAATTCGCCGCTTTGGTCGCGCGTAATGATATCGACGGAAACGGGATCCCCGATCAGAATCTCGACCGGATCTACGACGAACTGTTCGCCTCGTCGTCCGGCGATCGCGCAGAACAGTATCTCACTCCTGACCGGCGGAGTGCACAGGTCGACTACGCGATCGACTCGAGCGCCTCACAGAGCGAAGCCGCTGCCGACGCCAGAGCATTTGCGGAAGAGTTCCGCTACCAGACGACTGCGACTGGCCAGCTCGTCGTCTTCGACGCGGTGACGGATATCATCTTCAACTCCGCGATCCAGGGGCTGATCATCGCAATGTTGCTGACAGGACTGTTCCTCGTTATTTCGTACGCCATCTTAGAAGGGAAGCCGCTTCTCGGTATTGTGAACCTCTTCCCGATTCTGATCGCGATCGCGTTCCTGCTCGGAACGATGCGATATCTCGGAATGTCGCTGAATGCGTTGACTGGGACGATCCTCTCCATTTCGATCGGACTCGGGATCGCGTACTCAGTGCACGCTACTCACCGATTCATCGACGAGTTCAACGCTGGTGCGGATGCATACGAGGCGATGATCATCACGCTTTCAGGAACTGGCGGTGCGTTGCTTGGGAGTATGCTCACGACCTCACTTGGAACGGGCGCACTCGCGCTTGCCATCACCCCGGTGTTGGGTGACTTCGGCCTGCTGATGGCAATTAGCGTGCTGTACTCGTTCGTGTTCACTATCGTTGCACTTCCCCCCGCGGTCCTGCTGTGGGAGCGCTATGAAGGCGCCTGGAACAGAATGGGGACAGTCGTGACGCGATAGTCTTTCTTATTTTCTGAAGACTGAGCTCCGTGTCGACATCTCCAAAAAATATTGGGATGCCATACGGGTGGTGTTTAGATAAGCTGATTCCATGCGAAGACGAACGCTTGTAACCAACTTTCAGCGGTGGTTGGTTCGACGTGACTGAATGTATTTGAGAACTGGTTTGTTCGTCGTTTTACTTCACGAAAGACACGTTCAACGGCATTCCGATTCCCATGTGTGACGTGTTGGAATCGGAGCCCGTGACGATGGCAGGCCGCCTGCAGCCATGGTGCACCGTCGACGAGAACGACCGCGTCGTCGATCTGATGTTTCTCACGCAGTTCTGAGAGAAACATCGAGGATACAGCGCTGTTCCTCGTCGGATAGAGTCGAACATGGAGCAGGCGGTTCGTGTCGGGATCGACAGCAGCGTACAGCCAATACTGCTCCGAATTCAGCTGAATCACGGTCTCATCGACCGCAACGTGATTCGGGTCGGCACCGTCTGTCGGCTGTAGATCGGCCTTCTGTATCCACCGATGGACGGTAGTGCGATGGCGTTCGACACCCAACTTCTCAAGAATTGAGACTGTATCCGAAAGTGATAGTCCAGCCAAATGGAGTTGGATACCGAGCTTCATCGCCGGCTCGGGTGTCACCTCTCGCTCCAGAAACTCTAACTCGACACAACCACTATCGCCGCTGAGGCGGTCGAAACTGAGCATAGAGCACTCGATCTTTTGACCGCCTCACTCCTTATCGCAACGCCACCTAATTTTCGCCCGATACATTTATAATGATCGATTATGTAGTTTCTATTGAGTGGTATGTATGAGCACACCAATACAAAACGAGACACAGACGCAGGTGCCTCAAAGCGCGATGTCGATTCCGGTGACGCTGCTGTTTGGCGGCTGCTAGAGGCGATCACTGGTGCCCTCGCAGCCGTGGCTATCTTTACACTCTCAGTGCCGATGTTCGCCGGACTCGTGAGTCCGTTCCGCTCGCTGCTCTCGACAAGTCTGTTTGTATCGATGTACCTGATGGGACTCCTGTTTGTGCTCCTGTTCATGTGGTTGTTCTTCTGGATGGCAACCGCGATCTCCAGAGAGTGGGCGATCGGCTAGCCGCTCGCATATATTCAAGGAGGAAGCCACAGTTTTACTGAATAGTTGTTCTGTACTCATGGAAATATTGGTATTTTTGATAGTGCACTCGATCATACGTTTGACACGCGATAACAACAGGTTGGTGGTCCGTTACCATCATGTACTTTTGCTAGGGCGGTAGTAATCAGACGAATGAAATACGACGCAGTACTACGAAGACGCACACTTTTTGCTTTAGCAGGATTAGCGTTACTAACGGCCGTAGTTTTTGTTTTGATCCAGTTTCAGGCGACACTTGTATTCACGGTCTTTCTCTACTACGCAAGCCGTCCGATCTATCATCGGCTCGAGAATCTCTCACTTCCTTCGCGGCTTGAGAGACATCACCTTCCGTATCGTCGTCAAGTGCTTGCTGTTACGACAATTGCTATTTTCCTGCTGCCGTTTCTCTTCTTGCTCACATACACCCTTGTGTTGGTAGTGCCCGAGATCCAACGGCTCGTTGGCGGGAGTGGTCCCGGTGCAACGTATCTCTCCGCATTACAGTCAGCACAAGGAAGTGGACTTCCAGCACCCCTTGTAGGGTTAGAACTCAGTGACGTGCTCGCGATGAGTCCCGAAGAGGTCACCGCGATCCTTAATGATCCTGCAGTTCAAGCATGGGCAGAACGAACCGGTGCCACCCTCATCGACTCGGTAGGCCTCATCGCGAATGCCGCTCTCCACGGATTTATTCTTCTCGCAGGAACGTATTATTTGCTCACCGATGGGTCGCGTCTCGTACGGTGGTTCCTCGATAACTTTGACGAGTCAGGTATTATCGAATCATACGCAGTGTCCGTTGACGACGAACTGTCCTCAATTCTCTTCGGCAATATTCTGAACGCATTCGTGACGGGAATCATCGGAATTCTCGTGTTCTCCGGCTATAACCTCATCGCCCCCGGAGTAGTAGACGTACCGTTTGCGCCGCTGGTCGGTGCACTCACAGGGGCAGGCAGTTTGATTCCTGTCGTTGGGATGAAGATTGTGTATTTCCCTGTAGGAGTGATCCTTGCGGTCGCCGCCATCGCTAGTGGCCAGGCAGGCGCGTTCGGCTTTGTGATCCTGTTCCTCGTGTTAGCGTTCGTCGTCGTCGACACGATTCCAGACTTCCTGATTCGACCGTATGTAAGTGGCAATCGGACGCATGTGGGCCTGCTGATGTTTGCGTACATTCTGGGGCCGATCGCGTTTGGGTTCTACGGCATTTTTCTCGGCCCGATACTGCTCGTCTTTGTCGCACAGTTCTGTAGAACGATTGCCCCGTACGTGCTTACCGGCAGACATCCACACCAACAATCGAATCTCTCGGACTACTAATCAACCCCTGACAGACCCGATAATGGATGCACTCACAGCGACGCAACAGGCCCGAGTGGCTTCGTCTCTGTTTCCTTCGAGTCCGCACGGGTGGGGATAGGAGTACCGGCTGGTTGGAACAGTCCGGAGTCTACCTGTATGACTTGTCCAGCGGATTCCAATCGTAGGAACAAGTGGTGGACTACAAACCCTACTATTCCAACTGCAGTCGGGATGCCTCCGCCTTCAGGCAGAGGAGGATATCAACAGTAGCGAACTGGGACAATTCGCCGACCGTTACATGTAACCGAGGTCGCGCAGCCGCTCCATCAGGTCCTCCTTGTCCTGGGCGCGGCCGGCGCGCTCGGTCGTGCCCTCGAGGTCCTGCAGCCACGCGGGCTCTTCGGTCGTCTTGTCGGTCGAGACCTCGCTGCCGAGCGAGCGGAAGCCGGCGAAGTACTTCGGGGAGATCGGCACGTCCGCTTGGCTCACGCCCTCCGGGAGGTCCTCGGCGGACTCGGGGTCGTGTGGCGGGAACAGGTCGGGGTCGTGCCGCGGCGAGAAGAACGTCTCGTCGGCTCGGGCCTCCTGTTCGTCCCAGCGAACGCCCGAGATGACGCCGTCGATATCGTGGGCCTCGAGGGCGTTGTTGAGCGCGACCGTCTTCAGCAGGTGGTTCCCGACGTACGTGTCCAGGAGGAACGGGAAGGTGTCATCCTCGTATTCGAGGATATTCCGGATGTGGTGCTGGTTCTGCTCGT
>ENA-ORCR01000956-ORCR01000956.1-marine-metagenome-genome-assembly--contig:-NODE-956-length-9986-cov-5.388536_pt1 | contig 9986 bp, 6 predicted proteins | sample MGYA00237782_ERZ508514 | MGnify/ENA primary metagenome ERZ508514 (study PRJEB26185, sample SAMN06268960) | marine metagenome | isolation source: Eden Landing Ponds, San Francisco, CA, USA | place...
ATTCTGGCGGTAGTAGTGTTAATAGCCAAGAAACCGGATTTATAAATTATATATCGCTATATCAAAACTGAGCCGGGGCGATTGGTCAGGCACTGTCTCCAGCCCAAGCCGCTCGCAAAGTTCCGGATGACTTTCGAGGTACTCGTAGAGTGCTGTTTCGTGCTCCCATCCGTGAAGTTCTTTCAGAACGAACACGCGAAACAGGGTGTCCATCTCGTAGTGTGTCGGACCCTCGTAGCAGTCGTGGGCCTCGAATTGGAAGTAGGCCAGCGGAAGTTCGGAGACGAACTGCTCAACAGAGATGTGCTTATGATGCGTGAACCAAGCTCCTGAGACGATCCGGACATCCGACTCTAATCCGGTAAGTGAGGTGCGGTCGTACAACGGTGTCGAATCGTACGCTGGCCACTCAACGTACGACAGTCGTGCAATTTGTCGAAAGACGGTTCTCCGAGATTCAGTAGTAATGGGCACTACCGGACAATCGTTCTGGCCCCCTCAAGAACACGTCTACATCTAACGAAAAGGCCCGCTTCTTACAGAAGCTGACGTTTTATTCGTGATCTTTTGGTTTAGTCGCTTCCGCGCTCCCCTGTTCAGAAATGTCAACAGCTTCGCTTGCCGAGGCAGCCTGTCTTTTCTCTTTCACTCGTTGTTCAATCGACGCCTGCATCTCACGCATAAACTCGTCCACCGTGTTACCCATGAGGATGACCGGTCGGCCATCGGTGAACAGTTCAGTTAGAACCTGCTCTGGGTCCGCATTTTGACTGTGGCACTTGGTTGGAACATCGACGTTTTCGGCGAATGCGCGTGTGTTAGCCCCACCGATGTGAGCTTCATCGATTAACTCTCGCTCGAATAGCAACTCGATATATTGAGCAAATGACGCTGTACGCCCCCGCCGGTCTCTTCGGAGGTACACGAACGGGGTGATACATTCGTCATCGACGAGCACCCGTCGAACCATCTCAGTACTTTCGACGTCGTTCACCTCGGCAGCGTTGAAGATGAGTCCGTCTTCAAGTTCTATCCACGTTGGTTGGATCGCACTGAGGAACGATTCGATCTCCTCGGCTGGAAGTGGCGGTTCGCCAACAACATCTAACACCGCATTGACTGCGTGGATCGTTTCAGAACCGATTAGCCCTTCGTGTTCGTCGGGAATATCAACCTGCTCGATAGTCCCTCCGCGGCGTTCGATCTCTTTTTGCATATATTCGTGCAACACCGGGTGTTGCTCGCCGCTCACAACGTGTGTTCCCGCTGGGACCGACCGCGCAAACGAACGTGCAAGGTCTGTCCTGGTCTTTCCAAGGGTATCTGTGTGGTCCTGACGGACGTTTGTTAACACGATGATGTCCGGATCGGTCAGACGCTGGTTGAACAGCCGGGTCGTGTATTCTGTGATACCCTGATTCTCGAAGATAGCGACGTCGTCCGGCTCGTACGCATCGAGTTCGGGGACGAACTCAGCGATGAGACTGATATTCTCGTAGAGTGTCGTTCGAGGCCCCCGTCGTTCGATAGGATGGACCTCGCCGTTGTGGATCAGTAGTGGATGGTTGCCGGTGATCTTCGTGAGCGTGTCGTACCCTCGGCGGTTGAAGACGTCGTCGAGCCGTTGGGTGGTTGAGGATTTACCGCGAGTCCCCGAGACGACAATCTGGGTATCGATCTGATCGAGGACCTTACGATGTCGAATACCTCTCGTTGCTTCACTAACCAGCCCTGTTAAACTCGACGAGCCGACTTCGATTGGCTTCGGGCCAGTCTTCCACTCGTACTCTGCCCCAACCAAGAACATCGGCAGCGCCCCCGCCGCATAGTCGAGGAACTGGTCCGCCGCGGACTGTGCTGCCATTTCCGTCGGGAAGCGATCGGCACTATGTCCCAGTACCCCGTTTGTAGTTTGGAGCCGCCAGACCCAGTTGTTTCGTTCCTCCGGAAGCTCTCCTGACGGTGTGGCCTCTTGTTCGACGATTATGTCGGGCGCGTCGACATCGGTGTCTGGGAAGGACTCTTCGTTCCCCGATAGTTCTGCAACAGCGGCGCGAACAATGTCAATTGCATCGCGTGCTGCTCGGGATGTGTCGTAGTGGCGGCTGCCGGTTGCTAGTACCTCCGCTGGGCCCCTAAGACGCCACGACCAGCCGAACCCACGGCCGTAAATCTCGAAGGCAGTCCGACTCATGTTTCACCCCCTTCAGAGAGAACCGACGCAGAGAGAACCTCATCTTCACCCGGGGGTGACACAGTATACCAGTACGCGACACCCAGGGCAGCCACCCAGAGAACCGCTGCAATCCCCAGGACAGGCAACGTCAGCTCTTGTGGAAACCCACGAGGTTGGGGAGCACTGAACAGTCGAGCGACGATCAAAGCGGGGACAAAGACCACGATCTGAAGCGGGAGGACAAGGCGGCGCTCGAAGGGGGCCGACGCATGCGCGTTGTACGCCCCAACACCTGCCAAAATCGCAGTAAAGAACGCCGACAGCCCTCGCTCAATTGGTACGACAAACGTCAGCGATACTGCGGCGAAGATCGCGACTGCGACAGTCACTCCGAGAAGGACTCGTCCGTACCGGAGTGTGAGGTAGTTCGACAACTGGATAAAGCCGAACGATAGCGCAAGCAAAAGGACGTACAGGATTACGAGCCAATAGCTCGCTAGCGCGTAAATCGCGAGGAGGACCGCACCGATGATCCCGACACGAACACCGAACCGATCCCGGAGCCGTTCAGAGAGAACGAGCCCACCAGCGAACAGCCCGGCCACGATTTCTCGAGGGAGTATGACAGATTCGGGATCGAGTGACACTGCAACACCTTTGAAAATAGCGACGTCTGCCGTCGAAGAGAAGAGGATCGGGGGTGTCAGCGTGCCAAATTGACGCGCAAATCCATTGGAAACCAGTACCCAACCGAGCGTAGTGAGGGCAATGAATAACCCGACGCTTGCCAGAATGTCGTTTCGACGATATTCCGGCTTGATTCGATGGTAATTGTACGCTGCTAGTCCTGGGAGAATACTGCCCAGAAACGCGATTACCCCCACGTCGATGCCTAGCTGGAGAACAAAAAAGAGCGTGATCACTGGTACAATCGTTCCGATAACCATTGCTGCGACGAGTTCGTCACGACCGAAAAGTAACGTTCGGCGACGCAAGATCCACAGGCCGAGGAAAGCGGCTGCAGCGCTCGACAGAAAGACCGGGAGCATCACGAAGTTCTTCAGCGTATATACAGCAAGAACGGGAACAGTAATCGATCCACCCATACGATACCCAGTAAGTTGGGTAATAATTCCAACGCTAAGAAGACCGATAACAGCGACTAGGGTGGCTACCCACATTGTGAGTATCTGTCGGCTTGTGCATCTTTACTGTTTCAATTCAGGACGGTTGCTTACTCGAGAGTTTGCTGTACCCGTCCGTAAAGCTCGGATTTATTGAATGGCTTGGCAAGGAAGTCGTCCGCGCCCGCCTCGAGTGCTCGAACGATGTCCTCTTCCCGGCTCCGAGACGTCAGCATAATAACCGGCATATCCTGCATCCCGTCGTTCTCTCGGATATGGTCCAGAACCGAAAACCCGTCCATATCTGGCATCATGACGTCGAGAATGACCGCTTTCGGTAGTGAACCTGGGGACTCTTCTAAGCACTCCCATGCCTCCCGACCATCTTTTACAGTCTCGACGTCGAAATCCCCACTGAGACTAACGTCGATCATTTCTCTGATGTCTTCGTCGTCGTCAGCAGCCAGAATTTCCGCAGGCATACTAGTAGCGTATGCGTCCCTTTTGCTTATATTGACCGCCATACGAAAATCTCCCCGATTAGTGCGATTTTTTTAGTCGTCAGCGACCTCGATAGCCCACTAGGATGTCTCGCAAGACACACTTAAACAGTTAGACAGTCAAATCTCAGTAACTGTGCTCGGTACTACTGACGAACTCGACGATCCTATCCGCGTCCTCTACGTGAACTCCGATCCCGCGTTCGCGGAGTTGGTTCAAACCAAGCTCCAACAAACGAGTACCGAGATCGATAGTATACTTGCCGACGGTCTCGACGAAGCACTGCACAATCTTGCTGCGGACCGGATCGACTGTATCGTAACGGCGTACTCGCTCGACGATTCGGACGGTATCGGGCTTACGGAGTCGATTCGCCAACAGAACGATGATATCCCGATAATCCTCTTTACTGGACAGGGGAGTGAGGAGATCGCGAGCGAAGCGACTCGTGCCGGCGTATCGGACTACATCCCAGTCCGGTCGGAGCGTGACAACTTCACACTGCTCGCGGCCCGCATTCGAACACTCACGAGGGCTGCTCGCAAGCGCACGGAGGCTGAGCAGACGAAACGGCGCTTCCGACGAACGCTCGAACGCGCGACTGACGCGATTTACGCCGTCGACAGCGACTGGCGCATCGAGTATATAAACGAGAAGATGGCCGAGCGAGTCGAACGTGACCCGGACGCGATCGTCGGACAAACCATCTGGGAGGAGTTCCCGTCGATCGTTGGGACGGAACTCGAAGACAAGTATCGAACGGCGATGGAGACTGGTGAACCGGTATCGTTCGAACAGTGGCTGGGAGAGCCGTTCGGCTACTGGGTCGAAGTGCGAGCGTTTCCAGATGACGACGGGCTGACCGTCTTTTCACGCGAAATTACTACCGAGCGAGAACGGGAACTGGAGCTAGAGCGCAGTGACGCGATTCTGGAGAACATCCACGACGTCGTGTTCGTCCTCGGCGAGCAGGGTGATATCGAGTTCGCAAATACGGCTGCGAAGCGGTTGCTCGCAGGGGATCAGTCGGCCCAGATTATCGGTCAACAGATCGAAACGGTCGTCGGTGGCCGCGTTAGCGATTCCGATGCTACCCGTTTCTCCCAGGCAGTCGAGTCGACGCTCGACGAGGTCGAGAGCGATGGTGGGTCGACAGGGTTGTACGATACAGACCTACAGCTCGACGTTGTGGCCGGGGCCAGTGAACGAACGCTCGACGTCCGGGTAACGCCGTTCCAGAGTCGAAAGCGGAAGCAGATACTCGTTGTCGCTCGAGACGTTACCGAACAAAGTGAGGTGAACCGGCAACTGGAACGGGAGCGGGACGGACTCCAGGACCTCCAGGCGGTCATGGCAGAAAGCGATGTCTCGGCCGAATCACGCCTCCAGAATCTCCTGGAAGTCGGTTGCCAGACGCTCGGGCTCGAAATCGGCATCGTCTCGCGGATTCAGGACAGCGACTACACGATTGAAGCAGTTCACGCACCGGAAGCCGATATCGAAGCTGGCGATCAGTTCGATCTCGAATCGACGTACTGTGCGGAAGTCGTCGGCACGGATTCGGTCTATTCGTTCGTAGACGCCGTTAGCGACGGGAAAGAGACGCATCCTGCCTACCGTGAGTTCGAGTTAGAATCGTACATCGGCGTGCCACTCGTCGTCGATGAAACGCGTTACGGGACCGTCAATTTCTCGAGTCCGACGACGCGAGTCGCGCCGTTCGGAGCGCTCGAACGGACGTTCGTCGAGCTGGTAGCACAACTCGTGAGTACCGAACTCTCCCGTCGTCGTGACCGTGCCGAACTCGAACGTCAGGAGTTCCTCTTCGACCGCGTTCAGGAGATCGCAGACATCGGTATCTGGGAATACTTCCCATCGAGCGGCGAACTCATCTGGTCTGACGGCGTCCGCCAGATTCACGGTGTCGAGGACGACTACGAGCCAACCCTCGACGACGGACTCGAGTTCTATCACCCTGACGACAGAGAGACAATTACCGAAGCAGTCGACCGAGCAATCGAAGACTGGGAACCGTACGACCTCGACCTCCGAATCGTTCGACCCGACGGCGAGGTGCGTGACGTTCGGGCGTGGGGAGAGTACGTTGAGGACACAAAGCGTGGCGATTCAGCACTTCGAGGCGTTTTTCAGGATATAACGAAGCGAAAAGCGGAACGCAGTGAGCACCGAGAACTCGCGGAGGAATACGAGGCGTTGCTCGAAACGTCCGGGGACGCGATATTCTTGCTTGACGTCGATACCGCTGGTGAGGACCCTTCATTCGAGTTCGCCAGACTCAGTCCCGGATACGAGTCACAGACCGGAATTACGACCGAGGAAGTTCGCGGCAAGACGCCACGAGACGTGTTTGGCGACCAAGAGGGTGCTGAACTCGAGGCCAATTACACTCGCTGCGTCGATCAGGGTGCCCCAATCTCGTATCGCGAAGAACTCGACATCGGTGACGGTGCTCAGTTCTGGGAGACCAGCCTCGCACCGGTCGTCGTCGATGGTGAGACTGTTCGAATTGTGGGTATCGCTCGAAACGTTACCGAGCAAGTCGAACGAGAGCGTGAACTCGAAGCGATGAACCAGCGACTGGAATCGCTCATCGAGGCCACGCCACTAACAGTTATGGAAATCGACACGGATGGGACCGTCATCCGCTGGAACGACGAGGCTGAAACCATGTTCGGCTGGTCGCAGGACGAAGTGCTTGGCGAGTTCAATCCGATGGTCCCGGACGAGCAGCAGGAAGAGTTTGCCTCACACCGGCAGCGCGTCCTGAGCGGCGAGCGAATTCGGGCGAAGGAGATACGGCGAGAGACGAAAGACGGAGACGAACTGGACCTGCTCTTGTCGGTCGCGCCGGTTACAGGCCCCGACGGAGAGACTACGAGCATCCTCGCCGTCTTGGAGGACATCACCGAACAGAAACGGTTGGAAGCTCGCCTCCGCTCGCTTCAGGACACCGCACAGCAGATGAGCGGCGCTGAATCAAGCGAGGAGATCGGAGCGATTGCCGTCGATGCCGCGACCGAGATACTCGACCTCGATGTCACCGGAATCTGGGAAAACAACGAGCGAGAGAACGCGCTCGTCCCGATCACGGAAACGTCCGCAGCACGAGACCTGTTTGGCGAGTCTCCCCGATTCACTCCTGGAGACAGCCTTGCTTGGGACGCGTTTGAGTCCGGAGAAACCCAGGTATATGATGATGTCCAGGCCGAGGGGCAACCCCACAATCCGAACACAGAGATACGGAGCGAGATTCTCGTCCCACTGGGTGAGTATGGGCTCATGTCGACGGGGTCAGTTTCCACGCAGGTCTTTTCTGAGACGGACGTCGACCTGTTCCGGATTCTTGCTGCGACTGTCGAGGCAGCACTCGCAAGAGCGAGCAGGGAAGAGGAACTACGCCGACAGAACGAGCGACTCGACCAGTTCGCGAGCGTCGTTGCCCACGACCTTCGGAACCCGCTCTCCGTCGCGATAGGATTCCTCGAAATCGCAGAGGAAACCGGGAACGCGGAGCACTTCGAAAAAGTAGAATCCGCACACGACCGAATTGAACGACTCATCGAGGACCTCCTGACGCTGGCACGTGGGGAGACGACGATCGAGGATGCAGAAGAGATCGACCTCGAGAGTATTACGACGGAGGCGTGGGGATATGTCGACACTGGGGAGGCAACGCTTACAGTTGCAGATGGAGTTCCGGAAGTTACCGGCGACGCAGGGCGGTTGACCCAACTCTTTGAGAATCTCTTCCGGAACGCAGTCGAGCACGGGGGCGCTGATGTCACGGTGACCGTGGGTGGGCTAGACGGAGACGATGGATTCTACGTTGAGGATACCGGCAGCGGGATTCCCCAAGAGAAGCAGGACGACGTGTTCAAGCATGGCGTCACGTCCAGTGACGGAGGAACTGGCTTCGGGCTCTCGATCGTGGCCGACATTGCCAAGGCACACGGCTGGACAGTTTCGGTGACAGACGGAACCGATGGCGGAGCACGCTTTGAGTTCACTCGGTCGAAATAGTACCTGTTGTCAGTGAGCAAACCGTGCCTTCGACCTATGCATTGAGAGAGCCAGTCTCAACTACTGTGAGCCGGTGGAAGTTGAGACTATACCGGTTTCAGCGGGGCTGTGATGCGTGAATTTGGCCGGGTCAGTCAACGCAGACCACCTCAAATCACTCCCCAAGCGGCCATTCCTATCAGACTTCCAATCGTATGGACGAATTTTCGCGACTTTCAACAGTGTAGCCACTCAGACGGCGCGCTAACCTGGGCTGAGTGTCTCTCTACCCAATTCCAGTCTCCTTCTTCAGCAGCGTCAGCGTGTTGTCGGCTGTTACGATCGGTGAATGTTCGTACTCACCAGTCAACTCAACCTGCACGAGCAGATCGACAGCCCGCCAGATCGAGTACAACAGGCAGGCGAATGCGAAGTAGAAGAACCGTAGCCCGAAATCCTTGGATGTCGTCGCCGCCATGAATCGCTTTATCGACCTGTAGCCGCTCTCAATCTCCCACCGATACCCGTACTCCGTGAGGTGCCCACTCCCGCCATTCGTCATGAACACCGAATACTGTCGATAGTCGTCGTGCTCGGAGTCCTCTTTCCGACGGTAGATCAGCGTCGTCTCGTGCCATTCGTTCTTCCCGAGATGGAGCTTCCGGTCGGTCTCGTAGCGGTCCTGACCCCGTTGGAGCAACCGCTTGGCCTGGGCTTTCTCGCTGGTCTGCATCCGCTTGGGAACGACATAGGAAAGCCCGCGCTGGCTGAGCATCTCCAGGACGTGCTGGCTATCGAACTCCCGGTCCATCAAGACGTTATCGACGTGAACGAGGCCCTCAGCCGAATCAAGCAAATCCTCGACGATTTCCAGTCGTGTCTCCCCCTTCCGGACGGGGCGCGCGTCCAGCACAATCGGGACGGCATTCCCGACCAACTGCACCGTCGCCCACTGGTAGGCGTATTCGTCGGTCTTCTCCTTCGTGCCGATAATCTCGTCTTCGTAGCCCGTTCTATCGCCCGTGAACGGGTCAGCTTCGGTAATATCGATGGCGACGATCCCCGCTCGAAAGAACTCCTCTGTCTCCACAACTTCGTTCAGGAGCCGAGTGATGGCCTGCCGGTACATCTCCCTGATCTCCGCGATAGAGAGGTCACGAACCTGTTCGCGATGGGCGTGCCCCAGCGGTGTCCGATCCCGAGTCGACTCGTAGGTGAAGCTACGAGCGCCCTCGTTCGCAGCCAGTCTCTCACGGAGTCCGAGATAGGTCTGTAAGCCCCAGTAGGCGTTCTCGTGGATTTCACAGCCGTCCCCACGATCCAGCGAAAGCGCCGGGAAGACGATACGGCTGACATGCTCCGTGATCGTTTCCGCTTCGTTGAGGACAGCTTGATCCTCTAGCTCTAATTCGTCCTCTTCCGCATCGTGAGACGGAAGACGCCGCTCTGGTTCGCGTGGAACAGCGACATCCGCGTTCTGAGCTTTGACAAGGATAGTGCGCGCGGCTGTCTCGACTGTACTGCGAAACTCGTCAGGAAACCGTTTGTGCCAACTACGCCACAGCGTCGATTGGTCCGGCACTGTCTCCAGATCCAGTTGGTCGCAGAGTGCTGCCCGGCACTCGAGATACTCGATCAGTGCGGTTTCGTGGGCCCATCCGTGGAGCTCTTTCAGCAAGAATACACGAAAGAGCGTGTCCATCTCGTAGTGAGTCGACCCCCCGTAGCGGTCGTGCGTACCGAATTCGAAATACGCCAGCGGAAGTGCACAAACGAAGTTCTCGATCGACTCATGGCGGTCGTGTCTGAACCAGGTCTGCGAGACGATTCTGATATCTGATTCCAGCCCGTCGAGCGAGCTTCGCTCGTACAGCGGCGTCGAATCGTATACAGGCCACTGAGTGTATGATTGCCGGGCAATTCTCCGAAAGACTGCTCGCCGAGAATCACGAGTCTGAGACACTACGAAACACTGGACAGGACTCGCTCAAGAACTCATCTGACTGGTCAGTACAGAGAACTTACGTACCGTTCGGTTTGCTGGATTACTCGATACAAGAACGCCGTGAAAGATATAGAGTGAGGTAAATGCGCTCTACCGGTACGCGGCTGAACTCTTCGACACGTTGCCCGCTACTCAAATTCGAGTTGCTTCCACTCCATCC
>ENA-ORCR01000959-ORCR01000959.1-marine-metagenome-genome-assembly--contig:-NODE-959-length-9936-cov-2.065017_pt1 | contig 9936 bp, 12 predicted proteins | sample MGYA00237782_ERZ508514 | MGnify/ENA primary metagenome ERZ508514 (study PRJEB26185, sample SAMN06268960) | marine metagenome | isolation source: Eden Landing Ponds, San Francisco, CA, USA | place...
GTTCGTACGGTTCTTCGAGGTACTCGATGTCTGAGTCCGACAGGTCGATTTCCGTGGCTTCGACGGCTTCCTCGACGTGTTCGATAGTTTCGACGCCGACGATGGGGGCGTCAACCCACCCGTTGTGGCAGTGCCAAGCAATGGCGATCTGGGCCATTGTGACGCCTTTCTCCGCGGCGAGTTCTTCGACCCGTTCGTTGACCTCGATGTTGCCCTCGGTCTCCCGGTAGGGCCGCGGGCTGATCGCCTCGTCGTCGCGGGCCAACTCGTCGTCCTCGTGGGGGTATGCGAGGAACCCGCGAGCGAGCGGGCTCCACGGGACGACGCCGATGTCCTCCTGCTCGCAGAACGGGAGCATCTCGCGCTCCTCCTCGCGGTAGACGAGGTTGTAGTGGTTTTGCATCGTCGCGAACCGCTCCAGTCCGAGGCGGTCGCTGGTGTGCAGTGCCTCGGCGAACTGGTAGGTCCACATCGAGGATGCGCCGATTGATCGGACCTGCCCGCGATGGACAGCGTCGTCGAGAGCCCGGAGCGTCTGCTCGATGGGCGTGTCGTCGTCTCAGCGGTGGATCTGATACAGATCCACGGTGTCCATGCCCAACCGATCCAGCGAGTGTTCGAGTTCCTGCTCGATGGCCTTCCGCGAGAGGCCGCCTTTGTTGGGGCCTTCGCCCATCGGGCCCCAGACTTTCGTCGCGATGACAAGCTCGTCCCGGTCGTACCCCTCCAGGGCCCGCCCGAGAATCTCCTCGCTCTCGCCCCGCGAGTAGACGTTTGCGGTGTCGAAGTAGTTGATCCCCAACTCGACCGCCCGCTCGATTATCTCGACGCTTTCGTCCTCGCCGACGGTGCTCTCCCAGTCCTCTCGCAGGCCCGACCCGAAGTTCATACAGCCGATACAGACCTCGCTGACCTCCATCCCGGTCGAGCCGAGTGTGGTGTAGTCCATTCAGGGGGCCTCTTGGATCTCGAGTTCGCCGTCGTCCGGTTCGGCGAGGAAGAAGACGTGGCTGAAGGGTCCGTCGGCGTCCTCGCTCGTCCCGTGCCAGTGTTCCTCGCCGGGTTCGAAGACGACGAGATCGCCCTCGGAGACCTCCTGCTCTTCCTCGCGGTTACCGATCCTCCCGATGCCCTCGGTGACGTACAGTATCTGCACGCCGGCGTGAGCGTGGAACTTGGTGCGCTCGCCCGGACGGAAAGTAACTTCCGCCGAACGGACGGTGACGCCGTCGAAGGCGCTCTCGACGCCCTCAGAGAGGAGCGGCGTCCCGACCTGTACTGGGTGGTCCGATTCGTCCCTGTCCGCGGACGGTAGGTTCGTGACGTCCATGGTACGAGTCGGAATATGGGGCGATATCTCCTTGATTCCGACCCTATGCTGAAAGTCCGTTTAAATGTAGGGTGTGAGAAGACTCTCTCGTCACTCGGGCAGGATCCCGCCGTTCGGGTGGTCGGGTACGGTTCCGTCGAGAGTCGGTTCTGATACTCGTAGTTCGTGTCGTGCAGCGCGACGCTCCCGCGTGACCCTCTTGGGGACGCCAGGTGGCCGTTTTCGGGTTCGCTGGGCCCGCATACTTTCGAGTCCGTCCGGGAGAGGGAATACAGTCACTCGCCCTCCGGTGCGGTCCCCCAGTAGAAGAGGCCGACGCCGACGACGGTGACGACGCCCAGAGCGAGCAGCGGGACGACGTAGCCGCCCGTGACGTTGCGGAGCGCACTGACGGCGAGCGGTGCGAGGAAAGCCGACCCGGCGATGGCGGTGTTGAGGACGCCGACGGTCGCAGTCGCGTTCTCGGTCCCGAAGCGCCCGAGGACGATCGGCGACCAGAGCGCGGCGAGGACGCCGTTCCCGACGCCGAACCCGACGAGGACGGGGTAGAGAAGCGCTCGGGACCCAACCACCGGGAGGAAGACGACGCACGCGGCGGCGAGTCCGACGCAAGCCGCGAACACGGCTCGCCGGCCGACGCGGTCGCCGATGAACCCGCCACCGACGCGGGCGACGATGCTGACGCCGCCGACGATGCCGAACGCCCCCGCGGCGACCGTCGCGTCGATGCCGTTCGTAGTGAGGATATCGACGGTCTGTGAGGAGAGGACGTAGTACCAGGCCCAGAGGAGGGCGTACCCAATAGATGCACCGAGAAAGCGGGTGTCGGCGAGGCGCCACCGGAGCCACTCTAGGTCGACGGTGGGAGCCCCCTCCGAACCACCGGGCGGTCGGCGGTAGATGAGACTCGACAGGACGACGACCAGCGCGGCTGTGCCGGCGACAGCGGCGAACGCGGTACGAAAGTCGACGCGCTCGAACAGCCAGAGCCACACGAACGGGAACGTCAACACGCCGAGTCCGTTGCCTGCCATCGTGACCCCCATCGCGCGGCCCTGGTAGACGTCGAACCACTGAGGGACGAGCGAGACGACGACGATGAACGCGGTGCCAGCGGCCATCCCAAGCAGCGCGAACGCGCCGACGACGCCGACGTAGGAGTCGACCACCTGGATCGCGGCGGCGACGCCCGCCAGTCCGACCCCGGCCGCCGCGACGACCGGACGGAGCGGGAACCGCGCGGCGACGACGCCGAAGACGCCTCCCGAGATCAGGAACACTGCGGTCGTGATCGAGAACACCGACGAGGCCTGCAACCCCGAGAGGTCGAAGACGGTCGAGAGCTGGTCGACGTAGACTGTAAACGTAAAGAGCGTTCCCCAGATGGTGGTGAGCATACAGACGCCCAGCGCGACCAGCAGCCAGCCACGCGCCGAGTCCGTGGCCGCTTCTCGTGCCGCGGCCGTATCGGTTACAGTCATTCGTCGTCGAACGCCATCGAGGTCGAGAGCTCGGGGTAGGCGTCGATCTGTGCCCGGAGTTCGGCGACTTTCTCCTCGGCGAGTTCGATAGCGTCTTCGCCGGCGATGAACCGGCGCGGCGGGTCCTCTTCACCCGCGATCTCGACCAGCGCCTCGGCGAGTCTGGCTGGGTCGTTTGGCTGCTGACCGTCCTGTTCGTTCCACCACTCCATCTGCTCCGCTCGACGTTCGTCGTAGTCGTCGATGGCGGGGTCGGTGAACGGCATCGACCGCTCGTCGGTGAGCGTCGTGCGGAAGAAGCCGGGGTTGACGACGGTCGTGTCGATACCGAAGGGTTCGAGTTCGTCGGCCAGCGCGTCCATCCACCCCTCGAGGCCGAACTTCGAGGCGGCGTAGGCCGAACTGAACGCGAACCCCGACAGGCCCGCGCCCGACGAGATGGAGACCACGTGGCCCGAACCCTGCTCGCGCATGACCGGGAGGACAGCGTGGGTGACGTGCATCTGCCCGAAGAGGTTGACCTCCAGCTGGTTTCTGATCTCCGCCATCTCCATCTCCTCGAAAAAGCCCTTGTAGGAGATACCGGCGTTGTTGACCAGCACGTCGATCCGGCCAAAGCGGTCCACGGCGGCCTCGGTGGCTGACTCGGCGTCGGCGGGCTCCGTGATGTCGAGTTCCGCGACCAGTCGGTCCTCGGACTCGTCGACGGCCTCGGCCACGGCGTCGGTATCCCGGCCGGTCGCCACGACCGCGTGGCCCGCGTCCAGCGCGGCGTTCGCGAACTCGAGCCCCATGCCGCGACTCGTGCCCGTGATGAACCACACCTGTCGCTCGGATCCCGGCTCAGACATCGGTGACATTACCCGAACGAAGGACCGTATAGCCGAAAGGAGTGATGCTATCCAGAAGGGGGATTTAAATAACCGGTCGGTCCTGCACTGCGAGATGGATCTCGACGCCTTACGCGTCGGGTTTCACCATGACCTTGATTGCCTCACGATCGTCCATCGCCTCGTATCCCTCGGGGACGCCGTCGAGGTCGACGGTCTTCGTGAATATCGGCGACGGGTCGAGCATGCCCTGGAGGACGTCGGCCATCAGCTCCTCGGCGTAGGCACGAACGGGCGCGGGACCGCCGGTGAACGAGGCGTTCTTGAAGAACAGCTGACCGACGAAGTCGGCGTCTTCGAGGTGGGGGACGCCGACATAGCCGATGTCCCCGCCGGGACGGACGACGCTCGCTGCGGTCTTCAGCGCGGACGTCGCGCCGACGCACTCGAGGACGTGGTTCGCACCGCCGCCGGTGAGTTCCCGGGCCTTCTCGACGGCTTCCTCCCCGCGAGCGGAGACGACGTCGGTCGCGCCCAGGTCCCGGGCGAGGTCGAGGCGGTCCTCGTGGTGCCCCATCGCGATAATGCGCTCGGCGCCGAGGCGCTTGGCCGCGAGGACGCCACAGAGGCCGACCGCGCCGTCGCCGACGACGAGGGCCGTGTCGCCGGCTTCGACGCCCGCACAGACGGCGGCGTGATGCCCCGTCGCCATCACGTCCGTGAGCGGCAGGAGCGATTCGAGGACGGCCTCGTCATCGTCGTAGCGGTCGGGGATGCGTACGAGCGTCCAGTTCGCGAGCGGGACACGGAGTTTCTCGGCCTGTGCGCCTAGGCCGCCGTTCGGACCGAAGAACCCGCCGTCGGTACAGGCGGTGTGGAGCCCTTTCCGGCAGGACTCACACTTCCCGCAACTGAACGCGAACGGGGCGAACACGTGGTCGCCGGGTTCGACGTGGCGAACGTCGTCGCCGACTTCCTCGACGATGCCCATCGGTTCGTGGCCGACTGGCGCACCTTCCTCATGTTCCTCGTCGCCGCGGTAGAACCAGAGGTCCGACCCGCAGATCGCGGTGTGCGTGATACGGACGACCGCGTCGGTAGGCTCCTCGATCTCGGGACTCGCTCGCTCTTCGATACGGATTTCGCCGGGCCCGCCGTAGACTGCTGCGTTCATCGACACGCCGTAGGTCGGTGCCCGGAGGCCCTGAAATCGATGCTATCAGGAAAGCGTGTTTATTTGCGGTTCCGTGCCGAGAGCCGAGGTCAGCAGTTGCCGTTCGGCACGGCGGAGGAGACTCGACATGGACGGCTGTGAGATGCCCATCTCGTCGGCCAGCTCTTCGGTCGAGACCTGCCGCGGGCTTTCGTAGTACCCGCGTGAGATAGCGAGCGTGAGCGCTTCGTGTTGCCGGTCAGTCAATCCGTACTGAGAGGTGTCGTCGTCCTCAGGGAGGTTCTGAGAGATGGAGATCAACTCGATCTCGATCCCGTACTCCTCACACCGGGTTCGCATCCCATTGAACGCATTGTAGTTCTGGAAGAGTTTCTTTTCGTACCAACCCTCCGGCGTGACGACCGTCGGTTCCATCTGCGTCGCAGTAAACCGTTCCGGTGCGAATGCCTCCGAGACGACATCCGCTAATTCGATGGTGATTTGATACACGTCGTTCCCGCTCGCTCGTCCAAGTGCTGTCGCCTCGACCACTTCGTCGAACGCCAAGAGATCCTTCTCAGAGAACTCTTCGTTCGGCTCTAGGTAGACAACGAACACACGAGAATCATGCTCGAGACAGAGTCCGTGCACGCACTCAAATTGGTTCGAGTCGAGCGATTCTGCGAGACTGACCAGTGGAAGCGAGGATGAACGGATAACGAACTCTGTATTGATTGTCATTGGTGGTGGTAAGCTCTATCCGAGATTAACTTCTGGGTATCTCCAAGTATTGGGGTTACATCTCGAACGGCGATGAACTTATAGCTCTGTTTGCCATATGGTAAACTGCATCCCTGCCGTGGATGCACGGCCACCAGACCTCGGCGGCCGTAGGACTTCGTAGTTCAGGGCAACCGTGGTTGGCATCACCATGGATTGCCTCTTCAATTATCTGGAGTGTTACTCTGCGTATTACTGCCACATCCAATCGAAGACCCGAAATACACCGACTGAACTGCTGTAGGGTTACATCACGGAATTGTTTGGTTCGACTGTCACCGTTCGTCTACGATCTCCTGTCCCAACTTCCAGAGTGCATTTACCGAGCCTTCGGGCAACTCGTTGGTCTTCCATGTCGCATTGATAGACACCTGTATTGGGAGCACCCGGGCATTAAGCGTCTTAAAAACCGTTCGGAGATGATCCAACGCAAAAGCAGGTCCTGACCCTTCAGCCACAGCTACCAAGCCGACGGGCTTGTTGTCGATGTCCTCCGGATCACAATAATCTAGCGCGGTCTTCAGTAGGGCCGGAAACGAACCGTGTCGAACTGACGTTGCAACGACCACTGCATCAGCTCGTGAAATCTTTTGCGTGAAGGCGACTGCGTCCTCCGGTTCCGGCCGATCCGGATTATACAACGGCAGCTCCAACTCTGCGAGATCCAGGAACTCTGTGGTAGCTTCTGCGTTCGTTACTGCTCTCAGCGCTTCGCTAAGTGCCTGGGCAGCTATCGCACGTTGTTGTATGGCCCCATGAACGCCGATAACATGAGGCTGATCTGGTGACTCCTCTGACGAAGGAAAACCCGTCTCGTTCCGATGGTTGTCTGTCATGAAGAGCTATTATATCTACTTCTCGTGGGGGTCAAAATTGAGGACGTGAGATCATCCTCCAGAAGGGATAGTGTGCGAGCGATTCTCAGCCGAACAAGCTCGTGAACACCCTATTCGAACAGTTCGACGGCTTGTTCGTAGCGTTCCGTGGGCTCCTCCCAATCGACGACCTCGAAGAAGGCGTCGATGAAGTCGCCGCGACGGCGACATTGCGCAACTGGTTGCCGAAGCTATCGTAGACCAGCAGCGCCCAACCGCCAGCGGCGGACGCGGCGGCCTCGAACTCGCCCTTCCAGGCCTCGTAGGAGCCGAAGTCCTCCTCGATGCGGTCGGCGAGATCGCCGGAGGGTTCGTCGCCGCCCTCGGGACTCATCGACTGCCAGAACAGGTCATGGAGGATGTGCCCGGAGCCGTTGTGGGTCACGTTGCCCAGCGCGGCGGCCGTCGAAGAGTAGTCGCCTTCCTCGCGGTTCTCCGCAAGTGTCTCTTCCGCGCTGTTCCATCCGTTGACGTAGCCCTGATGGTGAGTGTCGTGATGCCACGTGAGCACCTGTTCGGAGATGTGCGGTTCGAGCGCGTCGTAGTCGTACGGCAGCGGTGGTAGTTCGTAGTCGGACATAGGGTGTGTCCCACTGTTTTCCAAGTGGCAAACGGGGTTAAATCCTTGCTGAAATGGAATCAAGTAAGTCGACGAACATAACGTATCTACTGCTCCATCCGTCTGCTAATCAGGACAGGACTCTCCAAATACCTCACCTGACGGTCTGCCACGGGCTTATTATCGCTTAACCCGTACTCTGTGTATGGCATATCGATTCGTTCGTGCTCGCCCGATACGTGATCGGCTCCCCGAACTACGACGGCGACTAAACGAGGGTGAAATTGAGCAGATGAACCCATTCGGTCGAGCAATGACGAAGTCATTGAATGACGCACGTTTCGATCCCGGTTCGGGGGAGGCACTCTGGGTCGAGGAGGATTACTGCACGCCACCGCTCGCAATGGAGCGTGAAGTCCTGGACCAGTACTTCACCGACCTCATAGTCGTCGAGGAGGATGTGGTCGAGTCGGAGGGATGGGAGCGAATTGATGATTACCCATCGCTATGGAACGAGATCGCCGGTGAGGCCTGAGTCCCGAGGTATAGTCTAATTGGAGACGGTATTGACTCTCCCACATCGTTATCAGGGACAACACCATCGAATTAGAGTAATTAAATATGCCGACGACAGGCAGACCCGAAATCCCGGAAGAAACATACGAGGACCTGATGCAAGCGACCGCTCGTGCGTTGTGTGAACACGGGTATAGCCGACTCCGAGTCCGGGACATCGACGAGTATTTTGGGAAGAGCCGGCAGCTTATCAACCACTACTACGACGGCAAAGACGACCTCATCGAGGCCGTTCTCGAATATCTGCTGGAAGAATATGAACGCGGGATCGCGGTCGGGGACGATGTCGACCCCGAAGAGCAACTCGAGAGCTATATTCAGCAATTTCTCTATGGCCCTGAGCTCGAGAACTTCGATCACTGGGCATTCGTCACGGCGCTCATCGAACTTCGCTCCCAAGCACAACACTACCCACGGCATCAAGAGTTACTGCTGGAGAACTCCAACCATCTCACGACAGTTCTCGTCACCATCATCGAGACAGGTATCGAAGAAGGGGCGTTCCAAGATGTCGATGCGGAGATCTTTGCGACTGCGATCAACAGTATCATCTCTACGACTCGAATGCGAAAAGTATGTCTGGGCGATGACGAAGCGATCGAGAATGGACGTGACGTGCTCGACACCATCATTCTCCCACAACTCCGCAGCAAATCAGACGGAGACTGATCGGCTATCCTACTCGGTCATTCTGGAATATTCGAATAATAGCTCTCGTTCTCCGCGCTACGTGCTTCGTTCAAGAACGGATGCATCCCCTTAGATAGGAGATGCAGACCTCGGCACTCACAGGGCTCGTCACCAGCCAGGATGCTGAATACGCACACGCACTGAGCAGGTGATTCATTCAGAGACGGTTGAAACAAACTGCTGGTGAGAGTTCCATCACACGTGAGATCACAGCTGGAACGTTGTCCATGGAGCCGCTCGATTATCGATAGTCCGTGATGTTTCGATAGGGAACGTAGTATCCAATCTCATCAACCCATGTCGAGAGCCAGTCATCCGCAGTTTCCTCACTCACCGTCCCGGCATCGATGGCAGCCAACAGAACGCCAACCGACCCGACAACGGTTACGCCCTGGTCTTTCGCAAACGACCGGGCATCGCCGTCGTCGGTCAGTAGTCGACCGTCGTGTGCGTCGGCGAGCGCGAATGCCTGTGCTTCCCCTGGATCGAGCTGCTCACCGACAACGGTTTCTCTGTTTGCGACAGTATCCGAGATCGTCGCGACCGGGATTTCGTCATCAAGCGTATCGAGTGCTTCCTGGAGATATGGGTGGGTATCAACGCCGTGTTCAAGCTCCTCACGAACGACTGGTACCGTACAGATTCCAGCGAGGGCAGCAACTACCCACAGTTGATCGATGTACGCAAAATTCGAGAGGACAGTCGTGTTCAAGACGCTTGGGTTCGCTGGGAGATCGTCACCTGTCATTTAGCACGTGGCTCCTCATCAGACGAGTCCTCATCATCGAAGTCGAGTTCGCGTGCTGCCTCTCTCTCGTAGGTTGCGTCGTCTTCATCAACGAGCCCGAGGCGAAGTTCAACACCGTGCTCACGGAGGATATCACGCATCGTCCAGCGGTCGACAGCAGCGAGTCTCGCAGCATCACCGAGTGTGATCCGCTCGCGTTCGTAGAGGGCGACCGCAGCTGCAATGCGCTCGCTTTCGTGGTCCTCGAAGTAGTCACGCACGAACTCTCGCAACGCATCGCTCTTGCCACTAAACACACCAGCCTCGACAGCCCCCTCGATGAGGAGATCGAGATCGTCTGGATAGGAACCGGTAATTCGAGCCATCGGTCTCTCTTGGACTACGTCTTCATACTATTTATGAACTGCGCCAGAATGCCATATGCATTGAGACGACCAGTCTCAACTTCTGCGGCACAGTCAGCGAACGGCGGGCCACAGAACGACGGCGAGATGGGGCGCGAGAGATACTCTGAGGGGTGAACACGGTCACGGACCTGTGAGGAAAGGTCGGATCGGCGCGCGTGGCCGGCGCGGTCCGCGCGGCCGCGGTTCGAAGGCCTTTTGAGCGCGAGCGGGGTACGAACGGGTATCTCGCTGGGCGGTCGGGCACCAGCGGGCACCTGCCTGTGCAGGTCGGGATGTGGCCATGGGGGCGACCCCGCGCGACGGCACGCGCCGTCCGGCTGAACCACGCAACGCCCGGCGGTGAACACCCATGGCAAAGAGCTTCTACACGTACATCCGGGACGCCTGGAAGGACCCGGACGACGGCAAGCTGGCGGAACTGCAGTGGCAACGAAAACAGGACTGGCGCGAGGAGGGCGCGCTCGAACGCATCGAGCGCCCGACCCGTCTCGACCGCGCGCGCTCGCT
>ENA-ORCR01000961-ORCR01000961.1-marine-metagenome-genome-assembly--contig:-NODE-961-length-9914-cov-3.769137_pt1 | contig 9914 bp, 10 predicted proteins | sample MGYA00237782_ERZ508514 | MGnify/ENA primary metagenome ERZ508514 (study PRJEB26185, sample SAMN06268960) | marine metagenome | isolation source: Eden Landing Ponds, San Francisco, CA, USA | place...
CCAGATCCACATCTCCGAAGAGATCTGCCTCGGCGAAACCTGCGGGATCTGCGTCAACAAGTGCCCCTTCGACGCCATCGAGATCATCAACCTCCCGCAGGAACTCGACGACGACCCGGTCCACCGCTACGGCGAGAACGCCTTCGCGCTCTACGGCCTGCCCGCGCCCAACGAGGGACAGGTCACCGGCATCCTCGGTCCGAACGGTATCGGGAAGACCACGGCCGTTCGCATCCTCGCCGACGAGATGGCACCCAATCTCGGCCAGGTCTCGGGTGACCCGCCTGGCTGGGAGGCCATCATGGACGAGTACCGCGGCACGGAACTCCAGAACTACCTCCAGGAACTCCGCGACGGCGACGTGACCGTCGCGCGCAAACCGCAGTACGTCGACCAGATCCCGAACCAGTTCGACGGGACGACCCGCGAACTGCTCGAACGGACCGACGAACGGGGCGCGCTCGACGACCTCGTCGAGCGGGTGGGCATCGCGCCGGTCGTCGACCAGGACATCGACACGCTCTCGGGCGGCGAACTCCAGCGCGTCGCCCTCGTGGCCTGTCTCGCCCGGGATGCGGACTTCTACTTCCTCGACGAACTGACGCCCTACCTCGACATCGGTCAGCGGATGACCGCGGCACGCCTCGTGCGCGAACTCGCCGACGAGGAAGACCGCTCGATGCTCGTCGTCGAACACGACCTGGCCATCCTCGACCTGCTGGCCGACACCATCCACGTCGCCTACGGGACGTCCGGGGCCTTCGGTGTCATCACGAGCCCCAAGTCCACGAAAAACGGCATCAACGAGTACCTCGGCGGCTACCTCGAGAACGAGAACATGCGCGTTCGCCAGGAGTCAATCACGTTCGAGGAACACGCGCCGCGCCAGAGTGCGGATGGAGACGTCGTCGTCGAGTACCCCGCCCTCACCAAGTCCTACGGCGACGGCGAGTTCTCCCTGGAAGTCGAGGGTGGTCAAATCCAGGAGAACGAAGTCCTCGGCGTCGTCGGCCCCAACGGCATCGGGAAGTCGACGTTCGCGAAACTGCTGGCGGGCCGCCTCGAACCGGACACGGGCGAAGTGAACGCTCGCCTCGACATCGCGTACAAGCCCCAGTACATCGAAATCGACCAGCCGATGCGCGTCGACGCGTTCCTCTCCACGATCACCGACGACTTCGGCACGTCCTACTGGAACACCGAAATCGCGGACCCGCTCCAGCTAAACAAGATCATGGAGCAGGATCTGACGGATCTGTCCGGCGGTGAGCGCCAGCGGGTCGCCATCGCGGCCTGTCTCTCCGAGGACGCTGATCTGTACCTGCTCGACGAACCCTCGGCTCACCTCGACGTCGAGCAGCGGGTGCGCGCGACCAGCGCCATCCGCCGATACGCCGAGAACCACGACGCGACGGCGCTGGTCATCGACCACGACATCTACATGGTCGACCTGCTCGCCGACCGAATGCTCGTCTTCGACGGCGAACCGGCCGAATACGGTCGTGCCTCCCCGCCGGTCGGAATGCGCGAGGGCATGAACGAGTTCCTCGAGAACCTCGACATCACCTTCCGCCGCGACGAGCGGACGGGTCGCCCGCGCATCAACAAGCCGGGCAGCCAACTCGACCGCGAGCAGAAGTCGGCCGGCGAGTACTACTACTCGGACTGATCGGCCGGTCGCCTACGGGGTCGTCCCGAGGACTGCACGACGGCACCCGGGGCAGTCTTTCCGGGCTGACCCACTGTTCTGAGCGTTCGTTCAGGGACGTCGGTCCCTCGTCGTTCGGGTCGCCTTCACCGGGGCCGATGTCTTCCACCCGGTCGAGACTCTCGGCTGGGGCCTCGGTCAGCGAGCAGATGGAGCAAAGTTAATCATGAAGGAGCAGAGAGTACACAACGACGCTTCGTCTTGGAGGGCCGAAGCGTCAGCGGGGACCACACAGGACGGGGCCTGGCCGGTTTTGGCCACGCCTCGTCGTGTTTTCCTGAGATTCGTTCCATAGCGGTTAGCGACGCGAGCTATCAGCTATAGCTCTTCCCAGACGTTCCGGAGGGTCTGCCCCGGTCGGCGAACCCAGGCGACCGTCCCTCGGATCGCCGCGGTGGGGTCGCGGCGCAGGGCCCGAAGGCCGGGGATGAGGTCGTGTTTGAGCGTCTGTGCGGCCTTGATGAGAAACGCCACCGCCATGCCCAGGAACAGCACGGCGACCAGGAGGATGAACAGAATTGCCACGAGGCCACCGGTACTCAATAGCTCTGGCGTCGTCAGCCAGTCGGCGACCCAGATGCCGAACAGCGGCACGAACGCGCTCGCGGCGAGTTTCAGTGCCCCGTCCGAGCGGCGCTCCCAGACGTTCGCACCGAGTTCGTCGCGGACCGACTGTTCGGTCTCGCGCTGGATCTCAGCAGGTGTCTGCAGGTCTAGCTGGTGCATCGTCGCCACGTCGGATTCCTCGTCAGAGATATCCGACGCGCGTTCGCGCGTGCGGACCAGGAGGCTGTCTCGGTCGTAGCCGCGGAGCAATCTGATCCGCTCGGCGACGAGGAGCGTGTCGGCCAGCGCCCGACGGAGTTCATCGTCCTCGACGTTCTGGACGGCCAGTTCGAGTTGGCGGTCGGGATACGCGGCGAGCAATTCGAAGTCGAGCAGTCCGGCGCGCATCCGCTCGCGGATCCGCTGCTGGTCCCGACGGACCTTGTCCTCCCCCATGTCTGCAAACCCCTCGCGAATGCGGCTTCGCTGTTTCTTCGTGAGCACGGACGCGGATCTACCACCCATAATTCGGACACATTCCGGCCACCCCTTAATACCACGTATTCGTTCCGTCGATGAGCCGACGGGTGTATGAGAATACACCTACAGAGCGACCGCTACACCGACGTTTCACGGCACCCCTCCGACCCGTTCACCGTCCACTGTCACCGCCGGTGTACGCCGATACAGCGAACGTACCAGATCCTAAACAATGACTGGGGATTAATCAGCGGCCGTCGGTAGCCGAGTGTGCATGACCGCGATCGAAACCACCGCCCTGACGAAACGCTACGGCGACGTGACCGCGGTCGAGGGGCTGGACCTCACCGTCGAGTCCGGTGAGGTCTTTGGCTTCCTCGGCCCCAACGGCGCCGGGAAATCGACCACCATCGACCTGCTGCTCGGGTTCCAGCGGCCGACCGAGGGCTCGGCGACGGTGCTTGGTCACGACGCGACCGACGAATCCCGCGAACTGCGAGCGCGGACTGGCCTGCTCCCGGAGGGATACGAACTCTACGAGAATTTGAGTGGGTTCGACCATCTCCGGTCGGCGATCGAGATCAAGAGCGCCGACGACGACCCGGCCGCGCTCGTCGAGCGGGTCGGACTCGACCGCTCGGACGCCCGTCGCCCGGTCGGGTCCTACTCCAAGGGGATGACCCAGCGCCTGGCACTCGGAATCGCACTGGTGGGTGATCCTGAATTGATCGTGCTGGACGAGCCATCGAGCGGCCTCGACCCCGACGGGATCCGTCTCCTTCGGGAAATCGTACGCGAAGAAGCCGACCGCGGCGCGACCGTCGTCTTCTCGTCGCACGTCCTCGACCAGGTCGAACGGGTCTGTGACCGCGTCGGCATCATGGCCGACGGTGAACTCGTGGCCGTCGACAATATCGAGGACCTGCGGGCTGACCTCGGCGCGAACGAAGTGGTCGACGTGGACGTGGCAACGACGCCCGACCCGACCGTCGTCTCGGACATCGATGGCGTCGTCGACGCGACCGTCGCCGACGGCACCGTCCGCGCGGAGTGTGCCAGTCCCGAGGCCAAGAGCGCGGTCGTGGCTCGCATCGGCGAGCACACCAGCGTGCGCGATTTCGAGGTCACCGATGCGTCGCTGGAATCCGTCTTCGCCCAGTGCACGGCGACAGCTGCGGCGGGCCCGGCCGAAAACGGCGCCGTAACCGACGGCATCGATCTCGATGGCGAAAGCACGACCGAGGCCGATGGCACGACCGAGGCCGGCGCCGGTCGCGAAAGCGACGACTCGGATGGCGGTCGGTCGATCCCGTTGCTGGGGGGTGAGTGACCGTGGCGACGAACGCCGTCACCGTGGCCCGCGATGACTTCCTGAACGCGGCCCGATCGCACGTCGTCCTCGCCGTCGTCGCCGCGTTCGTCGGCAGCGTCGCGCTCGTCTTCCTCGCGGAGATGGATCTGTTCGCCGATCCGTACAGAACGCTCTACGACGTGGCCCAGCTACTCGTCCTCATCGGGCCGATATTGCTCGCACCGCTGACCTACCTCGCTATTGTCGGCGACCTGACGAGCGGCCGCATCAAATTCGTGCTTGGCCTCCCCAACAGCAGACTGGCCTACTTCGCCGGCAAAGTCCTCGCCCGGAGTGCTGTCGCCGTCGCTGCGGTGACTGCGAGTGTGATCGTCGGATTCGCCATCGCACTGGTGACGTTTGCCAACTCCCCGGGGGTCGCGAACTTCCTCCTGTTCGCCGGGGCGTCGGCACTGTACGTCCTGGCGTTCGTCAGCATCTTCGTCGCCATCTCGGCGAGCGTCCGCAGTCGGTCGCGGGCGATGTTCGCCGTCGTCGCCGTCTACTTCGTGCTGGTTCCGTTCTGGCTCGGGATGACGCCACCGCTGACTCTGGAGACGCTCTTCTCCGCGGCCGGTGATCTCCTGGGGACCACCATCTCCGAGTCGACCCGCAATTTCGTCCGCAGGCTCTCACCGCTGATGGCCTACGGCGGACTCATCGAACCGATCTTCGTCGAGGGAGCCGACCAATACGACCGGTTCGCCCACTTCGGCGGGGAACCGACGGCCGTCCACGACCGGCTATGGTTCTTCCTCGCCGTGCTGGGTTGCTGGACCCTCGGCTCGCTCGGCCTGGGATTCCTGCAGTTCCGCCGTGCCGAACTGGGGTAACCCCTCCTTTGCAGTCCTCCACCCGCAGGACTTCGGCCCTTCACCCGCAGGACTTCGGCACTTCACGCACAGGACTTCGGCACTTCACGCACAGGACTTCGGCCCTCCATCCAAACGACACGGGCGTTTCGGCCCGCGCCCGATACCCTCGAACTTCGAACAAAAAACCGCTTCAGGGACTGCTTTTGTGTTCGGCGCGCGTCACGTCTCCTATGTTGATCGCCGGAAGCGACGACGGCGTGTATCGATTGCCGGACGACGACTCACCCGGCGACGCGACTGCGATTCAGACCCTCGAATCCGGTCGAGTGATGCGCGTTCGAACGGTCGACGCGTTCGAGGGCGTCTTCGCCGCGACCACGACTGGGCTCTTTCACTCCACGGACGGGGAATCGTGGGTGGACCTGGGGGTGCCAAGCGAACAGGTCTACGCGGTCGGTGCCACGCCGGAGGGCCGCCTCTACGCGGGCACGCGGCCCGCGCACGTCTACGAGGGTACCTTCGAGGCGGACAGTGGGGCGAGCGGTGCCGCGGACCTCGAATCTGTCGAGTGGCGCGACTGCGTGGGATTCCAGGCCCTGCCGTCACGGGAGGAGTGGCGCCTCCCGCGGCACGAGGACCTCGCACAGGTTCGGGACGTCCACTTCGACCCCGCAGACCGCGGTCGGATCGTCGCCGGCGTCGAGGTGGGCGGCGTTCACGTGAGCGACGATGGCGGGGCAACGTGGAGCGAGCGGCGAACCGGCGTCGACGACGACGTCCACGAACTCCGGGTCGTCGGTCCGGGCGACTACGTCGCCGCCACCGGCTTCTGCCTCTTCCGCTCGACGGACGGTGGGGACTCCTGGACTCGCCTGGACGAGGGCTTCGACCAGCGGTACTTCCGCTCAGTCTGTGCAGTGGGAGACGTCGTCTACGCCGGTGGCGCACTGGCGCACTCCTCGACGTGGGACGACCCCGACGCAGACCCGGCGTTGTTCGCAATCCATGGGAACGAGGCCGAACCGGTCGCATTCCCCCGGTCCGACGAGACGGTCACAGGGATGACCGCCGTCGGTGCGGACTTGGTGGCCGCGACCCACGCCGGGTCCGTGGTGCGATACAGTGGTGGCGAGTGGAACTCAGTCGGGACGCTGCCGGTGTCGGACGAACTCACCGGTCGATACACGCCGCTCGTGGCCTATGAGCGCTGATTTCCAGCCGTTACTTGCCGGGAGTGGGCTGGGCGGGGTCGCGTCCCGTCGCGACATCGGTTGAATCGCTCGGTAGCTCGACGACGATAGTGGTCCCTGGGCCCACTTCCTCGATCCAGAGGTCGCCACCGTATCGTTCGACGAGCGTCACTGCGATCTGGAGGCCACCGCCGAGGGTGTGCTCGCCGGTCTGAAACGCCGAGGGCCGTTCGTCAGGTGGAATCCCCGGCCCGTTGTCGCTGACCGTCAGTCGGGTCGTCTCTGCCCCCTGCTCGACGGTGACTCGGACCTGTGGGTCCTCGCTGTCGTTGTGTTCGATGGCGTTCTCGACCAGATTGTCGACGACCGAGCGCAGGCCGGCGTTGGCGACCACCGATGCGCGTTCTGGCAGGTCGGTGGTGACCGTCGCGCTCGTCGCGTTCTCGGCGCTCCTGGCGACGTCCCCGACGACGTCGACCAGGTCGACCGGTTCGTACTCCGCTTCGCCGGCGACGGTCTTGGCCAGCGACCCCGTCGTCTCGATTCGCTCGAACGCCTCGTCGGCCTTCTCACGGACGATGGCAGCGTGCTCTGAGACGTCCGCTTCGGCACTCTCTGGCTCGCTATCTTCGATCTCTCCGGCGTAGGCCCGGATCACCTGCATGTCGTTGCGCAGGTCGTGTCGAATGAGACTGTTGACGAACGCGAGCGCGTCGCTCGCCCGCCGCGCCCGACTGGCATCGTCGAGCGCTCTCGCCCGGTAGTAGCCAGCGATCAGGCCGGCGAGGCCACCGAAGGAGGCTGCCACGAGGAGCGTAAACTGCGGTTCGGCGACCGTTCGCCGCTCGAGCAGGCGGACGACGATAGTCAGTCCGACGGCGCTGGTGAAGATGACGAGGCCGCCGAGACACCAGATGGTGGCCAACCACGTGTGCTCCGCTTCCAGATCGGCGGTCTGCAACCGATATCCGCCGTATACGAGGGCGAGCGCGGGCGCGCCATCGAGCAGCAGCGCGATGAGCGGGTTCCTGAACGACGCTATCGCGACGATTTCAGTCACGTGGTGTGCTACTGCCGTCACTGCGAGTACCAACCCGACCCCGGAGACCACCAGCGGTCCGGTCCCCCACCGGTGGTCCGATTCCATACCCGGCCGTTGGGCCTGACACGATTTAAATTGGGTGCCGCACCAGTGAACTGACTCACACACGCTGCCGAGCGACAGGCGTGGACCCGCCTGAGGAGTGCCGTTCGTACCGTTCGATTCCACGCGACCTGCAGCAGTGTCGTGAACGGGCGAAACCACCACGTTTGCGCAGGTGTGGGGTCGGGCGGCTTCCCACACCCCCGTAACACCCTTCGCTGTGGCAGCCCCACGGGCCCTCATGCACGACTATCACGTTCACTCCTCGTACTCGGACGGCAGGTTCCTCGGGTGGATGGTCCAGGCGGCCGAGGACGCCGGCCTCGACGGCGTGGGCTTCGCCGACCACTGCAACGTCTCCGACCGCGAGCACATGCGACGGTACAAGCGCCGGTTCGGCTTCAATCTCGACGTGACCTACGAGCGCCGACGGGCCGCCATCGAGGAGTTGCGTGCGGACTCCGACGTACGCATCTTCGACGCGGTGGAGATGGATTACCACCCCGCGGACGAAGCCGAAATCGCGGCCTTTCTCGAAGAGGCGGCGTTCGACTACGCCGTCGGGAGCGTCCACGAGATACAGGAGGCGAACGTCCACTGGCGCTACTTCGCGGATCTCTCCCCTGACGAGCAACGGGCGGCGGTCGACGAGTACTTCGACCGGGTCGTCGCACTCGTCGAATCGGGTCTGTTCGACGTCGTCGCGCACCCGGACATCGTCGAACGGAATCCGGCCCTCCGCGGGTACGCGACGCGCGACCACTACGAGGCGGTGGCCGCCGCGCTGGCAGACTCCGACACCGTTCCAGAACTGAACGCGGGTCGAATCGACGGCGACTACGGCGAGTTCCACCCGAATCCAGAGTTCCTCTCTGTCCTCGCCGACTACGACATCGCAGTCACTGTCGGTTCGGATGCCCACGGTCCGGACGAACTGCGAGAACGGCTCCCGATGTTGACCGACCGGCTCGGATCTGCGACCGTCGAGGTCACCGACCTGCGGGTCTGAGGGTGCGGGTGGAGGGCTCGAACGCGCTGGCGCGACGTCAGTTCGACGCCGAATCGAGGTCGGCGTCGATGGCACCACCGAGGCCGTCGTCACCGACCGCGTATTCGTCGTCTTCGGCGTCTGAGACCTTCTCACCGCCGTCTTCCTGTGACTCCGTCACCGTGTCGTCGCCGGTGACCGAGACGAACAGTTCGCCAAGTTCACGCGTTCGGTCGCTGTCCTGGGATTCACTCATACGCCATGCCTTGGAATGGACCTGAAATAGCACTAGTACCTAACTACGTAGGCATCGGATCCGGGGGACCAGCGGATTCGGCGGATTACGGACAGAATCGGTGACCGGTGGACGAACGTGTGCGTCCGCGCTCGCTCACATCACTTCGCGCTGGCAGGTGCCACACAGTGCCTCGTCTTTGATGTCGACTTCGCGGACCGTGGGGGAGAAACTCATGACACAGCGTTTGTTGTCACAGTGTTCCAGGCCCATCGTGTGGCCGATCTCGTGGATGACCTCCTTGCGGACGCGGTCGGAGAAGACGTCTTCGTCCGACCGGCGAGAGATGCCACCGTCCGAGGACGTGTTGAGGCGATACGTGGAGATGACCGAGCCCTTGCCGTCGAGGTAGGCGAGGCCGAAGACGTAGTTGCGGCGGTGATAGAACAGGTCCTTCGGTGTGATGGCGATGTTCTTGTCGCCGTCGCCGACTCTCGTGGCGAGTTTGATGAACGCTTCCGCACTGTACTGATCGCGACTGCGGTCGTACGCGCCGGAGGGTATCGATTGGGTGTCGTGCATCGTCACATCGCTCTCGTAGATGGTCCGGAGGCTCGCCGAGGCCTCTCGTTTGACCTCGGCGCGGACGTCACCCACCGGCACGATGTCGACGTGCATACGAGACGCTTATGGGGTCGGACCTGATAAATACCCCGACGTGATCACCGAGACGCTGGACGCACTCGTGGCCCGCCTGGCCGAGTTCGACACGGCCGTCGAAATCGGCATCGGCCGGCGACCGGTCGTCGCCGAAACGCTCGCCGACCACGGCCTCGACGTCACCGCCACGGACCGTCGCGTCAGGTCTGTTCCGGACAGCGTCCAGTTCGTCGCCGACGACGTGACTGATCCCGACCCGGCCGTCTACGCCGGTGCCGACCTGATCTACGCGCTCAATCTCCCGCCAGAACTCCACCGACCGACGCTCGCAGTTGCACGTGAGTGCGACGCGACGTTCGCCTTCACGACCCTCGGAACCGACCAGCCACTCGTCCCCGTCGAACGTCAGACCCTGCCCGCTGAAACGCTGTTCATCGCCCGCGGCTGAGGCTCCTGTTTGCCTACGGCAGTCTTCGTGGTCTCATTTATTCCCACGTGTGTGCCGATCTGACTGTTAGTGAGGCTGTTCGGTTTCGTGTGTTTGTTTAGTAGTGACTCCTGGTGGAGTTGGTGTGAAATGAAGTGGAGTAGGAGTGAGCGATCTAGCCAGTAGGCGATGAAAGCCCTAGGTGCGTTCGCTTTGAGTTGTGACGACCGCAGGCGACAACAGTCGATGAACGCCCTCGGCGCGTTCGCTTTGAGTTGTGACGACCGCAGGCGACAACAGTCGATCAAAGCCCTCGGCACGTTCGCGCGGTCTGTGCGACATATCCTCACTCGCTACGCTCGTTCGGATA
>ENA-ORCR01000962-ORCR01000962.1-marine-metagenome-genome-assembly--contig:-NODE-962-length-9913-cov-3.336519_pt1 | contig 9913 bp, 20 predicted proteins | sample MGYA00237782_ERZ508514 | MGnify/ENA primary metagenome ERZ508514 (study PRJEB26185, sample SAMN06268960) | marine metagenome | isolation source: Eden Landing Ponds, San Francisco, CA, USA | place...
AGACGATCCCGGAGTACCTCATCAATCTGGTAGAGACCTCGCTTCCACTGGTCGAGGGTCTCGGAGTAGCTGACGTGTTCAAGACGGCCATGCGGGCCGTGAAACAGGTAGTGGTCCTTGTTGGCCCACTCGTCGATGATCCGAACGCCAAGTCCGGGAGAAAGCTGTCCGAGGACGACATCGGCGGGGTGATCAATCCCATCGGCGTCTTGAGCGTCACTCGGCATGTGCGACTCCCTCCACGTACTCGATCCAGTGGTCCGGTGCCTCCCGCTGAATCCGCTCGGCAGCCTTCCGAGAACAGGAGATCGCGCATCCCTTGTTCCACACGACCGCATCAACGTCGAACGGGTGGTTATCCCACCGCTCACGGACCCACGCCGCCGTCGACCGTCGACCGCACTCGATGAACATGACGTACCGGTCGTCGTCGAAGTGGTCGCGGAGCGCCTCCGGCTGCGGAATCTCTCCGTCAGGCGAGTCACTCGCCATCGTACACCTCCGGTTCAATGCGGTCTCGTGCGCCGCACAGTCGGTTCCAGCCGGCCACGGCGATCTCCGCTCCGCGGAAGAGCCCGTACATCAGCGCCGCTGCGACGAGGTAGAACGCCGCGAGGAACGGGTAGATCACGAGTAGCGGCACGAGCCGAGCCCGGCCGTAAGCCGTCCGCTCTCGCCACTCGCTTCGGAGATGCGCGACATCGATCCGGACGCCGTCGACGATAGCGAGGAACGCGTCCGCGAGTTCCTCATGCCCCGACATCGGTCACCTCCACAGGAGTTCACGCTCGGTTGACCGCGACATCGTTCGGAGGTGTCCGAGAGTCAGCGCGTACCCACCGAAGAACGCCGCGAGCGCTCCGACGAGCGCGATATATCGACCAGTTCCGATCGCGGTGATGTACCCGGCGACAACCCCACCGAGCGCCGCGAGAATCGGTCCTTGGTGAAGTACCTTCTCGTCGATCACCCTCACGTCGCATCACCTCCGGTAAGGCTCTCAGCGGTCTCCGCAGCCTCGAAGCGCTCGGTCGTTCTCTCGAAACTCTCCGGCACGCCGTCGAGCGTCGCCGCAAGTTCCTCGGCAGAAACCCCCGCCGGCGCTTCCACGATGATCGACACGTCGCCTTTCTCGACCGAGCCAAGTACGCGATCGCCGACTACGTCGATATCAAGGACCGCCGGGTGTTCCGTGGCCGCCGTCGCCGGCGTCTCCTCGGTGCTCACGCTGACGCACCTCCGTCGGAACTCTCGTCGGAACCCTCGTCGGGGTGATAGCGACGGCCCTCAGACGAGCCGATGTTGAACTCGTCGGGGCGATTAGGACAGCCGACCAAATGGCCGTATTCGAGCTCGCCGTTGATGCTCCGAGTACACCGAGCCTTACAGGTATCACAGAAGAACTCACGGTCCTTCTCCGCGGTGAGCGTACCCATGTAACCGAGGGTCACGCCGACTCACCTCTCGAAACCGTTTGAGGGGGGCGGGGGGTTGACTTTATTTTATTTAATACGCGCGGGCGCGTATTCTCTAGGCGATCGCTCGCTGACAGATTCTCTCCAATCGGCTGAATTCTCGACACTCCGACGCTCTTGCTACTGGATTCGTGATTTCTACCGTCTCTCTCGCAGTTCGTGTCGCGAAGACGGTGACAACGACTATTCATCAGCCACCCCCAGAGAGAATCCACCTTCGCTCCCGGGCTTGTAGATCGTCGCCTCGGTGTCGCCTTCTTGCGCGGTGAACAGGAGCTCGTCACCGTCTTCGAATCCCCACTCCATCGCGAGCGCCTTCGGGATCGTCACAGTGTAGCTTCCGTCGCCGTGCTGGATTCGCCGTCCTTCCGCTAGGAAGTGCGTGATACCGCCGTCCTTGTAGCCGTCTGTCTTACTCATCGGTAGTTTCTCCACAGAGCGCTTTGCCAGCGGTACACCCGTTGTAGCGGCACTTCGAACAGAACCGCAGACCACCGTTCCCAGCGTCACACGCGCGGCACTCACAGTCGCGCGAGGAGTGCCGCTCTTGTCGTTCCCGGCACCCGTTTGCCGTAGTCCTAGAAGCCGTCTCCACGACCGAACGAGCCGATTCCGCCCGGCTCATGCTTTCCTCCAGTAGTCGACCTCGTGACTCGGGTTCTTCTCGTCGTGTTCCCACGGCGATGCGTCGCCGACCTCCAGGAGCAGCGTCGCCGTCTCTTGACACGTACAGCAGTACGTCGAGAAGATCCGCCGCTCGTCGACATCGACCTCGTACGGCTCCGGCGAGCCGTCGTGAGACTTCTTGACATCTTCGATCGCCGGCGGTTCCGAGTCCTTCTTCCAGCCGTACGGCGCCGAGACCGGCGGGCTCATCGTTCCACCTCTCCGTTCGCCAGCTCGTCGAGCCGCTCACGCACCGCTCCGCCGTCCGTCGTCGCTTCGGGTGCCGGCGTGGGCGTCTCCGGCGTGGCCGGCTCCTCTTTCGGCGTGTTCAGCGTCCCCCCGTCTCGGCGTCCGACCACGAGCCAAACCTCCTCGTGGCCCCAGTCCTTCCAGAGCAGGTCCTCGTTCACGAGCGGCTTGATGACACGAGACAGCACGCCCGCTTTCGGGATGTTCAGCTTGTTCGCCAACACCGACTCGGCGGTCCCAAGTTCGATGCGGCCGCCGACATCGGTCCAGTCGACGAGTTCCCAGTAGCCTTCTAGGGCCTTCGTGGGGACATCGACCGCCTCGGGGTCCGTCTCCGCCTCTGTCGCGCTGGCGTCGACGAGCCTATCGAGCGCGTATCGGACCGCGTCCGCCATCGAGCCGTGTTCTTGTTCAGCCTCTTGGAGCGCTTTGAGCCGCTTCTCGTCGCGGATTGGTGCCTTCGCGACGCGTTCCTCTTCGCTCACGCCGAGTCACCCCCGGTCTCTTCGTCGTCGTTCGGGAGCTGCGGCGCGACCGCGTACTCCACGCGATCCTCGACCTGTACCTCGATCGGCTTGTCCTGGCCAAACCGAATCTCGACATCGTTATTAACCTGAATCCGGTCGCAGATCTCCGGCCAGAACCACGAACTGAACCGCGCGCTGTCCAGCGCCGTCTCGGTCACAACGTCTTCGATCGTCGTCTTCCACGGCGTATCCCGGCTCGACACCTCGATGTCGTTGAGGTCCGCGTCGAAGACGAACCCGTAGTCAGTCGCACCGCAGGCACCTCCAACCGCACCACAGAACTCCCACCCCTGCATCCGGGCGGTCGTTCCGTACTCAACATCGATCCAGCGTTGCGACCGCGTCGCCGACACCGGTCGGATGTCCAACGTCTCGGCGAGCGGCGGCTCTTTGAGCGTCAGTTCCTCGTCGGCTCGGTCGATTTCGATCTCGATTACCTGACCGCTCAGGAGGAACCCCGGCTGGAAGTCGTTGAGCGCGTCGACGTGGACGCCCACCTCGCAGTGCGCACCGGCCGTTTCGATCTTCTCTCTTGGAACGGCACTCCGGCCCATCGCGACATGCGATTTGTCGAGTGCTCGCCCGACGATTCCCGTCGGGTGGAACTCGATAACCGCCCAGTCGGCGAGCGTTTCGAGGTCCTCCAGCAGCATCCAGAGGTCTTCAGCTGGGATCTCGTACGACGTGTTCCAGCCGTCGTCGGCGAAGGTCATCGTGTCGGGAGCAGCGGAGCGCCCCGATTCGTCGACGAGGCTCATGCCGCCACCCCGCTACGCCTGCGGACACCCGCGGGGCCGCATAATGCGCGTCGCCGCGCGCGCCGCGCCAAGTTTGCGCGCACATCCACGCCCACGCTACGAGGACACCGATTCTCGGACACCCCCGTACGTCCGTACGGTTCGGTAGATTCGAGAGTAGACGGCTCAAAAGCGACGATAACCGCCAAATCACCACCGTACGGGTGGGTAGTCCGACCGTACGGTTCGTACGCTCCAGTTGATCCACTCGAAACGGGGGTCATCGGTCACCACCTCGGCGACCGCCGTCAGCCATCGCGCTCTCGATGTGGTAGTCAGCCTGGGCGGTCCCGATGTCGTCGGCCGCGAAGATCGCGACCTCGTCGCCGTAGACATCCTCGATACCGCCGAATGCCGCTTTTCGGACCGTACACTGGTGAGCACACGGCTCGTCAGAGTCGTTGTACTTGCGTGCCGGACACCGCTCTCCGTTCTCAGCGATTACGCACTCCCCGACGAAGGCTCCGTGATCTCGCTGGAGTGTGACGAGGTGGGCATCTTCGCTGTCCGGCAGCGTGACGAGCCACGTGTTCCACGCTCGCCGCTCGATCAGTGCCGCCTTCGGATCCGCGCGCTCCCAGCTGGCGCTCTCAGCGTCGCGCTGACGTTCGAAGTCCAACGGGTCGATTCCCCCCGGTGCCGCTCCCTGCCGTTCTGTGCCGCTCTGCTCGCCGCTCTCACAGCGCGGACAGTACTCCCTCGGAACGTCGTAGCTCGTGTCCTCGACGAGCGTGACTGACGGGTGAACCGGGCAGGTCCCCGTCATTCCAAACCCCCGTAATAGCGGCCAAGCTGGCCGTTTTCAGACGATTTGTGTAAAATTTCGCATGGGACCGCTGAGCACAGAGACTTGTTTCGAGTTGCGATGCATCCGATTCTGCGGTGTCGTTAGGGTTCATCATTCGTACAGTTTATCGAGGTTCTGCCGGCGGATCGCCATCCGCTTCAGCTTCTCAGGCTGGTCGTAGACGCTGTTCACGAGCTCCACAGAGGTCGCCATCTTCACCGCGATCTCCTCGGGCGGCCACCCGCGATCTCGATGCCACGTCACCGAGCCCGTCCGCCACTTGTGCGGCGACCGGACCGACGGACAACGCGACTGCTGGCCGTGGACACGAGCCTCGCAGTCAGCCGGATCGCGATCGTGCGGGCACTCCTTCCCGACCTGGCACGGCTGACTCATCTCGTACGCGCGGACGCGAATACCGGAGACGCTGATCCGTCCCGGCGCCTTCTCCGAGGTGAGTAACGGCTTCCGATCGTTCTCGTCCGACCCACCCACCCGACGGAACCGAATGTACGCGCGGAGAACGTCGCCGAGCTCGTCCGAGATGTTCACCGGGCGCTCGCCGCTGCCCTTCTTCTTCAGCGGCGTGTCGGTCTCGGAACGGTGACGGAAGTAGAGGAACGGGAGTTCGACACCGCCGAGGATCTCTTCCAGGACGGACTCGCCGACGTCGAGGTCCTCCTGGTACCGCAGCCGATCGAGATCGTCCTCCTCCAAGTAGACGTCCTCCAGGTCCAGCGCCCGGAGCGACCCGGCGCGGGCGCCGGTCTCCCACATCAGGAACGCCAAGACGTGATCGCGGCTCGCGTACTCGAACCGGTCCAGGTACGCGAGGATGTCCTTCGCGCGCTGCGTCGGGAGCTTCTCGCGGTTGATCCGCTCGTCCTTCGAGACGTGCGGGATATCGACCTGACTGGCGACCGCGGGCTCCACCGCGTTCGCCCGGATGCCGAACTCCAGGAACTGCCGGATCGTCCCGAGTTGGTTGTTCAGCGTGTTCTTCTGGACATCCCCGCTCGACCGGCGCATCGAGTCGAACCGGAGCAGGTGACGCCCGTTGAGGTCGTTCAGGTTCTCGATGCCCTCCTCGTCGAGGAACTCGATGAAGGGCTCGACACGGTAGCGGTAGCTCTGCACCGTGCTCTCCGCCTTGTCCATCTCCTGGCGTTCGAGCCAGATGTCGAGCGCCTCCCGCGGCGCCATCGGGATCAGCTCGTCGCCGCCCGCCGGCGCCTCGTAGTCGTCGTCCCTCACCGCGTACCTCCGTGGGTACCCGGCCCCCGGTGGATCTTCGGGTCGTGTCCGGTCTTTTGACGGTGTTCGTCAGCCTCGCGAGCCGCGCCAGAGAGCGTCGTCGCGCTACCCGACCACGGGCACTCCGGGCACACTGCACGGTGACTCACGCGCGCTCACCTCCGAGCGCTCGGATCGCGTCTTTCAGCATCTCCTCGTCGGCGCCGTTCGCGAGCTCGACGAGCCGCTTCACCAGGGGGTCCGATTCGGTCAACGTCTCCGGTTCCGGCCACGGCGTGCCGCGGACCTCGGTCCAGAGGAGGTACATCGCCTCCTTGTCGAACTCCACTTCGAGCGGTCCGTCCGCGGTGATCAGCGTGAGGACGTAGCCGTCGGCGTCGACCGCAGGCCCGTACGTTACCCCCGTAAGTGGGCGCTCGGCGTCGACGACGCGGCGCTCGACGTTGCTCTCGCTCATCGGTCGTCCCCGTCGATCATGATATCCGAGAGGTCACCGGCGTCGGCACCGTCGCTCTCGGCTTCCATCTCTTCGGTGAACGTCTCCACCTCGTCGCGGAACAGCCGGAAGAACTCGCGCGTCGATTCCTCCGAGCGTACCTGCGAGTGCTGCTTCGTGATCGCGTTCACCATCGACTCGAAGACCTGCCCCTCGTCTTCGAGGACGTTGATGCCGTCCGAGAGGCGCCGGTACGCGAGCGCCTTCTGGAACATCTTCGTGTTCACGACCGCCTCGATCTCCTCGTCGCTCAGCTCGTCGAGGTCGATCACGCCGCGACACCTCCCGAAGACTGATGCGGGTGATGGCAGATACGTGAGGTAGACCGATGACCGAAGAAGTCCCCGACATCTGTGCCCGCTGCGGAGACACGATCCCCGGCCGCCCCTCCGTGTTCGACCTCAAGCCCGACTACCGGGAGTACCTCGAAGAGGAGCACGACCTCGACTGGTTCCCGATGGGCCCGGTCGTCGTCTGCTGCTCCGAATGCTCGCACCGACTCGACCACCTCCACGAGGCGCTCACGGAACACCGGGCCTACGGGAGCGACGAGGAGACCGAGGAGATCGAGTCGATGCTCTTCGACGAGCTCGATGGACTCGACCTCGACAGCGTCGTCGACCACGGGCACTTCCTGTAGGTTACGCATCGGCCACCTCCCGCGGGAGCTTCGCTTCGATGCTGAAGGCGAGATCACCAGTCGGATGGATGTGTGCCCACGTCGACCGCAGGTCATGGGCTCGATAGAGATCGCTCAGGTCCGTCGTCGCCGGCCTGTCACCGCCCACCCGCACGACGATGTGGGTCGTGAACTCTCGATGACCCGGTTCCAGGAGGAACTCCTCGACGTCGGGCTCGTCGTCGAGCGCGTCGACGATCGCCTCCAGGTCGCGAACGTCGTCGAGCTGCGGCGGCCACAGCTCTACGTCGTCGGTCTGGACAGGGGATTCGGATTCGCTCACACCCACTCACCTCCCTCGTCCCGCGGGATCATCGCCCACTGCGCGCGCTCTTCCATCGACACCGTGACGCCGCCGAGCCGCTCGATGTCCAGGTAGTACTCCGCGACCGCGACCTGTGGCGCCTCGTCCGGCTTCCGGCACCACTCCGGCGTCAGGTTCTCCTCCGCGTTCCGTAGCAGGATCTCCGGGAAGCGGTTGAACAGCCGGCGCTCGACCTCCTCGATGTCGATCTCGTTCGCGACCTCGTCCCCGACCGCGCTCTCGTCGACCCACGCGTGGAGGCTCTGCTCGTTGCGGTGGAGCGTGATCGGCACCTCGATGACGGTCGGCTCGTCGCCGTCGGCCGCGTCCATCGCCAGCTGCGCCGCGACGGTGCCGGCGTGCGAGTTCTCCGACATCACGCACCCCCGTCGATCGCTCGCGCGATGTGGTCGCGGCGGTCGTCGAGGACTCGGAACCCCTCCTCGGTGACGCGGTAGAAGTTCGACCGGTCGTCGATCTTCCCCTTCTCGATCAGCCCCTTCGCGGCGAGCTCGTCGAGGTTCGGGTAGAGACGCCCGTGATTCACCGGCTTCCCGATGACGTCTTCGAGGCCGTCCTTGATCGCGAGACCCTTCACCTCGCCCAGCGACGACTCCAGCCGCGCGCAGACGGTCAGGGTGTCGATCTGGAACATCGTCAGGTCGGTGTGGCGGATACGGTGCGTCTCGGTGTCGGTCGTCGTCGGAGTGGTGGAGTCGGAACTCATGAATCTGTGAACTGCGAGGTGTCTCGGCCGATCGCGTCGAGCAGCTTTTCGAGGGGAACGCCGCTGACGTCGAGGCCGCACGGGGACAGCGTGGCGCGACCGCCGAAGCCCTCGAATGCGTACCCGTGCGTCGAGAGCGGGCGACCGCACCCCGGACAAGCGTCGCTGTCGCCAGTGAGAACGATACCGCCGTGGTCTGTGCCGGGAGTTTGAAGGTTCCCGGACGGGTTTGCTGACATGGCTTTCGTGCCCTAGACACGGAAGCCCACGCGGACCCGAGCCCCCACTCGGAGTCCGCATTCGTTTTGCGAAGGGACCCATCGACGAGCGACGGGTCCGCGAGAGTGCTTCCGTAGTTACACGTTCTGGAGTCCGGGGTTATCAATCTAACGACGAACGTAGTTTGTTCTTCACTACGAACATGGATAGAATGAAATGAGATAGGCGGGACTTTACTTTCATGCCCAGATATGTGATTCGAGAAATGGTCGAACGCGTGTCGTGGCTGTCTCCCGTGGATTACGAGGTTCTCGGCTTCTTCGAGAGCCATGACATCGTAACCTCGCCAAAGGTCCTCGCGGCCAACATCGATTACGACCGACAGTATGTCAGCAAGCGGTGTCAGAAGCTTTTGAGCAACGGGCTGTTGGAACAGCCTGAAGCCGGACTCTACCAGCTGTCCGAACTTGGTCGGGGCTTCCTTGCCGGGGAAGTCGACGTAGAAGTGATCGAGGACGCCAACGGCGAGTAACCTCACACGCGATCGGCCTCCATTCGATCGACCACAACCTCTCCGACACGCTTGACCCAGTTCGGAATCACGTCGTCGGGAACGCCGTCGCCGTCGTTGAACGCGCGGCCGATTTCCAGCGAGCCGTCGGCGATTCGCGCGTCGAGCTCCCAATTCAGTTCGTTCGCCGCCTCGATTTCGATGCGGAGCGTCGAGTTCGCGTCGACGCTGACGACGACGCTCGCGCTGTACGGGTCGGTGCCGGTCTTGATACCCTCCGCGATGAGGTCGACGTCGAACTCTTTCGTGCGTACGCTACTCCCGTGGACGGGCGGCTTCGAAGCCATACCCTGCGGTGGTCAGTCTCACCTCTTGAGAGTCCCACAGGGTGTTCCGGATGGTTACGGATGGTCACTAATCGCATGACGTGACGGGGTTGCGTGAGTTCCGTATGGTGTTCCGGATGGTGCGTTTCAATTGTGGGTAAATGATTACTGGTCTACTCACCCACCCGCGATACTCATAGTTTTGAACCCTTGTTCTCAAGTAGTAATTTAAGTGCTCAATAAGTTTCTGTCATTATGCCTGATAGCGATCCGTACGAGAAGCCGGACTACCTCGTTCGACAATTTCAAGAATCGAAGGACGCTGGTGCTGAAGATACCTTCCCGTATGACCTGAATTTGATAATCAACGGTCTATCTGAACAGGACTCTTTAATAATCAACCGGGTGGAGAAAATCAAGGAGGCCGACGTTGACCATCCGGTCTTTGAGTCCCTCCCAAAACTAAAATCGTGGTATTTTAACGAAGAGTTCAAAAATGGAGCTATACCAGCATTAGACAGATTAGAGGATGCTGTGAATGCTTTTGACGAATTGGACTGGAAGGTTTCTTCGTATATTTGCCTTCTACAGAAGTGCGAACTACTTTCTGAGGTCCCCGGGCAGGATATTGAATCAGATCTCAGCCGACTACTTAATCTAATTCTGTCGGAGGATAGTACTCTCAGTCACCCTGACTCTGTTGAAGTACCTCCCCATCTGAACTCAGGACACATTTACCAATTATTTGAATTAATTGACGATAGTGCTGACCAGATCTCTAATGAGAGTAAATTACGCGCGCTCGAAATCGCCTCGTTCGGTGCGTTCAAATTCAGTCATCAAGGGCGTTACACGGTTGAGCGTGACTGGCTGGAACACTACATCAAATTGGCAAA
>ENA-ORCR01000963-ORCR01000963.1-marine-metagenome-genome-assembly--contig:-NODE-963-length-9913-cov-2.664498_pt1 | contig 9913 bp, 8 predicted proteins | sample MGYA00237782_ERZ508514 | MGnify/ENA primary metagenome ERZ508514 (study PRJEB26185, sample SAMN06268960) | marine metagenome | isolation source: Eden Landing Ponds, San Francisco, CA, USA | place...
AAGAAAAAGGGATCTTCGCGGGCGGCGAGGGCTGGTATGCGGTCGGCCAGGATTTCATTCGTGCGGGCCGCGCCGTCGTCCTCGCGCTTACGGAAGAACTGCCCGTAGACAAGGTTGGCGAGGTTTTTAATTGGATTTCCAGAGAAGTTCCGGGCCCCCCCACGAAGTTTGTCAAGTACGCCCGTCTCGGTCCGGGCGACCTGTCCGAAGTCGACGCCATCTTGGAACAGTTGCCAAGTCGCGACGAACTCCTCGAAGCCACGACCGTAGCCGAACTCATCGCTAATCCACGTGTTGTTTGAAACGGCTAATGTCCGGTAGCCCGCTTCCCTGAGCAATCCCGCGAGCGTCGGGTCGTGTTCGAAGGATTTGTGACCGGCGTGTGCACCGTGGATCGAGGGGTGGACGCCTGAGAAGAGCGTACCGTGAGATGGAACCGTCCAAGGAGCGTTCGCTGTTGCCGCTGTATACACGGTCCCGTGGTTTGCCAGTTGAGCGAGGCCGTCCCTTCCGTTCGCTCCTTCACCCTCCACAAGCGGCCACGTGTCGCTTGAACGCGCTGTGTCCATCACGACTAGAACAACGTTCGGACGGGCCATTCTACTTGTATCCGAGCGCCTCTAGGCGCTCTTCAACGGCCGTGTCCTCCTCGATTTCGGGGACTGTGACCCCCTCGCTGGTCTGCTCGATACGTTCAAGACGGTCGGTTAACAGTGCCTCGAACTCGTCGACGCGGTCAGGGTACGTATCGCTTACGTCGGTCGTCTCGCCGGAATCTTCCGGCAAATGGTAAAGGAACGTCTCGTCGCTCTTGCCGTCGTACATGAACTTCCACTCGTCGGTACGAAAGCCGAATCGGAGGTGGTCTTCGCCGCGCATCTCCTTTTCCGTAACCACCACGTCGTAGCTCGGTTCGGCACCTTCGATGACCGGGAGCAGCGATTCGCCCACCATGCGCTCGCGCATCGATTCCGATATGTCTGCGTCCGCTAAGTCCAGCATTGTTGGGAGGATATCCACCGTCCGAACGAGATTATCGACCTCGATGGGTTGGTCCACATCGGCCCAGTCCGGGAACCGCACGAGCAGGGGCACGTGGGTCAACTCGTCGTAGGGCAGGTTGCCGTGGCCGTAGCGGCCGTGTTCCATGAATTCGTCACCGTGGTCCCCCACGACGATTACGATAGTGTCTTCGAGTTCACCACGTGCTTCGAGGGCATCCAGGAACGAACCGATCTCTCGGTCCAGATACTCCACTTCGAGGCGGTAGTTCCGGCGGAGTTCCTCATGTTCGGCGTCGGTGACTTTTTCGGGAGCGTTGACGGCGGCTTTGCGCCAGAGGCGCTCAGCGCGGACCTTGTTCCGGTAGGTGAAATCGTCGCCGGGGAGGTAGGGTCCGTGAACGTCCATGTACTGGGTCCAGAGGAACCACGGGTCGGTGGCGTCCGAGGCCCACTCCTGCATCCGGGCGTTGACCCGTTCGGCGGGGGAATAGGGCGTTCGCTGAAGGATCCGAACGAGTTTGTTGGCGTATAGCAGGAGTTTGTCGGGGGCGGCGGCGACCAGTCCGTCAGGGTCGTAGGGGAGGATGTTCTCCTCGAAGGTGTCGAACCCGCGGTGGAAGTTGCGCAGTCGGGAGACGTTAGGATTTGAGTGAATGGCACCGGTGGTGTAACCGTTACGGTGGAACTGCTCGGCCATCGTGGGCTGCCCCTCCTCCAGATACCAGTGGCCACCGTAGTCCAGCGGGTACCGCCCTGTCAGCATCGACGTCATCGACGGTGCCGTACTGATCCCCTGGGCGAAACACTGGGTGAAGGTCACCCCTTCCGCGTCCAGCCGGTCGAACGTAGGAGTCTCTATCTCGTCGCCATGGACTGCGTCGTACCGAAGCGAGTCGACGACGAGAAAGAGGACGTTCGGCTTCATTACCCGGCCGTTGTCGGACCGTTGTAAAGTCGCTTTCGAAGGGCGGGCTAGCTCGCTCCCCACTGTGACGAAGCGTCACGACGGCCCTGTGAGGACCGACAGGTCGCAGTCTTAATACCGGACTACGGCCAACACCGACGTACATGGGGCTGGTCAGCGTCGTCACGCCGACCTACAATCGAGCGGACCGGATCCACCGGGCAATCGAGAGCGTGCTGGCTCAGACACACGAGGATTGGGAACATCTGATCGTCGATGACGCCTCGACGGACGAGACACGGTCTGTCGTCGAGAGCTACGATGACGACCGAATCCGGTATTTCCGCCACGAAACGAACCGGCGCCAGGCAGCCGCTAGGAATACCGCCATCGAGACTGCCGAGGGAAAGTACGTCGCTTTTCTCGACTCTGACGATGAGTGGCGCCCGACCAAACTCGAGAAACAGGTCGCGTGGATCGAGAATCGCAACGAGGAGTGGGTCGGTGTCTATACCGACGGCGCGACGTTACGCAGTTCCCGCGTGAAGGCCGCCTTCGCGTCGTTGTTCCCCTACGAGATTCGCAAGGAAGGTAGCGAGGAACTGATACGGGATATCCTCACGATGCAAGGAAACATTTCCGCGGGGTCAAGCCTGCTCGCCCGCACGAGCACTGTCCGGGCCATCGACGGGTTCGACGAGTCGCTCCCCCGCCACGAGGACCTGGATTTCACACTGCGACTCCTCGAAGCGGGCAAACTTGGGTACGTCGACGAGGAACTGTTCGTCGTCCACGAGTCGGCGGACCCCTCGGCAGACGTCATGGCTGAGTCCAAACGGGAGTACCTAGCCAATCACGCCGATACCATCGACCGGCTAGAGGCCCAGGGCTACCCAGTCAGACGGTACCACGACTTCCATCTCGCGCGGTGTTTCTTCACCGACGGCCGACTCCGGGAGGGATGGCGCTATCTACGGGGATCGAAGGCGTCGAACCCTCGCCAGTACCTGCGACTCGGTGCGGCTCTCTTCCAAGGACTGAAATCGACCACTTTCCGGTGATTCGGCATGGTCTCCGGTGAGAAACGCCCGCCTCAGGTCACTGGGGAACACGCACCGAAGTGTCGTGTACTGTTCGTTCCCGTACGGGCGAATGCAACTGCCTTGGAAGAGCGGCAGCGAAAGTCGAAACTGATACTTTCAAGACCAGAGTAGTCACGGGGCATGGCCGACCCTACTCTGTCCATCGTCACGCCCTCGTACAACCAGGCGGATTTTATCGAGGAGTGTCTCGAGTCTGTCCGTGGGCAGGACTACGACGACGTCGAACACGTCGTCGTTGACGGCGGGTCGACTGACGGGACCGTCGAGATCCTCGAACAGTACGACGACGAGTACGACCTCCGGTGGGTCTCCGAACCGGACGAGGGACAGTCCGACGCGGTGAACAAGGGGATCCGGATGGCTGACGGCGAGTGGATCGGCTGGCAAAACTCAGACGATTTCTACCTCTCAGGGGCCTTCGAGATGTTCGAGACTGCCAGGCGCGACACTCCAGAGGCGGACCTCATCTACGGCGACGTAGTCGTCGTCAACGAGGAAAGTGAGGAGATACGCCGTCTCTATCAGCCCCGCCCCTCGAAGTTCGCACACCGCTACTGGTCGCTGTTCGCCCGGAATCAGGCGACGTTTTTCTCCCAGCGGGTCGTCGACACGGTCGGATACCTGAACGAGGATCTGGAGATTGCGATGGACGAGGAGTTCTTCTGGCGGGTCCTGAAGACGGGAGTCAGTGTCGAGAGCGTCCAGACAGCGCTCGGTGCCTTCCGCGTCCAGTCCGACGCGAAGACGTTCGGTGACTCCCACGAAGCGTGGGCGGAAGAGCGCGCCCGGATCTACGAGCGCTCGCTGTACGACCGTCTGTTCCCGCGCTCGGTCCTCGCACAGGCCGCGCGAGCGACGAAGGCGGTCAACCTGCTTCGGGACGGCCGCTGGGAGGCGATCGGCGGTCGACTCCTTCGATAGCGTGGACGTCGGCACAGAGAGGGGGAAACCGTGACGTTTGACCGGGCGAGACGACAGCACCAGGTTCCGACGTGGTGTACGGTGACGTGATCGGGGAGTCGGGCACTCCCCGCGAGCGACTGTTCCAGTCTCGTCCCTCGAAGCTGGTCCACCAGTACTGGTCGCTGTTCGCCCGAAACCAGCGACGTTCTTCTCGCAGGCGGTCGTCGACGAGATCGGATACCTCGACGAAAACCTCGAGTTCGCGATGGACGCCGACTATTTTTGGCGGATGTTACAGGCGGATCTGCAGTTCGTGAGTACGGGCGAACCGCTGGGTGCGTTCCGGATACAAGAGGCGCCGAAGACCCACGGCAAGTCACACGAGTCCTGGCAAGGTGAACGAGATATGATCTACGGTGAGTCGCTTTTCGACCGTGTGGTCCCCGAACGCGTGCTGGGTCTCGTCGGTATGTCGGCCAAGGCTCTCACTCTCCTCCGAGATGAGCGATTCGAGGCGTTCCGCTCCCGAGAGACGGATTTCGTCGGCCCGGAGTGACTCGACAGGGCCTGCTCTCCCCGAACGAGCGTCCGTCGGGGTCAGACGCTCGGGTACAGTGCCGTGTGGTCACCTGTCGCGTCGTTCCGGTGTCGTCTCCGACTGCTTGGTCTCCACGACGCTCCACAGCGTCTGAAGGCGTCTCCTCACCGGGGCGTTCGGCGACCGCGAGACGGTGACGTACTCTGAGATCCCCAGAAACATCCAGACCGAAAATACCCGAGTGACCCTGCCGCTCGTGAACGCGTACATGCTCACGACGATCAACGACAGCAACGTACCCACGACGACGAAGTCGAGTTCGTCCCTCGACCGCAAGCTCAGAGAGAACAGGTCTCTCGCGTTCAGTATCCACAGAAGTGAGAACAGAATCGCGACCGGGAGGCCGACGTGGACCAGGAGACTCACGACCGTGTTGTGGGGGTACGGTATCGTGTCGAAGGGCGGTCCGGATATCTCCCGGTACCGGTACATCCCGCCCCCGAAGAGGAGGTCGAACGGTTCGGTACCGCTGTGTCGGGTAGCCTTGACGTACACGGAGAGCCTCGTGTTGACCGCACCGAGTATTTCGCTGGCTCTGAATCTGTACAGTCCACTCAAGTCATACAGTTCCGACAGGATGACGAATACGACTGCGAATCCACCGCCGACGACGGAGATCAGTGAGGAAAACTCGAAATCGGAGATGAACGCGGCGAGTACGAGCGAGGCGCCGACACCGATCATCGCTGCCCGTGACCCGGTGAGTAGCAATCCAGCGAGCAGAATCGGAAGCACGCCGAGTTCGAACCATTTCGTCCTGGGATCCTCGGCACAGATCAGGCTCGCGACGACGAGAACGACCCCGACGCCGATCATTGACGAGATGTTGTTGACTGCCCCGGAGATACGATAGCCACCGACCCTGCGCACTTGCTCGAATCCCGCAAAGACTGGCCAGACAGTGAGAAACAGCGACGCAACCGCAGCGACTCCGAGGAACCACCGATAGAACCGTTCCAGAAGCGCTTCGTCGAGCAGGAGGGCGTACGTGGCGGCCAGTAGAAAACTTAGCGAGAGCTCGGCGACGAACTGGATTGCGAGCGTCGGGACGGGTCGAGCCAGCGCGTTCACGCCGAACGATAGGATACACCAGCCGAACATCCCAACCCAGAGCCACCACCGTCTGACGAGAGGGAGCGAACCGGTCCTGATCGCGTACAGGACGAGCAATAGGGCTGCAAGGCCCGTCCACAGGACGATCAGATACGAGGACGTGACACCAGCGAACACTTCGAATCCTCTGAAATACGCGACATTGACGAGGATGACGAGGAGAAGACACAGCCTGGCCGAGCGGTTATTGGTCATCGATGGTGGGATCGGGATTTCGAGCGAGATGGGTCTTCATGTGCTGTTTTCTTGGTTTTCGGGCTGAATTTGTGATGGTGGAGACGTAATCGCGGACCGGGGGTACGGTGCGTGCATTCGGTTCATCGGTACCCTAGCGCTTCGAGTTGTTCGTCGAGCGATGTTGAGACGGACTCGCGGTCGATATCAGGCTTGTAGGACCCCTCGTCGGTTCCGCTGGTCCGAACCCAGGGGACCTCGCGAACCTCCCGGAGGAAGCCCTGTCCGTGACCGTACTCGCCGCTCTCGCCGAACGCGTTGCCGTGATCGGCAGTCAGGACGACGTTCTCGCTGTCGACGTTCTCGAGAACGAGCGACACTTCGTCAAGGACGTATCGGAGGTTGTTCGCGTACGACTCCCAGGCCCTCTCGAACGACAACTCGCCCGATGCGAGTCGGTCCCAGATGTTGTTTTCCCATCTGGCTTCGTCCGCCAGATCGAGTGACGCGCCGACCGGGTCGGGGACCGACGGGAAGTGTGGCTGCATATAGTGTGCGATGTATCTGTCGGCGTCGGTATTGCGATATGTGTGGAGGAGATGGTCGGTGACCGGGCGGGCGGGTACCGTCCCCGTGTCCTCGTCCCACGCCAGTTCCCAGACGGGGACCATCGAATCGAACCACTCCAGCCGGTCGACGCCACCCCCGACATCGCCGAATAACCCCTTGGTATCGGGACCGAGCACGCGACGAGTGTGCGGGTTTCCCGTGACGTAGACGGTCTCGTTTATCGCGTCCGCGTACCGGCTCGTGAACGTGTTCGCCATCCACTGTGGACTCCCCCCGCCGGTCGAGGTGATCGACTCGATCTCGTCCCCCAGAAACGAGTACTCGTCGGCGACTGCTTCCATCACGTCGACGCGACAGCCGTCGAGGATCAACAGGATGTCCCAGTCCCGGGAGTAGACGTTCGTCGACGTCAGGTCGTACCGTTTCGTTATTCCGAGCTGGATGCTCTTTCGTCCGAACGTACGGATCCCGTCGTCTTTTAGCGTTCGCAAGCCTTTCTTTACCAGACCCATCGTAAGAATCGTGCTGTACTGAAGGTGTGCGAGTGACGTATTTATCCCTTTTTAATTCCCTTTCGAGACATCCGATTCATATCTTCGAGATCAATCCAAACGTTTCACTGGTCACCGCTACCGATCGATCTGCTTGAGACCATCCGAGGTCCGCTCGGCTATCGGTTCAGCCGGTACCCCGGCGACAACCGTCCAGTCAGGGACGTCGTCGGTTACGACTGCGCCAGCGGCGACAACGCCACCGGTACCGATGGTGACGCCAGGGAGTACAATGGCGTCGTACCCGACCCAGGCACCGTCTCCCACTTCGATGGGTTCTGCTTCTTTTCCGGTCGCTCGAAGCTCCACGGTTCGGTTGTCTATCACGTGGTTCCAACTCATGAAGTAACTGCCCGCCGCGATTCCACAGTCCTCACCGAAGGATATCTCTGCGACCGCATTCAGTGTCACGTTCTGTCCGATGAACGTACCATTACCGATCGAAATATTTTGGGGCTTATTTATATAGATGTCCGAATCGAGAATTATTTCCTCACCGGCCTCGTCGAATCGATTGTAATAATAACTGTATCGGAGCCACTGCACAAGCTTCTGGTAGCGTGAACGTATCGCGATCAATACCCTGGATAGATAGTAAACGACACTGCTCGGTTCAGAGATCTTGTTGAACGTCATACGTCTATCGTTTCCATTTCTTCGGTAAACATTGAGTGTGCAGTTTGGGTTGCGTGTCGCCACGTATCACTCTCTGGATTAGATCTCATTTCCTGAAACTCGAGTTCTCGACCCCGGTCGAATACGTACTGTATGTAGCGTCGAACCCGGTCTGGGTGCTTCGATTCGTCGCCCTCTTTGCACGCGTCTGCGAACGTCGAAAACTCCTCGTGACCTTCGTAATCGAGTACGTGTTCGAATTCCGGACAGCCAAAGTAGTGCGTCGGCGTATCGAGTATGGCAGCTTCGAATAACGCAGTGCCGGAGATTCCACAGACTCCTCTGGATTCTCGAATCAATCGTATCGACTCGACCGTGGGATCCACGAGGTGGACGTTCGGAAGCCGTTCGAGGTCGTCGTAGTAGTCGAAGGGGCGTGGGCCAACCATGTTCGGGTTTTCTTTGACCACGATGTCGATGCCAGCGGGTACTTCCTTGGACATGAACCGAACGAGGTCACGTTCGTAGTACTCCGTCGAGAGTGTGAGCGTAGAACTCTCCGGTAGCGTGTGTAACGGGACGTAAATGAACGGCCTCTCCGGCGGTTCCCTCTCGAACGGATCTGTCAGTTCGTATCTAAGTCGGTTGAATGCTGACCGAGTTCGCCAGCGAACGACCGACGGGCGGTGACTGTTGAAGTAATTTCTTGCAAATATTTTCCCTCGATATTTGGTTTTACTGCCCCGGAGAACATGTTTTGCTGTGTGAATATATTGGTCTAGTAGCTGGCTAGCAATCTCTGAGACAGCATAAAGCGATTCTCCACGACTCAAGTTCTGAGCAGTGGCATCATAGAGGCCCTTGGTTGACTCTGCAAACGAGTCGATGTGTGACTGTGCCTCAGACGTTTCCTCCCACGATTCGTCGTCTTCGAGAAGCGCTGCGATGTGTTCGTCAGTTCCGAGGCTAAACTCGCGGCTGATGTGACAGTAGTCCCCGATACGGCTCGGAATGAGCGTCAACATCGGCAGGTCTGACGTCAGAGAGACCTGCGCTACTATGTTCTTGATGAAGTAGTTGCGACCGTACGTGAGAACGAGATCGGGTTCGAAATCCGAGAGGATATCCATCGTCCACCGGATCAGAAGTTCTGCCCAGTAGTAGACGTGGTCCCTGGACTCGATCGGAGTCATATACGGGACACGGAAGTGGTTTTCCCGGAACAAAATGGGGTCGGACATCAACAGTTGCTGGAGGTTCTTCGAGTCAGTGTACTCTTCCTCGAACGACTGGAGGTACTCCCAGTCTACGGACCAGTTGTCCTCGTAGAGACGCTGGTACTGGTCAGCGTAGTTTACCCAGTCAGAGATCTCGCAGGATTCGAGAAAATCGTGGATACTGCTGTCGTCGATAACGTTGTAGTAATCACAGAGAGCGAGACGGACGTCGTGGCCGCCCTCGGTCAGCAACTCACCGAGATACCCCATCGAGTACGCTTCCGTCTCGTATCCGAGGAGGAGAACGCGCATGGTTGGAGTCTGACGGCCGGTCATTTGAAAATTGTCCTTGCTCTTTTTCCGATGGTCTCGGCGTTGTGGCTACCAGGGGGAAACACAAGATACAAATCCGAACGATTCCCACTCCGTTTCAATGCGAACGTACTTCATAACTGGCGGAGAGGGGTTCATAGGCTATCATATATGTAAACTCCTCTCCGACCGAGACGAGGACGTAGAGATCGTGACCTACGACGCGCAGAAACACTACGTTCCGTTACAAAAGAGCGACTGGCCGTACTACGTCGACTATCGGCAGAGCACACTCGACGACAGGAGTGTCAACCGGGTCCGCGGAGATACGACCGACCGAGGCCTGCTGAAATCCGTTCTCACCGAATACGAACCCGACGTTATTATTCACCTAGCTGCGCTTCCCATCGCGAACGTGTCGAACAAGTTCCCGGAAGAGGCCAGACGGAACATCTTGGATGGCACGATAACGCTGCTCGACGTTCTCAGGGAGGTCGAATTCGATTTCGATCGGCTGGTGTATACCTCGTCGTCGATGGTGTACGGGGACTTTTCGACCGACGAAAACGGCGATATCATCCCGGCCAGTGAGGACGACGATACCGAACCGGTCGGTATCTACGGGAGCATGAAACTTAGCGGGGAGAACGTCACCCAGGCGTACGGACACCGATTCGACATCCCGTACACGATCATCAGACCGTCTGCTGTTTATGGGCCGACAGATTCTAACAGACGTGTCACGGAGATATTCCTGACGAACGCCCTCGAAGGCAAACGACTGCGTCTCGACAACGGCGGCTATCATAAACTCGATTTCAGCTACGTGAAAGATACGGCTCGTGGTTT
>ENA-ORCR01000964-ORCR01000964.1-marine-metagenome-genome-assembly--contig:-NODE-964-length-9908-cov-8.152985_pt1 | contig 9908 bp, 10 predicted proteins | sample MGYA00237782_ERZ508514 | MGnify/ENA primary metagenome ERZ508514 (study PRJEB26185, sample SAMN06268960) | marine metagenome | isolation source: Eden Landing Ponds, San Francisco, CA, USA | place...
GCGCGCCTGAAGGGGGTGCTCGACACGGAGCCGTACACCGCGGAGGCCGACCGCTCGTGGCTGTTCCGCTCGATCGGCTACGGTCACGACGAGGCCCACTGGAAGGACGTAGTCTCCACGCTCCGAATGGTCGGCTACGAGGGCGCGCTCTCGATCGAACACGAGGACTCGCTGACCTCCTCGCGGGAGGGGTTAGAGAAGGCGGTCGACGTGCTCGACCGCGCCGTCTTCGAGACGCAGCCGGGCGACGCCTACTGGGCGTAGTACGTCTCTCACGCGCCGCTCACAGCGAGTCGCTCACGTCCTCGCCGCTCAGCACCTCCGGAATGACGACCTCGTCGGCGCCGGCCCGACGCGCGACCGACGTGTAGTCGTCGTCGCCGACGCGGACGACGAGGCGCACGTCCGGGGCGATACCGCTCGCCGTGATAGCGATCTGGATGTTCGCGTTCGAGTCGTCGATGGCGGCGACCACGGCGTCGGCGTCGCGGATCCCCGCCTCGCGGAGCACGGACTCGTTCCTGGCGTCGCCCTCGACGGCGAACACCGACTCCGTGTCGATGCGCTCGAACGTGTCCTCGTCGCGCTCGATGGCGACGACGGGTCGCCCCCGTTCGCGGAGCCGTCTGGTGACGGTCTGACCGAACAGGCCGTAGCCGCAGATGATCACGTGGTCGTCGAGGTCGTCGATGGCTCGTTTAGTCTGCATGCGTTCGATCCCCTCGCGCATCTGTCCGCCGAACGCCGCCGTCAGGACCGTCTCGCCGATCCACCCGCCCGCGAGGACCAGCGACCCGAAGACGACGGTGGCGAACGCCTTCACCTGCCGACCGTCGCCAGTGCGGGCCTGATAGTGGACGCTGATACTCGCCGGATCGATCAGCCAGAACGCCGCCTCGATCGGCCCGACGCCCGCGAGCGAGACGAATCCCCCGATCCCGCTGACGACGACAACCAGGAAGGCGGTGACCGGCCTGAGCGCCCGCCAAGCCAGCGACCCTCTGAGCGTTCGTCCGGTGACTGACACGACTGTGCGTTCTCGCGGCGATACATGAATATCACGCTGCGTGTGAACAATGATCACATACTGTTCGAGAAACGTGAGAACAGCTAAAACGGTGCCGACAGAATGGTGGCATATGACGCTCAACATCGGCGTTCTGGGGTACCAGTTCATGGGTAGGGCGCACTCGAACGCGCTGGCGCGGCTCCCGATGTTCTTCCCGGACGCGCCCGACATCGAACGGCACACTCTCGTCGGGCGCGACGAGGAGGCGCTCGCGGACGCCGCGGAGCGGTTCGGGTTCTCGCACACCGCGACCGACTGGGAGGACGCTATCGAGGAGGTGGACGTGTTCTACAACCTCGGACCGAACCACGTCCACGCAGAGCCGTCGATCGCGGCCCTCGAAGCCGGCGTCCCCGTCCTCTGTGAGAAGCCGCTCGCGCCGACGCTCGACGAGGCTGAGGCGATGCGCGACGCCGCGGTCGACGCCGGCGTGCCGACGGCCGCCGCGTTCAACTACCGGTTCGTCCCCGCCATCCGGTACGCGAAGGGACTGATCGAGGACGGCGAACTCGGCGAGATCCGACAGGTCCGCGGGGAGTACCTTCAGGACTGGCTCGCCGACCCCGACGCGCCGTGGGCGTGGCGGCTCGACGCCGACATGGCCGGATCCGGCGCGCTCGGCGACCTCGGCGCGCACTCGCTCGATCTCGCGGACTTCCTCGTCGGCGACGAGGTCGGCGGGATCGACCGCGTCTCCGGCCACTTACAGACGTTCGTCGACGAGCGCCCCGTCTACGACGAGAACGGCGACGTCGAGGAGTACCGCGACGTGACCGTCGACGACGCCTTCACCGCGCAGGTCGCCTACGAGTCGGGCGCGATCGGGAACTTCGAGGCGTCCCGGTTCGCCGAGGGCCACAAGAACGACCACACGATCGAGGTGTACGGCTCGAAGGGGAGTCTGAAGTTCTCCCTGGAGCGGTTCAACGAGCTTGAGGTGCTCCTCGAGGACGACCGCGGGTACCAGACCGTGCTCGTCACCGACGAGAGCGACCCGTACATCGACCACTGGTGGCCGCCGGGCCACGTGATCGGGTGGGAACACACCTTCGTCCACGAGAGCTACGAGTTCCTCTCGGCGGTCGCCGAGGGCGGCGAGTTCGAGCCGTCGTTCGAACAGGGGTACGCGGTGCAGAAGCTCCTCGACGCCGTCTCCCGCTCCGACGAGCGCGGCGAGTGGGTGTCGGTCGAATAGTTCCCGCGAGCGGCTTTTAAAGGTCGATCGCGCCGACTCAGGCTCTGGTCGTGCGACTCACACTCCGGTCGCGCCGAGCGGGTCCCGACTGGAGCTGCCTTCGATCGCCGATCCCTCGCCCGCGTAGGTGCCGAGCGTCTCGTGCGTGTCGAAGGCGACGGGCTCCCAGACGACCTCGATATCCTCGTTCCCGGTCGCGTTGGGCACGGTTACCCGATCGCCCGGCCGGACGATCCCCTCGCCGGGCCACGCGCCGAACTGGACCGCCTCGTCCGGGTCTTCGCCGCGGACGTACAGCTCCTCGGCCGGGACCGGTTCGGGACCCGCCGAGACGACCACGAGGTCGGACCCCTCCGTCTCGATCTGGAACTCCGCGTCCGGCGGCGCGACGCCGTCGATCATCCCGAACACCGCGGCGCCGACAAGCGCCAACAGCACGACGACGATGCCGACGAGCATCCCCGAGCCGGCTATCGGGGTGAACCCCCGTTCGTCGTTCCGGAATGCGCGCATTCGTGCTCTCCTCCGCGAGGGGCGGTATAAGCCTTTACGCGCCGGCTATCAGACGAGATAACGGACGGAGTAGTCGAGAGCCATCTCACCGGTCCGACCGGCCCGACGGGCTCGACGGGCTCGACGCGGATCGGAACCCCGTTATTCCACCCGTGCTAATCACGCCCGTGACATCGTGGATCGAGGAGTCTGCGGGCGGTCGGGCACGCGGGCTTCGCGCGCTCGTTCGGGCGTGGATCGAGACGCTGATCCGGCCGCGACGCCTCTTCGCGAACGGCGTGGCACCGGGCGATCAGGCTCCGGCCCTGACGTTCGCCGTCTCCGTCGCCGCCGTCTACGCGCTCGGTTGGATCGCCGCTGACCCGGGCGCCGTCCCCGGAATCGTCGCGTCCGCCCCCGTCTCCGCGGCGATCCTCTTTCTCGTCGTCGTCGTGTTGGCCGCGCCGGTCGGGCTCCACCTGACCGCGGCGGTCGCGACGCTGTCGGTGATCCTCGCCAGCGTCGAGTACGACGGCGGGCTCGCGCTGCGCGACCGAGGCGGCGTGAGCGAGACGGTGCAGGTGGTCGCGTACGCCAGTTCGCCGATGGCGCTGGCCGGCCCGCCGATACCGCTGCTCCGCGTCGTCTGTGGCGCGTACGCGGCGGTGCTCCTGCTGATCGGCTTCCGAATCGTCCACAGAACGACTCTGGTCCGGACGCTCGTCGCCGGGGTCCCGCCCGCCGTCCTCGGGTACGGCGTCGGCTACCGCGTCGTCGCCGCGGTTCGGTCCCTGATCGGCTGACCCCGCGGGCCGTCGTCGATCCCTCTCGTCGGGACGTCCGTCACGTCGAAACGCCATCCACGTCGAAACGTCCGGATCCGGCCATTCGCTTCCGCGTGGCTTTCGACAACCGTTTTAAGCCCGAGGCTCTCGGTGTACTCAAATGGGATCCTGTATCATCTGTGGCGTTGACGTCGACGGTGGCGGTCGCATCTGCGATCCGCACCAAGAAGACGTCGTGTTCGACTTCCGAGGTAACTCCCCGGATCAGCTCGTATCGGACCGGTTCTACCGCGGCGTCGTCGACGGCTACGCCGAGTTCGGCGTGTTCGTCGACCTCGCGCCGGGCGTGACCGGGCTCCTCCACCGTTCGGAGCTCGATCGGCGCCTCGACAGCCTCGACTGGGAGCCGGGCGACGAGGTTGTCGTGCAGGTGAAAGGCGTTCGCGACAACGGGAACATCGACCTCGCGTGGTCGATCCGGCAGGCCGACCGCGAGTTCCGCGGCGTGCTCGTGCAGGACGGCGACACCGAACATCTCCCCGATGAGGAAGACGAGGAAGGCGAGGAAGACGACGGGGAGGCTGACGCGGAGTCAGACGCGAAAAATGACGCGGAGCCGGACGCGGAATCTGACGCGGAGCCGGTCGAATCCGACGTAAGCGACGACGAACCGGCGGACGAGAGCGACGACGACACTCCCGAGTTCGACGAGGTCGACGAGACGGGTGAGGCAGACGCTGGGGCCGACGAGGCCAACGAAGCCGGTGAGACAGCCGAAGCCGACGAGGCCGGCGAAACTGGTGAGACGGTCGAAACGACCGAATCGGACGCCTCCGAGACCGCCGCGGACGACCTCGACGACGACCGCGAGCGCGTCGGGATCGGCACCCTCGCCGACGCTGTCGGCGACGCGGTGCGAATCGACGGCGAGGTCGTCAGCGTCCGACAGACCGGCGGCCCGACCGTCTTCGAGGTCCGCGACGAGACGGGCGTCGTCGACGTGGCCGCGTTCGTCGAGCCGGGCGTCCGCGCGTACCCGGACGTCGAGGTCGGCGACGCGGTGCGGATCGACGGCGAGGTCGAGAGCCACCGCGGCGACGTGCAGGTCGAGTCCGAGGCGCTCGTTCTCCTTGAAGGCGAGGAGGCCGAGACCGTCCGCCGTCGGCTCGCGGAGGCGCTCACCGCCGAGGCCCGCCCGGAGGGACTCCAGCCGCTCGCGGGCGACGAGGCCGTCGCGGAACTCGCTGACGGGCTCCTCGACGCCGCGGAGGCGATCCGCCGCGCGGTCCTCGAATCGCGTCCGATCGTCGTGCGCCACCCGGCCACCGCCGACGGCTACGTCGCCGGCGCCGCGGTCGAGCGCGCCGTGCTCCCGCTGATCCGCGAGGAGCACGCAAAGAGCGACGCGGAGTACCACTACTTCACCCGCCGCCCGCTCGACGAACCCGTCTACGGGATGGACGCGGCGACCAACGACGCGACGCGCATGCTGCAGGACCGCGACCGCCACGACGAACAGCTTCCGCTGTTCCTGCTCGTCGGCACCGGATCCACCGTCGAATCGGCCGACGGCATCGACCTGCTGTCCGTCTACGGCGTCGACGCGGTCGTCGTCGACGCCGAGGTCGCCGATCCCGAGACGCGCGATGCCGTCGACACCCTCGTCTCGCCCGAGATCGACGGCGTCGACGCCGACCTCTCCACCGGCGCGCTCGTCGCCTCGCTGGCCTCCGCGGTCAACGACGAGGTCCGCGCGGACCTCCGACACCTGCCGGCGGTGAGCTACTGGGCGGAGACCCCCGACCGCTACGTCGAACTCGCCCGCGACGCGGGCTACGACGCCGAGCGCGTCGCGGAGCTCCGCGAGGCGGTCGCCCTGGAGGCGTACTACCAGTCGTACCAGGACAAACGCGAACTCGTCGCCGACCTCCTCTTTGAGGACGGCGGCAACCTCGCGGCCCACGTCTCCGAGCAGTTCCGCGAGAAGCTGGAGACGGAGGTCAATACCGCGACCGAGAACGTCGTCACCGAGGCGGTCGACGGCGTCGAGTTCGCCGTCCTCGACACCGACGGCTACACCCACCGCTACGACTTCCCGCCGACGCCGCTGCTCCTCGATGATCTGCACCGTCGCAACGCGAACGGCGAGGCGTACGCGACGGTCGGCATCGGCACCGACGAACTGTACGTTCGGACGAACGCGGACGTGTCGGTCCGCGACGTGGCCGAGCGCGCGGCGGAGTTGGCGCCCAACGCTGACGTCGCCACCGCCGGCCTCCGCGAGGGGAAGATCGAGTTCCTCTCCGGCGAGCGCGACGCGGTCGAGGACGCGGTCGTCGCGGCGGTCGCCGAGGCGTTCTGAGAGCCGGCTGAGTGCAGAGGACCGACTGACTCGTTTTTGGGCCGATCGCGGAAATTCGACGAGCGGCCGTTGCTATTTAAATCGGACCGGATCTCACCGTCGGGTGAACGGGCCGGGCGGCAGAATGAGGTCGTCGAGCTCCGGGAGCTGTTTGACGTTGAACACGACCTTGAGCTCGTCGCTCAGCGGATAGCCGCTACAGGAGAGCCGGAACCCGCGCTCGGCGAGGTCGTCCGGCATGATGTGGTCGGTCGGCTGCGACAGGTCACCCTCGACGAGGTAGACGGCGCAGTTCGCGCACGCGCCGCCGCGACACGAGAACGGCCACGCGAAGCCGCGGTTCTCGGCCGCCTCCAGCAGGCTCTCGTCGGGCTGGACCAACAGCCGTCCGTGCGCCGACTCGTCGAGGTCGGCGTGCGACGCCTTCCGGAAGAGGTCGTCGTCGTCGAGCGACCAGCCGTAGTCGTCGATCGCCTCGTAGTCGAGGAACTCGACGCGGACCGGCTGTGCCGCGTCGGCCTCACCCTCGTCGTCGGTGAGGTCGATGTCTGCGGGATCGGTCCCGTCGCCTCTCTCGCCGTTCTTGTCCCGCTCGTCGAGTTCGCGGTAGGCGCGCCTGACGAGTTGGAACTCTTCGACGGTCCCGCCCTGGTCCGGGTGGGCCTCCTTCACACGGTCGCGGTAGGCGCGCTCGATGGTCGCCTCGTCGGCGTCCTCGTCGACATCTAACACCTCGAACGGCGAGACCATTCGGTACAGAGGGTAGTCGGCTCACGCACATAAACGCCCCACAATCCGGCAGGCGGGGGCCGGATCCCACGGGGAGATCAGCCACCTTCCCAGATCCGGCGGAGCCCGCCCACGCCGAGGGTCCGATCGGCGCCGAACCTGATCAGCGCCTCGACCGTCCCGGCCGCCAGTGCGACGGCGAACAGCAGCGGCCAGACGGTCAGATGCGAGGAGAGCGGGTGCAGGTGGGTCCCGAACGCCCACTGGCAGACCGTGTTCCCCAAGAACCAGCCGGTCGCGAGCAGGGGCGCCACCAGCGACGCGCGACCGAGCAGGTACAGCGGGACGGCGGTGGTCAGCCAGAGCCCGAAGAGTGCGTAACCGACGGCGAACGCCGTCGAGAGCGGGTCGCCGCCGTCGACGGACACGCCGTTCGCGGTCATCCACGAGAAGACGGCGGCGGCGTAGACGACGCCGGCGGCGGCGGCCACGACGCTGAGGTCGATTCGGAGGGGATCGAGCGGGAGGGAGTCGAGCGGGAGGGCGGGCATCGATCGCCGGTTGCGGCGGGTCACACTTGAATCGTGTCGGCGGTTCGTCGGGAGACGCCGTCGCTCGCGCCGCCGCGAATCGATCTTTTAAGAGCCGCGTCGACGAACGATCGGTGATGGGAAACGCGGACTTACGCGATCTGGCGTCGATCCGCGACGTCGCCTTCTCTGAAATCGAGGGGAGCGTCGTCGCCGTCGACGCGCACAACTGGCTGTACCGCTACCTCACGACGACGGTGAAGTGGACGAGCGACGAGAAGTACACGACGGCCGACGGCGTCGAGGTCGCGAACCTGATCGGCGTCGTCCAGGGGCTCCCGAAGTTCTTCGAGAACGACCTGATCCCCGTGATGGTGTTCGACGGGGCCGTGACGGACCTCAAGGCCGACGAGGTCGCCGAGCGACGCGAGAAGCGCGAGGCGGCGGAGGAGCGCCGGGACGCCGCCGAAGAACGCGGCGACGCGGTCGAAGCCGCGCGGCTGGCGGCCCGGACGCAGCGGCTCACCGACACCATTCAGGGAACGACCCGCGAGCTCCTCGAACTCCTCGACGTGCCGATCGTCGAGGCGCCCGCCGAGGGCGAGGCGCAGTGCGCGCACATGGCGGCGACGGGAACCGCCGACCACGCCGGCAGCGAGGACTACGACACGCTGCTGTTCGGCGCGCCGACGACGCTCCGCCAACTCACGAGTAAGGGCGACCCGGAACTGATGGATCTGGCGGCGACGCTCGACGACCTCGGCTTCGACCGGCAGGGGCTCGTCGACGCCGCGATGCTCTGCGGCACCGACTTCAACGAGGGCGTCCGCGGGATCGGACCGAAGACGGCGGTGACGGCGGTCCGCGAGCACGGCGACCTGTGGGGTGTCCTCGACGCGCGCGGCGCCGAGATCCCGAACGCCGAGGCGGTCCGGGAGCTGTTCATGGACCCACCGGCGACGGACGTCGAGGTGGACACCGCGGTGAGCCCCGACGTGGAGGCCGCGCGCGAGTACGTCGTCGACGAGTGGGGGGTCGCGGCCGACGAGGTGGAACGCGGGTTCGAGCGCATCGCGGAGTCGCAGGTCCAGACCGGGCTCGACCGGTGGACCTGAGCCGCCGCGAACATACCTTTTATTTCCTCGTCGTCAGTAGGGTCACGCACACGTGTCGCGGACCGCGTTTCGACGCCGGATCCCGTCCGGAACGGGACAGCGAGTCGGAGACGACTCCGAGATCGACTCCGACGGCGAACTCGAACGGGCCGGGAACCGGGGTGACCGCGACGACCCTGACCAATGAGCTTCGAAGTACCTGACGACAGGCGGTATCTGGAATCGCACGAGTGGGCAACGACCGGCGACGACACCGTTCGGATCGGCATCTCCGACTTCGCCCAAGACGAACTCGGCGACGTGGTGTTCGTCGAGCTGCCGGAGGTCGGCGACGAGATCGCCGCCGGCGAGGCGTTCGGCGTCGTCGAGTCGATCAAGGCCGTCTCGGACCTCTACGCGCCGGTCTCCGGAGAGGTCGTCGCCATCAACGAGGAGCTATTCGACCGCCCGGAGCTCGTCAACGAGGACCCCTACGGAGACGGCTGGCTGCTCGACGTCGACCCCGTCGAGGGCGGCGACGCCGAGGGGCTGCTCGACCCCGACGAGTACGGCGATCAGATCGCGTAACGACCGACCCCACGTGACGACCGACACCACGTGACGACTCCGAACGACGGCGGGCGCGCGACAGCGGCCGCGAGCGGACCACACAGCGGACACACGACCATGACAACGCTACCTTTCGACCTCACGCACTCCTTCGACCTTACGCACTCCGTCGACCCCACGCACCCCTTTGACGGACGAATCGGCACCGAACGACAGAGCGACGGCGACCGCGCGGGAGCGCTCCGATGAGCGGGACGGGCGGAACGCCGTACGCGCCCCACACCGACGGCGAGACCGCGGCGATGCTCTCGGCGATCGGCGTCGACGACGAGGAGGCGCTGTTCGACATCCCGGAGGCCGTCGCGTTCGACGGCGAGTTCGGGATCGAGTCGCGCTCGGAGCGCGAGATCCGCGCGGAGTGTTCGCGGATCTTCGACAGGAACGACGACCTGACCGAGTTCCTCGGCCGGGGGCACTACGGCCACTACGTGCCGAGCGTCGTCGACCACCTCGCGGACCGCGCCGAGTTCCTCACGAGCTACACGCAGTACCAGCCGGAGGTGTCACAGGGGTTCCTCCAGGCGCTGTTCGAGTACCAGTCGATGCTCGTGGAGCTGACGGGGCTCCCGGTCGCGAACTGCTCGATGTACGACGCCGCGACGGCGCTCGGCGAGGCGGCGACGCTGGCCGACCGCGTCCGCTCCACGTCCGGAGACGTGGTCCTCGTCCCCGAGCACCTCCGCGAGGGGAAGCGCTCGGTGCTCGAAAACTACTGCGCCGGCGCCGACCTGACCGTCGAATCGTACCCGATGGCCGACGGGAACGCCGACGTCGACGCGCTCGCCGACCGCCTCGGCGGCGACACCGTCATGGTGTACGCCGAGACCCCCACCGTCCGCGGCTGTATCGAGGAGCGACTCGGGGAGATCGGTGACCTCGCGGCCGACGCCGACGCGCTGTTCACGCTCGGGTCGGACCCGGTGTCGCTGTCGGTCCTTCAGGAGCCCGAGAGCGTCGGCGCCGACGTCGTCGTCGGCGAGGCGGGCGCGCTTGGGCTCCCAACCGCGTACGGGATGGGGCTC
>ENA-ORCR01000966-ORCR01000966.1-marine-metagenome-genome-assembly--contig:-NODE-966-length-9874-cov-3.807084_pt1 | contig 9874 bp, 8 predicted proteins | sample MGYA00237782_ERZ508514 | MGnify/ENA primary metagenome ERZ508514 (study PRJEB26185, sample SAMN06268960) | marine metagenome | isolation source: Eden Landing Ponds, San Francisco, CA, USA | place...
TTAGTCGCCTGAGCGAGCACTATCCGAACGAAGTGAGGATATCTCGCTCAGCGACCGCGAGCGGGCCGAGGGCTTTCACCGCGTGCTGTCTCCTGCAGTCTCTTGGTCTCGTGGCGAGCGGGCCGAGGGCTTTCATCGCTTGGTGTCTGCGATGCCAGATCAATCGTGGAGAGGGCCGACACAGGTAGCGTCTCCCTGGCAGGTAAGAGCAATTTATCCGTTCACTACGTCCCAGAGAGCCACTCCTCGATATCGTCGGCCATCGCGCCGCGGCGGTGAATCGTCCCGGTTTCGACGTCCACGACAGTGCTCTCCATGCCGTCGGTTCGGCCGCCGTCCAGAACGACCGACACCTCGTCCCGAACCGCTTCACTCAACTCCGACACCTCTCGAACGCTCCCGGTACCACTCAGATTCGCACTCGTCGCAGTCACCGGGACGTCACAGGCCTCGAACAACGCCAGCGCGAGGTCGTGATCCGGGACGCGAACGCCGACCTTCTCCCGACCGGCGGTCAGCACGTCTGGGACCATCTCCCGGCGCTGGACGACGACGGTCACGGGGCCGGGGAGAAACTCGCGCATGAACGCCAGTTCCCGGTCCGTGGGGTCGACGTACTCCTGTGCACGCTCGACGCTCGGCACGCCCAGTGAGACGGGTTTGTCGCGTGCCCGTCCTTTCACCGCGAACACGCGCTCGACGGCCGCGGCGTCGATGGCGTTCGCGCCCATGCCGTAGACCGTCTCCGTCGGATAGACGACGAGGTCGCCGTCCTCGATGGCTCGTGCGGCCTGTTCCACGTCGGTCATTGGCCGAAACTGGGCGACTCTGGGGGAAAAACGTGACGAGGCGTTGCCGGTGTCCTGATTCCGGCGTTCAGTCGTCGCTCGCGTCGGCGCTCTCGGCGGTCTCAGCGGTTTCTCCCTCATCACCGGCATCGGCGCCCGGAATCGTCACGTCGGTGAGTTGGGCTTCGATTTCGTCGCGGCGGGCCTCGAATTTGCCGGGGAGGACGAGCCGGCCGCCCAGGTCGTCGAGCGGTTCGTCGCTGGTGTAGCCGGGGGCGCTCGTCGCGAGCTCGAAGAGGACGCCGCCGTGCTCGCGGGCGTACACCGAGCGGAACCAGTGGCGGTCGATCTGACGCGTCGGGCTGAGTCCCTGCCTGCGGAGGGTCTTGCGCATCGCCTCCTGGTCCTCGTCGGTCGGGGTCTGGAACGCGACGTGGTGGACCGTCCCCCGGCCCTGTCGCCCACCGTTGACCGTCGGCAGCACGTCGACGTATTTCCCAACCGCTCCAGGCGCGGCGAAGCGCGTCCGTTCGTCCCCGGGCGTGTCGCCGGGGGACTGCTCGGACCCGACGCGGTCGAGCCCCATCGCTTCGAGTAATTCCTCGGTCGGCTGGGGGTCCGCGAGCCAGAGCGTCACCGAGTGGAACCCGCGGATGGCCGCCTCCTCGGGGACGAATTCGGTCCAGGGCTCGGTCGGGTCGTCGTCGGGAATCGGGGTTTCGACCAGTTCCACGGGGAGGCCGTCGGGGTCCTCGAACGGGAGCACTGTCTCACCGAATCGCTCGACTCGGTCGTCGTACTCGACGTCGTACTCGTCGAATCGTCGTTCCCAGAAGTCGAGGCTTCCCTCCGGGACGCGAAAGGCCGTCCGGGAGACCTGGCCGGACCCGACAGTACCGCTCGGGGTGGCTTCACCCCACGGGAAGAAGGTCATGCTCGTGCCGGGATTGCCCTCCGCGTCGGCGACGAAGAAGTGGTACGTGCCCGGGTCGTCCTGGTTGATGGAGCGCTTGACGAGTCTGAGCCCCATGGTTTCGACCCAGAAGTCCAGATTTCGCTGCGGGTCGCCCGCGATACACGTGACGTGGTGAATCCCCGGTGTCGGGGCTGGATCTGTCATTAGTACTCCTACGGGCTCGTCCTACTTGAGTAGGCGCTGACATCAGTGTAACCGGGTCTATCGGTACGAGTCGCACGATCTGGGGGTTCTTCGTCGACTGTCTTCGACAGCAAGTATCGACCGCCCTCGGCCCGCTCGCCATGAGTCGATTGGCCAAGAGCCGACAGCAAGTATCGAAAGCCCTCGCCCCGCTCGCGGTCGCTGGTCGGGATACCCTCGCTGCGCTCGGGTAGTGCCCGACCAGCGACGCTGTTCCTTCCAGTCACCGCGAGCGTGACTCGCCCTTTCAATCCGCCAGGGACGGCATTACAACAGCAACCGCGGCCGCACAGCACCGCAGACGGCCACACCCCTCCCCAGCCGATTCGCTCGTTCGTTCCACTCTCTCGCTCATCCCTCGCGCAGTTCCGTCGCGGCCGCTCGTCCGTACTGGACTCGCTGCCGCGACAGCGCGCGCCACGTGGGAAATTTGGGCGTCAGCGCTCGTTCGAACCCCTCACAACGCTTCGATGGCGGCTTCGACCTCGTCGTAGTCGGGGAACTCGGGCCACTCCTGGGCGACCCAGGCGTACTGGACGACCCGTTCTTCGTCGAGGGCGAACACGGCGGGTCGGGGCTCCTCGACCCCGGCCATGCCGTCCAGGTCGTTGACGATGTCGAACTGCTCGGCGACGCCGTTCCCGGGGTCCGAGTAGAGCCGGGCGTCCACGCCTCGGGCGTCGAGCAGGTCGGTGTGCTCGTAGGGCGAGGAGATGGACAGGCCGACGAGTTCGCAGTTGTCGCGGTCGAGCCACCCTCGGTCACGGATCTCGTTCCAGATGTAGGTGGCCGGGAACGCGCCGTCCATCGGGTGGAAGACGAGGACGACGGGGCCCTCGTCGGTCAGTTTCGAGAGGGAGACGTCCTCCCAGTACTCCGTACCGACGAGCGGGCGCTCGAAGTCGGGGGCGCGGTCACCGACTTCGGGATGGTCGGTGTCGGGGAGGTCGACGACGTCGAAGGGCAGGTCCATCAGGCCCCTCCCGTCTGGCGCTGGCCGTAGGTGGCGTCGAGGTACTCGACGATGTTCCCGCTCTCGGACATCGTGACGCCGGTGGACTCGTCGACGATGGCGGGGACGGTCCGCTTGCCGGTGAGTCGCTGGACGACGTCGCGGTCGCTGTGCATCGGTTCGACGAACCGCGAGTGGTACTCGACGTCGTAGTCCTCTAGCTTGCGGACGACCCGTTCACAGAACGGGCAGGCCTGCAACCGATAGAGCGTGATAGCAGGGTCGCTCATCTGAACAGGCATACGGGCAACAATCGGGTAAGCGTGTTGGCCCCGGAAGGCCGGAGGTTTATGACAGAAGGGGCGACCAGGGCGGGGTGTGACCGAGCGTCCCCCAGGTGACCGTCGTTCGACTGCGACCCACGGCGACCACTCGCTGCCGGAGGGCGCACCCACCGAGAGAGCGACGAGTCCGGTGGTCGGCGTCGTGGTCCTGGTCGGGATAACGGCACTGCTCGCGTCGGCCACGCTGGCACTCGTCGGTGTGAACCACGCACGGCCGGCCCCCGCCCCACAGGTCCAGCTGGATGGCGACCTCTCGGCGACCGACGGCTGGCCCGACGGGCAACGACTCCGAGTCGTCCACGAGGCCGGTGATACGGTGACCGTCACGGATCTGGCGCTCGTCGTCGAGATAGAACGGACTGGCGCACATGCGAGCCTCCACGGCTTCCCGACGCGCCGACTCACGGACGAGCACGTCCGGGGTGCGAACCTGTTCGACGCCACGTACGCGGGCGTGGATGGAGAACTCGACACAGCGCACACGGACGGCCGCTGGGAAGCGGGCGAGACGGCGTCTGTCCGGATCGCTCAGGGGGCGTTCGACGTCCGTCCGGGTGACCGAGCGACCGTCACCGTCGTCCATCGTCCCAGTGGCGCCCAAATCGCGAGGCTGGCGGTGCGAGCGTCGTGACCGGAGCAGCGCTGGGACCGACTGCGAAGCCTCGACGTTCGTTCGTCGACCGGCTCGATTCCTGGACGATGCGACTTCGAATCCGCGGGACGCCTGGCGTATTTAAAGGTCCGGTATGACAAGCCTTAATTCCGCTGCCCGACAAATCTCGGCGTCGATGGGTATACCCGAAGTGGCGTGGTCAGGCGTGGCCGTCGCCGCACAGCAGACGATCGACGTGTTCGGGAATCAAGTACCGAAAAGCGGTATCGCCGTCGCCGGGATGCTCGTAATCGTCGTCTTGATCGGGCTGTCGGCGTTTTTCTCCTCGTCGGAGATTGCCATGTTCTCACTCCCTTCCCATCGGGTCGAGGCGCTCGTCGAGGAGGGACGCCGCGGTGCGAGCACGCTCAAGGGGCTCAAGGCCGACCCCCACCGCTTGCTGATCACGATCCTGGTCGGGAACAACCTCGTCAACATCGCGATGTCGTCGATCGCGACGGGGTTGTTCGGACTCTACATGAGCCAGGGCCAGGCGGTGTTCGCGGCGACGTTCGGGATCACGGCCATCGTCCTGCTGTTCGGCGAGAGCGCGCCAAAGTCATACGCGGTCGAAAACAGCGAGTCGTGGTCGCTGCGGATCTCGCGCCCGCTGAAGGTCGCTGAGTACGTCCTGATGCCGCTCATCGCCCTGTTCGATTACCTCACCAGGATCGTCAACAAGATCACTGGCGGTCGCTCCGCCATCGAGGAGTCCTACGTCACCCGCGACGAGATTCGAGAGATGATCGAGACGGGCGAACGCGAGGGCGTCCTCGACGAGGAGGAACGCGAGATGCTCCAGCGCACCCTCCGTTTCAACAACACCATCGCGAAGGAAGTCATGACGCCTCGTCTGGACATGGAAGCTATCTCGTCGGACGCCAAAATCTCGGAGGCCATCGAGCAGTGTATCCACAGCGGGCACGCGCGCCTGCCGGTGTACGAGGGCAGTCTGGACAACGTCATCGGGGTCGTCCACATTCGAGACCTCGTCCGGGACCTGAACTACGGAGAGGCGGCGAACGAGGAACTCGAACTTGACGACCTGATCGAGCCGACGCTGCACGTCCCCGAGTCGAAGAACGTCGACGACCTGTTGACCGAGATGCGAGACGAACGCCTGCACATGGTCATCGTCATCGACGAGTTCGGGACGACCGAGGGACTCGTGACGATGGAAGACCTCACGGAGGAAATCGTCGGCGAAATCCTCGAAGGCGGCGAGACCGAACCGATCGAGTACGTCGACGACGACACCGTCGTGGTCAAAGGCGAAGTCAATATCGAGGAGGTCAACGAAGCCCTCGACATCGACATCCCCGAGGGCGAGGAGTTCGAGACCATCGCCGGGTTCATCTTCAACCTCGCCGGGCGACTCGTCGAGGAGGGCGAAGTGATCGACTACGACGGCGTCGAGATTGCCGTCCAGAGCGTCGAGAACACGCGCATCAGGAAAGCCAGAGTCACCCGGACGGCCGAGTACGACCAGTCCGACACCACCGAGGAAACCGGGGACGTCGACACCGGCGAAGCCCAACTCGAATAACCCCCGTTTTCACCGGACTCCCCGCACGAAGCGACTCTCCACGGGACGGGTGGCGACCGCGACCCACTCACGGGATTCGTTTCCGACCCCCATCATTTCAGGTGGAGATCCGACAGACGGTGCTGCCAAACGACCAGCACTGAACGTTACTTTCAACCTGCTCTTGAGTCAGTACTCGATGTCCGCGCGGGCGCTCGTGGCGCTTCGAATCCTGTCGCGGAGGTCGCTGCCCTCGGCGACGGGGACGCGCACGTCGAAGGTCACCGACTCGGCGTAGTCGGCCTCGAACTCGACGCTGTCGCTCTCCAGGATGCCGCGGACGGTCCCCGAGTCGTCGTACTCGACGGTGATGGAGACTGATTCGTGGGGGCGTTCGGTGGTCGTCCCGGCGGCGTCGAGGCCGTCTTTGACCGCGCGGGAGTACGACCGGGCCAGGCCGCCCACGCCGAGGTTCGTCCCGCCGTAGTAGCGAGTGACGACGGCGACGACGTTCTCGACGTCCTCCTGCTGGAGGACGTTCAGCGCTGGGTCACCCGCCGATCCGGAGGGTTCCCCGTCGTCGCTGGCCCACTCGCGGAACGGGTCGGCGCGTACCCGGTAGGCCGGGACGTTGTGGGTGGCGTCGGCGTACTCCGAACAGACCTCGTCGATGAATTCCTCGGCGGCCGCGACGGACCGCGCGGGGGCGACGTGGCCGATAAACTCCGACCCGCGCACCTCGAAACGGGCCTCGCCGCGGCCGGCGACGGTTCGATACGCCTCCTCTGTCACACCAGCGAATTCGGTCGGCCCGGGCAAAGGTATTCCCGTTCCCACGCGGTGAGCGAGAGGACCAGGAGTGACCTTCACTCTGCGAGCGCCGCCGCGAGTTTCTCGACCGGATGGGCTGGACGCCCCTCGGTTCGACTGGAACCGGGGCTGGCGTCCCCGTCGCGCTCCGCTCGCAGGTCGCGGAGTTGCGTCCGACAGGAGGCACCGGGGGCGACGACGGCGTCGGCGTCGCTCTCGGCGACTGTCTCGGCGACACGTGAGCCCATCGCGACGGAGAGGTCGTAGTGCTCGGCTTCGTATCCGAAGCTCCCGGCCATGCCACAGCAACTGGTGTCCAGCGGGTCGACGGCGTAGCCCGCTCGACGGAGGACGGCCACGGCGTGGTGGTCCCGTCCGACTGCCTGCTGGTTGCAGTGGCCGTGATAGGCGAGCGACTCGGCGGGCGCGTCGAAGGCGATGCGCTCGTCGGCGCGCGTTCGGTCCAGGTACGCACAGACGCTGGCGGCGGCGTCCGCGACAGCCGAAACTGGCCCCTCAGCTGACTCCTCGTGCAGGAGGTCCAGATACTCGTCCTGGAACATGACCGCGTCGGCGGGTTCCACGGTCACGACCGACCACCCGTCGGCCACCAGCGGCCCGAGCACCGAGACGTTCTGCTCGGCTCGCTCACGCGCACGGTCGAGAAATCCCTTCGAGTAGGCGGGCCGACCGCTCGATGCCAGGCCGTCGGGGATCCGGACGTGGACGTCGGCCGCTTCGAGGACGCGAATCGCCGCCCGTCCGATTTCGGGGGCAGTGTAGTTGGTGTACGCGTCGGGCACGAGCGCAACGCGACCAGCGGCGCTCGATTCGGGGACTTTGGCGCCGCGGCGGGCGAACCACTCCTCGAGTGACTCCCGGCGGAATTCGGGGAGGTCCCGCTCCGGCGCGAGACCCAGGACCGATTCGAGCAGTCGGTCGACGCCGGGCAGGTTCGAGAGCCAGTTCGAGAGCGGGGCGGTCGCGCTCCCGAGCGCGAAGGCCCGCTCGGCCTCGGCGAACAGTCGCTCACGAGTTCCGGCACGCCCTCGTTCGTGGCGCTGGTGTTCGAGTTCGGCTTTGAGCTTCGCCATGTCGACGCCGGTCGGGCAGTCGCTCGCACAGCCCTTGCAGCCGACACACAGATCCAGCACCTCCGCTTCGAAGCGCTCGCTGTGCAGTTCCTCCGGCGGAAGGTCGCCGCTGATCGCCGCCCGGAGGAGATTGGCCCGACCGCGCGTACTCTGAATTTCCTCCTCGGAAGCACGGTAGGTCGGGCACATCACGTCGCTGCCGGTCTGGCGGCAGGTCCCACAGCCGTTGCAGAGTTCGACGAGGTGCGAGAAGCCCCCGTCGTCGGCGAAGTCGAGCGTCGTCTGCGGTTCGAGCGAACTGTACGTTGGCCCGTAGCGCAGGTGCTCGCGCATGTCGGTGGGGTCGTCCTCGCGGCTCGCGGCTCCGCCGCTCGTTCGATCCGAGGGCTCACTCCGCTCGCCCTCGCGGTAGACGACTTTCCCCGGGTTCATGAGCCAGTCGGGGTCGGCAGCCGATTTGACTACGCGAAACGCGTCCCAGAGTTGCTCACCGTAGCGTTTGCGGTTGAACTGCGTCCGTGCGAGGCCGTCGCCGTGCTCGCCTGAGACGGCGCCGTCGCGTTCGACGACTAGGTCGGTCACGGCTTCGGCGATGGCGTGCATCGTCTCGATGCCCGCCTCGTCCTTGAGATTCAAGATCGGGCGGATGTGGAGCGTGCCGACGCCGGCGTGGGCGAAGTAGGCGGCGGAGGTGCCGTGGTCCTCGAGCACCGCCTGGAACGCCTCGACGTACTCGACCAGGTCCGCCGGCGGCACGGTCGCGTCCTCGATGAACGGGTAGGGCTTGGGGTCTCCCTCGAGGCTCATCAAGAGCGGGATGGCGGCCTTCCGGAGTTTCCAGAGGCGCTCCTGGTCGGCTGGGTCGACGGCGTGGACCGCGTCGAACGCGTCGCCAGCGGCCAGAAACCGTTCGTCCGTGCTCGCGATGGCCGATTCGAGGTCGGCGTGGCACTCGTCGTCGAACTCGATCATCAGGGCCGCGGCGGCCGCATCGGGGATGGGGTCGGCGTACTCGGCGTACTCGGTGGATTCCCTGGCGAGCCGGAACACTTCGTCGTCCATCAGTTCGACGGCGCTGGGGTCGTATTCGAGGGCGACGGGAACCGCGGCGAGGGCCGCCGAGAGCGTTTCGAAGCAATACAGTGCCAGTGCCGTCTCTGACGGTCGCGTCACCAGATCCAGCGTGGCCTCGACGACGACGCCCAGCGTGCCCTCGGAGCCGACGAACAACTTCGAGAGGTTGATCACCCGGTCGCCGTCCACGTCCTCCCCGGCCTCACGGATGACTTTCTGCAGGTTGTAGCCGCTGACCGACCGCTTCAGGTCGGGATAGCGCTCCTCGATTTCGTCGCGGTTGTCCTCGACCACGGCGCGGACCGTCTCGTAGAGCGCCGCTTCCAGGCCCTCCCCAGCGGTGACTGCCGCCCACTCCGGGCTGTCGAGGATGATATCTCTGGTGTGGATGAGCGACCCGTCGGCGAGCACGACCTGGAGTTCGTCGACGTAGGCGTCGGTGATCCCGTATCTGACGGAGTGGGCGCCGGTCGAATTGTTGCCGATGCCGCCGCCGATGGTCGCGCGGTTCGAGGAGGCGGGGTCGGGTGCGAACTGCAGGCTGTGGGGCGCGAGGTGCTCGTCGAGGTCGTCCTGGACGACGCCTGGCTGGACCGTCGCGCGCTGGGTCGCCGGATCGACGTCGAGGATGGCGTCCATGTGGCGCGAACAGTCGAGGACGACACAGCCTGGGCCGACGGTCTGGCCGGCCAGGGAGGTGCCGGCACCCCTGGGCAGGACGGGAACGCCGTGGTCGGCGGCAATCTCCACCGTCGCTCGGACGTCATCGGTATCGCGTGGTGTGACGACCCCTGCGGGGCGGGCGCCGTAGATACTCCCGTCGGTCGCGTACAGCACTTGCGCGTACTCGTCGAACCTGACCTCGCCGGCGACCGCGTCCCGCAGATCGGTGGCGAGGTCGGCGTAGGCATCGACGTCCGGGTGTTCGTACCCGAGGTCCCGGTGGCTCCACACACCCTCCGTCTCGCTGGGTGACGACATCACCGGACCCTCGAAGCGGTCGCGAATAAACCCTTGGCAGTGGATCACAAACACACTACCGTGCCGGGTGCGCCCGACAGCGTCGGTGTGCAAGCGAGGCTGTCGCGCTACAGGTCGCCATCAGTGGGCGAGCAGAGACGCGAGCGGGTCGCTCAGCGCAACTCGATCTTGTGGACGAACTCCATCCCGCGAATTTCGTTGAGGAGGTCGCCGGGTAACTCGCCGTCGGTGATGACGTAGAGTTTCGGTTCGTCGGTGAACTCCGGGTCCTCGCTGATGGTCTGGCGGATGGAGATGCCACGGTCGGCGATGGCGCCGGTCACAGTCGCAACGATGCCCGACTCCTCGGCGTCGCGGACGGTGATGGCCAGCGCCGTCAGGTCGAGGACCGGGGCCAGATCCATCAACGACGGGATGGCTGAGATGTTCTGGAAGATGCGGCGCAACTGATCGTCGGCGAGGATGGCGTCGGTGGTGGCGTCGACGACCCGCCGG
>ENA-ORCR01000968-ORCR01000968.1-marine-metagenome-genome-assembly--contig:-NODE-968-length-9851-cov-3.182116_pt1 | contig 9851 bp, 8 predicted proteins | sample MGYA00237782_ERZ508514 | MGnify/ENA primary metagenome ERZ508514 (study PRJEB26185, sample SAMN06268960) | marine metagenome | isolation source: Eden Landing Ponds, San Francisco, CA, USA | place...
CTCGAGCGAGGTGAGGGCTTTCCACCGGTTGCTGCAGCGGCGCTGTCGTGTCCGTTTTCGAGCGTCTAAACAAGGCCGGCCGAGGGCTTTCTGTGCATGTTGTCTCCGACGATAGAATCAACTCAGAGCGAGCGGGCCGGGACGAATCACACGCTGACAACTTCCGAAACAACGTCAAACCGACTCAAACCAACGACCAAAGACCCGCAAAACCGACCACACACGGATCAGGGAGTGACGAAGGTCCAGGCGGCCACGACGACGACGGCGCCGATGACGGTACTCCCAACGGCGTGGAACCGAAGCTGATCCAGCAGTTCGTGGGACTCCTCGTGGAGCGAGCAGACTTCGTCGATTTCGGAGCCGGCCTCACACACCGGGAGAAAGTCCATGGCGACGTGGAGGAAGATGCCGGCGGCGAAGCCGAACACGACGGCGTTCAGGGCAGCGATATCTGGCACACCGAGTGCCGCCGAGGGAATCGCGGTAATTCCAACGCCAGCGGCGGGGAGTAACAGTGCCGACACTGGCTTGCCATTGCGTCGAAGTCGACGCGCCGCGGCGTACCCGGCGGGGCCTTTGTGGGAGACGATAGCCAGACCGAGCAGGAGGCCGAGGCCGGGCATCGAGCCGTAGACGAGGCCGATGATGAGGCCCGCAGAGAGCGCGTGGGCGCTGATCTGTGCAGTCGTCACGTCCATCGGCAGGTCGAGGTGCGTGAGGCGGTGGCCGACGACGTGGGCGCTGTAGCCGACGACGAGGCCCGCGGCGATACCGATGCCACCGATCTGTGGCGCACCCGCGGCGCCGCCCATGTTGATCGCCTGCGGGACGAGAAACATCGCCGCGCTTGTCACCATCGCCCCGCTGGCGAGGCCATAGCCCCAGACGAGGCGCTGGGGATCCGTCGCAGTCGCACGCCCACCGAGGAATGCACCGACGGCCATCGCCGCGAAGGCCACCCACCCGATGACGATCAGTTTCCACAGATCAGTCACCACCGCCAGCGCCGTCAGCCCCAGCAATACCACGACCCCCACCCCGCCGAGCAGGGACAACCCCCCGTCGTGATTATTAACTTCGGTCACTTCGTTAATACCCATTCGATATGAATTCGGCCACTGTTATTATTAAATCTATCGTTCGACCGAGGGCCCGCCGGCGTCGGCATCGCTCGCAACGGGCGTAGTGTGGTCATGAGTGCGCTATCGAGGACACGCACGCCACTGGGATCGGTGGCTCAGGCCTCACGCATGACTCTCCGGTCGAGGACCGATCCATCGAGTCGGTCGGGGTCGGCCTCGAACGCGGCCCAGCGAAGCAAGTCGGCTGCGTCCTCGGGATCACTCCCCCGACCGTCGGTGAGGTCCGTGGCGACTGCGCCCGGGTCGACCACGCCGACGTGCTGGTCGGTATCGGCCGCCCACTGTCGGGCGACGGCCTCGGCGGCGGCTTTCGAGACTGCGTAGGGGCCGAAGCCTTCCTGGGCGTCGCGAGCGACGCCACCCGAGAGGACGAGTAATCTGGCGTCGTCGGCGAGATGTGGCCGCGCTTCGCGAAAGGTGGCGAAGACGCCGCGGGCATTCGTTCGCAGGGAGTCGTCGAACGCGGCGTAGGATGCTCGGTCGAGCGGCGTCTTGCCCGGTGAGCCGTGGTAGACGCCCGCGTTCGCCACGAGCAGGTCGATAGCGCCGCCCTCCCGAGCGGCCGTCTCGACCAGGCGCTCGACGTCGAACTCGTCGCGGACGTCCGCGCGCTGGGTCGTTATCGTCCCACCCGCCTCGCGCACCTCCGCCGACAGGTCCGCCAGGTCCGCTGCGTCACGAGCGCAGGTCACCACGTGTGCGCCCGCGTCCGCGAACGTCCGCACGGTCGCTGCACCGATACCCCGGGTGCCGCCAGTCACGACGACAGTCCGTTCGTCCATACGACAGCTTCGTAGGGGAGCTACATGAGCGCCCCGGCGAGCGAACCCGACAGTTGTGATACCTGGACGTCATAGAACTAATCAAACGGTGGTTGATTTCGAGACTGTTGACCATGAATTACCTGCTCAGTTAGTCTGCTAGTTGATCTGTTGTTTCTGGTTGGTGTTTCGTGAATTGAAGTCGACTCGAAATGACTGAGACTGTCAGTGACGGACGAAAGCCTTCGGACCGCTCGCTACGAGTTGGTTCGAGCAGGGGGAACCGCAAGCGACGAAAGCCCTCGGCCCGCTCACGGTCGCTGTCTCCGAAAATCGGAGATTTTCGGGATGTGCGTGGGACTCGCTGAGTCCCACGAACCTGCTCACGGGCGCTTTGCGCCCGTGAGCAGATGACGAGAGAGCTTCGCTCTCTCGAACCAAGCGGCATATCCTCCCTCCGGTCGGATAGGGGCCACTCAGGCGACTGAAGTGAACGTGACCGTACCTCGCCCTTTCAGTCCACCAGGAACAGTAGAACCGCATCACCCAGCACCGCAAACAACCACACACCTCCCCAGCCGATTCCTTCGCTCACTGCGTTCGCTCAGTCATCCACCGTCAGAGCAAGCTCTGAGGAGCTGCTCAAAAATCAGAGATTTTTGGCATGACGAGAGAGCTCCGCTCTCTCGAACCACTTCGTTCACTCCGTTCACGAAGACCTCGCGCAGTTCCGTCGCGCGCACGAGAGCGCGCGACAGCGCGCGACAGCGCGCGCCACCGCAGTCGGTCACTCCTCGATTTCGACGCCTTCCGCGCGCAGTTTCGCCTCGAACTCGTCGACGCCGTCGAGCGTCGGGACGTCGTGTTCCGCTGCGTCGTCTTGCTTCGTCTGTCCGGGATTCGCACCGAGCACGAGGTAGTCGGTGTTGCTCGACACGCTGCTGGTCGCCGAGCCACCGGCACGATCGACCAGGTCCTGGGCATCGCTCCTGGTGTAGCCGTCCAGCGAGCCAGTGAAGACGAAGGTCAGTCCCTCGAGCGCGTCACCGGTGGTGGTTTCGGCTTCCTGCGGGTCCACGTGGTCGAGCAGGCGGTCGAGCACGTCCGCGTTGGCCTCGCTCTCGAAGAAATCGCGGATTTCGGCGGCGACGGTCGGGCCGACGTCCTCGACGGCCTGGAGGTCGTCCAGGTCGGCGTCACGGATGGCATCGAACGTGCCGAAGTGCCGGGCGAGCGAGGTTGCGACGGTCTCACCGACTTCTGGGATGCCGATGGCCGTGAGGAAGTCGTCGAGCGGCGGCGCTCTGGCGTCCTCGAGTTCGGCGACGAGGTTCTGGGCGCTTTTCTCGCCCCAGCCCTCCAGGTCGGTGAGATCTGCGACGGTCAGTTCGTACAGGTCGGCGACGTCCGAGACCAGATCCGCGTCGAGGAGTTGCTGGACGCGCTCCTCGCCGAGGCCTTCAATGTCCAACCCTGTTCGGGAGGCGTAGTGCTGCACCGAGCGCTCACGCTGGGCGCGACAGCCCAGGCCGCCAGAGCAGAAGGCCATCGGGCCGTCGCGCTCGACGGGACTGCCACAGACTGGACACTCGGCGGGGAACTCGAAGTACTCGTCAGTGGCTGCCTCGGTGACTTCGGCCACCTCAGGGATCACGTCGCCCGCGCGGCGGACCCGGACCTCGTCACCGACGTCGACGCCGAGTCGTTCGACTTCCGCGGGGTTGTGCATGGAGGCCCGCGAGACTGTCACACCCCCCACCTGCACGGGGTCCATGAGCGCGACGGGTGTCAAGCGGCCCGTCCGGCCCACCTGGACCACCACGTCGCGGACGGTGGTATGTTCGCTCCGCGCGGGGAACTTGTAGGCGAAGGCCCACCGGGGCGCTCTGGCGGTGGTTCCCAGTTCGTCGCAGGCATCGATATCGTTCACCGAGATGACGACGCCGTCGATTTCGTAGTCCAGGTCGTCCCGTTCCTCGAGGCGCTCGTCGCGGTAGTCGATGGACGACTCGACGTCGTCGACGAGGGTCGTCTTGTCGCAGACGCGGAGGCCCCACTCGGGAAAGGTCTCGTGCATCTCCCAGCGCGTGTCGAAGTCCGCCCCGTCGAGGACGTCGAAGAAGAAGATAGTGAGCGGCCGTTCGGCAGTCACGGACGGGTCGAGTTGTCGAAGCGTGCCCGCGGCCGCGTTGCGGGGGTTTGCGAAGGGGTCATCGCCGCGTTCGACGAGTTCGCGGTTGTACTCCTGGAAGGCTGGCTTGGGCATGTACACCTCGCCGCGGACGGCGAGGAACTCCGGGTAGTCGCCGCGGAGACGCTGTGGCACCGTCGGGATGGTCTGGACGTTGGCGGTCACGTCGTCGCCGACTTCGCCGTCACCGCGCGTGGCGGCCCGCTGAAAGACGCCGTCCTCGTAGACGATTTCGACCGACAGGCCGTCGAACTTCGGCTCGCAGTAGTAGCTGAGTTCGCCGTCGTAGTCGGCGTCTTCGAGGCCTTCGCGGACCCGGCGAGCGAACTCGCGGACCTCGTCGGCCTCGCCGCCCTGGTCGATCGAACGCATCTGGGCGACGTGTTCGACGTCCGGGAGTTCGTCACGTGGAGCGCCGCCGATGCGCTGGGTCGGGCTATCCTCGGTCTGGATCCCGAAGGCTTCCTCGAGATCACGCAACCGCGAAAACAGGGCGTCGTACACCCGGTCGTCGATCACGGGGTCGTTCTCGACGTAGTAGCGCTGGTCGTGATAGCGGATGGCCTCGCGAAGGTGCTCGGCCTGCTCGGCCGCCTCGTCGGCCGAAAGCGCCTCTACGGGGTCGAAGTCGGTCGATGGGTCCTCGGTGTAGGGATTGTCGGCAACCGCTGCTGGCCCTCCGTTCGTCATTACCGCGTACTCACGGCGCCGTCCCCTTTGAACGTTCGATGCGCGGATCCCCCGGGGACGCCTCAGGCGGTCACTTTCCAGGTCGTACTCGACGAGCGTCCCCACTGCTCGATGTCCAGATCAGCGACCCGCTCCTGCAGAATGCCCATGTTGATACCGACCTCCTTCGAGGAGAGCCCCAGGTCTTCGGCGACGTATTTCGATTTGACGTACGTGGTCCCGTCGACTCGCTCGCGGAGATACGCGCGAATCTGTGCCTGGGTGTCTGTCAGCGGCGTGCCCGCCACGGGCGACTCGCCGCGCGATGGCGTCGACATAGCAGATAAATACCGACTCAGGGGCATTGTTATGCGGTGTATTCCCGAACGCAGGGGGTCCGGAAATCGCTGCCTGAACCCCTCAATCGCCGCCAGCGGGGGATGGCTCGCGGTCAACCGTGGACGCGCCGCTGCCCATCAGCGAGTCGTCGCCAGCGTCGTCGACCGCTATCGCGTCGACGTTCGCGAAGAGGAATCCTGCGAACCCGATGCGGATCAGCGCATCGACGTACAGGCCGAGTGCCCCGCTGACGAACTCGTCGAAGACGCTGGCGACCGAGAGCAGTGCGAAGACGATGAGCATCCCGATCATGAACAGCAGGAGGTTCCTGGCCTTCCAGTGGAGGAGGCGCTGTCTGTCGGGCAGTTGCTGGGCGTGCGTCCAGACCGGGCCGAAGAGGAGATAGGCGAGCACGCCGTGGCCGGCGACGACCAGGAACAGGCCGACCAGGCCCACGAGGCCGCCGACGACCGCCGCGACGTTGAAGGCGATGACCTGGGCCGCTGGAATCACGGCGAAGAGCCCGACCATCCGTCGGGATTCCCCAGCCAACACCGCTGCGAGTGCCCACAGAACGGCGTAGGTGATCAGGTCGTCGACCATGCCGGGGACGTCGAGCGTCGTTCCTGCAATCGTGCCGATGCCCAGTGCACCCAGCGCAGTCGTCACCGCTGCGAATCCGACGATTCCGACGACCGGATAGCAGTATCGTCGCTTCGCTTCGGGGATCCGGCGGATCCAGACGAGCAACACTGCGAACGTCAGTGCGAAGGCGAACGACCCAGCAAACCTGACGGCAGTGAGACTAATCATCGTCGCCTCCTGCGAGCGAGAGTTCGCCAGACGGTCCGCTGTCGAAGCTCCCGCCGGCAGTGTCGCGCGTCTCGAAGACCGCGAGGCGGTCGAGGAGCGCGTCGGTTCGCCCGGCGAGGTCGTCGGCGCGTTCGCGCACACCGGCCATCGTGTCGGCGGTCTCCTCGGCGGTGTCCGCGAGCGTGTGCGAGCGGTCCGCGACTCGCCTGGCGATGTCACCGACGGAATCGATAGTCGCAGCGACTTCCTCGGTCGCCGCGGCACCATCGTCGGTCGCCCGGGCGATTTCGCCCATCGCCGCGTCGACGTCGTCGACGGTTTCGGAGAGCGTCCCGAGCGTCTCCCCGGCGGCGGTGACGGTCTCGACGCTGGAGTCGATGCGGTCGCGCGTCCGGTCCATCTCGTCGGTCACGTCGTCGACGTCGGTCCGCGCACCTTCGACGATGTCGTCTATCTCGTCGATGGCTTCCTGGGTCTCTTCGGCGAGTTGTTTCACTTCGTCTGCAACGACGGCGAACCCGTCGCCGCCGACGTCCGCGTGTGAGGCCTCGATGTTGGCGTTCAGCGCGAGCATGTTGGTCTGTTCGGCCACGTCACCGATCAGCTGGACGATCTCGCCGATCTCGTCCATTCGCTCGTCGAGCGCCTCGACGTGGTCGACGGTCTCGTCGATCGCGGTCTGGACCGTCCGGGCGTCGTCCAGGGCCCCCTCGGCCGTCGACTCCCCGCGGTCGGCGATCTCGGCCGTTTCGCGGGCGGTCTCGGCCACCGTCTCCGCCGAGGCGGCCACCTCCTCGACCGTCGCCGACAGGTCGGTCATCTCGTCGGTGGCCGCCTCCAGCATCTCGCGCTGTTCGTTGGCACCGCTAGCGATCTCGTCCAGCGATTCGCTCACTTCCTCGCTGGCCTGCTGGGCTTCTTCGGTCCCGTCGTTCGCGTCGGTGCTCGCGGTCGCGACCTCGTCGGCGAAGTCCTGAATCTCCCCCATCGCGGACTCGGTCTCCTCGATCATTTCGTTGAACGCCTCGCCGATCCGGACCATCGCCTCGCTGTCGCTGTCGGTTTCCAGTCGGACGCTCAGATCGCCGTCGGCAGCCCGGCTCATCGTCGCGCTGTAGGCGCTGGCCGTCGCTTCGAGGTCCTCGTTCAACCGCTCGACCTCGCGCTGTCTGGCCTCGGCCTCGGCTTTGGCCTCCTGGGCTTGGGCCTTCGCCTGCTCGATCTCCGCTCGCTTCCGTTCGAGATCCTCGACCTGCTCGGTCTTGGCCTCGGCTTCCTCCAGTCGCTCTTTGGCCTCCGCACGCGACCGTTCGGTCGAGTACCAGTGTGACATCAGGGCGATGGCCAGCGCCAGCACGAAGACACCGTGGATCAGCCCCCACGCCCACGGATTGTCGATCGCCGCGCCGTGGTTGTACACCCGACTGGGGTTGATCATGCCGAACACGCCGTGGGTGAGGACGACGTAGCCGATGCCCAGCGCGAAGGGCACCCAGTCCTCGTAGACGGCGACGACGGCCATCGCGACGAAGAAGTGGAAGTGTGCCTCGATGAACCCACCGGAGAAGTGGACGAGCACGGTCGAGCACGACAGCAGCGCGAGCGTCGCCAGCGCGGTCCGAGCCCGGCGGGGGAGTCGGTCCAGCGTCGCGACGACGGCGAGTGTCGCCACGAAGCCCAGTTCCAGCAACACGGACGACAGCGGAATCGACGGAATGGTCGCACCCGTGACCACCGTCTCGGTCCCCTCGTATAGCCCGAGCAGGAACAGGGCGGGGAGATGTGCCAGCACGACCGCGATGATGTTTCGATGTCTGTTCCGCCACGTCGCTGCTGGGATCGACTCTCCGTCGGGCGTGTGTGCGACGAACTCCCGAAGCGTGCTCCCGATGCCGCCAGCCGCTCGTCCCTCTGATCCACCGGTACCCGCAGTGTCCATACGCACAGGGTTTCGTGTGAGTGGAAAAGCCCACTGGCCGCAGTATCAGGACCGATACCGGTGGCGCGCTCACCCGCCGCGCAAAAAGGTTCACACCGGGGTCGACGCTGTTGCTGAACTGTCGGTGTGTGAACAATGAGAGTCGGAATGAATTACTATCGCGCCTGCTCCGGGTCTAGAGAGATGCGAGACCTCGAGACAGACGAGGAGATTGAACGTGCAATCCAGTATCTGGTGCATTCGTTCGAATCGTCGGGAGACAACCCGAAGCCGGTGATCCTCCATAGCACGCGCGTGGGAATGGAGCTGTACGACAGGGGGTACGAGCAACATATCGTCGTCGCCGGATTCCTCCACGACTTGCTAGAGGATACGGCCGTGACGGTCGCGGAGATCCGTTCGCAGTTCGGTGACGATGTCGCGAACATCGTGGAAGCGACCAGTTTCGACGAGGCCATCGACGACTATCTCGAGCGCCACCTGGATATCTACGAGCGATGCTTCGCGCTGGGACGGCCTGCGGTGGCTGTCAAGGCCGCAGACCTCCTGGACAACAGCGACTACTATCACCTGGGTGAGGACGTGGACCTCAAGCGGAACGTGCTGGAGAAGATGGCGTACTTCGTCGAGCACTCGGAGCCGTACATCGGGGACGACGCGCTCTATCGCGACCTCAGTGAGAAGTACCCTGTGGTGAAAGAACGGGTCGAAAGGAGTATCGAGGAGTGAGCGTGGCGCTGTCGTGGTTCTATTCTACAGACACAGGGGTGTCTACATCGGCAGGTAGACGAGGAGCAGCATCTCCGTTCAGGACATCAACGATCCACTTTTTTTACGCCCTGCTGTGATGATGTGATATGGATCCTGAACTTCGCCGGCGTCTCGACGTACTTATTGTCATTTGCTCGTGGTTGTTGGGGATCGTACTGACGTACCTGTTCTACAGTGAGAAGGCGGGCACGTTCTTCATCCTCTCGACGCTCGTTCCGACCGCGGTGCTCGCTCTATTAGCGATGTCGTACGTAATAGAGTCTAACGCCACCAGTGACGACGAGCATAGCGGCTCCTAATTCGAAGGGAGTACCTGGCGATTACTGACTGCTCTGTACTGATCTTGGCCGGCCGTTACCGTTTCACCCCAAGCGCGCTTGCAGAGCGCGACTTGCGGCGTGTTTTCAGTGCAGATCTTTGCGAGTCCAGCGGGTCCGTCGGTCCCACATTCCATGCGAACGGGCGCTGCGAGGCGGTTTCACCGCCTCGAAATCGCGGCGCGTAGCGCCGCGCATGGCCCGTGAGTAGACGGTTCGAGCGCGGCAAAGCCGCGACTCGAACCCGCCACTAAAAAAGGTACTACTGGAAGGTTCGGGAGACCGTCTCGCCGTCGTCCAGTCCCGCTTCGGCGTGGTCGAAGCGTTCTTCGATCTCGTCGTAGCGTTCGCGCACGTCGTCGTCGACGCTGGCACCGACTTCACCGAGTGCCGTCTCGAAGTGGTCCATCGTGATTCGGACGTTGCTCACCGAGTCGTCGATGTCGTCGGGATCGACGCTGTTGATGAACTCCCGGGTGGCAGCCATCGAGGCTTCGCGGGTGACCGCTTCGATATCGGCACCGACGTAGCCCTGGGTCCGGCGAGCCAGCTGGTCGAGGTCCACGCCGTCAGCGAGTGGCTTGCCGCGGGTGTGGACCTGGAAGATCGCGCGGCGAGCCCCCTCGTCGGGCACCGGGACGTGGACGTGGCGGTCCAGTCTGCCGGGGCGGACCAGCGCCGAGTCGATGAGGTCGGGACGGTTCGTCGTGGCGATCACGACCACGTCCTCCATCGCTTCGAGGCCGTCCAGTTCCGTCAGGAGCTGGGAGACGACGCGCTCGCCGACCTGCGAGTCGCCGCCACCGGAGCCACGTTCGGCCGCGATGGAGTCGATCTCGTCGAAGAACACCACGGTCGGGGCGTTCTCGCGGGCCTTGCTGAACACTTCGCGGACGCCCTTCTCGG